>Ga0210026_1001135_pt1 | contig 27302 bp, 20 predicted proteins | sample CryGeymeta201509_FD_183977 | JGI IMG/M metagenome (GOLD analysis project Ga0210026, IMG submission 183977) | Groundwater microbial communities from Crystal Geyser aquifers in Utah, USA - Crystal Geyser metaG 2015-09 (SPAdes) (version 2) | ecosystem: Environmental > Aquatic > Deep subsurface >...
TGACCTCATCGTCGACCGCAAAGTCGACGTCGTGGTTCATCTGGCCGCCATCCTTTCGCCAAAAGACGATGATTTTGCCTATTCGGTGGACGTTGAGGGCACCCGAAACGTGCTCGATGCGTGCATCAAAGCAGGCAGTGCAAAAGTCATCATATCCAGCAGTGGTGCGGCCTACGGCTATCACGCCGATAATGACGCGCTGCTGACCGAGGACAGCCCAATCCGCGGCAACGACGAGTTCGCCTACAGCCGGCACAAACGTATCGTCGAAGAGATGCTCGCCGAATATCGGGACAAACACCCGGAATTGGGCCAGTTGATCTTTCGCCTTTGCACAGTTTTGGGGCCAACCGTCTCGAACCAAATTACTGACATCTTTGAAAAGCCAGTGGTGCTGGGGCTGAGCGACTACGCGACGCCGTTCTGCTTCATCTGGGACAAAGACGTCGTCGGCTGCATCGTGCGCGGCGTCGAGACCGACGGCACAGGCATCTACAACGTTGCGGGCGACGGCGTGATGACCTTGAAAGAGGTCGCAGGCCGCCTAGGAAAGCGCTTCATTGGGCTCCCTGCCAATATTGTGGGCGGCGCGCTCAGCGTGTTGTCGAAATACGAGCTGAGCCAGTACGGGCCGGAACAAGTTCGTTTCCTGCAATACCGGCCGGTACTCGGAAACGACCGCCTAAAACGAGATTTTGGCTATCGCCCCGAACTAACCTCGCGGCAGGTGTTTGACCTCTATGCGGACCGCTGAGGCTTGTCGGGTTTCAGGTGGTCGGGTTTCAGGGGGGCCTTTTTTCCGACTTTTCAAGCATCTTTTCTGGTAAGTCGCTGGATGCTTCCGAGGGATCATAAGCCACCACACGGCCGTTGATTCCTGCCACAAGCCGACCATCTTTGGTCTCTACGATGAAACCATCATCGTCATCGAAACTTGGGTGGTAGGATTCTCCGCGCCGTACCACGGAGGTATTCCATGCGGTCTCAATCTCTTTTGAGGTCGTCATGTAACTGATTTGGTCACTCACCAGCCCGCGCTCGTCTAGCCGAACAATATCTACATAGGTGTCGGGCATCATGGCAGCTGTTGTCCGCATTACGCCGTAGGTTTGACCCTCAAAATCGATGATATCAATGACATCGCGATAAGTTTTCATGACGAAATGGAAAAAGACCGCCAGTGCCAGCACTGAAATGGCCAACGATCCCAAAAAACCGATAAGGAGTTGCCCGCGCCGGACTGCCAATATCCAACACCACGAAACACCAAACACAACACTAACAGGAAGCACAGGTAGGCCGGTTGCCCAATCAAGCCAAGGCGTCAACAACACTGTGGGCCCTGTGACCCAGAGCGATATCGCGAGCGCCATCGTCACCACGGTACCGGATAACGCAGCTGCGACTCCAAAGAACCACATGAGATGATACAACCTATTTTTCACGTGATTAGACTAACGTCCACCTCAATATGGTCAACAATCAAACATCCGCACCATGAGATATGCCGAGCGAAAATTCGTAATCCAGTTTCGGTTAAAATAAACCAGTTTTCGCCAACGCAGCCATCGTGATTGATTCGTGGGCATCTTGCCCGCCCGCACTTGGACCGCGGGATGATGCCCGTGAACCAAGTCGCCCGGGGGGCCATCGGGCCAGCTACGGAGTCGCAGAGCACGACTGGAGCCACGCGCGTGTTGACGAGATTCAGATCTGCGAGGAACCTGCTCAGCGATGTCCACCCAAACCAAAAACTCCGTGCGTTCCGTGTTTCCCATCGATCTGGCCAATGGCGTGCGACTGGAATGCCATGAGGCGAGCGACGAACACATGACCGTCCGGCTCATCCAGCGCGATGGGTCCGGGGCGGTGTTGAACATTCAAGAATCTCAGCTCTATATCAGCCCAGTCTTTCGCAACGACCCTAGCCTTCTGTTGCTCACCGCTCAGCAGAACGCGCTTCGATGGGGAAAGGACGCATTCCTGGTGGATCTACTCACCTATTTCGAACCCTATCGCCCTGTGAAATGCGCCCCGGATACTGCGTCGGTGCGAAACGCAATACGTGACGAAGCCCACGCCGACGAAGAGTGGGGATTCGATGGTCGCTTGGAGCGAATGACCGCGTGGCCACCGGAGGCCCGGGCCGTCTACTTTGTCGATGCCTTCGACGGGGACGTGGGACGTAAGTACGCCATCGAACCTTTCATCACAGACAAAGCATTCGAGGCGGACACGCTCTACGAGTACGTCGCAGGTGCATTGGACGGGCTGGAGCGCATCGGTGCAAACAAGTCCGCCAACCTTTATCGCGAGGCGCTCTCGTTGGCCTCGGCGAATGATGACTTTGTCGAAGCGATGTCCGATATTTCGGACGGCTGGCTTGAAGAGGAGCGGCGCACCACGACGCGCACGTGGAAAGAGCTCAACGAAGAAGCTTGGGATCTACTTGCGGGCGAGATCCTTCCGTTGCTAGACGTCTATGTTGCGGAGCACCGGAAGGTGCTTTGCGCGGAACACTCCTAGGCGTTTTGCGACCTCGGAGTCCTTCACCGAAGGAACTGCCCTGTAAAGGCCGTCAACATTAGGGCGAAAAAATGATCGAGACAGCCGTTTACAGCACCAAGACCTATGACCGTGAATACCTCTCCGCCGCGGCCGAGGATATAAGCTGGCGTTTCTTCGAGTTTCCGCTGAATGCTCAGACCGCGCCGTCGGCGCAGGGCGCGAGCGCGGTGTGCGTATTTGTGAACGACTTGGTCGATCGCGAATGTCTGCAGGGGTTGGTCGAGGTTGGCGTGAAGATCGTGGCGCTGCGCTGCGCAGGCTTTAATAACGTGGATCTCGACGCTGCGCGCGAGTTTGGTATTTCCGTGGTGCGGGTTCCGGCCTATTCGCCGCACGCGGTGGCCGAGCACACTGTCGCGTTATTACTCACGCTAAACCGCAAAATACATCGAGCTTATAATCGAGTCCGCGAGCTCAATTTTTCGTTGAACGGATTGGTGGGATTTGACCTGCACGGCAAGACCGTCGGGATCATTGGAACAGGTAAAATCGGACGCCTGAGCGCCCAGATTTTTAAGGGATTTGGAACAAAAGTGGTCGCCTTCGACCGACATCCAGACTCTGAGTGGGCCAAGTCCCACGGTGTGGAATACCTCGACCTCGCCAGCGTGCTCGCCCAAAGCGATGTGGTCTCGCTTCATGTGCCCTTGGTGCCCGATACGTTTCGCTTGTTGAACGACGTTACGATCGCCCAAATGAAACCTGGGGTGTTCATCGTAAATACAAGCAGAGGGAAATTGATCGACACTCTGGCTTTGATTGCGGCGCTAAAGTCAGGCCATATCGGCGGGGTCGCCCTCGATGTTTATGAGGAAGAAGAGGGCGTGTTTTTCGAAGACCTTTCAGGCCAGATTCTGCAAGACGACGAACTCTCACGACTGCTCACGTTTCCGAATGTCCTGATTACGGCTCACCAGGCCTTTCTTACCCGTGAAGCACTGAGTGAAATCGCCCGCGTAAGCGTCGCGAATATAAAGCGGTTTGCGGCGGCGTTACCCTTCATAGAAGGGACTGTGCTTTAACCACTTAAATCTACTACTTTGCCAGTCATGGATTCTTTACCCAACATGCCCACCGATGTGGCTGCTGTATTCGCAACGTACTCAGCTGAGGCCGCCGCTCGCCTTCTCGAAATACGAGATTTGATTCTCGAGACTGCTGCATCAACGGCAGGGGTAGGGCGGATCGAGGAAACGCTCAAGTGGGGCGAGCCTGCTTATCTGACCACCAAGAGCAAGGCTGGAAGTACATTGCGGTTAGGTTGGAAGGCCGCCAGACCCGACGAGTGTTTTGTATTTTTGAACTGCCAGACGAGCCTTGCCGAGACGTTTCGGGAGTGGTTTGGCGACGAATTACTGATCGAGGGCAATCGCGCGGTTGTGCTGCTTGTGAACGAGCCAGTCCCCGTTGAAACCCTGACCAGATGCATCGAAGCCGCCCTGACTTATCATCTGCAAAAGACGCGCGGCGTTGAGCGTATTGAAATCGAATGAGGAGATCTTTTATGCGTATTCAGACGTTTGCTCTCGCCATTGCGCTTATCACCGGTGGTTGTCAGGCACCCAAGACGGTCGAGCCCACCGAGCCTGTGCCCAGCGAATCTGTTTCAAGTGCGGCTGCGCCCGAGCGCGGCAGCGCGTTTCCAAAGCTTGGTGCTTGTGATGAAAAAACCGTCGCCGCCGTGAACAACTGGCTCACCAACTGGCACGCCTGGCACCGCGACGGCGTGATTCTTCCAGCTTCAGACAACCCGTACGTCGAACGTGAAGGCGAGCGAGTGTCGGAGAACACGATTTTCATACAGCTCACCGATGCTCTGATGGTTGACGGTAAAGTCGTGGCACGACCACTTAGAACTTCAGCAGAAATGGCCGAGGCGTTTCGTGAAGAAATGGCTGAGGCTAAAAAGCGCAAGCCTGAGGGCTCCGTCATGGTCGCTATTTCGGCGAACGTCAGCGGCGAGCAGCTTTTTTCTGTCATGCCGCTGCTGGAAGGAACTCAGGCATCACTGGCATTTGCGGCTCCTCCAATCGCGCAGGAATACCTTGTCCCCACGATGATTCGAGAAATATACCCTGAACTCTATGCGATCCAAAGGTCGGTGAGATCGAGCATCCCAGCGGATGAGCCGCACGAGTGCAAACCGCTCCAAGACTTGGGAAGTGCTGTTGAAAAAACGTCGTTGGACCAGCGTTGGTCGCTTATTGAGACTCGCCTGGGTGCGGGTTGGGTGGAGTGCAAGTGCCCGTTGAATCCCGATATCCCGCGATACCTTGGCGCGCTCACGAATCGCTATGAAAACGACCAGCTGGGCACGGCAGGTAATGCCTTGGATCCGACCGCGGCCTCGATCAGCGTGAAAGCCACGGAATCATGGGCGCAAATCGCCACCCGAGTACCGGCAACTGGAGCCGTCTGGTTTACAGCCGCCATTCCATGAAAGGCAGGCACTTGGTCGATTGGGCTGAGCTTCACACGCGGCGTCTGAAGCAACAGGGGGCTATGGGCATTCCTTAATCTTACGAAGCAACAGGCGGGCCCGCTCTTGGCTACCAACATGGCCTGCAATCGCGTCTTCAGTCGTCTCGGGGTCAAGTCCACGCAACCATTCTTTGACGAACACTGCGACATCTAACTCTTCGGCCAATCTGTCCCACACATTGATGCTGCCATCTAAGATAGTGGCGATATCTTCGAAGTCCTGACTAACGAAGAGATCGCCTTTTCCGCGATCTTTGAAAGCGTCAATCTTTGCCGCCAGAAGGTAGAGTATATCGAAAACTAGGAGTATTTCGCCTCCCTCTAGTTTGTAACTGAGGGAACGGATAAATCCCTGTTCGAACCACAGGCTTTCCGAGAAACCAATGATTTCAGGTTTGGTAGGCAAAATATCTAGGAGCAGGCCTTCCTTGGTCCAGCGACAAATTGGGCCGTCGTCGGTGAAGGTTTGCTCAAAACCGTTTTCACGTAACTCGTCTTCCAAACCACAAAAGTCAGCGTAGTTCGCCACCGCAATTGCTACGTCAACATCCTTGGTTGTTCAAACTGGCGCCGCAGCTGGATCGTTCACGTGTAGATGAACGGTGGCTCCTCCCAAAAAGACGAACCGTCTTCCGAGCGGTTCCAGCAGGCGGTTGGCTTTGACGAGCATTTGTTGACTCAGATTATCCAAGCCGTTGCTCTAGTTCTTCAGCCGCGACCTTACGTTCCCGTGCCGACCCGACCCTTATGAGATCAATCAATGCAAAGAGTGCATGCAATTCAGCGTCGCGGGATGCGACGATGGGTAGCGAGCCATGAAGTGGCTCGAGCGATTGGCCGCGAACAGACCCCATCGGATTCGGCCAGATATACTGTTCTGATGAGTCAGTGACCATCAGTTCTGATAGCCCAGGTGCCTGCCATCCAGCGGGGATTCCACGAGTTATTGAGCCGGCTTTTACCGGAAAGGCATATCGCGCTCCGTGCACGAGAAACTCGAGAAGATTCCGCCTAATCACGCGACGTCCGTCTTTGACAAAGAGGTCCGCCATTTCTGCGCGTTCAAGCGATTTAAACACCTGCGACGGCGCCATTTCTAACTCAAGTGCAAGTTGGTCGTAGGTCCAGTCGGGAACGTTTCGGTTCGCGATGGCGATCAGTATGAAGATTTCCTGGGGTTTTAGCATGACTCACCGTTTCAAATTTCGAAATATAGAATGCCGCTTTTTGTTGAACGACACAAGTCGTGTTTCAAATTTCGAAATATGAAATAGTTTCATTTGCCCTTCGAGCCGTGCGATATAGTGTCAGGGAGCCGATAACCCGTGGTTGAGGATCAGAATGACCATAAACATCAATGGAGGTGCCTTTGCTGGATACACAGGCGAGCTCGTTGAAGCGGGCGAAAAGACTTCAAAAGTGAGGGTGTTGGTCTTTGGCCGTGAAACGGTCGTCGAAATTCCGAACGAGTGTTTTGCCTCCGATGGCGAAGCCTTTGACGTCTTTGCGAGCTTCGAGAAAGAAATAGCGACCGACCGCAGATGGCAGGCAAACGAGGCCACCCACGAGTGGTGGCTTGAACAGGTCGGTCTTGTGTCGGCCGATACCTGGACTGAACACCTTGACCGCCTCGAGGCAGTCGAGCACACCATCAAAGAACAAGCCGCTGGCTTGCTGCAGCGGCTCAAAGACGAGGCGCCAAAGGACTCGAGTCACGCGCAGGTTGACGCGTATTTTCTCCAGCACGAATCAACCTTTCGGCCGTTCCGCGTCCAATGGCGTGCTCGCCAAAAGGGGCTCGGGGACGGCGACCAAGAAGAGCAAGTCTTGCAAATGCATAAGGTCAAGTCGTTGCAGCGCGTCGCGTTTCGCGCCTGGTGGGCAATACAGCCGCGTCCTACCGAGAGCTGCCGAGAATTTCTGGAGGCCGTTTGGTCTGGTAAGGACTATCAGGCGATGACGGCTGCCGAGTACGAGGCGTTTGACCGATGGGGACGCGAGGCCGTGGAATTGAGTCTCAGCCGCTGGCGCGACGAATCGATTGCTGTTCGGGATTTGGACTCACTGCCGACAGGTCACGCATGGCGCGAGTTCATCGGGATCGACCCGGGGGAGGCCGTCCGGCAGGGCTTCGCTTCAATGGCGTCGCATGCGCCTGAATGGATAGCGACCTTCGCCCAGGCTGTGCGCGCCATCTACACGCTGGAGGCCGCAGGCGAGCAGTATTTGGTATACGCGTGCGACATGACCGAGGGTTACGGGGCGCAAAGCCGCCCGGTGCTTTCGGTCCTCGTTGGAGCGCCGCCTCTTGATTCCGCCCAGCTTGCCGCCGTTGATGAGCGGCTGACAGATTATGTTCGCAAGGCTGGCTGGAAGGTCCCACTGGAGCTTCGTGAGCTTTATGCGATTCATCACGGCTTGGGTCGACTTGCATCGTGGGGGTTCCGCTACGACAACGCTGGCAGCATCTATCCTGTGGAGCAGCTCTCGCTACTCGGCGAAATCATGAACTCGATCGCTGAAGAGCAGAACTTCCAGCCGGACGGGTATTGTTTTGATGACCTCCTGACTTTTTTCGAAGACGGCGCCGGCAATGGCCAGAATTTCCTTCGGCGGGAAGGCAACGTCGTGGGTACGGTGGATTGGGACCACGAAACGCGCGAGATCAGCTATGCACCGACGTCTTTTTGGAGCTTCCTTGAGGAATCCCCGATGCGGTGGTGGTTCGGCGCAGCGCAAAGCCGTTCTTGAGTCGTGTTTCGCGTCGTTGATTTCTCACGTATCTCAAACCATGAACACAATCTTCGCGGATGACGCGGTCGTGTGGTCGCTGTGGCGCTGATTGCGCGCAATTCTGGGTCGTGGGATGCGGCGATAAATAAATCACTATAAGATAACTCAAAAAGCTAGCCGCGAAGCGGTCCCCAAGCATTCTGCCCAATCTACGGACTGGCGTGGTCATGCTGCATCGAACGTCGATGCTGGGCATCTTAATCGCTCAAGAAAATTTGCAGCAGCCGTTTGAGAATCGATGACGACATTACTTGATGACGCCGCTTGGCGAGATATCACACAGTTTTGGCGGGAGTTTGCGCGCATCCCTCAGCTTTCCTTCGAAGACTCCATTCTAAAGACCGTCGACGCACTCCAAGCGTTGATGCGCGGTTCGCACGTGCTGGTCGTTGTGCAGATGCGCATAAACTCAGCACCGCAACTCGCAGGCTTCTATCCAGTGGTGTCGCGCGACTTCGGGCCTGACAGGGAGGCCCGCTTGGCGATTACGCATCAATGGGCGAGTCACGAACCTCACTTAGAACGGGATCCTGTACTGCGAAAAATTGTCGAGGGGGTGGGGGTGTTACGCCTTGTGCGCCATCAGGCGGATACAACTCCGGAAGCCTGGAGCACCGCGCCGACCCGACGTTTGTTGGAGCAGTTGAAACTCGCAGATCGGGTGAACGTGGTCATTCCCGTTTGCCCCGACGTTGAAGTTTCGTTTTGCGTCGACAGGCCATTGGGGCAGCCAGCGTTCGACGACCGTGATCGCGAGATCATTCTTCAAGTCATTGATGCGCTGGTGCCACTCGCGACCAATATGGTCCGATTCCATGGGCTCATGCCGGGTCAGCATCGGCTGGAGGACTCCGAGCGTCGCGTTGTGGAACTCTTGCTCAGTCCAACGCCGGAAGAAGACGTTGCCGAAACCTTAGGGATGAACCGCGACGAGTTACACCAAGTGGCCGAAGCAATTTACGCGAAGCTCAATGTTCGTTCACGGTTAGATCTTATGCACTTCTGGCAGGCGACGATCGACGTCTCTGTTTCCCACCAACAGGAACTACACGAACTTCCGAGGAAGATCGTGACGTTACCACGTCCAGAATCTGGCCCATTGAAAGCCCGAGTCCGTGAAGCCGTTGATCGCTCAATCCAAGCCGGAGACATTACGCTGACCGCTGTGGCACGACAGATGGGCATGAGCGAACGGGCTTTCCAGCGCCAGCTCAGTGAGCATGACACCTCTTTTACAGCCATGGTGGACGAGCGCCGCGAACACCTTGCCAAGGTGCTGCTGGCGCTTCCTTGGCTAACGCTCACGGAAATTGCCATGAAGCTGAATTACTCTCAGGTTTCGAGCTTCAATCGCGCGGTCCAACGATGGACAGGCCGCACCCCGTCCGATGTTCGTGCCGAACTGCTCGAAGACCGCATGAATTCAAGGCGCTCCGCCGACGAGGGCGCTTAGGGCGTAACACTCAAAAGAAAGGGGTGTGGGCTCAGCTGCTAAGGTTCTGGCGCCTAAAGAGAAGACCGGAATCCCATAAGTTGCCTAAGCTAAGGGGTGAATTTGGAAATGGTTTTCTCTTTGCGTCGTTGGCCGCCTCACAGGTCGTCAGCGCGCTCGCGGGCTGGCATGCGTTTTTCTTTCATTCTTATTAGTACTCTGGTCCTAAGCATTTTCAACGCGAGCTGTGGCGACGGAGGTGGCGGCGGGGAGGACCCGACGTCGACTACCGTTTGTGGCGTCGACCCCGTCAGGGTCGCTGCGCGCGATCGATGTCAGACCGATGACAGTTGCCCGTGCGGGACGTTCTGCGACCTGGGACGCTGCGCCGCGCAGTGCGTCACTGACGCCGACTGCGGCGAACTTGTGTGCAGTGCGGCGGGGCGATGCGCTTCGCCTGCCGATGCCGACGGCCTTCGACTGCCGTCGCAGCAAACGGGCGGCGTCGTTTCGTTTACTTCGCTGCGCCGCAACCTCGATGGCGAAACGCCGGTTCCAATCCAGGCGCGAACAAAAAACGAGGCAGTCGCTCGCGCGAGATTCGAAGCCTTCGGCGGTGCACAAATCCGCTGTCCGGGGGCGACGAATTGGGGCGCGGAATGCGAAATTGAGGACGCGGATGCGAATTCCGTGGTCGTAATTGAGGCACGTCGAACGCCGTCGGCTGAGCAAGCTGAAGCCGTCGATCCCGGTGTGATTGCTTCGCTCGAGGTCTACACGTCACTGGGGCGAGACAGCATGAGCTTGTTTCGCCCGGATCAAACGATTGATGGGTCGACTTCTGCTGCACCTGCTGCTGTCATTTCGGGCCGCTACGAAGGGTCCATTCGACTCGCTGGAGTCGGGACTGACCGCGACTTAAGCAAGCTTTCCGATCCCGCGGGTCCGATCAATTTGCCGCTGACCGCAACCGTTTGGGGCGAGGATGATAGCTTCGTCATTGAGTTCGACGATGCCTTCAACGCGCTCTCAAGCCGCGAGAAGTTCATCGGCCAGATGACGTTGACGAGCCAAGATGCCGAAACTGGGGCAGAAGTCGGCACGGCGAACTTCCCGATTCATCCTTTTGTTGAGACGAGCGTCGCCGGCCGCCCGACGGCGCTTTTGACGCAGACACAGCAGGCCAAGGTCCTTGCCAAGAATAACCCACGCACGCTGAGCATCGAACTCACTCAAACGTACCAAGGCCTGGGCGCGGGTGTCGCTCCGGCGGCGCGCTGGGTGGTTGAGTTGGCTCGCACCGAGGGCGCGCGTGGTCTTCCGCCGCAGCTTCCGAGCGATGCGACAATATCGGGTTATGACCCGGCCGACCGTCTGGACGCTGCGACCCCATGGGAACAAGCATTTGCGCGGACTGTTGGCGGCACGGTCGATCGCGCTGCTGCCGTGGCTTGGTACGAAGGAGGCAAACCTCCACTTGGAATGTGCGACGCCGAAACCGATTCGTCAGTGACCGCTGAGGCGATTTTGGATGGGTTGTTGACGCTGGATGGGCGGCCGGTTGGGCCTGCACTTGTCGATAACACACCCTTCTTTCCACTGCTGTCGGATGCGCTCTCCGGTTTCGGTGTCGGTCCGACACTGAGCTTCCCTCAACAGGGTTCGCCTGGGTTGCAGGGCGGCGAGATGCCGTGTGGCTTCTTTAACGTCAACATTACTGTCGATATCGGCTCTCCGTTGCCAGGCTACCAGGCTTTTGCGGACTTTTGCTCGGAGCTCGCCGCGAAGACTGGCTGCATCGTCGAGACGATTCCAGATCGAAACCTCAACTGGTCGGTCGACGGCACATACACCAACCTCGGCGGGGCAAGTGGGCCAGCCAAGGCCACGTATCTCATGGGTGTGAACCAAGTATGCAGGCTACCAGCGGCGGCGCCGAACTGCGCCGAGTCAATCTACTGCATGGCGCCCGGTTCGAACGCTACAACGGCGGCAACTTATTTGGCTGACGGCTTTGATGAAGATCCGGCCAACTTGACGCGTGGCGGCGATTTTCTGTGTGCCAACAGCACACGTAACGCGGGCATTGCGTTCGACAGTGTGGATAGCGAATTGAGCGTCAATCAGGCTGTCAAAGACTGCCTTTCTGAGCTCGACCTTGTCGTGGATGCTCCGCCATCGGTTGGGGTGTACGCTGCGGGATTTAACGCTCTGTATCCCGATGCTAAGTGCATAGAGGTCGGTCGCCTACTGACCGCGGTCGCCGCACAAACGCAGGCGTTACGAGGTAACCCACCGTCTGATTCCGACGCGGTTGCGGCGGGTTCGGCCTATAGCCAGCGGCTGCTTGGGCGATGGTTGCAGCTCCACGGGTTTATCGCTTCCGAGGCGAATCAGATCGACAGTGTGCGCGGCCTGTTTCTGCCCGGAACGGCAGGCGAAAGCAACCTGATCGACGGCCCAGAGTCACGAGCAGCGCTGCTTCGCGGCTGGAATCTCATCCTGTCACAACACGTGCTTTACTCTCTGCTTAACGCGCCGGCCGCGACTTTGAACGACCCGGACTATCGCCACCAACGCACAGGATTCGACCCGACGTCGCCAGACGACGCCGCGATTCCATTGCCCGTTATCATCCTCGATACGCTGGCACGTCAGGCACAAAACCTGACACAAGCGATGGAGCAGGGCATTGGAATGACCGAAGAAGAGCGCAATGCCGTCGTCAGGGACATCACGCCGCGGGCCGTCATCGCGCAGGCCATTGTGGGTGACATGAACACGAGGGCAACGGACGTCTCTACGTTTGCAGAACGTCAGCGGGAGCGCGCCACGCGTGGTCTTTCGGTCCGCGCCAACGCGTACTCTAAAGCGTTCGTCGAGGGCGGGCTCAATGGTGCACAAGACCAGAACCTGCCACTGTATTTCCAGACATCGACGATCACAGGGGCTTCCGGCCGGTTTACAGCCGTCAGCGACTTTATCGCCGGGTCTGGGCCTGACAGCAACGCTTGGGCGCCAGCGATGGTCGACCGAGCCAAGGCCTCGCTCGACGACGCGCGCCAAGCATTCCTCGATGAATCGGATAGAAAGCTCGAGACCGCTCGTTACCAGCGTGACGTCGATCAATGGGCGGCGGACGTAGGCGCGGATTACAACAGCAAGTTGTGGGACTTCTGCGGTCCAATCGATGGTTCGCCGATCGACGATCCGGACTTCGACGCCTCACAATGCGCCATCAGCAAGACGGACCCGAAATGCTCAGTGAGTCTGCGGGATTGGTACACGTCGTGGACGCCTGACGACTTGATGGCGCGGTTCTGCGTGAACGACGCGATTTCGCGCGGCAACTATGACAACGCCTTGGGATTTACGGATCCAACAACCAAGGTCTTTGCGGACGCGTGTGTACTGTCCAATCCGGATGTCGCGTACCCCGTTTCGATTCAGGCGTGCGCAGCCGAATCCAACGCTTTATGCCTGCATTGTGACGCCGATGCCGCCGTTCCCGAGGTTGAACTCTCTTCGACAACCCTCGCTTTGCTCGCCGAGACGGTTGGCGACCGGGAAGACGTTCCAAGTAATCTGTGGGATTCACAGTGGAGTCGGTGCCAATCAAGTTATCCTTTGGCCCGACGAAACGTGCCGTCACCATCTTCACCCTTCGAAGAGCCTGACTGTGTCAGCGGGTCGATCGGCGAGGGTTATCTTGGCGTTGTGTCCGCGAACCTCGACCTCCAGGAGGCACGGGCTGCGCTAGACGAGCATATTGAGGCGTACGACATCGCGATGCAGTCGTGCATCTTGCTGCGTGACAGCAGCAATGACACCAAAAGCGCGCGCGACACGCATCGCGAAAACATGCAAAAGCTGCGGATCGCAAAGGGCGTCGCCGATAGCGCAGCGGCCGCCGCCGCAGGCGTCAAAGACTGCATGGCTACCGCGGCCGGCTCTGATAAGAGCAATCCAGTCGCATTGGTCATTTCGGCTTCAGCGTTAGGCGGGGCCTGTATTGCAGGCGCCGTGGAGACGGCCGCAACCATCGCAAGTATCGGTCTGGGTGCCGAGATGGAGCGCGCGCAGCAAGCACATGATGATAATGTGGCCAACATCGAAGCAAAGACGACCGAGCAGATCTGTTACAACGACGCCAAGCTTGAGTTGGTGGGTTCGACCACCGCCTCATACGCGCTTGAACGTGCGAGCCTCGACCTCAAGACGGCGTACGCCAACGTTTCGGGCCTGATTGCGACCGCCCAGGCTGTCCATAGCGATGGGTATGCGTTCATCCAAGAGTCGGATTTATTCCGGGCGCCATCGGCGTCAGGTGACCCCTGGCTTAACGAAAGAATCAGCACGTACACACGTGACTTTGCGCTCGCGCGGCGTGCGACATTCCTCGCCGTGAAGGCTGTTGAGTACGAGTTTCAGCAGAATCTGGGGTTGCGCCAAGACGTCCTTGAATCGACGAATCCGGCGGACCTAGAGGCGGTACTCCAAGAACTCTGGCAGGAGTCCGGCACCCGTTCGATTCAGGGAAGCCGGCCGACCGAGCTCAGCAATGTTTTGAGCCTGCGTGATGATATTTTCCAGTTCGCAGACCGCAGTGATTGGCCGGAAGGCACGCGCGCACAGACCCCGCAGGAGCGATTTCATGTGTTGCTGACCTCGGAACGTTACGCCGTTTACGACGAGAACGGTCAGTACGAGGGCCAGCGAATCCCATTCGCGCTCGCACCACTTGGTGCGCTTGGGCGGGACGCCGGTGGCGTGGCGATCTATTCCGAAAATGACTGTGCCGAACGACTTTGGTCGATCAACGCGTCGCTTATCGGTGACGAACTCTATCGCGGCTCGGACACGTCGTTTGTGCGGCTCGATGTGCTCAAACGCAACACGTTTTACAGCCAGTGGTGCGGCGAGCCTCCGAAAAATCAGCCGTTTCAGCAGGCAACAGTGCGTCCGACACAGAACCTGTTCCGCGTTCCAGGTTTTGGGCAAGAGGTCGGCACTGAGCAAGGTGTTGATCAAAGTCGCGACCGATTCTCACGCGCACGGATTCAGGCCTTCTTCGGCGTCGACCGTGCTGCGCTTGAAGACACCCAATACGCCAATGGTGAGACCAGCGAGCTGGCAGCCCGGGGCCTGTATGGCGACTACGCCCTGTTCATCCCGGCCAGCTTAATCGCCCGGGATTCAGGGGATGGTTTAGTGCTCGAGAACGTCGACGATATTTTGCTTCGCCTTGATTACCTGTCGGTTGCGAAGCCTTAACCGGCGTGCTCGCGGCGTGTTTTTGAAGTTCATTCTATTTTGGAAAGTTGGTTTCATGTCTAAATTCCGCATTTTGATTTTCTGCCTGTTGCCTTTCTACGCGCTGGGCTGCGGCTCTGATTCGGGAACGCCGACCACCCAGACGGATCCAGACGCCGGCGTGGTCACGGATCAGGGTGGTCAAACCGACACGGACGCCGAATCCTGTCCGGATGGAGGCTGCTCCACCGGGCCGACTTGCGACGATGGGATTTTCAACGGTGTCGAGACCGACGTCGACTGCGGGGGTATCGACTGCGAAGCGTGCGTAATCGGCAAAACCTGTGATGACAATACGGACTGCGTCAGTGGCCTATGCGACGAAGGCGGGAAGTGCGTGGCTCAACCCAGTTGTTCCGATGACGTCAAAAATCGCAACGAAACAGACGTGGATTGCGGCGGCCCTGATTGTGCCGCCTGCTCAGATACGAAAGCTTGCGCAACCGCCCAAGATTGCGTCAGTGCATACTGCAGCGCAGATAACCTGTGCGAAGCGCCGACCTGCGATGACCTCGCCCAAAATGCTGCGGAGACCGCCGTCGATTGTGGAGGAGGCGACTGCCCGGCGTGCGTTGATGGCTTGAGCTGTGGCCAAGACCTCGACTGTGAGTCCGGCTACTGCGACGCCGCCAACGTCTGTGCCACGCCGACGTGCGTCGATACCGTCGTCAACGGTAGCGAGACCGACGTCGACTGCGGCGGTCCCGATTGTCCAGTCTGTGAGGCGGGTAAACTTTGTTCGGTTGATGGCGATTGTCGCACCGGCGATTGCAAGTCAGACGGTACGTGCGCCGATATTGTTTGGGCCGCAGTCGCGGCGGGCGAGAAACAAACGTGCGGCATTCTGACGTCCGGAACATTGTGGTGCTGGGGCGATAATACAGAAGGCCAATTAGGCATCGGAAACACGATGGCTGCACGGTTTCCGACTCAGGTCGGAGCGGCTTCGAATTGGGAGAGTGTGTCCAGCGGGCGTTTCCACACGTGCGGCATTCAAACGGATGGCTCCCTGTGGTGCTGGGGCGACCCATTCGCGGGAAAACTCGGTCTGCTCCAAAACCAGATGGGTGGTTCCTTAAACTATGTGCCGACGCGTGTCGGGACGTCGAGCGACTGGGCCAATGTTTCTGCGGGTTTGGTGCACACGTGCGCCACGCGGGATGACGGTTCCATGTGGTGCTGGGGTTCTGACCTCTACGGTCAATCGGTCGGAGCGAGCAGCACCCCTCATTCCGTTGGGGCTTTCGGCAAGGCTGGAGTGGCGAGCAGGTTTAACACCACCTGTGGGGTCAAGGCCGACGATTCGCTGTGGTGCTGGGGCCAGAACGGTCAGGGGGAGGTCGGTGATGGGAGCACCGACGACCGTTCTGCGCCCACAGCCATCGGCGGCGCAAGCTGGCGGTATGCCACGAGTGGTTACGACAATACCTGCGCCATTCAAAGCAATGGCACGTTGTGGTGCTGGGGCGAGGGTAATTATGGCGTGCTGGGCAGCGGCGGGTTGCAAGACAGTCTGACGCCTCAGCAGGTCGGTGCAGCCAGCAATTGGGCAGGTGTTTCGGTGCTCAATGACTACGCGTGTGGCATTCGGGCCGACAACTCACTGTGGTGCTGGGGACGAAACGCCTACGGTCAGACCGGAACGTCCGTTGGCACAAACCTGACCTCACCCGCTCAATACGACACCAACAGTTGGAAGCAAATCACCGTGGGCTACACGCACACGTGCGGCATTCGAACCGATGGTAGTTTGTGGTGTTGGGGGCAGAACACCGAAGGCCGCATCGGCGATGGTTCGGTGCTCGATCGGGCGGCGCCGCGAAACATTGCGGTCCCCTGACTCGCTGTGCGTGTCCGTTTGCCATTTCTTAAAAATAACCACTCCTTCCCTGAGTATTGACCATGAAATTCTCCTCGATGCGCCTGACGCTCTTCTGTGCTTTGTTTTCTGCCGCGCTCGCCTGTGGCGGCGATAACGGGACCAGTGGCGCCAATAATAATACGGTTGATTCAGATGCCGGAGCTGACAGCACCACAGATGCCGACGCAGGAACGATCGTCGACGAAGGCGTCGTCCCGGAGTGCACGAGCGGGGCTGACTGCGACGATGGCGTGTGTTTCGAAGGGAGCTGTGTCGCCCCGACGTGCGCCGACGGCGTAGCCAACGGTGCTGAAACTGATATCGATTGCGGCGGCGCAGATTGTGGCCCTTGTGAAATAGGAAACGCGTGTGTGGCCGCTGCGGACTGTCTGTCGAGCACGTGCGATGCCGAGACCTGCGTCGTGGCGCCGACGTGTGATGATCAATCGTCCAACGGCCTTGAGACCGACGTCGATTGTGGGGGAGCGGATTGCGATGCCTGCCAGGACGGGCAGGTATGCGCTGTGGGTTCGGATTGCTTTAACGGTGTGTGTGATAACGGCTTGTGTGCGGCTCCGACCTGCGAGGATGGCGTCACAAATAGTGCCGAGACCGATGCCGACTGCGGCGGAGCTGATTGCGACGCTTGCGCGGTCGGAAAGGCCTGCACCGAAGACACGGATTGCGTGTCTGGTGTGTGCCAAGCCGGGATCTGCGGCGCGGCCGTCTGGACCGACGTGTCGACTCATACGCGTCATACCTGCGGAGTCCGAAGCGATGGAAGCTTGTGGTGCTGGGGAAGTAACACCACCAGCGGGATTTTGGGGATGGGGGACACGGCGGACAGCTTCGTGCCCAAACGGGTAGGAACCGACTCAAATTGGGCGCAGGTTTCGGCGGGACTTGAGAATACCTGCGCAGTCCGCACCGACGGAACATTATGGTGCTGGGGGGAAAGGCGCGCGCTGGGACGAGACAGCAGCATCCTGCTACCGCCGTCGTACTATTCGCCGCTGCAAGTTGGCCAAGACACCGACTGGGTGAGCGTCTCTGTTGGTTATGCTCACGCGTGCGCGAAGCGCACAGACAATTCGTTGTGGTGCTGGGGCCGTAGCTTCTACGGACAAATCGGTGACGGGACCGATGTAGACAGGCCTGAGCCCATCTCGGTGGGGGCTTATGGTGCTTCATTCGCCGCAAGATATCTTCACACCTGCGGGATTCGTGCGTCCGGCACCCTGTGGTGTTGGGGTCTGAACTCCGACGAACAACTTGGTCGCGGCGGTGCGACCGCGACTCCGGAAACTCCGGCACAGGTCGGCAACGATTCCAATTGGAGCGCCGTGGCAACGTTGGAAGACAATACGCTGGGGGTTCGGACCGATGGGACTTTGTGGGGATGGGGCGGCAAGTACACGATCCTTGAGCCAGACGGTGTGACGAACACGCAGAACACGCCCACCCAAATCGGCAGCGCGACATCATGGAAGAGCATCTCCGGCGTGAGGTTTCACGCCTGTGGCATTCAGGGTGACGGCTCGCTTTGGTGTTGGGGAACGAATTCAAACAACCAAGCAAGCACGCTTCCCGATGCCCTCATTTCTCAGCCGGCGAAGTACGGGACCCAAACTTGGTCGAGCGTGTCTGTGGGAGCTTTCAACACGTGCGGCATTCAGCCGGACGGCTCGTTATGGTGTTGGGGAGCCAACCTTTTCGGACAGCTTGGTGACGGGACCGTGGATGACCGAGAAACGCCGTTCGAAGTCACGGTGCCGTAGGGAGTTTTATCGAACTTGAGTTCGGCGGCCAAATTACGTTTGCTCGCAGGGCTGGCAAGTCCCTTGGGGTGGTACTTTTTTTGTTCGGCAAACCCAGAACCCAAGAACAAGAAAAGCCCACTCAAAAGAGTGGGCTTTTCTGTTCGTAGGGGCAGAACTTCAGGCGGAGCCCGTTAGCCTTTCGAATCGTTTCGTGTATGCTCGCGGCACACCCTAAGTTGTTTCTGACGCAGAGGTATTCATGGAATCGATGCCCTTGGCCTGGTTCGACCACACCTCAAGTAGTGGGTTGTTTTTAATCTTCCCCAGCCTCGCGTTCGTCATCGGTGTTCTCTTGCTGATGGCAGGGAAATCCAAGACAACGAGAATCCTGGCGATGCTTTTTTTCGGCTATATCTTGGTCCACGTCGCCGCCATGGTGGGTCGCAGTCACGTGCACGAGTGGATCGCCGGAAATCTCATCAACGACGAGCCCGAGCAGGAATGGGTCGGTAACGTCAAACTCGCGAACGGGGAGCTCATCGATTGGTCCGCCCCAACTCATTCCCTGCGAACCTGGCCGAACGCGGACCATTTTTTCCCTAAAACAAACCAAGTGTATCCAGTTCGCTATCGCGCAGCCCGGCCCAGCTTGGTTGTGGCGCTTCTACCGAACGCAGCGGAGATCGACCGTTGCGCCAAGATCGGCCCCAAAGTTCGAGATCTTCAAGCACGTATCATGTTGTTGGAAGGCGAAGCCAAAGTTGCTGCGACGGCCGAACGCGACGCCCTAATTGCCCAAATGACCGACTGTAGAAAGAACCTCTAAAGGGGCCAATTGTCGCACTACGGCAATATACTGCATTCGATCCGCGCTTGCTCTTGAGCCGAAACGCTATAGCACTGGCACTCTACCCGTTCAGCCACACATGCATCCGCCGCAACCTGGTCGGGCGTTGGCTCTGTCCCATGGCAAGATAGCGCTGCGGGCTTTCCCCAGACATAATCCCCGCCCCGCGACCCGCAGGACTTCGCCTGGTCCGATGCCGGATCGCACGGCGGCGGAATTTCGCGCTCACACCATGGGATGTGCCTCTGTCACCTCATCGCCTACTGCGCTTCGCCCAGGAAGTTCTCAGGCAGGCTCAGTTGAACCCAGCCCAGTTGCCGCGTTCCAGAACTTCACCTGTGAAGGCATCGATGGTGCGCGACTCGCCGCCCTCTTCGCCCGCGGTCTGATCGAGCGTGTTCAAAGTGGACCAGACCCAGCCGAACACATCGTGTCTGAAGAGGCTCGCGGTGGTCGGCGCGACACCCTCCACAAGTCCATCCGCCTCGGCGATACACAGCGCGGCCTCGCGTGTGATGACTTCGCCGCATGTTTTGCCTTCGGCTTCACAGGCTGCCTCGACGTCTTCCGGTGTCGAGGTACTCCCTCCACCGTCGCTTGTGTAGGTGCCAGCAGAGTGCTTCGTGATGCACTGATTCGCGATGGCTTGCTCGTTGGTGAGCTCCTTTTCGTCCCCACTACCGCAGCCAGCGAACAAGGTCAGGAACATGATACAGAACAGCTTCTTCATGGTTTCAATCCGTAGTTCGACGGCGAGGCGCGCACATCGACTGTAGCCCACTTCTTGCCACCACTCCAAGAGTGCACGACTACTGCGTTTCGATGACGCCGACGCGGAACGTGTTCTTGTACCCAAAGGTCGATGGCGTCTCGGAGGTCGGATACCACCTGCCGCTTCGTGGCTTGGGCCTTCAGAGCATTCGGGTGTGTTTTGTCGACTTGCGCCGTGACCTGAAGACCGACCGAAGTGTGTTGGTCGAGGAGTTGCGGGACGTTATCGGTCGCAGTTTTTGTTAGCGATTCTGGGTCACTTGCCGGGTTGGACGTTTAGAACGCGGGCATTAGAGCGACACGGCCAGACGCGTGCCCTGGTCGATGGCCCGCTTGGCGTCTAGCTCGGCGGCGACTTCTGCACCACCAATCACGTGCACGTTTTTGACGCCAGATTGACGCAGCGCGTCCGCGAGTGCGTTGTCGGATTGCTGCCCGGCGCACACGATGATGTGGTCGACTTCGAGTGTGCGTCGTTGTCCTTTCACGGTGAGTTCGAGGCCTTTGTCGGTGATGCGTTCGTACTGGCACTCGGCGAGCATGGCGACGTCGAGGTTCTTGAGCGATGCGCGGTGGATCCAGCCTGTGGTCTTGCCAAGGCCGTCGCCAAGCTTGCCGGCTGAGCGCTGGCACATCGTGATCTGGCGGGCGGGAGTAGGGTGCTGTGGTGGCTTGAGACCGCCACGGTGCTTGTGGGCCATGTCCACGCCCCATTCGTCCATGAACTCTTCGGTGTTCAATGCGGAGCTCTCTTTTACCGCCAGGAATTCGGCGACGTCGAACCCGATGCCACCCGCACCAATGATCGCCACACGATCGCCGACTTCGGCGTCGCCGCGAAGCACGTCGATGTAGCTCAACACCTTTGGGTTATCGATGCCGGGCAGGGCGAGTTTACGGGGCATGACGCCGGTCGCGACCACCACTTCGTCGAACTCACGTAAGTCGGCGGCACTGGCTGTGGTCCCACGCCGCAGGTCGACGCCCGATAGCTCGATGCGGCGCGCGAAGTAACGCAGGGTTTCGTGGAACTCTTCTTTGCCGGGGATTTTTTTGGCCATGTTGAACTGGCCGCCGATCGAGGCCTCGCGTTCAAAGAGCACGACGTCGTGGCCGCGTTCGGCAGCCGTGCAGGCGCAGGCGAGGCCTGCAGGCCCAGCACCGACCACCGCGACACGTTTGCGGGCGCGTACTGGGGCGGCGATGAGCTCGGTTTCGTGGCAGGCGAACGGGTTGACGAGGCAGCTGCATCGCTTGTTGCGGAAGATGTGGTCCAGACAGGCCTGGTTGCAGCCGATGCAGGTGTTGATTTCGTCTTCGCGATTTTCCTCGGCCTTGACGACCCAATCGGGGTCGGCCAGGAACGGGCGGGCCATGCTGACCATGTCGGCGCAGCCGTCGGCGAGGACGTGTTCGGCCACGTCCGGCATGTTGATGCGGTTCGACGTCACGAGCGGAATATTCACCTCGCCCATCAGGCGTTTGGTGACCCAGGCGAAACCTGCGCGCGGGACCATCGTGGCGATGGTGGGGACACGCGCTTCGTGCCAGCCGATGCCGGTGTTGATGATCGTGGCACCGGCCTTTTCGATTTCTTTGGCGAGCTGGACGACCTCGTCCCAGGTGCTGCCGTCGGCCACGAGGTCGAGCATCGAAAGTCGGTAGATGATGATGAAGTCGCTGCCGACCGCCTCGCGACAGGCTCGCACGACCTCGACCGGGAAGCGGATGCGGTTTTCGTAGCTGCCGCCCCATTCGTCGGTGCGTTTGTTGGTAGACGACACGATGAACTGATTGATGAGGTAGCCTTCGGACCCCATGATCTCAACACCGTCGTAACCGGCTTCTTTGGCCAATCGGGTGGCGTTCGCGAAGTCGCGGATCGTGCTGAGCACCCCACGTTTGCTGAGCGCAAACGGCGTGAACGGGTTAATGGGGGCCTTGATCCGGCTCGGCGCGACCTGCAACGGATGGTAGGCGTAGCGCCCGGTGTGCAGGATCTGCATCGCGATGCGGCCGCCTTCGGCGTGCACGGCATCGGTGACGGTGCGGTGCTTGAGCATCTCGATTTTGTTGTTCATCGTGGCCGCAAACGGCTTGGTCCAACCGGCGATATTGGGAGCGATCCCGCCGGTGACGATGAGTCCCACACCACCGCGTGCACGGCGGGCGAAGTAGGCCCCAAGCTTGTTCAACGGTCCGAGGCTGTCTTCGAGGCCCACATGCATCGACCCCATCATGACGCGGTTTTGAGCACCACGTGGCCGAGGTCGAGTGGGGCAAGGAGTTTAGGGTACTTTGTGTGGGTCATGTGTGGCTCGAAGGATGGACAAGGGGGCACCGTTTTCAACGAGACCGCAGTTTGGAAGGTTGCGTGGTCAGAGGCAAGCGCCCAACGACGAGGTGAACTTCCGAGGAACGACTAAGCCGTTGTTAGTGAGTCTCGATAGTGCGTGTCCACTTCGCAATGACGAACAAGGTCGAGCTGAGTGCAACGAGCGTGATGAGGTGACTACGCCAAAAGCTGTCCGCTAAGACCGCGTTCAGCTGGAAGCCGATATTCGGCAAGCACTTCAACAGACCGAGCTTGATCCAAAATCGTTGGAGGGTTTCAGCGACTACCTCGTAGAAGTTTATGAAGTAAACGCCTGTCCACAGTCGGAAATACCTTAAAGCCTTCGGTGACAGCCGGCGGGAAGGGTGGTGATGGCGGCCCAAGGAGGCAATGGTGGTAACGGCGCGGATGGTCACTCCATCGCCGTCTGGTGCAACGGGACCTTTGACGTTTCACGGATGACTAAGACCCCGTCGCCCGGTGGTACTGGTCAGCTGAGTCTGCCCGGTGGGAACCGCCAACCAGTACTGTTGCGTTCTGTAACGTCTCTGTCATGGTATCATCAGCGGCCTTCGGGCCGCTTTTTTGGTGTCTGCTCTATAGGCCGACTTTCATTCCATTTGCTGGGGGAGGTTGAGATGGTGCGCTGGTTATTTAACGCTCAAATCGGTTGCTCAATGTGCGTGTTCGGGATGTTGGCGTGTGGTGATGATGACGCTGAGCCTCGCCCGAGTCTGATGTGTTTGAAGTTCCATCTGCACGTTTTAAGATAAAAGAGACTGGGCCAGAATGTTCAGCTGGGTCGACGCGTGCGCCGTCGTCTGACCGCCTGTGTGAGTTCGTCTTTTGTCGTTGGGATTGCGCGACTGAATTGGGTACCGATGGTCTTCAGAGTGTCTCGCTGTCATTTTCGCGCTGCGACGACGCTGGTGATTGGAAGCTCTTCGACGAGTATAGGGCAGACATTTCTGAAGAGAGTTGTCGCCTAGTATTGAATAAATAGATGCCTTTTTTGCAACGAGTTGAACAAGTTTGGTTTACACCGCGTCAATCAAGGTGGCTGTGTTTTATGTGTTTTTTGGATGTTTAGAGTTCTCTGTTGAGTTATGGTTGCGCCCGTGATGCCTGCGCGAATTTCGCGGTGTCGACCACAGTATTTCTACAGTTTTAGTTTTGGGGGGAGGTTTAAATGAAGTCAGCGTTAACAACGATAAGAGGTCGGGTCCGTGCGGTGTTTGTGATGTCAGTCTTGGCTTTGCCGTTGGTTGCTTGTGGCGATGATGGGACTCCTGATCCCTCTCAGAATCCCATGAACAACGGTACGACCGGGACAAACAACGGTACGACCGAGACGAACAACGGTACGACTGGGACGAACAACGGTACGACTGGGACGAACAACGGTACGACTGGGACGAACAACGGTACGACCGAGACGAACAACGGTACGACCGGTACGAATAACGGTACGACCGGTACGAATAACCAGACCACCTGTGAGCCGGATGCTACCTGCGTCACCTGCGGTGTGTTTGATGATGGTTGTGGTGGGACGTTAGATTGCGGTCCATGTCCTTGCGTCAATGGGGTCAAGTCGGACCTTGTGGGAGTTGCATGTGGTGCTTGTGACCTCGGAACGTACACCTGCGGACCGAATGAGACAGGTATTGGTAGTTGTGAGATGCCCATTCCTGGGATCGAATCTCTGACCTGTGATGACATCGTTTTCGTTTTGGGAGGTGTTGGCGGAGATGGTTCAAAAATCAGCCCTTTGAACGATGTTCTCGAAGCGGTCGCCCTTGCTAAGTCGACCGATAGGCACCTAGTCGTTGTTGGAGATCAGAACACGTATTCGATGGATGGGCCGCTGGAGCTTGTCGAAGGCATACACATCATCGGCGGCTTCGACTCGAGTTTCGTTCCGAGTCCAAGTAACAAGCCAGTCTTGATCAACAATAAGGACAGTTACGAGCACCTCTTCGCAGCTCGCGCGATTGAGTTGGGTGCAACGACGTATCTCAAGAATGTTGAGTTGCGCACGACGTTTGCTGCAAATGCTGGAGAAAATACCTACGGCCTTTGGGCCTATCGTGCGAACGGATTGGTTTTGACGAATGTGACTCTGGCGCCTGGGCGGGGTGGCGTTGGCGAGCGTGGCGCAGATGGTATTGTGTTGCCAGATTTTGGCAATCGAGGAGCACCAGGCTGGAATGGATACTTTCGTCCTTCTTCTCCTACTGGAACAGGAGGGTGGCCGCGCGTTGGCCCCGCGTTAATGTGGGCACCCAATGGGTGTAATGACCTTCCTGAATATAGTGGTGGCATCGGCGGTACGGGTGCTGGCTACCCGGCTTCCGGCAGCGCAAGCAACCTTTTGGCGGCGACGGCCGGCACGCGATGGGGTGGTGGTGGAGTGGGTGGGCTCCCCGGTGTGAACTTTACTGCGACTTCTTTGGGCACGAGTGGTCAAGATGGTGCTGATGGAATGGCTGGGTCCATAAGTGGAGATGAGGGGAGCGCAGGAGCGGGGATGGGGTCAATGAAGGCTCTCTATTTTGAACGCTTAGGTGCTGGTGGGGACGGTGGCGTTGGCGAGCCAGGTCGCGGCGGAGCAGGGGGTGGCGGTGCAGGGGCATATAACATAGCCACCGGAGGCCAATCAGGCGGCGGTGGGGGTGGCGGTGGTTGCGGTGGCGGTGGTGGTAAGGGTGGTGGTGCAGGGGGTTCTAGCTTTGCCCTTGTGTTGCTGGATTCAGTGGGTTTTTCGTACACAGAGTTGGAATTGAAAGCGGGCCCAGGTGGCATTGGAGGTGGCGGTGGTCAAGGTCATCCCGGAGCACTTGGCGGGACCGGCGGCGCCAGTTCGAATGAGCTTTTGACGAACAACGGATTAGAACCAAAGACTTCGGCTATTCATAGCGGTGCGGGCGGGGATGGGGGTAAAGGTGCGCGCGGTGGTCATGGAGGCGGTGGCGCCGGTGGTCATTCGATTGGTGTTTGGTGTGATGGACCAACTAGTGTTGATCAGATGGTTAAGGTTTCTAACGCTGGCGGTGTTGGCGGTTTTTCATATACGCCTAGCAGCACAGGGGCTGTCGGATTGAGTCTTATGGAGTATGGATGCCGCCCGTGAGTGACGTTGCCAAAAGTCAGTAAAGGCGGTCTTTCTGGCCGCCTTTTTTGCGTCTTGGTCGCAGGATGCCAGTGGGATTGGGAGAAAAGCCCGAACACCGATCTTGTCGCTCGGGCGCGTATTCTCGTGCTCGAAATAGTGATTTGCTCTTGGAGTTCTTGCGCCGCGCGTAAAATAGGTTCGCCGTAGGCGAACCCGAAATTTCTGAAATTTCGAGGGGCTCGCTTCTAGTTTCTGGAAGCGATGGAAAGAAAGAGGCCGGTTTTCGACTCGAAAAGATCCATGAGTTGGTTATAGTACGTCACTAACCAATTTTTCCGGACCTTACTCAAGGTGGTGCATTCTCACCGGGTGAAAGCAAATGACTCACCAACTCGTCAACGCTGGCCGCGTAAACACCCTCTCGGGGAAGTAACGACGCTATTTCTCCGTGTTTGCAACTCTGCGCTTCTTCAACGATTCTACGTTTGTAAGCGGCGGTGAATTTACGGCGTGTGGGCTTGGCTTGAACCTCAGTTTCCGTGATTTTTTTTCACTCATCGGTCGGTCCAAAGCTCGGATCGAAGTGACATTAAGCATGCATCGTAACCTTTCCGCGCCTCTATACTAAATTCGAATGAAGACTATCTCACGTATCGTTGGCACAGAGGGATGCGCCGCTTCAGGTGCCGAAATTCTTCCACCCTAATCTAACCTTCAACCCGCATCTGACGCAGCGGATTAGGCCGAAACGATTCGGAGTAAGAACGAGAAAAACCTACTCAAAAGAACAGGCTTTCCTGGATGCGCCCGACGGAACTTAACAGGCGATTTAGTCAGCTGTTGCGCCACAGAAGTCACCGGTTGCTGTACCCAAACACGTTATGTTGTTTTTGCAATCACTGTTTGTTGTGCATGCGTAAGTGCAGCGGCGTGTTAACGAGCTAGCCTGCTTACACAACCCGCCATCCGCCCCATCACATGCTGTGGCATCTATGGTGCAGATTTTTCCGTATTGTTGATAGGCGTCACAGGACGTGATGGCTTCATTAATCATGCATACCGTTGTCGGAGCGCTGTTAATATCATTACGTATCATTTCGTCGGCGCCATAAGGCCCTGGACAGGTCTGGCCGTTCGAAAGCTTCATGCAGTAGTTTCCATTCGGAACCGCAGGCGCACCAAAGGTGGTCGGAACACATGCAAATCCAGTGGTACAGCTGGTGCTGCTCACACAGGGTTGGCAAGTTACACCGCTGCCCTTGATAATTTCCGAACATTTATTGGTAGAGATATCACAAGCGAATATGTCGTTCCCAACCAAGCAGTCCACGTCTTCCGTGGCCGTCGTGCACTCAACACATTTGCCGTTCGAACACTGATTTGCGTCCAAAATATGGCCGCACTGGGACTTGTCCGTGCATCCCACACACGCGTTGGAGGTCATGTCGCATTTAGAAGTTGCGGCCGTCGTGCAGTTGGTGTCCGCAAGGCATGCCACACACGCATTTGCGTCGGTATTCCCCGCGTTCACTTTACACAGCAAATCCCCAACACAGCCTTTGCCCTCGCGGCAATCAATGCAGCTCTTGGTGGCGGTATCGCAGACGGTGCTCGCACAGTTGGCGTCGGCCAGGCAGCCAACACATGTGTTGTTCGCGACGTCACACACGGCCGTACCGCCTGAACAATCGTCGTTAACGACACATCCCACACAGGTGTTGGCTGCGGAACAGACCGAGTCCCCAACACAATCCGTGTCACCAACACAGGCGACGCAGGTGTTGTTGTCGGTGTCGCAGAAGGCTTTGGCGCCCGAACAATCGGTGTTTATAAGGCAGCCCACACACGTCTTAGTCGAGGTTTCACACACACCGGTTGTGCACGCGGGGTCACAATCCATCATGGCATCCACCTTGGTATCCTCGATATCGGTTCCGGCATCCGTTACCGTGGTCGTGTCTCCCCCAACATCAGCAAGACAATATTTCGGGTCGCTTGCGCAACACTCTTCCTGCGATGACTCGCC
>Ga0210026_1001155_pt1 | contig 26882 bp, 28 predicted proteins | sample CryGeymeta201509_FD_183977 | JGI IMG/M metagenome (GOLD analysis project Ga0210026, IMG submission 183977) | Groundwater microbial communities from Crystal Geyser aquifers in Utah, USA - Crystal Geyser metaG 2015-09 (SPAdes) (version 2) | ecosystem: Environmental > Aquatic > Deep subsurface >...
TGGCTCTTTTCGCAAATCGTGTTGTCGTCTGATCCGAAGGATCACCCTGTGGGGCTTTCAAGCATATCGATAGGGACACCTTGCGACTGCCTGGAAACATAGATGGTTATTGGTGTTGTGCCGGGTCGGTTGCCGATAACAACACGGTTTGCGAAAAGAGCCAAGTTTTAACTTATATTATTGCATACATTGCTTATTTGAGATTATATCAATAATACCCTCTTGCGGGCTTAAATGACCGGAATGGCTCTAGCCCGGATGTTTCATAAATTCGATCAATCCCATTGTAGGAGCGGCCTTGGCCGCGATTCCAGCGCTGGCAGTATCTCCACAGTTTATCGCGGCCAAGGCCGCTCCTACAGGGACACAGCCATTTTTACGAAACATTCGGGCTAGTGCAGTGTAACGCATGAATCTTCGCAAACTAACCCCTCCAAACCTCCCCTTATCAGGGGAGGCTTAAAGGCTTTCCCCCTGACAAGGGGGGATTGAGGGGGGGGTTAGTTTAAGGTGTTACTGCGTACCAGTCTCATCGGCACGACAAATTTGTTCTCACTTGTAAGTCATTGATTTTTCTTGACCAGTGGCTGCCGTCTCCGCCAACTGATTGTATTTCAATATGTTTTCACATGGCACTTCGGTTACCACCGGGATTGAGTACAACCCAATGTATTTAAAGGCGGAATTCATCAGGACAAATTCACCTTGGGGTCAGCAACTGCAGCACTTGCGGGTTGGCGGACAAGCCGGTCAGGATGCCCAGCGAGCGGTCCAGCGGCAAGCCGGCGTGCAGCAGGGTGGCGATTTCCTGGGTAAAGACGGCGATGTTCGCCTGGGAAATTCTGTTTTTGCGGAACAGGCTTTTCCCGGCACTGCCGCCGCCGGTGCTGGCGGTCGCTTCCTCGACCCGGATCGGAATCAGGCCCATTCCCTGGAGACGCTCCACCACGGCGGACTGGCCGAGGCCTTCCATTTCCCCTTCCTGGGATTCTCCGGTCGGCGCTACCGCCTTGTAACGATACAGCGGCAAGGCTTTTGATTCCTTGAGGAATCTGACCGAGACGCGCTCTTCCAGCACCGGCAGCTCGGGGTAGTCGGCAGCGGCTACCAGGGGCAAATCGAGCCGGGAACCGAGCGCTTCCATCATATCGCGCTCGGCCACCATGCCGGCCTTGACCAGGATGGCGCCGATGCGCTCTTTTCCATCCGCTTCCTGGAGGCGCAGCGCGCGCTCGAGATTGGCGGGGTCCAGCTTGCCGCGTTCAATAAGGATTTCTCCCAGGCGCTTGATCAATTCTTTGGCTTTCCGTGTGCAAATAAGGTTTTGAATTTTAACACAACTGAAAATTCACGATGCGGGAGCGCACGTTACATTTCTTCCATGCACAAGTTCAGCCCGCTTTGCCACGCTGGCACCGTCACGCCGAACGCACGCTGCAGCTTGGCGTTCGACATGACCGAATAATGCGGACGCGTGGCAGGCAGAGGATAAGCGCTGGTCGGGATCGGAGTCAGCCTGGGCCCGACGACACTCGTGGCCCTGGCCCGGCTTGCCAGTATCGCGGCGGCAAAGCCGTGCCAGGACGTCTGGCCGGCGGCGGTCAGGTGGTAGAGACCGCTAAATGGGGTGAGGGGTGAGGGGTGAGGGGTGAGGGGTGAAAAGCATTGCGCCAGAATCTGTCCCGTGACTTCCGCGATCAAGCGGCTGGAAGTTGGCGCGCCGATCTGGTCGTCCACGATCTTCAATTCGTCGCGCTCCTGGGCTAGTCGCAGGATGGTAAGCAGAAAATTCCTGCCGCGCGAGCCATATACCCAACTGGTGCGCAAAATGAGGTGGGGAACCCCCACCGCCTGGATCGCCTGCTCGCCCGCCAGCTTGGTTTTGCCATAGACATTACCGGGGTTGGGCCTGTCTTTTTCCGTGTAGGGGCTGGTTTGGGTTCCGTCAAACACGTAATCGGTGGAATAGTGGATCATTGCCGCCCCCAGTCTTTTCGCCTCTTCGGCCATGATGCCGGGGGCGATGCCATTGACGGCCATGGCCAGTTCCGGCTCGCTTTCGGCCTTGTCCACGGCGGTGTAGGCGGCGGGGTTGACGATCAGGGCGGGTTTGACTTCGCGGATCAGCGCCCGGATGGCGTCGGGGTTGGCCAAATCCAGCGCCTGCCGGTCCACCGCGACGACTTCGCCCAGCGGCGCCAGGGTGCGTTGCAATTCCCAGCCAACCTGGCCGTTCTTGCCGGTGAGAAGAATTTTCATGGTGGGCGGGCTACAGGGCGGAGAGGTATTTTTTTTGCAGTTTCAGCACCTTGGGCACATAGGCCAGCGTTTCCCGATACGGCGGGATGCTGTAGCCATAGCGGATGACGGCCTTTTCCCCGGCATTGTAGGCGGCTACAACCAGTTCAAGATTGTTGTCGAACAGTTGCAGCAGGTCGCTGAGATATTTCGCGCCGCCATAAATATTCTGCGCCGGGTCGAAACTGTTTTTCACGCCGTAACGCTTTGCAGTTTCTGGCATGAGCTGCATGAGTCCTACCGCCCCCTTGTTCGAAACGGCGGCGGGATTATAGCCGGACTCCGCAGAAATCACCGCGTGCAGCAGCGCCGCATCGACCTGATAGATGCGGGCGGCTTCTTCCACGAGTGGCGTGTAGCGGCTTTTTCCAGCCTGGCTGACCTGAACCTGGCCGCGCGGCGGCTCCGATCTGTTTTCATCCCGTTGCGCCGCGACGACGATTTTATCGTTTTTATTGTCCCGGGCATTGCTGAAGTGGACGATCCCGCTGGCATCAGTATAGGTGTAAATATCCGCCTCGGCGCTTGGAGCAAGGGCGAACAGCAATATCGTCAACAACAAAATTTTCATGTTTACTCGAAAACCTCGGCGTCGGCAAGGAACTGGCCTGCGCCGTCCTTGGCGGAAAGTTGTGGATTTTCCCGTATCTGCCAGTCGATGGCAAGGCCGGGGTCATTCCAGAGAATACAGCGCTCGTGCTCTGGCGACCAGTAGTCGGTGGTCTTGTACAGAAACTCGGCGCAATCGGACAGCACCGCGAAACCATGCGCGAATCCCGGCGGGATCCAGGCCATGCGCTTGTTTTCCGCCGACAGGTTGAACCCCGCCCATTTTCCGAAGGTAGGCGAGCTTTTGCGGATATCCACCGCCACATCGAACACTTCGCCCGCCACCACGCGCACCAGCTTACCCTGCGGCTGTTTGATCTGGTAATGCAGGCCGCGCAGGACGTTTTTTGCCGAGCGGGAATGGTTGTCCTGGACGAAATGCGCCGTGATCCCCGCTTTCTCGGCCAGCACCTTTTCATTATAGCTCTCGAAGAAAAAGCCGCGCTCGTCGCCATATACTCTGGGTTCGAGGATCAGCACTTCAGGAATGGCGGACGGGATGACCTTCATCAAAACACCTCTTCCCGCAGCACGTTGAGCAGATATTGCCCATAGCCATTCTTGGCCAGGGGCATGGCCAGCGCTTCCAGTTGCGCCGCCGTGATGTAGCCCATGCGGTAGGCGATTTCTTCCGGGCAGGCGATCTTGAGGCCCTGGCGCTTTTCGATAGTTTCGATGAACTGGGATGCCTCCAGCAGGGATTCGTGCGTGCCGGTGTCGAGCCAAGCCATGCCGCGCCCCATCACGACGACGTTGAGCTGCTTTTGTTCCAGGTAATGGCGGTTCACATCGGTGATTTCGAGCTCGCCCCGCGCGGAGGGTTTGAGACGGCGGGCGATTTCCACTACCCGGCTGTCATAGAAATACAGGCCGGTCACGGCGTAGCGCGATTTGGGCGCCTGCGGCTTCTCTTCGATGCTGACCGCATTGCGTTGCTGATCGAATTCCACCACGCCGTAGCGCTCGGGGTCATGCACCGGATAGGCGAACACTGTCGCCCCGCGCTGCGATTTCGCGGTTTTCTGCAAATCGCCGGCCAGCTCGTGGCCATAAAAAATGTTATCTCCCAGTACCAGCACGCACGGGTCGCTACCGATAAAGTCCGCGCCGATAATGAACGCTTGAGCGATGCCTTTCGGCTCGGGCTGCACCGCGTAGGAAAGATTCAAGCCCCAGCGCGACCCGTCGCCCAGCAACTGCTCGAAGCGCGGCGTGTCCTGCGGGGTGGAAATAATCAGAATGTCGCGTATCCCGGCCAGCATCAGCGTGGACAGGGGATAGTAGATCATCGGCTTGTCGTACACCGGCAGCAGTTGCTTGGAAACCGCCAGCGTCACCGGATGCAGACGGGTGCCAGAACCGCCGGCGAGGATGATGCCTTTGCTTTGGTGATGGGTCATGGGTGATGAGTGATGGGTCATGGTGGGTAGCTGACTTTGTTGTGTAATCCGGTTATTTGGCCATAAAATGCGACGACATCGTTGGGCGGGTTACACCCTCGCGTCCCCTTACATCAGCACAATATCGTACTGCTCCTGACTGTACTGATTTTCCACCTGGAGATAAATCGGTTTGCCGATAAAATCGCCCAGTTGCGCCAGACTTTGCGATTCCTCGTCGAGAAACAGGTCGATCACCTGCTGGGAAGCGAGGATGCGAAACTCGCGCGCGCTGAACTGGCGCGCCTCGCGCACCAGCTCGCGCAGGATGTCGTAGCATACCGTCTGCGCCGTCTTCAGAACCCCCCGCCCCTGACAAGTGCAGCAGGGCTCGCACAAGATGTGCGCCAAGCTCTCGCGGGTACGCTTCCTGGTCATCTCCACCAGGCCCAGCGAGGAGAATCCGTTCACCGTCATGCGCGTGCGGTCCTTCGCCAGCGTCTTCTTGAACTCGGCGAGCACGGCGGTCTTGTGCTCCTCGTTGTCCATGTCGATAAAATCCATGATGATGATGCCGCCGAGGTTCCTCAGCCGCAACTGCCGGGCGATCGCCTGCGCCGCCTCGAGATTGGTCTTGAAAATGGTATCGTCGAAATTGCGGCCGCCGACGAAGCCGCCGGTATTCACGTCCACCGTGGTCAACGCCTCGGTCTGGTCGATGATCAGATAGCCGCCGGACTTCAGGTCGACGCGCCGCCCCAGCGCCTTCTCGATCTCGTTTTCCACGCCATGCAGGTCGAACAGCGGACGCTCGCCGACGTAAAGTTCGAGCAGGCCGACGACGTTGCTGGTGTATTCCAGGGCGAAACCCTGCATTTTCTGGAAGGTCTCACGCGAATCCACCCGGATGTGGATGGTTTCCTCGTTGACGAAATCGCGCAACACCCGCAGCGGGAGATCCAGGTCGTGGTAGAGCATCGTAGCCGGCTTGGCGCTTTTGGCTTTGTCGTTGATGTCGCGCCACAGCTTGCGCAGGTACTCGATGTCGGCGCCAAGCTCGCTGTCGGAGGCCGCTTCCGCCATGGTGCGGATGATGAAACCGCCGCCCGCGTCGGGTTGCAACAGATGCTGCAACTTGTCGCGCAGCAGCTCGCGCTCGGCTTCGTCCCCGATGCGCTGGGAGATGCCGATGTGGGTCTCCTGCGGCAAAAACACCAGGAAACGTCCAGCGATGCTGATCTGGGTGGAAAGGCGCGCGCCCTTGGTGCTGATGGGGTCCTTGATGACCTGTACCAGCAAGGTCTGCCCTTCGCGCAGCATCTTCTCGATCAGCCGGGTTTCCCCATCCTCATGCTCCTGCCAGATGTCCGCCACATGGAGGAAAGCGGCGCGATCCAGGCCAATCTCGACAAATGCCGACTGCATGCCCGGCAGCACCCGGCACACCCGGCCAAGATAAATGTTGCCGACCAGGCCGAGGCTGCTGATGCGCTCGATGTGGATTTCCTGGGCCACGCCCTGTTGCATGACCGCCACGCGGGTTTCCTGCGGGGTGACATTGATCAGAATTTCTTCGCTCATATTTGTAGGTTGGGCACTCCGTGCCCAACAAATAATTTGAATGTGTGGCGAGTTCGGATTTGTCGGGCACAGCGTGCCCGACCTACCAGCTCGTTTACAACACTTCTATGCCGAACTGCGCCAGCAGCTCCGCCGTCTCGTACAGCGGCAGCCCCATCACGCCGGAATAGCTGCCCTCAATTTTCTCGATAAACGCCGCCGCATGGCCCTGGATCGCGTAAGCGCCAGCCTTGTCGAGCGGTTCGCCGGTGGCGGCATAGCGCCGGATTTCATGCTCCGTGAGCGATTTGAACCGCACCTTCGATACCGACAGGCGCTGTTCCAGCCGACCCGCGTGAGCCACCGAGACTGCGGTCAACACCTTATGGCTGCTCGCGGAAAGCAGGCGCAGCATCTCCATCGCCTCGTGGCGTCCGGAGGGCTTGCCGATGATCTGCCGCCCCGACACCACCACCGTATCCGCCGCCAGCACGGGGAAACGCGGCAGCTTGCGCCCGGCCACGAGCGTCCAGCCGGCTTCCGCCTTGATGCGCGAAATGCGCAAAACGTAATCCGTCGGCGCTTCTTTTTCCAGCGGCGCCTCGTTGACATCCGGGATGAGCAGATCGAAGTTTACGCCGATCTGCTTCAGCAGTTCGCGCCGCCGCGACGAGCGCGAGGCAAGGTAAATTTTTTTATATAAAATCAAATCCTTACTCCCGATGATAGGGGTGGTTCTGGATTACCGTCACGGCACGATACAACTGCTCCGCCAGTACCACCCGAACCAGGCCGTGGGGCAGCGTCAGACGGGACAGGGACCAGAGCCGGTTGGCTTGGCGCTTCACCTCCGGGTGCAAGCCATCCGCGCCGCCGATGACGAAGGCCACGTCGCGCCCGCCACGCATCCAGTTTTTCAACTCATCGGCCAGTTCCAGTGTGCTCCAGTCCTTGCCATGTTCATCCAGCACCACCCGCACGCAATCGACCGGCAGGGCGGCCTCGATGCGGCTCCGCTCCGCCTCGTGAACCTGCTCTCGGGTTTTTCCTCCGGCCCTCTTTTCCGGTTTGATCTCGACCAGTTCGATGTGGGCCTCGCGCGGCATGCGCCTGGTGTACTCGGCAAAGCCTTCGTTCACCCAGGCGGGCATTTTGTGGCCCACCGCCAGGATAAACAGTTTCACGGATGAACTGTGGATTCCGCCAATTTGGGTTTTTTGCCCATCGCCGGGCCACCCCACAATTGCTCGAGATTGTAATATTCCCGTACCGTGGGCTGCATGATGTGAACGACCACCGACCCCAGATCCACCAGCACCCACTCGCCGGTTCCCAGGCCCTCCACGCCCCGCACACGCGCACCGGCTTCCTTGAGCTTTTTCTGCACGTTGTCGGCCAGGGCGCGGGTCTGGCGGTTGGAATCGGCGCTGGCGACGATCATGTAATCGGTCATGCTGGTGAGCTTATGCACATCCATCACCACGATATCGCGCGCCTTGATGTCTTCCAGCGCATCAACCACTGCCTGTTTCATCGCTTCAAGTTCCATAGGTGTCCTTATAGAGTCCGTTTGTCCGAATATAATCGAGAACCGCGTCGGGGAGCAAATAACGCGGGCTGCGCCCGGCTGCGAGCTCGCGGCGAATTTGTGTGGCGGAAATATCGAGCGCCGTGACCGGATGCACAAGGATGGCGCCGGACGGGGCATCACGCATAGCTTCCGGCTCATTGACCAGGCGCCGGTCGAGTTCATCCAGCAGCTCGGCAGGCAAGGTTGCAGCGGCCCGGGTAATGCCCGCCACACCAGGGCGCTGCGCCACTACGAGATGGGCCAGGTCGAACAACTCGCGCCAGCGATGCCAGGTAGCCAGGCCGAGAAAAGCGTCCGCGCCCATGAACAGGCACAGCGGCTGCATCGCGCCCCGCTCCCGGCGCAAATCCAGCAAGGTTTCCACCGTGTAGCTGGGCGCCGGCTTGAAAATTTCCCGCTCATCGAGCGAGAACAACGGGTTGCCGTCCATGCCCAGGTGCACCATTTCCAGCCGCTGTTGCGGCGAGGCGAAGGGCGGGGCGCGATGTGCCGGCAACCCAGCCGGAATGAAGCGCACCTCGCCCAGAACCAACCCCTCCGCCAGTTCCTGCGCCAGCCGCAAATGGCCGAAATGCAGGGGATCGAAGGTGCCGCCGAGGATGCCGATGGGGGAGGTCATCGGGTGATGTTGTGTAGGGTGGGCACGATTTCTGTGCCCACGCGGTAAGCGTGACTTATTTCCGCGTGGGCACAAAACCGTGCCCCCCCTACCTTTTTAATGATCTTCAATATGATGCGTTTCCTCGGCAGGCAGGCCGGTATCGGGGTCATTCCAGTCCGCGATGCCGATTTCCGCCTCCGCTTCCGCCAGCGACTCGCCGGGCTCGTAATCGGAGTCGGCGTTGTATTCCATGTCCTGCACCGCATCCATTAGCGTCGGGAATGGCCCGAACACCTTGTCGGCTTCCTTGTCCTGCCAGTAAAAACCGTCCGGTCGTTCGACGATCCGGGTTTCGTCGTACTCGGCCTGAGTTTCTGAAATGTTGGTCGTCATGCTGTTCCCCAAGTAAAAATGTGTTTTTATCCGCGAATCTGGCCGTCGCCCAGCACGATGAATTTCTGGCTGGTCAACCCTTCCAGCCCGACCGGACCGCGCGCGTGGATCTTGTCGGTGGAAATGCCTATTTCCGCTCCCAGCCCATATTCGAAGCCGTCGGCGAAGCGGGTCGAAGCGTTTACCATCACCGAGCTGGAATCCACCTCGCGCAGGAATCGGCGCGCCCGGCTGTAGTCCTCGGTGACAATCGACTCGGTGTGCTGCGAGCTGTAGGTGTTGATGTGTTCGATCGCCGCATCGAGATCCTTCACCACCCGCACCGAAAGGATAGGCGCAAGGTACTCGGTGTGCCAGTCTTCCTCGGTGGCTTCCTTCATCTGCGGGATGATCGCGCGCGAAGCGGGACAGCCGCGCAGCTCCACGCCCTTGTCGAGGTAAATTTTGCACAGCGGTGGCAGCACCTGTTTTGCCACGCCTTCGGCCACCAGCAGGGTTTCCATGGTGTTGCAGGTGCCGTAACGGCTGGTCTTGGCGTTGTCGGCGATGCGGATCGCCTTGTCCAGGTCTGCCTTGTCGTCGATATAGACATGGCACACGCCGTGCAGGTGCTTGATGACCGGGATGCGCGCCTCGGCGATCAGGCGCTCGATCAGCCCCTTGCCGCCGCGCGGCACGATCACGTCGACGTAGTCCTTCATGGTGATCAGCTCGCCCACTGCGGCGCGGTCGGTGGTCTCGATCACCTGCACCGCCGTCGCCGGCAGGCCGGCCGCAGCCAGCCCCTCGCGCACGCAGGCGGCAATCGCCTGATTGGAGTGGATCGCCTCGGAACCGCCGCGCAGAATCGCCGCGTTGCCGGCCTTCAGGCACAGCCCGGCGGCATCCGCCGTGACATTGGGGCGGGCCTCGTAGATGATGCCGATCACGCCCAGCGGCACGCGCATCTTGCCGACCTGGATGCCGGAAGGGCGATAGTTGAGGCCGGTGATCTCGCCTACCGGGTCGGGCAGGGCGGCGATTTGCAGCAGGCCCTCGGCCATGCCGGCGACGCCTTTTTCGGTCAGGGTCAGACGATCGAGCATGGCCTCATCCAGACCGGCCTCCCTGGCTTCGGCCAGATCCTGGGCGTTGGCCGCCAGCAGCTTGGCCGCATCGCGGGCAATCGCGCCAGCCATCGCCGTCAGCGCCTTGTTCTTGGCATGGGTGTCGGCCCTCGCCATCAGGCGGGAAGCGGCGCGCGCCTGCTGGCCGACGGTTTGCATATAAGCTTTGATGTCCATTTTGAATTCCTTTTCTTGCTCAGTTATGTAGCCCGTAGGATGGGTCGAGGCGCTTGCGCCGATACCCATCGTTTTGCGGTAATAATTGATGGGTATCGCTACGCTCCACCCATCCTACGCGTACTGTAGGTGCGAATTCAACGTGACTGACTACTCGCTATTCCCAACCCCAATTGCAGCAATTCATCCCACACGTCGCCGTGCGCCAGCCCCTTGATCATCCGATCCAGCGCCGCAGCCTGCTTCAATCCGGCCACCAGCCGGGCTTCGCTCAGCCGGCCCAGTGCGCGTTGCACCAAGCCTTGGCGGGATTCCCATACCCGCGCTTCGCGGAACATCTGCGACAGATTTGCGCCTTTACGTTGCCCCAACTTCAATTTTGTCAGGGTGCGGATTTCCTGGGTCAGCGCCCACAGCGCCAGCGTCGGCGCCACGCCCTCGCCCTCCAGTCCTTCCAGAATTCGCGCCAGGCGCACTGCATCTCCTGCCAGCATGGCATCGGAAAGATTAAACACATCATAACGCGAGACATCCAGCACCGCTTCGCGAACCGGGTCAAAATTCAGCGGGCCTGCGGGGAACAGCAGACCGAGCTTCTGGATTTCCTGGTGCGCCGCCAAAAGATTGCCTTCGACGCGGTCGGCCAAAAACTGCAAGGTCGTCGCATCGGCCCGCTGTTTCTGTGCCGCCAGCCGCACCGCTATCCATTGCGGCAGTCGCGACCGCTCTACCGGATAAACCGGTATCGCCGTGCCGGCCTGCTCCAGCGCCTTGAACCATTTCGTTGCCTGCGCCTGCTTATCGAGCTTGGGGCAGGTCACCACGGTGATGGTTTCATCCGGCAACCGCGCGCAATAGTTCTGCAGCGCCTGGCCGCCCTCCGTGCCCGGTTTGCCGGTGGGGATGCGAATTTCGATGAGTCGCCGCGTCGCGAACAGCGACAGGCTGTTGCCGCTAGCCAGCAAGGCCTGCCAGCTGAAACCGGGCTCAACCGTAAACACCTCGCGCTCGGCGTAGCCCTCCTGCCGGGCTTTGGCGCGGATCGCATCGGCGGCCTCCAGCGCCAGCAGCGGCTCGTCGCCGTAAATCAGGTACAACGGCGCGAGGCCGCGCTGCAAATGCGCGCCCAGCTGATCAGCGTTGAGTCGAGACATCTTCCGGTTGAAGCTTCGCCTTGGCCAGACGCCGCATTAGCTGGCCGAGCGCATCGTTCTGCATGTCGCGGTAGAGCAGCGCTTCTTCCTGCTCCTTCGCCAAGACCTGGGCATCGTCATAGAGTATGGCGCGCCTCAATTCGATCGGCTGGGTAGCGATCAGGTCACGGCCCTCCTTATCCAGCAAGCGGAAGCCCACGCGGTAAATCAACTCGTATTCCCTGACCCGCCCAGCGCCGCTCAGCGCCAGAATACGTTTTTCCCTTGCGGCCCCCTGCACCTGTAGCACCGCCTGCGCGTCGGCAGCCTTGTCGGTTAGCCTGGTCTCGGTCCCGGAACGAATCGCCCGGCCGATCTCCGCCGCCAGTTCAGGATTGCCGCCACCCTCCACATACAGGGACTCGAACGGCAGGTTCACCACGCCGCGCAACTGAAAACCGCAAGCGGCAAGCGACAAGGCAACGATGAGCAGCACGGCAAATCGTTTCATAGTCATTCACCCGTCCCTGCGGAATTGAACTCTACTAATTTAGCCCAATCTATCTCGCCGTTATCACAAAAATCCTGCATGAACTCCTGAGCAAACAGATTGATCACTTTGGCATACTGCTTCTGGAAATGATCGTTCTTCTCCTTGGCTCGATGGCCAATTGGTTCGACCAGTTTTGTATAAAGACTATCATCACCGGAAATAAACATCCAAAATCGCTGACCGCATAATTTCAGGTATGCGCCCTTATCCGGTCGGCCATCCTTGCCATAACAACAGCCATTGACAGCTTGAACATGCAACTTGCTGTTGCCTGTCCGTAAAACCTTTTGCGCCTTCGTAAAGGTATCCAGCATCTTTCTTATTTGACTACTGTTTCCCCAGTTCGGCCCAGACTTGATAGAAACGATATAGCGAATGCCATCACGGTCAAACTCAAGGTCGATGCCCTCAGAAGAAGATTTTCGCCCTCCGAAAACCTGGGCGTTAATATAGATTGCCAATTCCTCAAGAAAATCACCGAAGATAGTCTCTTCCTGCGAAGAAAGGTGAGCATCCAACAGGGTTTTTACCAGATCGCCGGCGGTAAGCAGGTTTTTTGCCTTGAATAAATAAGGGTTCTTGCGTTTGAGCGCCGTCTTAAGTTTAAGCCGGTGCAAATTATCCAGGCGTTTCTGGTGAAAGGTGGCGATTCGATCCTCCGCAAAAGCGGTGAGGGCAGTCCAATCAAGAGACGACATATTTTTTCCTTTTTTGCAGCAAGACTAACTGCCTCTCTGGCCCCATAAGTTCAGCGTGCGCCTTGTTGATATAGTCCGCGTGGATGTCTATGCCGATAGCAGTGCGGTGCAACCTCTTTGCAACTCGAAGGGTTGTGCCGGAACCCATGAAAGGGTCCAACACCGTGTCCCCCGGTTCCGTGAAAAGTTTGATGAACCACTCCGGCAGCGCTTCTGGAAATGCTGCGCTATGGTCGCGATTGGCGCACTCTGTTGCCATATGCAGGACATTGGTTGGAAATGCTTTGTCTCTGTCCAGCCAATTGGCAATTTTCTTGCCAAATCCGCTGCCGACGCGGGATTCATCGCGCACCAGATCGGTGTTGCTCAAGTTTCGCAGACGGCTTTTCGCCCAGTCACCCATTTCAACCATGACCTCTTCTTGAAACATACTGAACTTGCGCTGCTTATTGAACTGGAGCAGACGCTCCCACGAATCCCGGAAGCGATTGGGCCATTTTCCCGGATAACAGTTCTTTTTGTGCCACATGAACTCTTCGGTCCACAGCCATCCTTGCTTTCTCATTGCCAAAATGAGTTCGAGCACATAAGTATGCCGCTCACCGTTGACGACCCGTTCCTTGATATTGAGGACAAACGTGCCAGTTGGCTTCAATACGCGCAGCAGCTCCGCCGATATAGGAAGGAACCACGCGACATATTCATCGGGCGAAACGCCTCCATAGGTCTGCTTGCGCTGGTCCGCATAAGGCGGTGAAGTCACAACCAGATCCACGGAGTTGTCGGGGAGACCCTTCAATTCCGTGGCGGCATCGCCATGTAACAGGGTGATTGTCGTCGAGTTTGCGTATTTCACTTACACCACCACGTTGACCAGCCGGCCCGGCACCACCACGACCTTCTTCGCCGGCTTGCCTTCCATGAACTTCTGCACGTTGGGGTTGGCCAGGGCCAGTTGCTCGATCGCTTCTTTCGAGGCGTCCCTGGCAACGGTGATGCTGCCCCTGAGCTTGCCGTTGACCTGCAACACCAGCTCGATTTCATCCTGCACCAGCGCGGAAGCATCCACCGTGGGCCAAGGCGCATCGAGCAGGTTGGCCCCGTCCCTGAGTTCAGCCCACAACGCCTGGCAGACATGCGGCACGATCGGCGCGAGCAGTTGCACCGCCGCCTCCAGCGCCTCCTGCATCACGGCGCGCCCGGCGGGGCTGTCGTCGCCGATTTTACCGAGCGCGTTCATCAGCTCCATCACGGCGGCAATGGCGGTATTGAACTGCTGGCGCCGGCCGTAGTCGTCGCTGACTTTCTGTATGGTGCCATGCAACTGGAAGCGCAGCGCCTTGAGTTCGGGCGTTAAATCCCCCCCTGCCACCCCTTTGGCAAAGGGGGGAGTATGGGGGGATTTCTCGACGTGATCGTACACCGCCTTCCACAGTCTTTTCAGAAAGCGGAACGCGCCTTCCACCCCGGCGTCGGACCACTCCAGGCTCTGCTCCGGCGGCGCGGCGAACATCATGAACAGGCGCGCGGTATCGGCACCGTACCGGTCGATCAGCGCCTGGGGGTCTACCGTATTACCCTTGGACTTGGACATCTTGGTGCCGTCCTTGAGCACCATGCCTTGAGTCAGCAACCGGGTGAAGGGTTCGCTGCAATTCACCAGACCGACATCGCGCATCAGCTTGTTGAAGAAGCGCGCATAAAGCAGGTGCAGAATGGCGTGCTCGATACCGCCGATGTACTGATCGACCGGCAGCCAGTAGTTGGCGCGCTCGTCGAGCATGGACCGGTCATTGTCCGGGCAGGTGTAGCGGGCGTAATACCAGGACGACTCGACGAAAGTGTCCATGGTGTCGGTTTCGCGCTCGGCCTTGCCACCGCACTTGGGACAGGTGGTTTCGTAGAAGGACGGCATTTTCTTGAGCGGCGAGCCGATGTCGATCTTCACGTCCTCCGGCAGCACCACCGGCAGGTCTTTTTCCGGCACCGGCACGTCGCCGCAGCTCGCGCAGTGGATGATCGGGATCGGGCAGCCCCAGTAGCGCTGGCGCGAGATGCCCCAGTCGCGCAGGCGGAACTGGGTGCGCTTGGCGCCCAGGTTTTTGGCTTCGAGGTCGGCGGCGATGGCGTCGGAGGCCTGGCTGAAATCCAGCCCGTCGTACTTGCCGGAATTAACACAGACTCCGTGCTCGGCGTAGGCATCCTGCCACGGCGCGGGGGTGGCATCGCCCGCCGAGATGCGGATCACGGCCCTGACCGGCAGCCCGTACTTGGCGGCGAAAGCGAAGTCGCGCTCGTCATGGGCGGGAACGGCCATCACCGCGCCCTCGCCATAGCCCATCAGCACGTAGTTGGCCACCCACACCGGCAGCTTCTCGCCGTTAAGCGGATGCACCACGCAGTGGCCGGTGGGCATGCCCTTCTTTTCCATCGTCGCCATGTCGGCTTCCGCCACGCTACCATGCTTGCATTCCTCGATAAAGGCGGCGAGATTCGGGTTGCCCTGGGCCGCTTCGGTGGCGAGCGGGTGCTCGGCGGCTACCGCCACGTAGGTCGCGCCCATCAGGGTGTCTGGGCGGGTGGTGTAAACCTTCAAGACCGGGTGAGGGGTGAGGGGTGAGGGGTAAGGAGAATCCGCGTAGGGGAAATGCACCTCGGCGCCGAAGCTCTTGCCGATCCAGTTCTTCTGCATGGTTCTGACCTGCTCCGGCCAGCCGGTCAGGTTGTCCAGATCAGCGAGCAGTTCCTCGGCGTAGGCGGTGATCTTCATGAAGTACATCGGGATGTCGCGCTTTTCCACCGGCGCGCCCGAGCGCCAGCCGCGACCGTCGATCACCTGCTCGTTGGCGAGCACGGTCATGTCCACCGGGTCCCAGTTAACCGGCGCGGTTTTCTTGTAGATCAGGCCCTTTTCGAACAGCCGGGTGAACAGCCACTGCTCCCACTTGTAGTAGTCCGGCTTGCAGGTGGCCAGTTCGCGCGACCAGTCGATGGCCAGGCCGAGGCTCTTGAGCTGCCCGCGCATATAGTCGATGTTGGAGTAGGTCCACGCCGCCGGGGCGACGTTGTTCTGGATCGCCGCGTTTTCCGCCGGCAGGCCGAAGGCGTCCCACCCCATCGGCTGCAGCACGTTGTACCCCTGGAAACGGTGATAACGCGCCAGCACGTCGCCGATGGTGTAGTTGCGCACATGTCCCATGTGCAGCTTGCCGGAGGGATAGGGGAACATCGACAGGCAGTAGTATTTGGGCTTGCCGGGAATTTCGACGGCCTTGAAGGCGTTGCTTTGATCCCAGAAAGCCTGGGCCTGACGCTCGATCTCGGCGGGTAAGTATTGCGCTTGCATGAATGGGTGAGATTCCTTTTTAACGGTACGCAATTATACCCGCGAACGGCTTGATTTGTTTGCGCCTTCCACCAGGATGACAAAATGCTTTTATCCTTCCATCCAAGAATCGAATGCCCCGCATAGTGACAAAAGCGGCAACGCACGACTATACTTGACCCATTATTTTTAATGACTTAAGCAGCGAGAGGAAATCCAGATGTCAAAAAAACACCCAGTTATCGCAGTGACCGGTTCGTCCGGCGCCGGCACCACCACCGTCAAGGTTGCGTTCGAACATATCTTCCTTAGGAAGAAGGTTCGGGCGGCCGTGGTGGAGGGCGACAGCTTCCATTCACTGAGCCGGGTTCAATTCAAGGAAGCCGTGAAAAAAGCCGAGGCTCAGGGCAACAATCATTTCAGCCATTTCGGCCCGGAAGCCAACCACTACGACAAGATCGAAGCGCTGTTCAAGGGCTACGGCGAAACCGGCACCGGCAAGAAACGCTACTACCTGCACAACGCCGATGAAGCCGAAACGCACAATACCCGCCTGAAACTGAAAACCAAACTGGGCGCCGGCGAATTCACGCCTTGGGAAGACCTCCCCGACGATACTGACCTTCTGTTCTACGAAGGTCTGCACGGCATGGTGACAGACGGCGAGGTCGATGCGTCCAAGTATGTGGATCTAGGCATCGGCGTGGTGCCCATCGTCAACCTGGAATGGATCCAAAAAATCCACCGCGACAACAAGGAGCGCGGCTATTCGGCGGAAGCAACGGTGGACACCATCCTGCGCCGTATGCCTGATTACATGAATTTCATCACACCTCAGTTCTCGCGCACCGACATCAACTTCCAGCGCGTGCCGACAGTAGACACTTCCAATCCCTTTATCGCCAACGACATCCCGACGCCGGACGAAAGCTTCGTGGTGATCCGCTTCAAGGATCCCAAGGGGATCGACTTTCCCTATCTGCAAAGCATGATCCACGAGTCGTTCATGTCGCGCCGCAATACCTTGGTAGTACCCGGCGGCAAGATGGGTCTCGCGATGGAAGTGATCTTCGCCCCCATTATTCAAGACATGATGGAAAACAAAAAGAAGAGCAGCAAGAAGTAAGCATCGAGAGCCGCAGCAGACAAACCCGGATGTCGGTTCACCCGCCATCCGGGTTTTTTATTTCAGCCGTTCCGGAATAAAGGCAATCTCGTCAACGTCATGGATGGCCGTTTCCAAGGTCGCCGCCGCCCGATTCACCGTTATCGCCAGCCCCTTGCCCTCCGCCAGACCCTTCCTGTACGCCTCGTCGCGCCGCCCCAGCCAGTCGATCAACGTTTTCACATCGCCCACCGACGCCGACAGCACCACCTGTTCCGAGGTGCGGCCCAGCGTTTCTGCCAGTTGCGCGAAATACATCAGTTTTGCCATCGTGTTTCCTCCGTTGCCATGCTTTATAATGGGTTTCCCGCAGCTCAGAATCTTACCACGCCATGCCCCAGTCCTTTCTTGCCGGCCTTAACCCCGAACAACTCGAAGCCGCCACCCTGCCACACCAGTCCGCGCTGATCCTGGCTGGTGCCGGCAGCGGCAAGACGCGGGTGCTGACCACCCGCATCGCCTACCTGATCCAGACCGGTCAGGTCAGCCCCGCCGGGATACTCGCCGTCACCTTCACCAACAAGGCGGCCAAGGAAATGCTGACGCGGCTTTCCGCGATGCTGCCGATCAACACTCGCGGCATGTGGGTCGGCACTTTCCACGGCCTGTGCAACCGCCTGCTGCGCGCCCATCACCGCGAGGCCGGCTTGCCCGCGCTGTTCCAGATTCTCGATTCCGCCGACCAGCTCGGCGCGATCAAGCGCCTGCTCAAGGCGCTTGATGTCGATGATGAGAAATACCCGCCCAAGCAGTTGCAACATTTCATCAACAACACCAAGGATCAGGGGCTGCGAGCCAGGGACGTGGAGGCTTACGACCCCTACACGCGCAAGCAGCAGGAACTGTTCGCCGCCTACGACGAACAGTGCCAGCGCGAGGGCGTGGTGGATTTCGCCGAGCTGCTGCTGCGCAGCTACGAGCTGCTTTCCCGCGATACCGCCTTGCGCGCCCATTACCAGAGCCGCTTTCGCCACATCCTGGTGGACGAGTTCCAGGACACCAACCGCCTCCAGTACCTCTGGCTCAAGCAACTGGCTGGGCCGGATGCCGCCGTGTTCGCGGTCGGCGACGACGACCAGTCGATCTACGCCTTCCGTGGCGCGCGGGTGGGCAACATGCAGGATTTCAAGCGCGATTTCGGCGTCGAAAAAGTCATCAAGCTGGAGCAGAACTACCGTTCTCAGGGCAACATCCTGGAGGCCGCCAACGCCCTGATCGCCCACAACCGCACCCGGCTCGGCAAGAACCTGTGGACCGCCGAGAGCACCGGCGAACCGATCCGCCTGTACGAGACCGCCAACGATCAGGAAGAAGCCCAGTTCATCGTCGACGAGGCCAAGGCGCTGAAGCGCGACGGCGTGGCATTCGCCCATATCGCCTTGCTGTACCGCTCCAACGCCCAATCCCGCGTGCTGGAGCATGCCCTGTTCAGTGCCGGCATCCCCTACCGCGTCCATGGTGGCCTGCGCTTCTTCGAGCGCCAGGAGATCAAGCACGCGCTGGCCTATTTGCGCCTGATCGGCAACACCGACGACGACGGCGCGCTGATGCGGGTCATCAATTTCCCTGCGCGCGGCATCGGCGCGCGCAGCCTGGAGCAATTGCAGGAAATCGCCAAACAAAACCAATCCAGCCTGTGGCAGGCGGCGAAAAGCGGACAGCTCGGTGGCAAGGCGGGAGCGAGCATCGGCGCCTTCCTCGCACTTATCGGGTCGATGCGGGACACCTGTGCAGGCCTGCCATTACCGGAACAGATCGAGCACATGCTGGCGCACAGCGGCCTGATTGCCCATTTTCAGGCCGAAAAGGACGGTGCCGACCGGGTCGATAACCTCAACGAACTGGTCAATGCCGCCGTCGGCTTCGTCAACGAAAACGAGGACGACAGCCTCATCGCTTTCTTGACCCACGCCGCGCTGGAAGCGGGCGAGCATCAGGCCGGGGAAGGCAGCGACGCGCTCCAGTTGATGACGGTGCATGCGGCCAAGGGGCTGGAGTTTCACGCCGTGTTTTTGAGCGGTCTGGAGGAAGGGCTGTTTCCCCATGAAAACGCGATGAACGAAAACGGCGGCGTCGAAGAAGAGCGGCGCCTGATGTACGTCGCCATCACCCGCGCCCGGCGCAGGCTTTACCTCAGCCTGGCGCAGAGCCGGATGCTGCACGGCCAGTTCCGTTACGGGCTGGCTTCGCGTTTTTTGGACGAAATCCCGGAAAACCTGCTGAAACGGATCAACCCGGTGCCGGGTGGGGTGCCGTTTTCGTATTGTGGGAGCGACCTCCCGGTCACGAAAATCGCGACCGGGAGGTCGCTCCCACGCACAAAAACGTACCCACCCTACTTCGACTCAAGCTCGCCCTGGCATGTCGGCCAGAATGTGGCTCACGCCAAGTTCGGCTCGGGCGTGATCGTCAACTGCGAGGGCAGCGGCGCGGATGCAAGGGTACAGGTGAAATTCCGCAATGCCGGGGTGAAGTGGCTGGCGCTGGAGTATGCTAAATTGACGGCGGCTTGAAACGGAGTCGAAAGCTACCCTCGATCCATTCAGGCAAAATCACTCATGAATTGCCAGCTCGGTTCTTTGGGTGAATCGGGGTGTCGGCTGCATCTGCCAAATGCACATGGTCAGTCAATTAACCGCATGCCGCAATGCTTGGCAGCGTCGCGATCAAATGTTGTCGTATAGCCGCACCCGGCTTCATTAGCTGATCGCTCTATCAGGCAGTCTGCAAAATCAGCCTTGCCTTCCTTGAACAGTCGCAAAGCTTTCCACATGGTATCGGCATGCGCCACGATAATTTCCTTGGTGCGTAGCAGCGTTTCCAGCACCTCGCAAATCTCGCCTTTGGTTGATGCGTAGCAACCCGTCAGCACCCACACCAGCTCCACCACCGAAACGATGCTGACGTAGCCCGGCGCATCCACTGTTAATGACTCGATCAGGCGCGTTGCCTTGGGCGACTGCTTTGGATCGTCCTGTGCGACATAACGAACAAGAACATTCGTATCTAAGCCAATCATCTTGCTTTAGCCCCTTGGGCCGCGATAGCTTCATTCATCTCCGCAATCGTTACGGGTGAAGCAGGCTTGCGCACTAGCCCCTTCAGAGCAGTCACCGACTGCGTAGCGGCCACTAGCTCAAAATGTCCGGGTTCAACCTGGACAAACTCCACCCTGTCTCCAGCCTCAACGCCGAGCGCGGCTCGCACGATGGCAGGAATGGTGATCTGACCCTTGCTGGTCATAGTTGCAGTCGACATAAACCCTCCTGTTTCACAAGACCTTACCTTATAGTAAGGAATTGAAAAAATCAATCAAGGGTGGCCGTACCACTCCAAGGTGAACTTGCCATTGACCCAGACTTTAGATCAAGGCTGGAAATGCGTTAAGGCAAGACCTGGTACCTGATTTTTCGCAAATTTAAAGAGGTCAGCCTGTGTGGCGCAATCGTTATTGCACCGACTGAAATGGGGTTCGCAGGGATGGGCGACTTGTCGCCCAACTCGCAAAACATCCGGTGCAATGCGCTTCGCTTATTGGCACCCTACATTACGCCTTACGCGAGTTGGAGTATGCCAAGCTGACGGCGGCTTGAGCATAGGCTGAAAAAGGAAATTACGCCGGCAGCATGGGCGAATCAGTTTCCTGCTCGGCCTCAGCCGGAAAAATATCCTTATAGCCCAGATAAATCGAGGCGTTCAGTACCGGCACCAGAATCAGCATGCCGAGACCGAAAGGGATCATGGCGATCATCATCAGGATAAAGGCAATCACCCCGTAAATCAGAAACGGCCACATATTGCGCAGGGAGCCCAAAAAGCTCAGCTTCATCGCGTCCATGGCCGTCATGTTGCGCAATACCACCAGCGCCGGGGCGAACCAATATGCCATCAGCAGCGGGATCAGCAGCGCCATGGCGACAAGCAGGGCGATCAGCGCCCCCCCCATCGCCCCGACCATCACCTCGTTCGGCTCCATGCCTTGCATCTGGCCCAGCGCCGCAGAGCCGAGAATGGAACCGCCACCCGCCATCATCATCAGCCCCAGGATGGTGATCGAACCCACCAGATACAGGCCGCCCACGGTAATGAGCTGACCGGTGTTGTGCTTGAATCCTGCGATCAGATAGCCCAGTTCGAGCTCTTCACCCACCTCCACGTCGCGACAGGCCAGCATGAAGCCAGCGGTAAACACTGGCGCCAGCAGCGTCATCACCAGCGGCCCCACCACAGGAATGATGGAAACCACGATGACGATCAGGAAATAGATCACAAACAGCGTAATCCAGATCGGCGGATTTTTCCTGAACAAACCAAAACCGTCTGCTATCCACCGCCAGCCCTGTCCAGCATCCACTTTACGAATTTCCATGTTTATTCCTTACAAAAAATGGTGATTCCGACGGCGCCGCCACATGCCGCTGCAGGATACGTCGGAAATGGGCCGGATCCTTGGCATGAGTGAGTTCGCCCGGCCTCGGGAAATGAAAATCGTAGAGGCGCGACAGCCAGAAACGCAGGGCTCCTGCGCGCAGCATCGCCGGCCATGCCTGCTGCTCCATTTCGGAGAGTGGACGGGTGCCCTGATAGGCTTGCAGCATGGCCGACGTCCGTGCCGGGTCGAGCGAGCCATCCTCGGCGACGCACCAGTCGTTTACCGTAATCGCCAAGTCGTAAAGCCAGGCGCCGCTGCAGGCGTAGTAAAAATCAATCGCGCCGCTCAGGGTGTCGTCCTTGAATAATACATTATCGCGGAACAGGTCGGCGTGGATCACGCCGCGCGGCAGATCCTCGAAGCGGAAGCCGGACTGGTAGCTGATTTCCTGGCTGAGCAGTTCGGTTTCCTCGGGCGGCAGCTTGGGCAGCACCAGTGGCGCGGTCGCCTTCCACCAGGCCAGACCGCGCGGGTTCGGCATTTCAACCTTATAGGAACGGCCGGCGAGGTGCATATCGGCGAGCATTTCACCCACCTGGGCACAATGGGTCGGATTCGGCTGATCCAGCGACCCGCCCTCAAGGCAGCTGACAATGCAGGCCGGCTTGCCGTTCAACTCACCAAGAAAGCTGTTTCCCAAGCTGGCGATCGGCCGTGGACAGGGGATGCCGTGGGAGGCAAGATGGTCGAGCAGGTTGAGAAAAAACGGCAACTCTGCGCGAGTAAGATTTTCGAATAGAGTCAGCACGTAGCGCGCATGGCTGGTGGTCACAAAATAATTGGTGTTTTCGATGCCCGCAGAAATACCCTGCAAATCGACCAGGTTGCCGAGGGAATAATTCTTCAGCCAGGCAGTGAGTTCATCCCTGGAAACGGTAGTAAAAACGGACATGGGTTTTTAGCTATCAGCTATCAGCTGTCTTTCAGAAGCGGATCAACACCCACTGCGGCACACGCACGCCGGAATCCAGATTGTCCTGACGGGAGAATTGCCCGTCCCCTTTTTGGTCGACCAGGTAGTAGGGCACACCATGAGGCGGCGTGACTTTCAGCATGTACAGCTTGCCACCGATGCGGTATTCCTCGACTTTTTCCTCGCCGCGCTTGATGATGGTCACCTGCGGCTCGAAGGCCGGGTCGAGTTCCATGCCGGCGGGCGCCGCAGGGGGCTCGGGCACCGGCTGCAGATCCTTCGGCAGGGATTTGGCGCCTTCCGCATAGGCAGGCAGTGTCAGGGCAATCAGCAATAGGGCGATCAGGGCGCGCATGTTTTTTCCTCGGCGATAAGGGCACATTATACATTGATGTGAAACACGTTACAGGCTGAGCAGCATTTCCTGCTCGGCGGCGGAAGGCTCGAAACCGCGGGTTTCATAGTACTTGAAGATCGCGTCCACCACGGCCTTGGGATCATCGATGATCTGGATCAGGTTCAGGTCAGCTGCATCAATCGTTCCCTCCTTGACCAAGGTATCCTTGAACCAGTCCACCAGGCCGCGCCAGTAAGGCTCATGCACCAGGATGATCGGGATCTTGCGGGTCTTGCCGGTCTGCACCAGGGTCAGCGCCTCCATCAGCTCGTCCAGGGTGCCGAAGCCGCCGGGCATCACGACGTAGGCCGTGGCGAACTTGACGAACATCACCTTGCGCGCGAAAAAATGGCGGAAAGTCTGGCTGATGTTCTGGTATAGATTGGTGTGCTGTTCATGCGGAAGCTGGATGTTCAGGCCGACGCTGGGAGATTTGCCGAAAAAAGCGCCCTTGTTGGCCGCTTCCATGATGCCCGGGCCGCCGCCGGAAATCACGCTGAAACCGGCATCGGACAACTGCCGGGAGATTTCCTCGGTCAGCTGGTAATAAGTATGATCGAGGGGGGTGCGGGCGCTACCGAAAACGCTCACCGCCGGACGAATGCAGCTCAGGCGCTCCGTCGCCTCGACAAATTCTGCCATAATCTCGAACACGCGCCAGGATTCCCTGGCCGAATAGGCGTGCCCGGCAATGTCCGTACCCTGCATTTTCGGGATTTTTTCTGAGCCGTTCATAAAGGTTAACCGCAAATGGAAACTAAAACGCTGCTGCTGGTGGACGGATCATCTTATCTGTACCGCGCTTTTCACGCGCTGCCGGATCTGCGCAACCGCCACAACGAGCCGACCGGAGCAATCTACGGCGTGCTCAACATGCTGCGCCGCCTGCACAAGGATTATAACGCCGATTACAGCGCCTGTGTGTTCGACGCCAAAGGGAAAACCTTCCGCGACGACCTCTACCCGCAATACAAGGCCCACCGCCCGCCGATGCCGGACGACCTGGTTCGCCAGATCGAGCCGCTGCACGAGGCGATCCGCGCCATGGGCTGGCCGCTGCTGATGGTGGACGGGGTGGAAGCCGACGACGTCATCGGCACCTTGGCCGAACTGGCTTGGCGCCAGGGCATTCGCACCGTGATCTCGACTGGCGACAAGGACATGGCGCAGCTGGTCAATCCGCACGTTACGCTGGTCAACACCATGAGCAACGAAAAACTCGACGAGGCCGGCGTCACCGCCAAGTTCGGCGTGCCCGCCACTCGCATCGTCGACTACCTCGGCCTGGTCGGCGATGCCGTGGACGGCGTGCCCGGCGTGGACAAAGTCGGCCCGAAGACGGCCGTCAAATGGCTGGCCCAATATGGCTCGCTCGACAACCTGATCGCCCACGCCAGCGAGATTGGCGGCGTGGTCGGCGAAAACCTGCGCAACACCCTGGACTGGCTGCCCAAGGGCAAGGAACTCGTCACCATCAAGCGCGATGTAGAGCTGCCGGTGAAACTGACCGAACTTGGCCCGCAACCGCAGGACACGCCCAAGCTGATCGAACTGTTCGAGCGCTGCGAATTCAAGACCTGGCTGAAGGAGTTATCAGATCAGGTAGGGTGTCAAAAGCTTCGCGCATTGCGCCATGTCGAGCAACATACGGCGCAATGCGCTTCGCTTATTGACGCCCTACGTGAAGCCAAGGAAGCGATTTATGAAACGGTATTAACCGAAGACCAGCTATCCAGCTGGATAGCCCGACTGGAGCGCGCCGAACTGATTTCGGTCGACACCGAAACCACCAGCCTCGACCCGCTTGCGGCGAAGATCGTCGGCATCTCCCTGGCGCTGGAGCCGCACCACGCCGCCTACATCCCGCTCGCCCACCACTACGCCGGTGCGCCTCAGCAGCTTGATCGGGAAATGGTGCTGAACCGGCTCAAGCCCCTGCTGGAAAGCAAAACCCGGCCCAAACTCGGGCAAAACATCAAGTACGACAAGCACGTGTTCGCCAACCACGGCATCATTCTCGATGGCATCGTCCACGATACCCTGCTGCAATCCTACGTGCTCGAAAGCCACAAGCCGCACGACATGGACTCCCTGGCGCTGCGCCACCTCGACGCCAAGACCATCACCTACGCCGAAGTCGCCGGCAAGGGGGCGAAACAGATCGGCTTCGACCAGGTAGACATCGAAACCGCCACACGCTATGCGGCGGAGGATGCCGACATCACCCTGCAACTGCACCAGGCCCTGTTCCCGCAGATAGCACCCGATGCCAAGCTGGGCTTCATTTACCGCAACATCGAAATGCCCCTGCTCGACGTGCTCTTCACCGTGGAGCGCAACGGCGTATTGCTGGATACCCAACTACTCGCCCAGCAAAGCCACGAACTCGGCACCAGCATGCTGCGGCTGGAGAAGGAAGCGCACCAGTTGGCGGGCCAACCCTTCAACCTCAACTCGCCCAAGCAGATCCAGGAAATCCTGTTCGACCAGCTCAAACTGCCGGTAAAAAAGAAAACCCCGGGCGGCACCCCCTCCACCGACGAGAACGTGCTGCAGGAGCTGGCGCTGGACTACCCGCTACCGAAATTGCTGCTCGAATACCGCGGCGTGGCCAAGCTCAAGTCCACCTACACCGACAAGCTGCCGCGCATGCTCGACCCGCAAACCGGTCGCGTCCACACCCGCTACAACCAGGCGGTGGCGGTGACCGGGCGGCTGGCGAGCTCCGACCCCAACCTGCAGAACATCCCGGTGCGCAGCCCGGAGGGACGGCGCATCCGCGAAGCCTTCATCGCCCCGCCGGGCAGCCGCATCATCGCCGCCGACTACTCGCAGATCGAACTCAGGATCATGGCCCACCTGTCGGGCGACGAAAGCCTGCTCAGGGCCTTCGCCGCCGGCGAGGACGTGCACCGCGCCACCGCCTCGGAAGTATTCGGCGTCGCGCCGGAAGAAGTCAGCAGCGAACAGCGCAGATATGCAAAAGTCATCAACTTCGGCCTGATCTACGGCATGTCCTCTTACGGCCTTGCCGCGCAGCTCGGCATCGACAACAGCGCCGCCAAAACCTACATGGAAGTCTACTTCGCCCGCTATCCCGGCGTGGCCCGATACATGGAGCGCACCCGCGAAACCGCCCGCGCCCAGGGCTATGTCGAAACCGTGTTCGGTCGTCGCCTGTGGCTGCCCGAAATTTCCGGCGCCAACGGCATGCGCCGCCAGGCTGCCGAGCGCGCCGCGATCAATGCGCCGATGCAGGGTACCGCCGCCGACCTGATCAAGCTCGCCATGATCGCGGTGCAGGGCTGGCTGGAACAGAACCGCATGAAGAGCCTGATCATCATGCAGGTACACGACGAACTGGTGCTGGAAGTGCCCGACGCCGAGCTGGAAACCGTCCAGCGCGAACTGCCCGGCCTGATGTGCGGGGTAGCGCAGTTGGCCGTGCCGCTAGTGGTGGATGTGGGGGTGGGGCCGAATTGGGAGCAGGCGCACTGACCTCGACAAGGAACAATACCGCAGAATTTGATCTTACTTACCCAGCAGTCCGCTCTGCGCGATGCCGTCGAACACGAACTGCACCGCCAGAGCCGACAGCAGGATGCCGAAAATCCGGTTGATCACCTGCATGCCCGTCACGCCAAGGAAGCGGTGGATCTGGCTGGCGGTCAGCATGGCGACGAAGGTCACCAGCATAATAGCGAGGAGAGCAGCCAGGACGACCAACTGATGCGTGACATGCCCCTCGGCATTCGCCATTAACAGGATGGCCGCCCCGATGGCGCCAGGGCCGGCAATCAGCGGGGTGGCGAGCGGGAACACGGCAATGTCATGCTTATGTTCGGCCTCCCGGTCCTCCTCATCCGTCGTCGAAGTGGCGCCGGACGTGCGCGCAAACACCATATCGATACTGATCAACAGCAACAAAACGCCGCCAGCCGTCCTCAACGCCGCCAGAGAAATACCCATCCCGGCCAGCAGAAACTTCCCGAGCAGTGCAAACACCAGCAGGATCACCGTGGCGATCACGATTCCGCGAATGGCGATAGAGCGCCGCTCAGCGGGGGCGGCTGTTGCCGTCAAGGCGGCGAACATCGCCGCCACATCCATCGGGGCGACCGTTGCAAAGAAAGTTGCCAGGGCAATGCCCGCTGTCTCAAACATTCACGCTCTCGAAGTTTTGCTGCACATTATTCATTGAAGCCCCTATTTTGGGGTTGTTCCAGTCTAACGATAGCACGCCACGGCACCATGCCTTACCCCGCGCCAAAACCGGACATACGTCGGTTGAATTAGACCCCACATCCTCCTTCACGACAAGCGCCATCTCGCAGACATGACACGCTCCATATCTAGCCGCCTGTCGGACTTGAAGGAAATCAGCTTGCTGGCCCTAATCAGTAATGAGTTGATGTGGTTAATCCCAGTATTTTCCAATTCAGGTATGAGCCTGAAGCGGTGTCGATCCGGGTGATTCAATTGTTCAGATTGACCGGGTTAAAAAAAGAAAAATTTATGGGTTTTATGCCCAAAAATAACAGTTCGGTGACAT
>Ga0210026_1001161_pt1 | contig 26827 bp, 24 predicted proteins | sample CryGeymeta201509_FD_183977 | JGI IMG/M metagenome (GOLD analysis project Ga0210026, IMG submission 183977) | Groundwater microbial communities from Crystal Geyser aquifers in Utah, USA - Crystal Geyser metaG 2015-09 (SPAdes) (version 2) | ecosystem: Environmental > Aquatic > Deep subsurface >...
CAAGTAGCCGCTTGGCAAGAAATTATTAAAAATATTGAGCAGGCTACTATTATTACCGAATCTACGTCTAAAGCCTCTTGTCATTTGTCCGAAATGTGCGTAAACTGAGCACATATTGACAAAATTGAGCCGAAAGGCTTTTTTTTATTTTAATATTAGACACATTTTAAGTTACAGTTCGGTCCGAGCATTTTTGGCTATTTCTAGTAATTTATAGAAAACCATTGATTTTATTGGTCTATCTTGGTTCGAATCCATGCCCTGTTTTTATATTTGTAATATTGAGATATAATAAAATTACTCTAAATATCATTTATTCTTTATATGTTTAATTGGACTGGATATATCAATACAACGAAAAATAAATTACCGAGACAACTATTAGTCCGGGCTTTAGAATATACAAAAAACAGAGAAGTAGCCCTCGATTTAGGAGCGGGGGCTCTTAATGAATCTAAATATTTATTAAAGTCTGGATTTAAAAAAGTTATTGCTGTTGATAATGAAGAAGATTCGGATTTAATTAGTGAAATTAATCATAGGGCTTTTAGCTTTGAAAACACTACAATTGAAGATTATAGTTTTTTGAATGACTATTGTGATTTAATTAATGCTCAATTTGTTTTGCCATTTGTTAAAAAAGAAAAAATGGATGTAGTTATGCGCGATATTAAAAATTCATTAAAAAAAGAAGGTATTTTTGTTGGTCAATTTTTCGGCATAAAAGATAGTTGGAACAGTCTCGCAGACGTTTATGTATATACGGAGGAGAAAGTAAAAAATCTCTTGTCTGGCTTAGATATTATCTACTTTCAAGAAGAGGAAAAGGATGGTCGAACTGCTATGGATGGAGAAAAGCATTGGCATATTTTTCATTTTATCGCTAAAAAATTAATATAGTTATCTAATTAAAAAAATCAAAGATCAAGACCAAAATTTTTAATTAATATTAACCACACTCTTTCTAACTTCATCCACGACCCCGAGCAAATTCAAAATCAGGCCCTAAAAGCCTGTCTTTGTTTTAATATTAGATTAATTTAAAGTTAAGATGCGGTTCGAACATTTTTAGGATATTTATGTTATAATAACTTTATGGAAATTTTTTATATTATAATAATTTTTATACTATCAGGACTTGCTTTGGAGTTGACTGGTTTTGGTGTTGCAACAGTATCCATGTCTTTATTGCTACTCTTTTTAGATCCTTTACTAGCCATCCCCTTGGTAGCTATAGCGGCTTTAGTAGCAACCGGTTTTTTGGCTTGGCGTATTAAAGAAAAGAATACATGGAAAAGAATAAAACCTTTATTTATCGGAGTTATTTTTGGTGTACCATTAGGGGTATTAATGTTAAGCTATATTAACCATGACTTGTTAAAGTTATCTATTGCAATATTCTTTGTTATATATTCAATTTATGGTTTATTTTTTTCTAAATTTAAAACGGCAATATTTAATAAGAATAAAATTACTTCAGCGATTATTGGTTTCTTGGCCGGTTTTTTTAACTCTACAGTTAATATCGATGGCCCCTTAGTGGCACTTTATGAGTCGTCTGATATTAAAAAAAATACTAATGGATATAAGGATGCAATTGCTACCTATATGTTTTTTACTGGCATATTAACAGTTTCCGGTCATTTATTAGCGGGCAGAATAACAAAAGAATTAATCTTTCTTTTACCCTATGTTATACCAGCTCTTATTATAGGTATTTTTATAGGACATAAGTTATTTTCTAAAATTAATGGTGCTTCTTTAAAAAAAATAATTTATTTTTTTGTTTTATTTTCAGGTTTAATAATTTTTATTAAGTATTTATAGTTGAAAAATATGAAAAAGAATTTGTTAAGAGTTGTTTTGACAATTTTTTCATTTTTACTTGTTTTTGTCGCTTTATTTTTTTTAATCCCAAATAGCTGTAAGAATGATTTTAAGGCATATCCGGAAAAAGGATATTGTGAATTTAACTTAAAAACTTGTGAGGGTTTATTTGGTTGCAAAGAATATAATAATATACAAGTTCCTTGTGGTAGTGTATCTACTTTATGTGGTGAAAAAATGCTTTGTGATTGTAGCGATTCGCTTAACAATGAAATTGTAGAGCCGGAGAATAATCGTGAGACGAACAATTTACCAGATAGTTTTAAAGCCGACTATATTTCATTTTCTAATTATGGCTCAAATATCTTTAAAATTGAAGATTATCGCATGCCAGGTCTTAGTATTGTAAATGGAGAAATAGATTGCCAGGAAACCATCCCAAATCCAAGCGTGGTAGCTCTAACTAGCAGTGTTATAACTAGTAAAAAAGAAATAAATGGCAAGAAATATTGTGTAATGTATTCTATTGAGGGAGCGGCTGGGTCAGTTTTTACACAAAATGCCTACACAACCGTAATTGATGATAATGTTTATCTAATCAATTTTGTCGCTCGTTATAATAATTGCGGTAACTATCCAGAAGACGAATTACTTAAATGCGCGACGGAAAGAGAAAAATTTAATTTAGATCTTTTGGTTGACGAAGAAATTGAAAAAATGAAAATTAATAATTAAAATTTTGCCTACTATTATCCACCCACGTCCGAAAATTTTCCCTCTAGGCGAGTAAACCACAAAAACACCCATATTTACAGGTGTTTTTTTATATGTTTTGATTCTAATTTCTGTTGAGTTATTGTTTATTATGGTATAATTTGTCTGTAATAGAATAGTTTATGAAATATTATTATATATTAATAGTCGGCATATTATTGCTTGGTATATTTTTTTTCTTTGGAAATAAAAGTGAAATTGTTAAAGTTATTAAACTTGTTGATATTTGTCAAAATAGAGATACTAATGATTGTGCAATTAATCAATTGTCGTATAATAACCCAGACCTTCCCATAGACGAAAGGGTAAATGATTTACTTAGTAGAATGACCTTGCAAGAAAAAATTGGTCAGATGATGCTGATTGAAAGAAATAGTTTAAAAAATGACACCGATATAGCTTTGTATGGACTCGGCGGATTACTTAGTGGCATGGGTTCAAAGCCAGAAATAAATACAACCGAAGGTTGGTTATCTATGGTAAATGAATATACTCGTATCAGTAGAACCACGAGACTAGGAATACCAATAATATATGGCGCTGACGCCATACACGGTAACACGAACCTGGAAACCGCCACAGTTTTCCCTCATTTTATCGGATTAGGTGCTACTGGCGACGCGAAATTAGTTGAGAGGGTTGCTTTAGCAACTACGGAAGAATTAGCAGCTATTGGTATTTATTGGAATTTTTCGCCTAATCTAGATGTTTTGAACGATCCAAGGTGGGGAAGATTTTTTGAATCATTTTCTTCTGACTCATTCTTAGTGGCTGAGCTTGGGGCCGCCTATTTAAAAGGAATTGCATCTTATAATTCCAGCCTTTACCACCCTATTGGCACCGCCAAACATTTTATTGGAGCTGGGGCGATGGTTTGGGGAACATCATACAATAAAGATTTTAAAATTGATCAAGGAGAGTCAGACATGACTTTAGAAGAACTTCGCCAAAAACATTTACCATCGTTCGAAGCTGCCATTAAAGCTGGTGTCCCTAGTGTTATGGTCGGTCTAAATAGTTGGCAAAATAAAAAAATCTCTGAAAACAAGTATCTTCTTACTGATTTGTTAAAAAAAGAACTCGGTTTTAGTGGCTTTGTTGTGTCAGATTGGTATGGTGTTTATGAAATTGCTGAAAGTAAATACAACTCAGCAGTAATTGCAATAAATGCTGGAATTGATATGGTCATGCTTCCTTTTGAATATGAAAGATTTATGGAAGATATGCAGACAGCGGTAAAAAAGGGAGACATAAGTCAAAAAAGAATAGATGATGCAGTAACCAGAATATTAAAAGTAAAATTTGAGATTGGTTTGTTTGATAATATAACTCAAGATCCAGAATCTATTCAAGGCATCGGATCCAAAGAGCATCGCGCTATAGCCAGAGAAGCGGTCAGTAAATCAATGGTAGTTTTAAAAAATGAAAAAAAATTAATTCCAATTTCTAGATTTTCTAAAAAGATATACGTCGCGGGAGATGCCGCGGATAATTTAGGTATGCAATTGGGTGACTGGTCAGTAGAATGGCAAGGAATAGATGGCGACTGGACGCCTGGCACCACAATTTTGGAGGGAATCCGTGAAGTAGTATCTCCTCAAGTTGATTTAGTTTATGATAAGGACGCTAATTTTGATAATAAAAACACCATAGCTGATATTGGTATTATGGTTGTTGGAGAAAAACCCTATGCTGAAGGATGGGGAGATAGTGAAAATTTATCTTTAAGCGATATTGATTTGGAAACGATAAAGAAGCTAAAGAAAAATTCTAAAAAAATCATAGTTATCATAGTTTCTGGACGTCCTTTGGAAATAAAAAATGAAATAAAAAATTGGGATGCCGCTATTGCTGCTTGGCTTCCTGGAAGCGAAGGAGGCGGAGTTGCCGATATACTGTTCGGAATTAAACCTGTTACCGGTGAATTGCCCGTTAGTTGGGATTTATAGTATAGGACTAGTTTCATCTTCATTGGTGGGCTTTTTTATATTAAATTATTTCTGAGAATATGTAATTCGCAGAGTAGAATTTTAGAGGGCTAATAGCCTTCTTTTTGATTTGATGAGACTATCTAATAAAATGCTATATCCTAGTTGTTGCTTATAGGCGTATACTTAAAGCATAGGTCTATTGTTAAGATAAAGGTCGTAATAAGAAGATAATAAAATTAAAAAAAATAAAATATATGAACAATATGATTAAAGCATTTAGCGCAATAATAGTATTAGCATTTGGTATTTGGTTTGGATATAGCACAAATTCTATGCAGGAGGGAATAGTCGGGGCTATTAGTCTTCTAAACTGTATAATATTGATAAATTTATTTTATAGGATTAAACAAAACTAGCGTGACTTTTCGCCGAAGAATTATACATATAAAAATATGTGGACAATAATAGTACGTCTTTTGCAGGGGCGTAAGATTATTTAACATTTTTATTAAATCCTAATAAAACAGGTTCTAAATTTGTCTGGCCATCTGAGTTAATAAATTTTTAGTGTTGTTGCCAGAAATATTTGTCGTAAAACTATCAAAAAAACAAAGAAACATGATTTAAGTCATGTTTCTCTGTTTTAGTTTTAATATTTAAGTCGCAAATAGACTTTGAAAATGTCGCAATAAATGTTATAGTATTTGTATGAATAAAAAATATATGAGACAAAATAAATATGATATTATTTTATGAGCTAAATAATATTTCCTATTTTAAGCAGATATTTATTGATCAATTTGAAGACGCGGTTAATAATTATTTTAAATAAATTTATCAAACTAGAATGGACTTAACAGCCAAACAAATAGCGGAATTATGAAAATAAATCTTCTCAAGCTATCAAATTCTCTTCAGGCTGACGCCGATGCTTTATTAAAAAAAACAGGATTAGTAAATAATCTGTCAGAGTACGGAGAAGTATTGATTGGCGGCAGCTATGATCTAGATCTAATGATAGACGGAGATATTGATTTGTTTGTTATTAATAAAAAGATTAATAAACAAAAAAGTATTGATATTTTACAAGACTTAATCTCGCAAAATGATTTTAATGGTTATCTATACTATGACTGGACAAAACGTAAGCGTAAAGGTTTCCCTAAAGGTTATTATATCGGGCTGAAAACAGATTTTAGAAAAAGAAAATGGAAGGTTGATGTTTGGCTAGTAAAAGAGATATATAAACCAACAGAAAAATTAATGAATTTTATTAAGTCTAATTTAAATGAAAAGAACAAAAAGATTATTTTAGATTTGAAATATAAAACAAAAATTAGAAATTTAAATTTAAGTAGTAGTGATATATATAAAAAGGTTCTATCTGAAAAATAGAGTTAGAGCCGTAATCATCAGCAGTACCAAGAGCAATTGCTAAACATGCTAATTGTGTTATAGTTAATTAAACTAAATTTTAGAACATTAACAGAAAAAGGAGAAATAAAAATGAAAAAATATGAACGTTATTTGGGATCTGATTCCCAGGTGACACATTCTAGTAATTTCTATTTATGGATTATTAATCATTATCTCCCGCCAGATAGAAATGAAATTCTCAAAGCTTGGTATTTAGTCATTAAATACCAGGGGCATCAATTTCGACGCGATAATACTCCGGTGTTATTTCATCTTGAGATGACCGCCCAATTTATGTGGCGCTGGGATTTTCCTGCTAAATATATCGTCGCGGCTTTATTGCACGATATAGTGGAGGATTGTAAAATTAATTTACGCTATATACGAAAAGAGTTCGGTACAGCGGTGGCTAGAATGGTTAGTTTCATGAGTCGTAATAAATTGTCAGGATTTCCAGATTATGATTCAAAAGTAAAAAATTGGTTAAAAAAAGAGCCGAAATTAGCTTTTTTACGTTTAGCCGATGAGTGGCATAATCTGTTAAATTTTGAGGGATATAGAAATTTAGAATCTCTACATGATAATTGCCGAGAAGCTCTGCAAATTATTAAAGCTATTGAAACTTTGTTTAATGACAGAGATTCTATTAACTACGCGGTAGTTGAAAATGATTTACAAAAAATTAAACTAAAAGCACAACAACTTCTCAAGACCTAAATTAATAATTAAATCTAGGTCTTTTTTATTTAACTAATTTTATTCCAAATATGGTTGGTAGCTATTAGTGAACTTAATTGTCCGTGGTTCCACTTGGACAATTTTTTTATTTTCAATTTTTACATCAAGCATTAAAGCATTTTTTGTTTCCGGCGAAAAGTTTTGATCAAAGATAAAATTACCTAAGCTATAAGCGACGCTGACGCCTTGTATCTCGCTGACTTCTTGCGCAACGTGTGGATGATGACCGACTATTAAATCGGCGCCTGCCGTGACTGCAGCTGTAGCAATTTTTTGCTGATGTGCGTTTGATTTTGTTTGATATTCTTGACCCCAGTGGAAAGATACAATTACTAAATCAGATTTTTCTTTAGCAGTCTTAATATCTTTAATCATCTGCGCTTCATCAAAATAGGCAATGCCGGCCTGGTTGTCTGTTGCCGCCGCACTCTTAGGTAATAAATCGGTATAAGCGAGGATAGTTGTTTTAATGCCGTTTACTTCTAAGGTGGCGCCGTTATGAGCTTCATTAAAATCATCACCCCCGCCAGTGTAAGCGATACCGGCATTTTCTAAATTACTTAAAGTATCAGTGAAAGCTTCCAGCTTATAATCAAAAGCATGATTATTTGCGACTGATACCACCTTGAAGCCGGAGTTTTTTAATCCTGATAAGACTAGCGGATCGGCGCGGAAAGAATAAAGAGTATGAGCAGATTCGCCCTTATTAGATACCGGTGTTTCCAGATTACCAAAAACTAAATCGGCGTCAGCTAATTCATTTTTAATTTTTTCATAGGGGAAGTCGTAATTTTTCTTTTTAGCCATGAGATCACCGATATAGCGCGATAACATGATATCGCCGACAAAGATAAAATTTGCCTTTCCGGAAGTTTCAGTGGGCGTATTGGCGTTATCAGCAACTTCTATGTTTGCTTGATAAGCGACGGCTATGTAACTCGTTGAAGAAAGAACTTCTTCTGTTGTATAATCTTGAGAATTTTTATGTTCTAAAATAATTGGCTTATTCTTGAAGAAATTTTTCTGTAAGCTAGCTTGAATATATAAAGCCGCCGTGGAATCAATATTAGCCGGCTGACCGAGATCTAAAGCCTCTCCGGAATCATCACTTTTAATCATATTAATTGATTCAGTATCTTCAAGTACCGCTTTAGTCGGAGTCAGATAATGAGAAAAATCTGTGCTTTGAATAATCAGAGAATTTGGTGCTAAAGTTTTTTCTAAAATTGCTATCACCTGATCAAGCTTATCCCGCGAAGTTGTCGGCTTAAAAGTAATGGCAATAATTTTTGTTTGAGGAAAATAATATTTAATAAAAGGAAGTTGCGCTCCCAAACCATGTTCACGATAAAAAAAATCGCCTTCGCCCACGAAAGATAATTCTTTCAGTTGACGGGCGATTTCTTTGTCAGTCATAATTGTCCCGAATACAGTGGAAAAATCTCGCTCCGTTACAGAAATTTCTTTTTGTCCGGCATCAAAGTGATCTGGACTAAGTAGAACGATATTTTGATAATCTCCTCGAGAGGCATAAGTAAAAGTAGCGGCGATAATATCTTTGGCTAGTAAATGGTGCGGGATAATCAGGCCGCTGATAATTTTCCCTGACGGCTCAGTTTTGTCTTGTTTTATGGCCGAGAGAAAAAGAGAAGTGTCGCTATATTGTGTACCAACCGCTTGATTGAGAAGTAAATTAATATTAAGCTCATGAGTCTCATTAACCCCATTAGCATTATTAGTCTCGCTTATCTTAGCTTCCTTAAAGTTAATTCGAAAAAAAACTAAGATTAAAATAGCTAAGAGTGCCAGCAAGGTCGCGACAGTAATGGCGATTTTTTTCGGCTTCATTTAATTAAGCTGATTTTTATTTAATTAAAAGAGAGTTGTACCAAAAATTTTTCGCTGGTAAAAGGCTATTATCATTATAAACTCGGTGGCGCCAGTTTTCATCCGTTAAGCGCTGGCCAATCGGATCGGTCAGTTCGTAGTGATTGTAAGTTAAACCGGCGACAACACGCGGAGAATTTTCATTACCGACAATCGCGAGCATGAGGTATGGTTTAGCAGTTGCTTCGTAAAGAATTTGATTTTTAAGCGCATCAGTATGGATATCGGCAATCAAAGCTGTTTGTCCGGATGTTTCTGTTGGATCAACTGCTGCAAAAGGCTGGGCCATGAAAGTCAGCTTGCTTGTACGCAGAGTTTCATAATCTTCATCGCTGATAGTTTGATTTTTTAGTTCCTGTTCGGCTATCTTCGTGTAGAGGGTAACGATTTTTTTGAATTGATTTAAGCGTTCTCTGGCACTATGATTATTGAATAAATTATTACTTTCAAAAAGCGATTCGGTCCGATTAACTAATTTAGTAAATCTGTTCCAGAATTCTAGATTTGGTTCAACAAATCCTTTGACTACCGGTGGAATAGTTTCGTCAAAACCGCCAGCGCCAAGTTCGGCGTAGCTTTGTTTTGCGTAGAGCAGGGTATCATGTTTTAACTCAGCATAGGAGCCCAAGAAGCTTTGAATTTGCTTGTCTAAGAATAAACGGGATTGCATATAAAGCGGATAATTTATGCCGTAGTCATGCGTTAAAGAGCCAAGAACATAGAGCCAAGAACTACCGAGAGAATTATACCATTCAGATTCGTTCACGGTTTTAATCGCAGTCTTTTTTTCTCCAAGTTTAGTTAGGAAGCCGTTTACTTCTTCTAAGCTAAAGCTGGAGCTTTGTTGCAGAAAGTCACCAACATATTTTTTTGCTTTTAGATCGCCCAGTACGGCGGGGATGAATAAGGCGGAGGGAGTAGAAGGTAAGTGAACTTCTGTTTTTTCTTGCCCAGCGGTTAAGTCATTTAAGATAGAAGCATCAAAAGAAAATTTTTGACCAAAGACGCGGAAAGATAAAGATTGATTGAGTAAACTCGCTTTATCGCGGTTGGCCATATTTTCATCAATAATTACATCGGACAATATTTTTGGTCTTTTGAGTTGGTCAAAATTATTTTTTAATTTAGCGATGTTGTCTTGAGAAATTAAATCGGCATCGGAAAGTCCGGTACCGAGCACGCTCGTTGCAAAATTTTTCCAGTCATTATAAGTTAGGTCGTCGCTTTGTCCGACGTAGAAATCGGTAATATTAGTAATTGTTTTCCACGAGCTTAAAGGGGTTGTTAGTCCATCATTAACAGCCATCTGTTTGGCGAGTAAATTAGTGTCAGCCAGACCGAGATCGCTGTGTAGTAAATAACTACTACGGCCGAGATACATCATTGCTCGGAAATAGGCGCGTAAAGAAGAATTTTTAGTGTAGTGACTGCGGGGAGTGAATTGCGTGTAGTCAGTCCTAAGCTGATTGTCATATTGTATAAACAACGGGGAAGCGCCGATATTTTCGGCGGCATAGATTTCACTTAAATCTGCTTTGATAGCACTGATGAATTCCGGAGTAAGATCGTTTGAGTATTTTTCTAATAATTTATTAGCATTAGCTAACGAGTCAATTGTTTTGTCATCAGTGATGTATTTTTCCTCTTCGTCTTGGTTATTAAAATAACTTGGTTTCGCAGCACTTTTATTTTCAAATAATATCCGCCCTAAAATAATTTGTGCTTCTAGGTTTTGGTAACGAACTTTAACTTCGCCTTGACTGTTTTGAACGGCCTTGGCCAGATTAGTATGTAAGCCGGTTAAAAAATCGCCTAAGGCTTGGCTAAGTTCATGTTGTTCCAGCTCCTCTAAAGTTAATTCAAAATATTTATGGTAGGCATGAAGAACTGTGTCTGGTGTAACTAAAATAGCATTTTCGGGTTTACGGTCATAGATAGCGCCGCCACCCATTGAATCGGAATCTTTTAACCATTGATCAAAATTATATCCCGGCGTAAAGAAGGGAACTTGGTCATAGTCAACAAGTAAGAAGCGATTTTCGTCCAAGTATTTTTCTTGAGCTGCTGAGAGATTTAAATTATATTTAGTTTTAAGCGCTTGGTAGTTAGGAACTTGGCTGAGGGCTGTGGCCGTTTCCTGATAACTAGGAGTGAAGCCAATAGTCGGCTCGTTAGTAGCTTCTACAGTTGAGGTGGCAGTTTGGTTGGTCTGGATAGATTGCTTAGGTGCAACTGAAGACTTATAATCTCGATAGATTAAAAAGGAAATGGCGGCAATTAGAGCTACTGCGACCAAGATGAGTGGAACTAGTCCTTTTTTAGACATATTGAGGTATTATTAGTTTATTTAAATATAAACCCATTATAGCAATAAACGGGCGTAAAACAAAGAAAATCGTATACTTTATTTATTTATCGTGTCATTTTTGCTATAATAAAAATGTTAATTCTTAATCCTTTATTTACGCATAAGAATACTTTACGCGAAATATCAAAATTTACCTCTGGTCTAGTTTTGGGAGATTTCCTTTGTGGTACTTGGCTTTATCTTGGTGGTTATTTGCCAATGACATTTTGGGGCCTTACTTTTGATGCTCGCATGGTGGCGGGTGGAATGGTCTTTGATGCCTTACTTTTTGCTCTTTTAATCCATTATGGCTGGCGTATGGCTGATCGTTCGCGTAGTAGTAAAGAAAAGACATTTCATAAGTTTTAGTTTAGCCGCTAAGGAATGATAGCTAAAATTAATAAAACAAAAACTCATGAATAATCTTTGGCACGCAAAATCATCAGCAGCTATTATAAAAGAATTAGACTCAAGCGAGCGTGGTTTAAATAGTCAAGAGGTAGCGCTGCGGCTTGAAGAGTATGGAGAAAATAAGCTGGCGGAAGCTAAAGTAGACAGTATTTTTATTATCTTTTTACATCAATTCAGTAGTCCACTTATTTATATACTCGTGTCGGCCAGCATTGTGGTATTTATAATGGGAGAAGTGGTTGATGGATCAATAATCCTTGCCGTCCTTTTGTTTAATGCAATCGTGGGAGCAATTCAGGAAGGTAAAGCCCAGAATACTCTACTTGCTCTTAAAAAATTTGTTGAGACTAAAGCTACGGTACTTCGAGATAATAAAGAGCTTATTATTCCTGACTCAGAAATTGTTCCTGGTGATATTATTATTCTTCAAGAAGGAGAAAAAATTCCCGCCGATGCTCGTATTATTATTTCTCACAATCTCAAAGTAGATGAGGCGACTCTGACCGGAGAATCAGAACCTGTTCATAAAATAAGTGAGAAGTTGTCCCTTGGAGAGTCGCTTGCTCAATATAAAAACATTGTATATAAAGCAACAAACATAGTCGCTGGAAATGGTCGAGCAGTTGTCATTGCTACCGGTGATCACACAGTTATAGGGTCAATCGCTAATAAAATTGCGGCTATTGATACGGAAATTCCTCTGAAGGGCAATATTCGCTATCTTTCCCGACTTATTATTGCAACAGTGGCGATTGTCTCTGTTTTTGTTTTTGTTCTTGGTATGGCGATGGGCAATCCGATTAAGGAAATGTTTACCACTGTTGTTTCCTTGTGTGTTTCAATTGTACCGGAGGGACTGCCTATTGTGGTCACTCTTATTTTAGCAATGGGAGTCTGGCGTATGAGTAAGCGCAATGCTTTGGTAAAAAAATTACAGGCAGTTGAAGCTTTGGGACAGGCCAGAATTATTGCTGTTGATAAAACCGGTACCATTACTAAAAATGAACTCGTTATACAAAAAGTTTACGTCGGAGGAAAAATGTTTGATATTGAGGGTGTGGGCTATGAGCCGGAGGGTGATATTTCTTTAGATGGTCATGTTGTTGATGCTGTAAATTATTCCGAACTTTTATTTTCTGGAAAAATTGCTTCTTTCTGTGCCGATGCTCGCGTCATGTACTCAGAGGAAGATAATATTTGGCGAGTGTCCGGTGATCCAACAGAGGCGGCGATGTTAGTGTTTTCTCAAAAACTAGGCTTTCATAAAGATAATTTAGAAAGAGAATCGCCAGTCATTGAAGAGATTCCCTTTGACTATAAATTAAAATATCACGCCGTTCTCTGTGATTTTGAAAATAAAAATTTTTTAAATGTTGTTGGCGCTCCCGAAGTTATCTTGGAATTATCGGAAACAGTTTTAATTGATGGTAAAGAAAAAAAACTTACTGCCGCAGAGCGAAAAAAGTTAGAATCTGTTTTTTATCAAATGTCACAAGATGGACTACGAGTAGTGGCTTTTGCGGTTGATCAAGATACTGGAAAAACACTCAAAGCAGAAAAAATAAAAAAATTGACGTTTGTTGGTTTTTATGGAATGAAAGACGCCACGAGACTTGAGGCGAAATCTGCCATAGAAAAAGCTATATCTGCTGGAGTGAGAGTGGTTATGATAACTGGAGATCATAGAATAACCGCTCAAGCTATCGCTAAGGAAGCCGGCATTTGGCAGAAAAATGATGAAGTGCTCACTGGTAACGAGATTGATGAAATGTCCGACACGGAATTATCAGAAAGATTGGCGGCGGTATCAATATTTGCCAGAGTGAATCCGGAACATAAAATGAGAATTATTAATGCCTACCGGGCTAAGGGGATTGTAGTAGCTATGACCGGAGATGGAGTTAATGATGCACCGTCTTTAGTGGCAGCTGATTTGGGGGTAGCTATGGGAAAAATTGGCACTGAAGTGGCCAAGGAGGCTTCTGATATTGTTCTGCTTGATGATAATTTAGAGAGTATTGTTTCGGCGATTGAAGAGGGTCGGAGCATCTATAAAACCATCAAAAAAGTGATTTTGTATCTATTTTCTACGAGTCTGGGTGAAATGTTTACAATTGTCGGCGCTATCGCTTTAGGTTTTCCATTGCCAATTTTACCTGCTCAGATTATTTGGTTAAATTTCGTCACTGATGGATTTCTAGATGTCTCATTAGCGATGGAACCAAAGGAAAATAATTTACTTAGTGGTAAATTTGAAAAACCAAAAAAATATCTTGTTGATAAATTAATGGCGCAAAGAATGTTACTCATGTCTGTAGTTATGGCTATTGGTACCCTGTATTTATTTAGGAATTATTATGAAAATGACTTAGCAAAAGCTTGGACAATGTCTCTTACCGTGCTGGCGGCTTTTCAATGGTTTAATGCTTGGAATTGCCGATCAGAAGACAAATCAATTTTTAGCATGAATCCATTTTCCAATAAATTTTTAATAGGATCAGCCGTTATTGTTCTCTCACTGCAAATACTGGCGATCTATACTCCGCTCATGAATAGGTTTTTGCAAACGGTTCCACTTAATTGGTCCGACTGGCTAGCAGTTATATTGGTAGCAGTATTTATTATCATAGCCGAAGAAATACGCAAGGTATTGGTGAGATGGAGGAAGGGTCGTTATTTATAAAATATTCGCTTCGGTATATAATTTAGATATATGAATAAAACAATAAAAATCGCTGTGCTTTTAGTAATTTTGTTTGTGCTTGGTATCGGGTCATACTTAGCATTTAGTTATTTAAATAAGACTCCTGTTGCGGACCCGGAGATGAGCGTTGAGCCTGAAAAAAAATTTGACCTTATATATTTAGAAACGCCATTACCAAATGAAACTATCAGTAGCCCGCTCACTATTTCAGGCCAAGCCCGAGGTACTTGGTTTTTTGAAGCGGATTTTCCGATTAAGATTTATGATGATAATGGTCAGTTACTCGGAACAGCTGTAGCCCAGGCTGATGGTGATTGGATGACTGAGGAATTTGTGCCTTTTCAGGCGGAGTTAGATTTTAACTATTCAATGAGTACTAGTGGTGTTTTAGTGCTTGAGAAAGATAATCCCTCTGGTTTGCCGGAATATGATGACGAATTACGTGTGCCAGTAAAATTTTCAGCTAGCCCAGAAACAATGAAGATAAAAGTTTTTTTTAATAATAATAAATTAGATCCAGATTTTTCTTGCAATAAAGTTTTTCCGGTTGAGAGAGAAATAACTAAAACTGTCGCTGTCGCTCGAGCCGCTCTCAACGAACTTTTAGCTGGTACTACTCCGGAAGAGGAGGCGGACGGTTTCGCAAAAATTCTCGGATCTGACATTAAAATTCAAAGTTTAATGATTGAAGATGGGGTAGCTAAGGTAGATTTTAATGAGGCGCTAGAGGCGGGAAGTGGCGGCTCTTGTCGTAGTGCGGCGATTATTGCTCAAATTAATGCTACTCTAAAACAATTTTCTACTGTCACAGATGTTATAATCTCAGTTAATGGTCGCACTGAGGATATTTTACAACCTTAGTGGTTAGCTCATATTCATAGTTTAGTAAAACTAATGTAAAATATCCATTAAAGTCATCATTTTGATGACTTTTTTTATAAGCAAAAACCCTGTTTTTTGCTTGCTAAAAGCTAAAGGTGCTATAATCCATAGAAGTTAAGAAAATAGATTAAAATTATAATGAATATATTTTATCCCTTTGAATACTTTGCTAGGTGGTTAACCTACGATTTGTTCCACATTAGTAACATTGCTCTGGCCGGGTCACTAGAGTTTTTTGTGTATGATACTTTAAAAATATTGCTTTTAATTGTTGTTATTACGCATTTCATGAGCTGGTTGCGCTATTATCTGCCCATTGAGAAACTGCGTGATTTTTTAGTGTCTCGTCGTTTCTATGGTTTAGATTATTTTCTCGCCACGATATTTGGTACTGTCACTCCTTTTTGTTCTTGTTCATCCATTCCACTGTTTATTGGTTTTATGCAGGCCAGAATACCGCTCGGTGTGACTTTTTCTTTTCTTATTACCTCGCCGCTTATTAACGAAGTGGCCATCGGCTTATTTATTGGATTGTTTGGTTTAAAGATAACGGCAATTTATGTCTTGGCCGGTATTTTGATTGGCATGGTTGGCGGTTTTATTTTAGGCCAGTTGAAAATGGAAAAATATGTCGCTGATTTTGTCTGGAATATTCAATCGCCAAAAAAAGGGGAAGCGGTTGATAAAAAATTACCAGTCGGGCAAGTGGCTAAAATTATATCACAAGAAGCCTTTGGAATTATTAAGAAGATTGCTTTATATATATTGATTGGTGTCGGTGTTGGTGCTTTAATTCACGGTTATGTCCCGGGAGGATTTTTTGAAGAATATTTACAGAAAGCTGGAGTTTGGGGAGTACCGGTGGCCGTTATTCTCGCTGTTCCTCTTTACTCTAATGCCAGCGGAGTAATTCCTATTATTCAATCGCTGATAGCTAAAGGTATACCAATCGGTACCGGTCTAGCTTTTATGATGGCGATTGTTGGCTTGTCTTTACCTGAGGCCATGATTTTAAAGAAGGTTCTAAAATGGCAGTTATTGGCCAGTTTTTTTGGCATCGTGACTCTGGGCATTATTTTAATAGGGTATTTGTTTAATGCTCTGATTTAAGTTTTCTATTTAAATGACACAAAAAGAAGCTCTAGCAATTTTAAAAGCGGGTCATAATGTACTGTTAACCGGTCCGGCCGGAAGCGGTAAGACTTTTTTATTGAATCAATTTATAAAGTATTTAAAAGAAAAAAATATCGTCGTAGCGGTTACAGCTTCAACCGGTATTGCCGCTACTCATCTAGGCGGACGCACTATTCATTCCTGGGCGGGCATCGGAATTCATGATTATTTGAGTTCCAGAGAAATTCACGCCTTAACCAAAAGATCATATTTAAAAAAACAATTTGATAAAACAAGTGTCTTGATAATTGATGAAGTCTCTATGCTCCATGCCCATCGCTTAGATATGATTGATGCTGTTTGTCAGGAGTTTAAGAATAATGAATTACCTTTCGGGGGGATACAAGTTGTTATGTCGGGAGATTTTTTTCAACTGCCGCCGATATCATCCGGACAAAATGAAGCGGAGTTTGTTTATAAAGCTAAAGTTTGGTCGGAGATGGATTTACGAGTTTGCTACTTAGATGAACAGCATCGGCAGAATGATAAAAAGATGACGGCTATTTTAAAAAGTTTGCGGCAAGATAAAGTTGATGATAAGACGATTAAATTATTAAATAGCAGATTAAATCAGAAAGCAAAAACCGCCGATAGACCGGTGCGATTATTTACTCATAACGCCGATGTGGATGCCATTAATGATGCTGAGTTGGAGAAAATTAACGCCCAAGAATTTACTTACCGAATGTCAGGGGAGGGCGAAAATAAATTAGTTGAATCGCTTAAGAAAAATTGTTTGGTGCCCGAATCTTTAATTCTTAAACAAGGGGCCTTAGTGATGTTTGTGAAGAATAAATTCATTGAAGAAAAAGTGGTTTATGTTAATGGTACGACCGGTATCGTTGTTGGTTTTGATGAAAATAATTATCCGATTGTTCGTTTACGTTCGGGCGAAGAGATTGTTGCTTTACCGGATAGCTGGACAATTGACGATGAGCATAAAGTGCTGGCTAAAATTATTCAGGTACCACTGCGTTTAGCCTGGGCTATTACCGTTCATAAAAGCCAGGGTATGACCCTAGAAGCCGCAGAGATAGATTTAAGCCGTTCTTTCGGTTATGGTATGGGTTATGTCGCCTTATCTCGCTTAACCAGTCTAGATGGTCTCTATTTAATAGGAATAAATGAGATGGCCTATAAGCTTGATCCTCAGGTCTTTGCTTATGATAAAGAGTTATTAATGCTCTCACAACAAGAAAAAGGAGATATTAAGTCTAAGGCCTTTAAAAAACAAACTAGTATGTTATAATAATTATCTTTTTAGGAATGATTCAAATTATAATCTTATATTGTATGAATTGTTTTAAAAAGATAATTTTAAATTGTGAATAATTTTTAAAATCTGAAGTTTAAATGTCTTAGTTATATAATTAAGGCATTTTTTAATGTTTAAAAAGCTAAAATGAAAGAAAATGATCTCCTGTCTTGTAGTATAAGCAAAGGTCGAACAAATAATTAATAATCATATAAACATAAAAATATGAAAAAAATTACTTTAGGTTTAGGCATTTTAGCTTTAACGCTCGGAATCGTTAGTATATCCGCCGCTTCAGTGTTTGCCTATCAAGGTGACCCGACTGTGCAGGGTCCGAATTACTCCGTAGATCGTCATGAGGCCATGGAAGAGGCTTTTGAGAATAATGACTATGAGGCTTGGAAAAATTTGATGGTTGGTAATGGCCGAGTGATGCAGGTTGTGAATAAGGATAATTTCTCTAAGTTTGCTGAAGCTCATGAATTAGCGGAGCAGGGAAATACCGTAGAAGCGCAGAAAATTAGACAGGATTTAGGTTTAGGACTACGGAATGGTTCCGGTTCTGGGGCTGGTTCACGAGATGGAAATGGTAGAGGCAACGCCCAACATGGTGGTTGTAATTACTAATTACTAAAATAAATACCATTGGCTACACACTAGGTTTTCTTATTTTGAAATTTAGTGTGTAGTTTGCTGATGTTTGCTATAATTTTATTATGCCTGAAAATAGCACATATTCTGATGAAGAAATTATTGAAAAAGTCCGATCGGAAGATCAGGAGCTTTATGCCGTTATCATTGAAAGATATCAGGCTAAACTGTTGCGTTATGCAACTAATTTAACTCAAGATGAGCATAATGCCGCTGATATTGTGCAAGAAGCCTTTATTAAGGCTTTTATAAATTTGCGCGGTTTTAATACTAAAAAGAAATTTTCCAGCTGGATTTATCGCATCGTTCATAACGAAACTATTAATATTGCTAAAAAATATCGGAAAGAAACGCCGATTTTAGAAAATGTTGATTTTAAAAGTGAAGAGAACATTGAATTAAATTTTGAAAAACAAGAGATTGCTGAGAAAGTTGAGAAATGTTTTGCTAAAATGCAGTTAATGTATGCTGAACCACTTCGTTTATATTATATTGATGAAAAATCTTATGAAGAAATAGGCGATATTTTGAGATTACCTATGGGTACCGTTGCTACTAGAATTAGCCGGGCCAAAATATTAATAAAACACATATGTCAAAAGATCTAAAAAATATTAGAGATAAGGTCATGGGCGAAATTCGTCACGGTGATTTACAGATGCGCCCTAAAATATATTTTATTGCGGGTTCAATTTTAGTTTTTATCAGCTTAGTATTATCAGTTTTAAGTTCAGTTTTTCTTTTTAGTTTAGCGAGATTTTCTTGGCGTTCTCATGGTCCTATGGAGCAATATCATTGGGATCAGTTAGTGGCCGCTTTTCCTTGGTGGGCAGTTATTTTTGCAGTTGTGGGATTAATAGTCGGTATTTGGCTAGTTCGTAAATATGATTTTTCTTACAAGATTAATTTTAAAATAATAATTGTGGGCTTTATAGCCGCGACAATTATCGCCGCTTATTTAGTTGATATTATTGGTTTTAATGATCTTTTTTATCGGAGAGGCTATATGAACGGATTATATGGACAAAACAATGGACAAGGCATGATGATGAACGGGGGCGGGAAGTTTAATTACTATAAATCAAGATAATAAAACTAGAAACTAAAAAAATTTTATGTATCAAAAAAATGAAGGAATGTTGGACAGATTAATTAGAGTTATACTCGGGGAAGTATTTTTTATTTTGGCTTGGTTTTGGCTGGGTGGTAGTTTCCAGACAATTGCTTATATTTTAAGCGCAGTAATGCTCATCACGGCCATAACTGGTTTTTGTGGTTTATATAAAATATTTGGCATTAACACCAATAACAATAAAAAATATTCTAAAGTGATCTGGAGTATTTTTGCTATTTTATTCTTAGCCGTAGCGATTGTCGGCAGTTATTATAGTAGCTTCTTCACTAAAAAATTGTTTTTGGAAGATTACAATGTCATGAATAATTATTATAAACAAACTTTGTTTAATACGGGACAGGATAACAGATTGGAGTCCATCGCTAATTATGATAAATTAGTTATAGAGTATAGAAATTTTACTGATAAATATTCTAATTATCATCCGCAAGTTATTGCCAAAGATAAAAATTTTAATTCAGATTTAGTAAAAGTGAAAAATATTATTGCCGGTCTGAAAAACGAGGTTTATGTAGGTGACTTAAAAGATTCTCATCTTAGTTTTGAAGAAATTCGTCCTATTTTTCAGGACATTCTTAAACGTAACGGTTTTTCTATGTTAGCCGTTTATTTGGTTGATTTTCATGATTCTATGGAAAAAGTAATTGAAGAGGCGGATAATAAAAATACGGCGGGAGTAATTATTACTTATACGGAAGCTAGTGATAAGTTGCTGGCTATAGAGGAAGTAGCTAATGACGACGAAATTAAAGCGATTAGAAATAACTTGGAAACATTATTAAATTTAGCTCAAGAAGGGAAGATGGAAGGCTTATCAGATACCGCGGCTAAGTTAAAAAGTAGTTTTATTAAAGTTTATTTACAACGAGGCTAGACGTTTGAGGTCTAAATTATCATCTTTAAATAGCCCTGTAGTGGGGCTATTTTGATAGGGAATTGATATTTTTTTTGCCGGCATGATATAGTTATTGTATATGAAAAAGATATTAATTATAAAAACCCACACCAGAGACGAAAGTTTCTGTAATGCTCTAACTGATAAATACATAGCAGGTGCGCGGGAAGCTAAGAATGAAATAGAGATTATTAATCTAAAAGATCTATCGTTAGAGCCATGGTTGAAATATGGCCATAATGCACATGATAATCTTAAATTAGAATTATTTCCAGATTTATTGCAAGCTCAGAAATTAATATTATGGAGTGACCACATTGTGTTCTCTTATCCGACTTATTGGTCAGCGCCCCCGGCTTTATTAAAGATTTTTTTTGAAACAATTCTGACTCCCGGTTTTGCTTATAAATATCATAAATCTTTTTATAATATCATCCCTTGCTGGGATAAATTATTGAAGGGTCGTACGGCCACGATAATATCCACCATGGATTCTCCGGCATTTTTTACCAAATTTTTGGATCCTGATGCGGGTGGTAAAATGATGAGAAGTTCACTTAGTTTTGTAGGTATTAAGTTGAAGAAAAAATATTATTTTGGCTCTGTCAGGATGTCAAACGATAAGAAAAAACAAGCCCGGTTGACTAGCGCTTACGAAATTGGAAAAAGAATTGCTTAAATAATAATTTGAATTATTTTTTTGATAGTGCTATCCTATAAATATATGAATTTAAATAAGTTCCAAACAGGAAATAAGTCTTGGTGGACTGCCCATAATATTGGGTAGCTAGTTTTTTGTTTAAAGTTTATTTTTTAAAACTACCCAATATCTATACTTGGGTAGTTTTTTTATTTTTATGCATTATTATTTCTACAACCGATCAACTCAGCCCTGGCGATTCCGCTTATCGTTAAGTTTTATTTATTTATTATAATTATATGAAAAATTCCTTAAAATTATCTCCTAATGAAACCGGGTTTTTTGGTAAATACGGTGGGCAAATTATTCCGCCGACTCTAAAACCGATTTTTACTGAGATTGCCGAAGCTTATCATGAGGCGCAGTCTGACCCTGAATTTCGTCGTGAGTATGAAGAACTGTTAAAAAATTACGTCGGTCGTCCTTCGCCTTTATATTACGCTCGTAATTTATCGGAAAAATTAGGTGGCGCTAAGATTTATTTAAAACGTGAAGATTTAAACCATACTGGGGCACATAAAATAAATCATACTTTAGGCGAAGCCTTGTTAGCTAAGAGAATGGGGAAGACTAAATTATTAGCAGAAACCGGAGCCGGACAACATGGCGTCGCTTTAGCGACTGCCGCCGCTTTAGTCGGTTTGGCCTGTGAAATACATATGGGCGAGATTGATGTTCTAAAACAGCATCCTAATGTTATCCGTATGCAATTATTGGGGGCTAAGGTAGTGACCGTTAAATCGGGTGGACGTTGTTTAAAGGATGCGGTTGATAGTGCCTTTGAGGCTTTTGTTCAAGATCCACAAAACATTTTTTTTGGTATCGGCTCAGTTGTCGGCCCGCATCCTTTTCCGATGATGGTCAGAGATTTTCAGTCGGTGGTTGGAAAAGAAGCACGAGAACAAATTTTAGAGAAAGAGCATAGACTACCGGATTATTTGGTGGCTTGTGTTGGGGGTGGTTCTAATGCTATTGGACTGTTCCATGAATTTTTAGATGATACTGAAGTAAAAATAATTGGAGTGGAGCCAAGTGGTCGGAGTTTTAAGCCCGGAGATCACGCGGCTACTATAACTTTAGGAACACCGGGAAATATTCATGGCATGTTCACTTATTTGCTTCAGGACGATAAGGGTGAACCCCTAGCGGTTCATTCTGTAGCCTCCGGCCTTGATTATCCTGGTGTAGGTCCGGTGCATTCCGATTTAAAGGACCAGGGAAGAGTAGTTTATGAGACTATTAATGATAAAGAAGCTTTGCAGGCTTTTCTGGACTTAAGTAAGATTGAAGGTATAATTCCGGCTCTGGAAAGTTCTCATGCTTTGGCCCAGGTCTTTAGACTTGCTCCTCAGTTAACGTCGGATAAAATTATTATTGTTAACTTATCGGGTCGAGGGGATAAAGATATTGACTACATTGCTGACATCTTAAAGCTATAAATAGTAAATTTATTGCAATTTTATAGACAAAAGACCCTAAATTTTAGGGTTTTTTGTATAATATTTGTCTAATATTTGCTTGTATGATAGAGTAAATTTAAATAAAAAAAGATGGGTCTATAAAGACAATTTTGTTTGACAAGATATATAATTAATGTTAGCATATTCTGTTAACGATAAAAATTAGTACATTACAAATATTATAACCAAAAAAGCGGAGTAAATCATGACGATCAACAAATGGCCTAGCGTGTTAATGCAACTAGGCGACCCAATTTTTGAATTAAATTACGATGGAGTTTTCGAGTTTATTAATCAGGCCTTTATTGATTTAGTCGGCCAGTCACGTGAAGAAATTCTTGAAAAAAATTTATATAATATTTTTCCTAATGACAAAGCAACAAAATGTTTGGTTTTAATCCAACAGGCATGCTATAGGAAAAAAAATACAGAAGATACTTTTGTATTTAATGATTCTCAGGGTGAGAGTTATTATCATATTCAATTTAGCCCCATTCAAGATGAATCAGGCCGAGTTATTTCGGTCGTAGGGGTGTGTAGAGACGTAACTAAGCAGTACGAGCTTGTTAAGTCTGTAGAGAACCATCTTTACACGGTTCACCATGACTTGCGTGGGCCTCTTGGTGTTCTCCTAAGCTACTTAGAACTTTTGCAGGAAGGAGGAAATTCTCTCGTAGAAACAAAGGACTTCCTTGATATGATTGGGAAGATGGGCTTACAAATGAGAAAGATGTTAGAGACATATTTATTATTAGCCAAGATAGAAAAAGGTGAAAATAATAATATAGAGAAAACCCAAAAGTCGCTACATGACCTCATAGATTATGTAAAGAGTTTTAAAGACGATTGTACTCATAATGTAGAAATTGAGTATATTATTGGAGATAATCATAATATTTCTATTAATGAAACTTTAATAGTTTCTGCAATTAACAATCTTTTGCATAACGCTGTTGAAGCTTCGATGCCGTCTACGCGAGGAAAAATAACAGTTAAAGCTTATGTAGAAGAAAAAAATATTTGTCTAAGTATTTCTAATGAGGGGAAAATACCTGAGGTAATAAAAAAGAATCTATTCAAGAGGTTCTTTACCACTAAATTAAAGGGTAATGGATTGGGGTTATATAGTGCTCAATTAATTGCTAAAGCGCATGGTGGAAAAATTATCTGTAAATCCGAAAAAGGGATTACAGAGTTTGTTATAACTATTCCTATTGCAGCATAATAGTTGGGGGGTTGATTTAAAACATCATATCCCCCCTTTTTTATTAGGTGGCCTTGCTTTTTATAGCTTAAAGCATTAGACTAAGGTTATGATAATTTGTTTTAATAATATAAATCAGTATGAAAGATTTTAAACAAGGAGGTGGATTTGGTGCGAAGAAAAGTGGTGGTATTTCCGGCGGCGGTTTTGCTAACAAAAGAGGAGGAGGTAGTTTTGGCGGTCGTTCTTCTGGCGGCGGTTTTCGTGACCGTCCAGCCGGTAGTAGTTTTGATCGTCGTGACTCTGGTGATCGTGGGTTTGGTCGCGGTGGTTTCCGTGGCGCTAGCGCTTCGGCTCGTCCGGCTATGCATACTGCAACTTGTGCGGAATGTGGTAATTCTTGTGAAGTTCCTTTTAAGCCGACCGGTGATAGACCGGTATATTGTAGTAATTGTTTTAAGGCTAAGGATGGCGGTAGCGCGCCTCGTTCCGAACGTAGCTTTTCTGCGGACAGAAGTTTTTCCAAACCTAGTTACAGCCTTCCAATTCAGAGTTCTGCTCCTAGCAATGATCAGTTAGAAAAATTAAATTCTAAATTAGATCAGATTTTAGTGGCTTTAAAATCTTTAGCTCCAGTTTCAACTCCGAAAGTTGTTCCAGTAGCGACTGCCAGTGTTTCCACACCTAAAGTTGCGGTTAAGTCAGAAGTAAAGACGGCTAAAGCGGAAGTTAAAGAAATAAAATCTAAAGCTAAGGCAGTAAAGCCTAAAAAAGTTGTAAAAGCAAAAGCGAAGAAGATAAAGAAAGCTAATAAGAAATAACATGGCAGAAGAAGTAATCCTGAGATTTGATGAAGTAAAATTTGAATACATCCATAAGAAGCCCATCCTGGATGAGGCTTCTTTCCTGTTGCGTAAAGGAGCTAAAGTAACTCTCATGGGCCAGAATGGGGCCGGAAAGAGTACTATCTTTGAGCTGATTAAAAAAAATCTTAAACCACAAGATGGCCAGATTTCCATTACCTCCGGTGCTACGGTTGGTACCGCTAACCAGACTATAGAGAGGAAAGATGCTCATTTAAGTGTGGAGGAATATTTTTCCAAAGGTTTTGAGGATGTGCCCGGTAATATCAAGAGTCGTATTGCTAAAGCGATGGATGCCGTGAATTTTGATATTCCTCTGGATAGAAAAGTGGGTGATCTGAGTGGTGGCCAGCAGGCGCGTATTCTCTTAGCTTATTCTCTATTAGAAAATCCTGATATTTTGCTTTTGGATGAGCCGACTAATAATTTAGATAAGGCCGGTATTGATCATTTAATTGGTTTTCTTTTGGGTTATGATAAAACCGTGATGGTCATTTCTCATGATGCCGATTTTTTAAATTGTTTCACGGAAGGGGTTATCTATTTGGATAGCTTTACTCATAAAACGGAAATGTATGTCGGTGACTACTATTCTGTAGTGGAAGAAATTAATAAACGGGTAGAAAGGGAACAGCGAGAAAATGCTCAGTTGGAAAAAAAGATCATTGATCGTAAAGAAAAGGTTAACTTCTTTGCGCATAAGGGAGGCAAGATGCGTAAGTTGGCGAAGAAGTTGAAAGATGAAACGGAAGAAATGGAAGATAATAAAGTGGATGTGCGCCGAGAAGATAAAACTATCCGTGACTTTGCCATACCTGTTCAAGAAATTGTGGGTGAAATAGTCAGTTTAAAGAAGATAAAGATTATTAAAAATCATGAGCCGATAATTAAGGATATTGATAAAAGTCTGCGTAAGAAAGATCGTCTGCTCGTAGTCGGACCCAATGGTATTGGAAAAAGTACTTTACTACGTTCTTTGGTAGCGGGTGAACAAGAAGGTCGGGGGATACTTAAAGGCGTGAAAGTTGGTTATTATAGCCAGGATTTTTCCACTCTTAATTTTGATGAGACGGCCTTTGATTCTCTTAAAAATTGTTTATCGGATGGTATAGACGAACAACAAATGCGTTCAGTGGCGGCCGGCTTCCTTATTACCGGAGAATTAATGTCTCATAAAATAGGGGACTTATCAGAAGGTCAGAAAGGACTTTTGTCTTTTGCTCGTTTAGTTCTAATGCAGCCCGGTTTACTTATTTTAGACGAACCAACCAACCATATTAACTTCCGTCATTTACCGGTTATTGCTGAAGCGATTAATAATTTTCCGGGCACCATTATTATGGTTAGCCACATGCCGGAGTTTGTGGAGAAGATAAAGTTCACGGAAGAGTTGAATTTGGGGGATTTATAAGTTAAGGTGCTTAAATTCTAATCCAAAGTGCAACATCGCCAGATAACTAAACAGAATTAAATACTTCGGTCGGTGTTAAATAATTAAGTCTTTTGCGGGGTCGAGTATTAAGTAAATATTCGACTCTTTTTAAATCCTCTGAATTAAGATTAGCAAAAGCTGATTTTTTAGGAAAGAACTGTCTGATTAGTCCATTACAATTTTCGTTAGTCCCTCTTTCCCAGGAATGATAAGGATAAGCAAAATAGATATCTAAATTTAAATGTCGTTCGGTTAATTCGTAATCAGCGAAGGTAAATCCATTATCACAGGTAATGGAATATTTTTTGTGGTTTGGTATTTCCTTAAAACGATTTTCAGTAACTAACCTTGTTTCTTTGGCAGTGATCTTTTCTAATTTATCTAGTAATAGATAGCCACTTCGTCTATCAACATGGGTTAAGAGATGCTTTGTTTTTTCAGAACCAACAATAGTATCTCCTTCCCAGTCACCAATTCTGGCTCTTAAATCAATTACCACCGGTCTAGCATCAATTCGTCTCTTCTTGGCCTCTTCGCGCTGTTTAGCGCGAATAATAGTGCCTTGTTTACGACGATATTTACATTTTTGATGTCTCAAGTATTTAACTAGATCAGGCCGTTTCTCGTAAATAAATTGATAGACGCTGTCTTTGCCTATTTGCTTTTTCTCGTCATGAGGATATTTGTGTTTTAGACGACCGCTAATTTCATCAGGGCTCCAATATGATTTAATATGTTTAATAACATAATTTCTTAGCCACTTATTATTATCAATTTTTCTAAATCTTTTATTGGCTTCCACTCTCCGCTCTCTGGTCTTCTTTTTAGCTAAACGGGCATTATATCCGCTAGTAATTAAATTTCCATTACTCCCCCGGGTGCCAATTTTAACTCCATTTCTTTTTAATTCTCGCCAAATAGTCGTTCGGTCTTTTTTGAGTATTTCCGCAATAGTTTTCTTTTTAACTTTAGCTGACAACAGGGCAGATAGCTCATTTCTTTGAAATGGTTTAAAATGTTGATAGAACATATTGGTTTTGGTTATATAATTAGTAGACTCAATTATTATACATCGACCAATATGTTTTTTTATTACTATTTAGTGGTTCTTAGCTATGTTGCACTTGGGACCAGAATTCAGC
>Ga0210026_1001162_pt1 | contig 26824 bp, 24 predicted proteins | sample CryGeymeta201509_FD_183977 | JGI IMG/M metagenome (GOLD analysis project Ga0210026, IMG submission 183977) | Groundwater microbial communities from Crystal Geyser aquifers in Utah, USA - Crystal Geyser metaG 2015-09 (SPAdes) (version 2) | ecosystem: Environmental > Aquatic > Deep subsurface >...
GGGCTACAACCACACCAATCTGCGAGGATTGGAAAAAGTGAACGGCGAAATTGCCTTAATTAGGCGCCGTTTATAATCTAAAACGTGCCATAAATCTGCTCGGGATACAGCATTTGATAGCCAAATTGCAGGGCAAAATCTAAAAAATGAGTTCTGAGATTGCGTTTTAAGCTCAAGAAAAAAACAGAAATGGAAAACCGTTAGGAAAAGCGGAGAGCTACCAAGGGCAACATAGAGCGAATACAAAGCGATTAGGAAGCAAGAAATTGAGCAATTGTGAGTTTTTTCACAACCTGACGGTCTCGGCTATGCGTAGTGCGGGATTTCAAGGCACTTCACTTTCCGTTTAGCAGTTAGTTTATTTAATGTAATTACTTTTATATCAGCACTTTCGCCCGCATTACGTATAGCCATTGTTGTGCGGTCGTACTTTTTTTTCGTCCGTCTGTTAGCGTTGGCAAAGACATACTCTTTTGCAATTTTTGGCTTGTGTGTCGGCTGGTGCGAATTGCAAATGTGTATGGCTTTAAGCGTTGGCATTTTCAGTCAGTTTGGTTAATTCTTTTTTCTTTTTCTCTACGTATAGAACCACGTCTTTAATTACCAATTTATGAATGGCAGAAATAACCGATTCCATGGTTCCATAGTCAGGTTTTCCGTCCTTTACTGGTAGCGAAATATCTAATACGTCAGCGTCTTTTGCGTAGAAGTTTCTACCATAGTTGAACTGTCCGTTGTATGATGATTTGTGAATTGCAGAAGTCACAAAAACAGATGCGTATTTTGGCAGTTTGTGCGTATGAACAACTGCAATATGGTCGTCTCCGCCATATTTGAAGTTTCTATATTTGGCCGAACCAAACATATCAATGGTTGTGGTATTAGCTGAAAAAACTTTAACGTCATTCCCAATAAAAGCAGAAACTCCTTCGTCAGTTTCTCCTGCTGTAATAAATGGCAATGTTCCTGCAATACGGTCGGCACTTTTTAATCGTCTTCCACGAGTAGATTTACCAAATAAATTTTCAAGATTAAATGATTCCCAATTTAAGTTCTTGAAGTCATCTAAAGCCATTTGTTCTTTGGAAGTTATTTCGTATTCGTTTAGTCCTGTAGTTGATAAGAAATTTTCAAATACTTCAAAACGTTCTTTTTCTAATTCGATAATAAACCATTCCATAAAATCAAAATCTACAGCTCCGTTTTTAACCGGAAGACTTATTATCGTATTTTTCAATTCGATTTTCGTTGCTTTATTGTTGTACGAATATTTACGCTTTATTACCTTATCAATTGAGGCGATAATAAACATTTGATTAACTCGATTCAATCCATCACATTGCAATACGCTTGTTGCACCGTGACCGTCTTTTAAGTAAAAAGGTGTTTCTAAAAAAACTATATTTTGATTGTTTGAATGAATTAAAATTGTTGGTTTTCCATCCGAATTATTTAATACATCCTTAGTAAGTTGGTTATAGGAAATTATTCCATTGTCAATTGTTGCTTGACCGTAAAATGGATAAAAAGGTTCTGATTCATCTTTTAACTCTTCAAGCTTTAATGGGTCTATTTCTTTTTGAGGTTGCCATTGCAAGACATCTTCAATTCTGTAATCACCCCACTCAACATTTTTTAGTTTCTCGTTGAGTGGGGTTTCTACTTTCCCAAGCTTTTACCTAAAATGTTTTGCTCTTTTAAAATTGTACTTACTTCCCAAGATAAATAACCACTAACTGTATTTTTAAAGTCCTGTAAAGTAGGTTTCGTGTCTATAGGTGATGATTGATTCCAATCTGCACCATTCCTTGGGTCAATAGTACCTTCGTAGTATTCTTTTTCTGTGAAAATTTTGAGTTTGCTTTTCCCAAAACGAACTAAGTTCACCACTTCTTCATATCGTTCTTTAGCTTGGTCAGTATCCCTGAGATTATTACTTCCTTTTTTACGATTTGCTCTTGAATAACCATCATTTGAAAAATCAATGAACTTAACCATTTCATCTTTATGGTGCTTTTCATTCACTTTGAAAACATAAATATTGGTTTGTACACTTGATTTCCCTATAAAAATATCAACAGGCATTTTGATACTTGCCAATAATGTATGCTTTTCTAAAATCCTTTTACAATAATCTTTTGCTCTACCTGAACCTGCTGAATTTTGGATAATAATTGCTGCATAACCTTTGTGCATCATTCCTAATGCTTTTTCAACAAAGTTCATTCCGTTGCCTAAAGCAGAATAGGGTGGATTTAAAATAAAAGCATCCGCAGGGAATTTACTGTCTGTTTTTCCAAAACCATATTTTCCGTCAAAATCTTTAATCGAGTCAATGTTCAAAATGTTAGAGCTACCGTCACCCATCAAAATCATATTGAGGATGGCTAACATATAAACACTTGAGAGTAACTCTAATCCAAGTAATTGTTCAGCTTTGATTTTGATTTCTTTTTGAGTTAGTTCATCTGGGGACTTAATGGTGTTTTTTGCATCATTAAGCATTTCATTCATTGCAGCAACCAATAAACCTGCTGAACCTGTTGCAAAATCCCACACATATGAGTCTTTGTTTACTCTTGACAATTTGACTAAGAGTGAAGCAACATAGGAAGGCGTAAGAACAACGTCATTTAGTTTATCTTGTGAAAAGCCCAACCAACCGTACATTTCATTGAATAGTTTACCTGTAAAGTCAGTCGTTAATCCAATTTTGTAATAAATACCTAAATCATCTACAATTTTTGTGAATACCCTTTTTAATTGACTTTCTCCGTCTTGAACTTTGTTGATGTTCTCCGTTAAAAGCGTGTTGGATAGTGTTCTAACAATGAGATTTCTCTTTTCGTCTGGTAGTTCCTTATGACTTAGAAATGATTCTATTTTTTTTATCATCAAATCACCGTCTCTGTATCCTTTTTCTGTGGATGATTTTAGGTCCGATTTTTCGAGTGGTGTAACTTTTCCTGGAATACCAAGTGTTGCAATAATGGAAGCAGCAACCAAATAAACTCGGTCATTTTCTCCTAAACCTTTTTCGTTTTGGTAAATGTCGTTGTTAAGTTTTACAAGACTTTGGTCAATTTCTCTTTCTCGTTGCTCTTTTAGTTTGTCGAGTTCATCCTGTGAAAGTTGAAGCGTTTTTACGGTCTCAATAAAACCGTCAAAATTTTTCGGTGCTAAAAATGAAAAGTCGGTAAAGTCGCCAATTTTTTGTCCTGCACCTAAATTGCTTTTAGAAACATAGTAAACGCCTATTTCGTGATTAATTTTACCTGCTTCATTTTTATGTCCTGTCATGCCAATGGCGATAATATCGGTGTAGCTTGTATGATGAAGTAAAGCATTTGCGTAATGAACTGCTCCGTTTACTGCAAACGAGTTAATATTTTTAAAATTAGGTTCGTTTTTAGAAGTTCGGTTTTCAACTTGTCCGTCTTTGTCAAGTTTTACAAGTTTGTCTTTGTAACCTTTGTACTCAATAAGTACAGGGTAGAAGTCTAAATTTTTGTCTTGAAGTAATATTTTGGCATCTGGTCGATTTGCACCTGCTCCGCCATTTTTGGTGAAGTAGTCAGATAGGGCTTTGTCAATTTCTGCATTAACTGATTCCTGCTCTAATTTGTAAGGCAGTTTGTACTTTCTTAACCATCCGTTGGCTAAATCTGCAATATTCGGTTCTATTGATTGTGCCATTATTTTTTTCTTTCTGTTAGTAAATCTTTGACTTCCACATTTAGAATTTCCGCAATTGTGTACAAGTCTTCCAAACTCGGTTGTCTCACGTTACGAGCATATTCGTTAATCGTGTTGTAACTCTTCCCTGTTTGTTTGGCAAGCCAAGTCTGCGAAATTCCTTTGTCCTTTAAAACTTCTTTTATTCGGTTCATTTGAAACCCAAGTTTATTTTTATCGGTGTCAAAGATAGTAAAAGTTCACTATTTTACAGTGTAATTATTCATTGTCTTGTCGTGGGTTGGGAAAGGGCAAGCTCTTTTGGTTTTTTCAGCGTTGGGTTTTAGCGTTGGCAAAAACCAAATGTGCTTGACCGAGCGTTGGCTTTTTTGTATGCCGCACAACGTTTTGCGTGTATGAGAAGTAGCGGATTTCGGAGCACTTCACTTTCAGTTTGGTACTGACTTTTATAAAAAGTACAGACCTTTGATTTAGCACTAAACCCGCTATTTCTTATACACGCTGTTGTGCGTTCGTTATTCTTTTTCCGCATACTTTATCGTCAATTCGTCTTCTGAATCAAAAATTGTCAATGCGTGTTTTATCTTTTCAAATTTTCCAATATTGTCTATGTTCCCTTCAATGAAATATGTGTCATTTATTGGAACTGCTTGTCTCGGATTGCCTTCTTTTGGATTTTTGGTTAATGTTATTTTCTCTGCCAAGTCTGTTGTGAAAAATGTCTCTGGTTGTAAGTCAAAAAGTTGTTTAAATACTTCTACATACAATTTGGCCACTTGATTAACTTCTATTTTTTGGTCGAAGAAAATAGCATACTCTAATTTCTTATGTTTTGGGTCTTCTGCTTCAAAAATGTTCACTTCATTGTTTTCATCTCTTTCTTCTAATTCGATTTGTGGCATTTGCCAAATTTTCAAAAATCGTTCAGCAAGAAGGTCAAATCGTCTTTCGATTTCTGCTTTATCCCATTTGTCTGCAATTGACAAATATTTATTAAGCCACAATCGACTGTCTTTATAACCTGCATTTTCTAAATCTCTTTTAAACACAAATGGTTTGTTTCCAAGTTTTCCATTGTTACCCGATAATGTCAAATTTCCAATTGTGTTCAAATAGGTTTCTTTGATTAGGTTGTATTCGTCTGCTCCTAAATCCACTTTCCATTTTGGGTCAGGGTTTTGTGGGAAAATATGTTCTATTGTTATATCCGTGTTGCCTTCTATTAATACAGGTTCGTTATTTTCAAAATTCTCAAGTCGCTCAAGTAAATAAGTCCTGTTTTTGGATTTAATATTGTAAACATCTTTTAGTTTAAGACTTTCAATAACTTCTTTGTTTTTAGGGAAACGTTGCGAACCTGGTCTTTTAAGTAACCATTTTTGTAACGACAATAAATAGTCATCTTTATCCACTTTTTCGTAAAGTGTCATAAATATCTTGTTGAGTGCGTTTGTTGGCAAGCCAACAATAAATCGTCTCCAAGCAAAAGATTGAATAAAATCTAATACTTTAATGAAAGTTGCTTTGTCAATTACGTTTTCTGAATAATCTTCATAGACTTTCATCAAAAATGGATAAGCCACGTTTACTTCAAGTCGGTTTATATATTCAAGTTGTAATCTTATGTCTTTGTCAGATTCGTTTTTTGGGTTGAGAAGTTTATTGTAAAATTTAACAAGAGATTTTATTGGCGAAAGATTGTTTTCCAATTCTTGTAAATCAGTTGTTGGAAATTTCGCTTTAAACTCCAAATAAACCTTACTTTTATTCGGGATTTTGTTGTTTACTAATGTCAAATAATCTCTTATAAAATCAGAAACTTTGCTTGTATTCAATACTTCATCTTTTGCAAGTTTCTCAATGATTTCCCAATAGTTGTTGTAAATTTTGTTTTGGTCTCTGCGATTAAGGCCCATTAAAATATAGTTTCTAATCAAGTCCGCTTGTGATAATTCAAGACCTGTCGAATTTAAACTTTCAAAAATTCTTTGTGGGTCGTCTTTTTCTCTGTGAAGTGAGATTTCTACAAACATTAATTTTGCAAGCCCTTTGAGAACGAACTCAAAATTTTCTTCAGTTATCCTACTTTTGAAATAATTAAAATTGTCTATCACTTTTGAAAAGTCGCTAAATTCTTCGTCTTTATCGCTTCTCAAAAGATATTTTATTGCTTTGTCGTTATTTTCAGTTGGTCGAAGTTTCAGCTTTTCTTCTTCTGGAGCAAACTTGTTAGTTAGATAAGTTTCGGTAATTTCGGCTTCAAGTCCTTTGTCTCCGATTTCAATTGCCAAACGATAAAGTGCCAAATAAATTAAAGTCAATGTTGTCAAACGCTGTTGCCCGTCAATTACGGTCAATTCTTTGATTCTTGAAGAAGTATAAACGTCATCGTGAACGTAAACTACACTACCAATAAAGTGAGCGTTCATTTTGTTGCTTGTTCCGACTTCTAAAATGTCGTCTAAAAGTTGTTTGCATTGACTTGTCGACCAATCATAATTTCTTTGATAAACAGGAATCACAAATTGTGTCTTATTTGAAGATAAAAAGTCTTCTACTTTCGTTTCGTTTGCTTTCATTTATTCTATATTGTTCCTTGTGTTTCGGGTTCTTTTATAATGACGCCCAACGGTCAAGTATAAGAGCAGTAGCGGATTTCAAGGCGATTACCTGTCCGCCACCACAAAAGTTCATTAAATGCACAGACCTTCGATTTACCACTTCACCCACTATTGCTCTTATACATTGTTGGGCAATCGTACTTCTTTTTCGTCCGTGCGTTGGCTCAGACACACTTATTGACAAGCTTTGGCTCGTGCGGCTGGCTTGTGCGGCTTGGCAATGTGTGTGGCTGTTGAGCATTGGCTTATTTATCACATCATCCAAGTTAAGTGCTTGTGTTTTTCTTCCATTCGTTCCCAAAAGCCGTTACTCCAATCCATAACTACCGCAGGCTGCCAATCTTTCGGAAAGTCTTTTAAAACGGCATCTACCATTTTACTGCCGTTTCCTTTTATGGGTGAATTGATGTCGAAAAAGTCTATGGTTTTGTAAGTGGTATCATAAAGAATTTGGATGCCAATTGCTGTATCGTGGTTCATATGCGTGATTGGCACTTTTGGGCGATTTGGATAATTCTCGCTTGATGCTGCCAATGTTTCATCACAAATTCTCACGTACTTGATAAAGTCAAGCTCGGCTAAATTCACTGCCATTTGCACGATTTCATCAGGCAATTCTTTTACTCTCGTAATGACCCAAACTTGTGTACCCGATTCATTAAATGGTAAAAACACTTTATCAAATTCTTTTCGCTTCATTCGCCTACTTTTTTGGTTTCGACCTTTTATGTGGGTCAACTGGAACTGTTTTCGGTCCTGGCTTTGGAGCATCAGGATTTTTTCTTGGTGTCGGTGATGGTGTTGACCTTTTGTGAGGTTTTACCGGAACTGTCTTTTTTGCCATTGTTTTATGTTTAAGGGTTAATTCAATACTCTATCTGAAATTTCTTTTGCGATTTCTTCTATTGTAAAACTTGCCGTATTGAGTGCCAACATATCGGCTATTATCGGACTATATTTCAAAACTTCATTTTTACTGATTTTATGCCAAATTGGGAGAATTACTTTTTCTCCGTTTACTTCTCTTGCAAAAAGTCCGTCTAATTCTCTTTATGGCCATTCTTTGCTGAAAAATGCTTCTGATAAAACGACAATACCATATCGTGAGTTTCTCAGTCCATTATCAATAGAACGTCTTAGACTGTCGCCAACTCTTAATGTAAATTCATCATACCACACGTTAAGACCATTTTCTTGAAGGCATTTCACAAAATCTCTCACAAACTCGTCTTTGTCTTCAGAGGCGTGTGAAACAAAAACATCAAAGCTGGTTTGTTCAGTGGGTTGAGGCTTCAAAACATCAAAGGAATGAAGTGATTGAGTTTTTAGCCTTTGCATTTCTCTTGTTATTTGCTGCTGCAAAGTCAGCATTTCTTTTTGCTCCTTTTTTGCTTTATCTCGTTCTTTCTGCTCTTCCTTGTTTAGTTTGCTTTGCAGGTCAAATTTCTTTTTCTGCTTAGTTGCTAAAGTTTTGGCTTTATTGCTTTTGTCCTTTTCAAGCTTATTGATTTCTTCATTCTTTTTGTTCAAGTCTTTCTGATAGGTGAGTATTCGCTTTAAATCTTTTTCTCTTGAAATTTTGGTCAGTAGGTTGTGAGCATCTTTTGATTTACGGCTAATATTACTATCAATAGTCTGTATACTTTTCTCAACCGTGTTTATTTCACGGTCAACCGTAGCTATTTGTCTTGCGATACTGTCAATACTCATTTTCCGCTGTTTTCAATAATTTTAATTTCTTCTTCGGTTAAGTCATAAAACTGATAAACCAATTCGTCAATCTCGTTTTCGAGCGCAGAAGTTTCCGATTCGTCTTTTTTTAGTTCGATTATTCTTTCTGCAAGTCTTACTATTTCAAGTTCTTGGGTTTCTGCAATTTTTGGGATTGGCAATTCCTTTACTGACCGTGCTTGAATTTCAGAAAACACTGTTTTGGTTGATTTGAACTTATTAGAGTACAGGTAATTCATCAATTTAGAGTTCATTAAACCAAGTATGAACTTTAAATTAGGGCCTTTATCTGAATCCTTTTTGTTTACAATGACTAATGTGTTGAGTGCATAGAATTGTTCGTTATCATAAGTAAAAATGAGTGAAGAGGAAACTCTTCTGAACATTAGTTTTTCGGCACTTTCAAAAATATCCTTTCGCTTACAACTGTGAATTCTGTCTAAATCATAATCAAGCCAAACACCGTCCCATTTCAAGGAATATTTATTGATATTTCGACCATCAAGTAGTTTGTAACATTCATCATTCTCTTTACTCTCCTTTAATGACAGAGATTTGTCTCCCTTTAATGCAATTCCTTGATTGATGTCACAGATTGAACCGAAAGTAAGATGTTCTTTTTCATAGACCTTTTCGATTATAGGATCTAATTGATAAACAAAAGAAAATTTTGAATCTCGATTAACTGTGTCTCTTTTCAAATGTGAAATTGACTTGATATTTTCCTTAGAGAGTTCTTTAATCTCAACTTTATCTACTAATTCTGGTTTATTCGCATATTGTATCAAAACAGTTTCTACAACAGCATCTTCAAAAGGAAGGATTGGGAAGTTTACGATTTCTGTTAGTGAAACTTTATTAACTAAAAAGTCTCTTGTGAATGCATAATATTCCTGCGAAAGGATAGTGTTGGGAATAATAAAGTTTAGGAATCCATTCGGATGTAATATTCTATTTGATAAGTGGATAAAAAATATGAATGTATTTAATCGTCCACCTGATGTTTCGTAAGTTTCGAGAAGGTAGTTTTTGTATTCCTTTGTGATATCTTCAGTCTTGGAAAGTTGTAAGTATGGTGGATTACCAATAATCACATCAAAACCTACAAAATCTCCATCATCATTCAGCACTTCTGGAAACTCAAATCGCCATTCAAAAGCATTTTCAAAAATTTTGTTGGCTTTTATTTCTTCAATTTCAGTTTCTATCTTTTTGGTGTCTTGGGTCAGTTTTGCCACTTTTTTGTTCCAAGCTGCTTTTTCTTTTTTACTCATTTCAAAAAGCTGCTGTTGTTGGGTCATCTGAAACAGTTCGCCCGAGAGTTTGCGTAGTCTTTTTACTTTTGGGTCGTTCAGTGAAATTTCACTTCTGAAATCAGATTTGATGTCGGCAATCAGCCATTCCATTTCCCTTTTCTGTTCCTTACTTTCCGCATTTCGATACGTGTCAACCGCCACACGGTAACTGTCAATTGTCCATTTACTTTTTTTCAAAGCTTGTTTCAAATCGGCATCAATGTCAAAACGGCTCACTAAAGAGTTACCGCATTTTATGTTGATGTCAATGTTGGGAAGCGTTTCGAGTTCGGTGGCGTTTTTGTAGTAAGCGTTTTTCAAAAGCTCAATCCATAAACGCAAACGACAAATTTTTACAGAGTTCGGATTGATATCCACACCGAAAAGGCAACTTTCAATGATGGTTTGTTTCTCGTGAAAGAGAGTTTCCTGAATACGTTGACTTTCCTTGCTCTTGGGATTGTAGTCAAAAAGTTCTCCTTCTTCGTCTGTTACAATGAGTTCATCATTTACCACTTCCACCTGATATTCTTTCAGGCGTTTGCCGTCTCGGTCTTGCAGAATTTTCAAGTCATTTTTAACCGCAATCATTTCATTGAGGGCGGAAACTAAAAAGTGTCCTGAACCAACGGCAGGGTCACAAATTTTCAGACTGTTTACAATCTCGTTGGCTTCTTTGGCGTCTTCAATTTTGTTATAAAGTTCATCAAGGTCTTTGCATTTCCAATTCTTGGTCTCGTTGAATTTATGAACAACCGCTTTGCGAATGGTTTCACGGCACATATACATTGTGATGAAGCCCGGAGTAAAAAACGAACCGTCTTTGTAGCCATTTATTTTCTCGAAAATCAGTCCAAGTACGGAAGCGTTGATGAGTGATTTGTTTTCTTCCTGAATTTCTTCGGAGCCTTCACTGCTGAAATCGTAAGCATTCAGAAACTCAAACAGGTATTGAAGTGTGGTTAAACTTCCTGTTCTTTTCTTCCCTTGCTCGTTTTTTAGTACCGTTGACGAAATGATAGGAATGGTTTTATCATCTCTCAGGTTGCTGATGAAAAGCGTATCCTGCTCAATCTCGGTTGGCTCAAAAAGTGAAGAATTGAGGTAAGGTACTTTTTCAAAAACTTTGATTACATCTTCATTTCTCTCGTCATATTTCCTTGCCAATACTTGAAAAAACAAGCTGTTCAGGTCGTCATAGTTTTTAATCTTGTCAATATTGAGAAACGAATAGGATTTATCGCCTTTGTGGTAGGTAATAAGTTGAGCTTCCATCAATTTCAAAAACAGGATTCTGTTAATCCAAGTGATGGATAATTCAAGTCCTACATTGAAAAGCTTTTCCTGTTGCGTATTTCCAAATTGGTTTGGTCGTTCTAAACGGCTGATTTTATCCAAGCTGTCCAACTGAATAATGGCATCTTCAAGGATGGTTCCTGTGTGTCTTTCGCCTGGCTTGTTTCGTTCAATCAGTTTTTTACTTCCTTCTTTGGTTTCAGTCAAACCGATAATGTGCAGTAACTCGCTGTAAAAGCGTTTGTCAAGGCTATTGCTGTCGTTGGTAAATGGAAGTTTTAAAAGATGTTCGGGAGAAAGTAACTTGAAAAGTGCAATCAGTTTATTGTCGTCCGCCTTATCATCATTCCTTAGTGGCTTTTGATAATCTTGTATATTGAAATAAGTAAACTCAATTTCAGTTTTGATTTCCGCGATAAATGGTTCGGCAATTTGCTTGTAGAAAAAGTCGGTTTTGGTGTCTGCTAATCGTCCGCCTTCAAAGTCATTGAATTGTTTGACAAGCTTTTTGTTCTGAGCAAATAGTCTGTCGAAAGTTGTAGCATCAAAAATGAACCATTCATTGATGTTTGTAATTATCAAATGCTTGGTTTCAAGATTGTTTTGAGTGATTCTTTCTCGGAGATAGTAAAGCACCAATTCCTGAAAAGCTTTTGCATTTAGCTTGTCAGTCGTGACCATTTCACTTTTGTTGGTCGGTTTTTTTGCTTCAATGATTACTCCAACCGTGCTTTTTGCTTTGTCTCCATTATGAATTACAAGGTCGTTTCTTCCTTTGGTGTTTATGAAATGGTTTTGCTTGTAATAAGTATCTTTAAGAAAGTCTGAAACTAAGTTCTTATGAAACTCTTCCGATTCCGAGTCATTAATTCTGTCGAGTAGCTGGATAAGATTCGTCTTGAAACCTTCGATTTCTGTCCTGTTTGGTTTTACTTTCAAAAAGGCTTTGTTCAGTGCCTTTCTTGGTTTCAGTCTGCTTATCTCCATTTACTCTATGTCTTTCTTTTCTGTCGGTTAATTTAGTTGTTTTTGTTCGTTATTTCGTCCGAGCGTTGGCAAAAAACAGCTCTTTTGGTTTTTTCTGCGTTGGCTTTCGTGTCGGCAAAAACCAAATGTGCTGTTTGTGCGGTGGGCTTTTTGTATGTTGCCCAACGGTTTGCGCATAACATAAGTGGCGAGTTAAAATGCACATTCTTTTCGGTTAAACCTTAAGTTGCTAAAAATACACAAAACTCTTGTTTTAGCACAAATCTCGCCATTTTTGTTATGCGCTGTTGTGCATAGTGTTTTCTATCCGTTTTGTAATTCCAGTTTCATTTTATAGGTTTTCAAAGTTATCAATTCGGATGTCCTTGTGGCACTTTTCAGCGTATTGTCAATTTCTCCTGCAACAATGGAACCACGAATTTCTTTTTCAGGAAATCTGTCCATTAACAAACCTAAATACATTGAAAGTTGTCCAAAAACTTTATAATTCGCTGTTCCAGATTTCAATTCTATTGCTAATAAATTTCCGTTATTTTTTTCCAATAGAATATCAATTTTTTTACCTTCAATTAAGTATTCGACTCCTTCATTATTTTCTCCGTAGATTTTGTATTCAGGAAACAATTCGCTGATTTGCGAAACCATTGATTTTTTTAGGTCTTTTTCGTAGCTAAAATTATTTGAAGTTTCTATATAATCCAAGTCTTCTTCGTCCAATACTTCATTTTCGACTGATAAATTATTGTGAAATTCTTTAAAATCAATTCCATTGTCTTTTTTGAATGACATATACAAATTAACAGCCTGTTTTAATGTTGCTGAACCGTTTCTGATATTTCCGTCAATTGGTATTTTGTGTTTCGCAGGCGAGTTGTTTCGTTCATCTGAGGTTGAGTAGGATAATTTTTCTAAAAGCGACAATCCGTAATCTTTTATAAAATGTTGGTCTAAATCTCCTTCGTAATTTTCTACATTTCGACAATTTGAAATTCTATTCTGAATTGTGTTGAGTGGTTTTCCATTAAATTCTAACCAACTTTTAAATTTTTCCGCATTCATATTTTCGCTAATTTTCTTTGATTCTGGATTTTTGTCAACATTATGCACAACGGTCGGCGGCATGAAATCGTTGGGGATTGCGGGCTACATCACTATCCCCCGATAACGAACTTTGATGCGGGCCAGAATATTTGCATAACCACTTAAACCCCAATGTTTTATACCGCTTGTTGGCATTTCGTGCTTTTTTCATCAGATGTTTTATTTCCATTTTAAAAAACTCCAGTTGATATTATTGCTTTAATCAGGTTGTCAATTACAGGTACTGAAACACTATTTCCAATTAATTTCATCCAACGTGCTCTCGATTCAGGTAATTTAAAATCTTTAGGAAAGCCTTGAATTAAGCATGCTTCTTCTTTCGTGATTTTCCTATAATTATTTGAGAAATATACTTGTTTAAGAAACTGTTCTCTATATTCAAAATGGTCTGACGGTTCAATATCTTTTAACGAAACATAATCATTTGTATCACTAGCCACAAGTGTTGGAAATACATCAGAGGATGGCATAAATATGCGGTTTACCCCATTTAACCCACTACTTATTTTTGTGTTTTTGAAATCAAATCGTTCTTCAACACATTTCACTATTTTCTTTTCTAATAGAGTAGCTATTGTATCTGAAATTGAAATGCGTTTTACTTTTAACTTTCGCTCGGATTTAAGTTCGTCAATATTTAGTATATTATCTGAGGTATGGTTTAAAAGCTCTATTTCATTTTCCTCTAATTCTGATTCATTAAAATCAAGTATTTCAAAACGATAATCAACTTTTTTGAGTATTTCCAAATCTACTAAAGATTGTAAATCCTTTATAGTAATAGTTGAATCAAGCTGTTGAAATTGTTTTAAGGATAACGGATTACCATCTAAAGGTCCAAACTGACTTTTTCTTCTGTTTTTCAACAATAAAAGACAAATTTCTTTTTGCCGTTCTTTAGTTTCAGTAATATCCCAAGAGTGAATAGTTGAATGTCCATTTCGTAAATCATTAAACAAAAAATAATCATTAAAGCCATTCTTGCTTGAAAGACTCATTTGCTTTTCAACAATTTGATTTCCAAATAAATCTTTTTGAATTGGCTCTGAATTTGACCTTTTTTCTATTTCTATCCCTAAAATATCTGCAAGTGTAATTTTCTTATCAATTGGTTTTGGTAAGCGAAATTTCTCAAAATATTCTTTTTCTCTAAATCCAATTAGATATATTCTCACTCTATTCTGAGCAACACCATAATCATGAGAATTTATCACATGATAGCTGGCGAAATATCCTGCTTCTTTTATCCTGTCTAAAATATATGATAATGCTTTTTTATTTCTAGGGTCAACTAAACCTTTAACATTTTCAAATATAAAAGACTTTGGTCTAGCTTGATTTAATAAATATATAGTATCATTCCAAAGTTGTCCTCTATCATCATCAAAACCAAGATTCTTGCCTGCAATAGACCAACTTTGGCAAGGGACACCACCTGTTAATATATCATGATATGGTAATTCTTTAATTTTTGTAATATCTCCAAAATTTGATTCCGGTTTGATATTGTGGTTTTCGCAATAAGCATTTATCGCATCTTTATTTACTTCACTAAACCCAACACATTTCCCACCATTAGCACTTAGTGCCATTTTAAAACCTCCAATGCCAGCAAATAAATCTATAAATGTAAATCTATCCATAAAGCGCTATTGAAGAATTGAGTTATCAAACCCTACTGGTGGTTCTATTCCAAGAAATTCCCTATAAATTCGTTCTCGGTATTCTTTACCTAAAGCATTTATTTCCGAAATAAAGTTATTGTATGTTCCTTTGCCTCCTATTAGTTCCCAAAATTCGTTTCCAATTAAAACGGATTCATCGTTATGCATATCAAACCATCTCAGGGGAAAACTCCAGTTGTAATCAGCCTTTTTACCATAAGGATTGTAAGGTAAAGCATAATAGGCAAAATCTACTTTAGCAGATTTCATTGCCAATAGCTTAAACATTTTCTCCTTACTTACTTTAGTTTGGTCACTATTTGGCAAAGGTCCCTTTAATTCAAAGGCATACTTCTTTTTTGTCTTTTTGCTTTCTATATATATATCACAGACAACACTTGTTGGAATAGGATTTCCTCCTCCTGCTAGAATGTATTTCAATTCCACATCCCAGCCTGGCTTTTCTTTTTCTTTCCCCTTTTCCTTGTGTTCAAGTTTATTTAAAACCTCTTGGATTCTTCTTAGACTTTCAGTTCCTACTTCCCCTGTAATAGTTTTTCCCATTTCACAATGTCCGTGATATTCTTCAGCTACAACCTGTGCTAATTTTTCCCAAACACCACCAAAAGGTGTAACAAATCTACGCTCAAAATGCGAACCTTTAAAAATTTCATCAGGAACTAATGCGGCATATAGGGGTTTACTTGAATGATGCTTCTCTTTAATAAAAGGGTCGGTAATAAGTACTTTATCCATAACCCTATCCATGAGTTCTGAAATTACTTTTCCTATCCCTATATTTACATTTTTATTTTTCAAATCTCAATCCTTTATTTTCAGCAAAAATACAATTCTATTTTGTGAATGTTTCATATTTGCACGATTTCTTGCATGAATGCCAACGGGATTCAGCTATACGCAGGCAGGGATTTTTAGCACTGACCTTCCTACGAAGAACTGAACTTTAAATTTACCACTTTCCTGTCCTACGAAGCACGCAACCCCTGCTTGCGTATAGGTGATGTTATGCCTTCGCCCTTTTTTTTCGTCACATTTGCGATATGATATTATTCCATTCCTTTTTGTGTTCATACTTCAATGCTGTATCAATTTCAATGCTGTTTACATAGTTTTCAATAAATTCTGATGTATCAGAAAGTAGCCGTAAATAGTATTTTAAAGAATTTGTCAAACCGTTTGCAATAACGTGGCAACCGTGAATGTTTTTGATTCTCTCTATTTCTTTGTTGATTTCGTCAGCTTGTGCTGTGTCGATATTTGCAGTTGAAAGCAAGTAATAGCGGTTTACTTGTGTTGTTTTAAATTTCTCAAATGCGTCTTTTACAAGTTGTGCGGTAATTGGAATTCCGTGTTTTACTTCGACTGCTTCAAAAGCTCTTTCCTTTTCATCAACTATGTCAATATCGCCAATTCGTCCGCTTCTTGAGTCTGCGGATGTATGGCTTTCCATTGGCAACAAAACTTTACCTTCAAATCTCTTTGTTTCGTTGATTAAGCATTGATAAGCTGCATATAATGCCAAGACGGGCAAGCGTGAAGCACCTTCTGCTGAATACTTTGTGTCAAAGTGTTTGCTCAATAATTCAATTATAGTTGCGATTGGCAGGTTTAAAGGTTTTGCCAAATCAATTTGCTGTGCATTGCGTTGAATTATTAAGCCTTGAAAAAGGAAACTCAAAAGTTTGTCAATCTCTTTGCCTTTCTGAATAAAATCAATTGTTTCAAGAAATGCAGTTTTTAACGAGTCTGGTCTTATTGCTCCTGAATAATTTGAATCGTAAGGAACTTTCTGTTCCAATGAACGAGTTAGCCAACCACTTTCTGCCATTGCAGGAAACTTTATGCCTTTCAGAAAAGGGGTAATGAATTTTGAATCAAATGTTCTCCCTGAATAACCATTTGGTATACTTGTTTGATGATTTCGTATGTCTTGAGCAGGATTTAATTTTTTGTAAACAGCACTTGTTAGTATAACTGTGATTACAGCTTTTGCAGATTCCGACCTACCTAATATTTCAAGTAGATGATTCTCAATTGTCTTATTTAAGTCAGATTTAATTTTATCATCAGAACCAACAAGTTCCATTGATTCAGTATATATTTTTTCTAGAAATTCTGTTGGCTCCATCTACTTTTCAATTTTTAAAAGTTGTATTTTAATCTGCTCTCCAACGGCTTTAATCATTGGAACGGCAACAGAGTTGCCAACTTGTTTATATAGTTCCGCTTTGTTGTTAAGTAACTTGAATTTTTTCGGAAATCCCATAATTTTATAGCATTCCTGAATCGTAAGTTTTCTTACATTTCCTTTGTGCCAAATCCAAAATCTACCCGATGATTCTTGAGATGGAAGTGCTGGATGAACACCTTCTGTTGAGTAAATTCTGTTTGGTTGTTTATGGACTCTTGACAAGTGCTCTGTTCCTGGTCTTACTCCTGCTTTTCGGATAGTTTTATTTCTGTAACCTGCGAAAACCAATCCTGAATCTTGCGTTTTTTGCTCGTCTAAAATAGTATAAGGCTCGTCTAAATATTCAAAATCGTTTTCTTTGTCCAAAAAGTCTTTCAGGGCTGGTTTAGCTTTCTTTTCAATTTTTGAAAAATCAAACTTAGTTTCCTTGTGTCCTATGATAATTATTCGTTCTCTATTTTGTGGCAAGCTAAAGTCAGATGCATTCAGAACTTTTTTTGACACTACATAACCCATTTCTTCCAAGTGTTGAACAATAGTGGAAAGTGTTCTTTTCTTGTCGTGGTAAACCAAATGTTTTACATTTTCAAGGAGAACAACCGTTGGTTGACGTTTCTCAATTAATTCAAAGACGTGATAAATCAACGTTCCCCTTGTGTCTTCAAAACCTTTCATTTTACCCGAAATGCTAAATGGTTGGCAAGGAAAACCAGCACAAAGAATATCGTGTTTTGGAACAATATCTAAATTAAGTTTTGTGATGTCGCCAAAAGGCACTTCACCAAAATTATATTCATAGGCACGTTGTGCGTGATAATTAAACTCAGAAGAAAAAACACATTTACCGCCAAGTTCTTGTAATGGGATTCTAAAACCGCCAATTCCTGCAAATAGGTCAATAAAAGTAAACTCGGGATTTTCAGGTGCTGGAAATGGAATATCCCATTTTATTGGAAGCATTGCCTGTAATTCAGGTTCTGCTGCAATATTCATTTCTTCATTTAATATTGTGTAGTATTCTTTGGCTCTTTTTTCAAAAGATTTTGATACTCCGTTTGTATGGTTGTGAAGATAGTGGGTAAAAAAAGCTAAATCTTCTGCATTACCATTTAAGGTTTCAACTTTTAGCTTGTCCCGAAGTTTTGAATATTTTATCATAGCTTAAAAGTTTATTTTTCCTTGTTGTTGTTTTCTGAGTCGCATATACTTTGCCTTTTCTTCAGCCGCTTTTAAAAGTTCACTAGGTTCTTCTTGCGGATAAATAATTTCAGCAATTTTCTCACTGAAATACTCGTGTTCCAATTGTTTCAGGTCAAGATTGAAAATTTTTGAGAGCTTTGGTAAAACTTCAACAGGAACATTTCTTTTCCCATTCTCTATTTTTGAAAGAGTAGATTGGTCAATGTCTAATGAAGCAGCAAGTTTAGTTAACGTCAAGCTGTTGTCCGACCTAAGTTTGTGTATGTATTCTCCAAATGTTTCTTTCATCTTCTTGAAAATTTCACCTTGACAATTTTGGCAAATTTACAAATAAGCCTGATTCTTTTGTGTCAAAGTCTGAAAAATTTGGTCAGTTTGTTTTTTGCACGGTCGTCTTTTAGGGTGATGTTATGCCTTCGCCCTTCTTTTACCGTTGTTTTTCTTCTTACCATTTGGTAGCAGTTAAAAGTTCATTCTATTCTTCTTTTCTTTCTAAATTGACTATCATAGGTACATTTGAGCGGATGGCTTTTCCTGTAACTATTGCGTGATACCGTTTCAAATTTGGTAAAGCCTGTACTAAGTCTTTACCGATATAATTTCCTAAAAAAGTAAAACTTGTTTCATCAAAAGCCTGAAAACAAATAATTGAATTACATTGTGTAAGGACTGTTTTAGAGACATTCGCAGTTCTTTGAGCAATAACCATTAGTCCAACGCCATATTTTCGTCCTTGTAGTGCAATTTGAGACATTTTGTTTACCAATGCTTTGGTGCTACCGTAGTCTCCTAAATCTCCTAAAAAATTGGTTTCAGGAACAATGGTATGAGCTTCTTCGAGAACTAAACAAATTCGGCTACCTTCATTTGATTTAGCATAATTGAATACACTCTCTATGAAAAATTGTGTGAACTCTATGATAAAGGATGTGTTGGATAGTGCTGGTAATTCAAATAATCCAAGATTATTTTCATTTTCAATAAAGTGCTTTACATATTCGTCAAGTTTGCCTTGAATCTGTTTTTTTAATTTAAGTTCTTCATCTGGTTGGCGGTTCAAAGCCTTTCTATGTTTTTCAGCAAAATTCTCTTCAAGAGCGTCCAAACCATCAACTTTTATTAATTCAGAGGGCTTGAGGGATTCTAAATCTTTCTTGTATTCTCCTGTGAAATCAATGCAAATGACATTAGTATCTGTCATTAACGACTTAATAACTTCCCTTGCAAGAAATGATTTACCTGAACCTGTTACCCCTAATAATGCCAAATGATGACTTACAGCTTCGTGCAAGTTAATAACAGACGGTAATTGTGTATTAGGAATTGTTCCTAATTTAAAATCAGGATAGGTATATTCTTGAACCTGAATATCACTTGTATCGGCTTTAAAAATAGGTGTGTTAATGGCTGGAACCCATCCAAACTTTTGAAAGGAAAGTAAATCATTTTGCCATTCGCCTAACTGAATTGCTTCACCTTCAATAAAACCTGTTTCATTTTTGTTGCCATCTAATTTTTCATACTCTGTTGCACCGCTTATTACCTGATAAAATAATCTGCGTTTGCCAATTCTAAGTTCTAATAAATCACCTTCTTGTATGTCATCTGTTTTCTTAGAATACTCAAATTTAATAATCCCAATTGATGATTTCTCGATAACGACACCAACAAAATTTTCAACATTAAGTGTTTTCGTCAAGCCTTGAACTTCTTCCTTTTCAGTTACTTTATAGACTATGTTTTTACTGTAATTAACCAAATCTTTTTCGGCAGTTCCTAACTGTAAAACTTTAACCCATTTTTCCTGGTTAAGCAAGTACGTGTCAAACACAATTCCTGCAATAGCATATTCATCAGAATCCTGCATTGAGTATTTAAACTTAACAATATCAAATCTTTTGATGCTTTTACTTCTGTCTTCAAAAAGCTTGACTAAAAATATTTTCTTGGACTGCACCCCGAATATTTCACCTATGGCATTTGCCTGTAGTTTTTTCTTTTCTCTTCTAAATGAATTGTGAAGAGACTGTGAATCTATGATTAAAACTAATCCCCACAGAATAATCATTGTAAACAAATAGGTGTCGCTTACTTCTGTTAAGATTTCGGCTTTATATAGTATCAAGACAGAGATGAAAACAAAAGAGTAAATGATTTTACCACGACCAAAGAATACCGCAATATTTTTTAATGTGGCTGATATCTTGTTTCTTGAAGAATCGGGACTTTCGTTATCTGAACTGATTGCAATTGCAGCAATTGACAGGATTAATAAAAGACCAATAATTGAAATTGTCGCAAACCATAAACCATTGTGAGTAAATGATTCTTTCACAGAAACATAAACTAACAATAAGGGAATAGAATTCGTTATTACATTTTTTGGTGATGAATAGTAAGGCTCAATGAAAAGAATTGAAAAAAAGAGCATAAAAAGCCCTGAATAAAACCAAATATTCTTTGTCGAGGTGTCAGGCAAAATTGAACTTGTAAACAAGTAATGAATACCAACAAACAAAACCACGCTTGTAATAAGAAGTATGAATCGATTGGATATATAGAATTTAAATTTGTCCATCAGTTTATCATTGTATCTTTTAGGTTCTGCTTTCTCTCTTTCATTTTACTGTTCGCTAATTGTCGGTCGTGCGTCTATTAGGGTGAGGCATAACGGGATTCAGCTATACGCAGGCAGGGCTTTTAACCACTGAACTACCTACGAAGAACTGAACTTTAAATTTACTACTTTCCTTTCCTACGAAGCACGAAACCCCTGCTTGCGTATAGGTGATGTTATCGCTTCGGTGTTCTTTTTCGTCTGTTGGTTTGTCGGTCGTTTTAGTGGTGCGGTTGGACAGACACACTCTTTGCCAAGCTTGGGTTTTAGCGTTGGCATCTGCGGCTTGGCAATGTGTGTGGCTGTTAGGGGAGGACTTCATTTTTGTCAAAATTGATTTGTATTTCGCCACTTTCAAGTGTGGATATTAAAAAATCTATTCCGTCAATATTTTCTAGCGATTTATTAATGTGTTTCTCAATTGCTGGTATTCCAATACCATAATAAACTGACCTCACATTATAAACTGATAGTATTTTATTCAAAGAATTTGAGTAGTTGCCTAAGGTTTTTATCTCCTTTAATTTTTCAAAGTCAGAAAGTACAAATCTATCTTTGTTTTCAAAGAATAAAGCAACAGAATTTCTTGTTGCTAGAATGTCTGGAATTATGCCGCCTTTGTTTTTTGTTGTTCTGTTTTCATCTGAATTAGGATGAAGTAAAACTCCTGTACCGCTTTGAGGAAAATCATAACAAATAATTCTCCAGCCATTACTTTCCAGCCAATTCAATATGTTTATTGTAACTCTTTCTTCCTTCATAACTAAGCATCTCTCCATAAAGCTCCGTCTGGAAACAAAATTGCATCAGCAAAATATGAAAACACACGGATATGTTTGACTTTTGAATATGTAGAACCATATCTTACTTGCATATAATATCTCGGGATTTCGTGATTAGCAATATCAGCATATTTTTTTGATAGAATATTTTTGTTTTCACTTGCTTGAACCGTTTTTACAAAGTCATCTACTTTTCCTTTAGTTCCGGGTAATTCAATTGTTTGGTTAACATCATCAATATTTATATCAGACCAAGCAAGAACAAGATTAAACCTTCTTTCTTCAAAAGATTTACCTTCTCTACAAAGTAAATAGTCAATTGCAGCCAAGGCTCCAGGATAAGGGTCACCTCTAAAAGCTGCATTTACTTTGTAAATTATTGTTTCATCACGACTTCTTAATAATTCTCCAATTGAGTAATTGGCATTTTCAAATTGAGAAAGGTAGTTTAACAAGTACTGAGTAGGGATTTTAATTGTAGCGGATAAAGGAGACATATTCAAGTGTCCACCTTTATTCGTAAATTCCTGATTCATAAAAGTCCTTCTAGCAATTACGGTTCTATTACCAAGAAGCTTTTCTCTGCCTTTAACTATTCCGTGTCTTTCAAATACCGAAATTATCTCGTTCATAGCGTTGAACATATTGGTCATTTCAGCATCTGTGCCTAATGGACTACCTGAATAATTTCTATTGGGGTCGTGTAAAATTCCTTTACTTAATTGATTTGAAGAAGTTGAAGCATCTGGATGAGTTCTATAGTCGCTTGGATAATAATAAAGAAGTGCAGGAATATTGTAAATGGACATTACGTCATCTAAAGCTTTAAAAACCAAAGGATTTATTTTATCCCATTTTGGAGGTGTACTTTGTCGTGTAATGATTGCAGCCTCAGGATAAATGTAGAAAGCTGGAACATTATTTTCGACTGATGCTGCTAATCTGGCAAATCTTTGAAAAGCATTATGACCAGTTCCCGCTTCGGTTGAAACTTCTACAGAGAAAATTGGCTCGTGGTCAATTTCTACAATTAAATCAGGAGCGTCCAAGTAAAGAATCTTCTTTATGTGGTCAGGCATTGTATGAAAGTTCTTTGCATTATTTGCGTCACTTTCATACATTTTTTTCTTAACGAAAGTTTTGTTTCTGAGTTCTGTATTGGCAATTACAAAATCGGCAAAAGGCTCAGTACTATACCATATTCTAAATTTCATTATAAATATTTTTTAATTGCAAGAGCAACAGCCTTTGCCAATAATGGTGGAACAGCATTTCCAGTCTGTACTCTTCCTTGAACAGTACCGCCTTTGACTATGAAATCATCTGGAAAACTTTGAATTCTGCAACGTTCACGAATCGTCAACCCTCTTGCATCTTCAGGATGTCCAAATTGAAATTGAGGTCTGATTCCTCCAGAAACTTGTGTAGGACTTTGAATATCCCAAGCCAAACGAATCCTCTGTTTAAACTTTGGATACATTGGTTCTCCAGGAATTGTATTCTTGATTTTTTCTATTGTATCTTTTGGATGATTAGGAGCTGTATGACATTCAACGGAACCGTTAGTATTAATACGCATAAGTTCCTGATATTCTGAAAATGGTTCGGTTTTATATTTCTTTTTTGTTTCTTTTGGTTTTAAAGAAGGTAAATCTCCAATCGCATCTTTTATAGTAACGTATGGCTTGTCTGTCTCTGGACCGTGAGTTTTTTGAATAAAACTAAAATCAAACTCTTCGTCTCTTATTCCGACAAAAATCAATCTACTTCTTTTCTGTGGAACACCATAATCTGGAGCGTAGAGCAATTTGCTTTTTACGGTCATTTTACCTGCTCTTGAAAGGTCTTTTTCAATTTCTTCAACGAAATTCCCTGTACTTTTCATTCCAGAAACATTTTCCAAAACGACAACTTTAGGTTGCAGAATTTCAATAAAACGCACAAACTCCTTATACATTAAATTTCTGTCGTCTTCTTGGTGTCTCTTTCTGTTGTTTAATGAAAAACCTTGACAGGGAACACCTGCAATAATTACATCTAAAGGTCTACCATTAAGCAGTTCCTTAATTGTGTATGGGTCAACTTTTTTAACATCACCTAAGATTGTTGAGCAATTAGGGTGGTTTGCTTTAAATGTTTGAATTGATGGTGCGTGTATATCACAACCCAACACAACTTCAAAACCAGCCATTTCAAATCCCATTGAAGTTCCGCCACAACCACAAAACAATTCAACAATTATAGGTCTATCGTTTGAAATTTCTCCACCTTTAGTAAAAACTGGGTCTTTTTTCCAATAATAACCGTTTTCCTCAACTTTTATAGATTTATCCCAAACACTTTTTTCAATAACATCAGGCTCAAGCTCTCCATAAATGTTAAATTGAGGTTCTTCAACAACAGAAATATCTGCTTGTACTGTATCTATTAATTTATTTCCCATTTTTCAAAGTGTTGTATGTGATTTGTTCCTCGGCAACTTTCAAGGCTGTTAAAGCTGATTCTTCGTCTCTGACAATTGAATAAACTTTGTTTGCTAACCATAAAGAATTAAGCTCATCTATGGGAGTTTTGAAAAGTTTGCTCAACTTAGTTAAGTCATCTCTTTTCAAAGGTTTTTGGTCATTTTCAACTTTGCTTAAAAAACCTTCGCCAATTCCAAGTTGATACGCCAGTTCTCTTTGCTTAAGACCAGCTTGTTCCCTTAATTCTCTTATTTTTTGTCCAAGTGTCATTGTCTATATTTGTACTTGTCTAATTTTGGTCAAAAGTAATAAATTATTTTGGATTGTTCTGTCGAGCGTTGGAAAAAATGGCTCTTTTGGTTTTTTGAGCGTTGGCTCGTGTGTCGGAAAAACCAAATGTGCCATTTGTGCGGTTGGCTTTTACACTGAGCGATAACGGTTAAGTATAAGCGTAGTGCGGGATATCGGAGCTATTTACAGTCTGTCGCCCGTAAAGTTTCTTAGAAGCAAAAAAGCTAATTTTAGCCTTTCAGCCCGCATTACGCCTATACAATGTTGTGGCTAGTTTTTCTTTTTCAATATGTTAACTATTCGATTATACATTATTTCTGACATATTCCAATTATAACCTTCAAAGTCTACCGTGTTTGTGAATTGTATGACAACAGCATCTAATTCTTTATGATATTTGGCAATAGTTTGGTATCCTGGTATTAAGCCTGTATGCTCATACTTATAAATTGATGAATAGATTTCTTGCTCCCTTTTATCTCTAAAAACAGAACCATCATTTAATGCTCGTATGAATACACTCAAATCTTCTGCCGTTGCGAGTATCGAGCCTATATTGTCGGTTTTTAAATCCGCATCATAGCCCACATAGTAACCACTCATCACATCATCTATGTTTACATCTTGAATTGAACCAAAAGTATGTTTTAGATTCAATGGTTCTAAAATTTCTTTCTGAATATATTGGAACTTGTCATATCCGAGAACTCGATCCATTATTCTTCCAAGTAATAAGTAATTGGTGTTAGAATATTCATAATCTTCATCGGGTTTAAAGTTTGCAGGTTTGTCTAAAACCAAAGCAAGTTGTTCGTTTGCAGTTTCCTTAGGAGCAGCCCAATACATATAGGTATCGGTAAAGTTTGGAATACCGCTTCTATGCTGAACTAACATTCGCAAAGTGATTTTATCGGTATATTCTATTCTGCCTTTCAATTCAGGCAAATAGTCTGAAAGTGTTTTATCTAATGATAATTTTCCTTCTCGCACCAATTTGGCAACCGCTACCGCATTATACAACTTACTTACACTGGCAATTTTAAATAATGCATTGGGGTCAGCTGGAATTTTGTTTTCTCTGTTTTTGTAGCCCGAAGTATAAAACTCGGACTGATTCCCTTTTTTATTTACACAAACAACTATACCATCAAATTCGTAATCCGCAGCTTTATCAACTTGTTCTTGAATGGTGTTTGGAAGTGGTTTTATCCAAGCGGTTACAATAGGCCACGGAACAAAATACAAGGAGATTATTGTTCCCAAGAACAATAAAATTCTAATTACCCTTTTTGATTTGTTTTTCGTCATTTTATTTTCTGCACGGTGCTGTTTTCAAATTAGCCACAACGGAAAAGCATTTGTGCAGGGCGGGTTTAATAGCGCTATTGCTCCACAAAGCACTAAACTGAATAGAAAGCACAAATATTCAATTTAGCACCTCTGCCCGCCTTGCCACAAATGCAATGTTGTGTGTGGTTTTATTGTGTTATCCAATTTTCTGTGTCCAACTCATCAATGCGACTAAAATGGTCAATGTTATTTGTAATCAATTTCATATCAGATATTATTGCTGTACCAGCAATTAAAGTATCATTGTGTCCTATAACCTGTCCCTTGCTTCTTAAATCCGCATAGATTTCAGCCGATTTTTTTGCGATACTATCTGTAAGTGGCAAGACTTTGTTAAGCTGAATAAACCTTTCAAAAACAGTTAGCTGCTTTTTTGCATCCTTAAAGTACAAACCATTTAAAACTTCATAGTATGTAATCACACTAACATTGATATAGCCAAATTCTTGAAGGTACTTGTCAAGAAGTCTAACCACATTTGCGTTGTTACGAAAAAAGAATGAAAGGGTATCTGTATCAATCAAAGCCTGCTTCATAGCTCAATTTCACGGTTGAACATATCAGACCTACTTTCTTTAACGACTTGTAAATAATCATTAAAATCTGTTTCTGTCATATCTGACCATCCTTCTGCTAAGTTGAGTATTGCAACTCTATTTTGTTCTTTTTGTCGAATTTCTGTCGTGATATTCCGCAAAAAAATATCAATTTCTTGCAAGTAACTTGTTGGAATACCCCCCAAATTTATCAATATTGATTGATAGATATTGTCTCGCTTATTGTCTCGCTGTGTCATATATTTAATCTTCATCTATAATTATGTACTCCGCTCCTTCATCAGCCTTAAAATACTCAATAGCCGATTTCTTAAAATTATTCATTGTAACATAATTAAAAGTTCCTGCTATTGCTACTCCAATTCCAAAAGGTATTAATTTGCCTAACGTTATTCCACCACGCTTAGTTCCATACTTGGTTAATAAAGTAAAACCTACTTTCTGGTTTATTTTTTGTAGAATTTTACCTGAAACGTTTTTATTAAATTGAACAACAGCTACTTTCGTTAAAATTTTGGTACTGACTTGTTGTGCAGACTTAATAACACCGCACCAAAGACCAAGTATTTTAACAAACTCTTGAGTAAACTCATTTTCAATATTTCTTTCGTAGGTTAGGGCAATACCGTAGCAATTTGCCGCCATCCATCTTAACATCAGAGCTAAATCAGCTGATATAGTTCCTGCTTCAACAGCAATCTGTGCGGCGGTACCAAGTCCTGGTATAACACTCGGCAAAGCTGATCCTACACCAACTGATGTATATTTGTTTCTGAGTCTATTGCCGTAAATTTCAGCAAGTTCCATATTCGTCTTAGTCGGATAGCTATTTCTTAGTTCAGATATCTCTGTTTTGATTGAGTCGTAAGACGGTGCGACTGCATTGACGATTGTTACTAAATCCATTGTATTTTTTGTTTTGAGGTTTAAAATCACACATAACGGTTGAGGCTATATGC
>Ga0210026_1001182_pt1 | contig 26386 bp, 17 predicted proteins | sample CryGeymeta201509_FD_183977 | JGI IMG/M metagenome (GOLD analysis project Ga0210026, IMG submission 183977) | Groundwater microbial communities from Crystal Geyser aquifers in Utah, USA - Crystal Geyser metaG 2015-09 (SPAdes) (version 2) | ecosystem: Environmental > Aquatic > Deep subsurface >...
TTATGCTCAATCTAATGGCTGGCTTAGTGGCATATTGCCTCAAGAAAAATAAGCCATCCCTTAATATTAGCGACGTTGAGAGAAATGCGATGGTGGCTGCTTAAACCGATCTCAGGTTAAATACATAAAAAAAGGCCGCTTGCATAAACAAGCGGCCTTTTTATTGCGCGGCGGCTAACCGAGTTTATCCGAGGCAATATGATAGCGTGGGTCTTCATTTAAATTCATTTCCACATATTCTTGTGCCTTGGTCATCAACTCACGACACTCTGGGCTAATGTGGCGAATATGCAATTTTTTGCCAAGCTCTTTGTACTTGTCGGCTAAGCCATCAATAGCATCTACCCCCGAGGAATCCCAAACCCGCGACCCTTGAAAATCGATGACCACATCATCGGGATCGTTTTGTGGATCAAACAAACTCTTAAAATACAACACCGAACCAAAAAACAAGGGGCCCTGTAGCGCGTATACCTTCCAGCCATCTTGGTCGACGTGAGTTTTGGCTTCAATGTGTTTGGCATGTTTCCACGCAAATACGAGGGCCGATACTATCACCCCAACGATAACTGCAATGGCCAAATCAGAAATGACAGTAATCGCTGTCACCAAAAATAGTACGACGGCATCTTCTTTATTGATGCCACGAATGATTTGGAAAGACGCCCATTCGAAGGTACCAATCACAACGATAAACATTATTCCCACTAACGCAGCGAGGGGGATCATTTCAATCCATGGTGCAGCGAATAGAATAAAACCGAGCAGTACCAAGGCTGCTGTAATCCCAGACAAGCGTCCGCGACCACCGGAATTGATGTTGATCATACTTTGACCAATCATGGCACAACCACCCATGCCGCCAAAAAATCCATTGACTGTATTGGCTACGCCCTGCCCCACACACTCACGATTACCACGTCCACGAGTGTCAGTAATTTCATCAATTAACGTTAGGGTCAACAGTGACTCAATCAAACCCACTAAGGCCAATATAATTGACGTAGGCAGCACGATGTACAAAGTTTCGAGATTAAAGGGCACGGCCGGCAGGTGGAAGCTCGGTAACTCCCCCGCTAAGGTAGCCGTGTCACGCTGCTCAGTAGGGAGCATATCTTTGACAAAATCAATGACCGTACGTGCCTCTAAATCTAAGCTATGCACAAGGGCTGTCACACCGACAATCGCCACAAGCGATGCAGGCACGGCTTTGGTCAATTTAGGTAGGAAGAAAATGATGGCCATGGTCAACGCAACCAAACCGAGCATTAAATAAAGGGTCTCCCCCTGCATCCAAACCCGATTACCCAAGCCATCAAGCACCTTAAACTGCCCAAGTTGGGCTAAAAATATAACAATGGCTAAGCCATTTACGAAGCCCAACATGACCGGATACGGCACCAGTCGAATAAACTTACCCAGCTTGAATACCCCAGCTAAAATTTGCAGACATCCGGCAACAATGACGGCGGCAAACAAATACTGCACACCATGCTGTGCCACCAGCGCCACCATGACAACGGCCATGGCACCTGTGGCACCCGAGATCATGCCAGGACGGCCACCAATGGCAGAGGTGATCAAACCCATCATAAAGGCAGCATAGAGGCCCACCATCGGTTCTACCCCAGCTACAAAAGCAAAAGCCACAGCCTCAGGTACAAGAGCTAGGGCAACGGTGATCCCTGACAAAACGTCATTTTTCACGTTACCCTTAGCTTTGCTCATCAAATCGAACATATTTATTCCTTAACTCAATCAATAATTTGCGCTGCACTGACGCAAAGTTTGTTACTGCACAAATTAAAAAGGCTGGCTGTCCAGCACGTGGAAAACCAGCCTTTGGCGTGACGCAGTGGTTTACTAAGCCACGATGTCTAACAGTTCAACATCAAACACTAAGGTGTTGTAAGGTCCAATTGCACCGCCAGCGCCTTGCTCGCCATAGGCCAAAGCATGGGGAACATGTAAGCGCCATTTTGCGCCAACTTGCATCAATTGCAGGGCTTCAGTCCAGCCTTTGATGACACCATTTACGGGGAATTCGGCTGGTTGACCACGTTCATACGAACTATCAAATACCGAACCATCTAACAAGGTGCCATGATAATGAGTACGTACAGTAGAGTTGATACTAGGGCTAGCACCTGAACCTTGCGCTAACACTTCGTATTGTAAACCACTGGCGGTCACAGTGACTTCTGGACGTTTAGCATTGTCGGCCAAATACGCTTCACCTTGGGCAATATTGGCTTTGAATTTATCTGACTTCGCCGCTTGCATACGTTGATGAATTTCATTAAACGCTTTGCCTAATACTTCGTTGCTCACCTGAGCAGGTAATTGCGCAAAAGCATCGGCTAAGCCAGCTTGAACCGCCTGAATATCCAGACCATCAAAAGGATTAGCGGCTAATTGCTCGCCCATTTGCAAACCAATGCCATAACTGGCTTGAGACTCTACTGAGGTAAATTTATCTGACACGCGCACTCCTTAATTATGCGAAAAGTGAACCCAAAGACCCGTTGTGCTGTGCCGCAATAGACGAGCTGAGTCATAAAAGTCGGCGAGTATAGCATATCTTTAGAATGACTTAGACAAATCCACCACACATTAGTATCGTAGAGGCCTTGTAGCCATTTTATGTTAAGCACCAGAAGGAGACACTCGTGACACATACGCTAGATTCTCAATTAATAGAAACTGTCCGATATTTAGGGGCAACATTGGGCGATACTATTCGAGAACAGCTGGGCGAAACGTGGTTAGAACGTATTGAAACCATTCGTAAAGACGGGCGAAAAGCTTATCAAGGCAACGAAGACTGCGCGATTAAACTTAAAACCTTATTCAGTGAATTGAGCAACGATGATCTACTCACGGTTGGCCGTGCTTTTTCACAATTTCTGAATTTGGCCAACATTGCCGAGCAAGAATACAACAGCACCAATATTGTTGATGACCCCATTGATAATCTGTTTAAGCATCTGGACAAAGTAAATACCAGCACACAGACCTTTGCTGATGCCCTAGCGCAGTTAAATATTGAGATGGTACTCACCGCTCACCCCACGGAGGTTACGCGGCGCACACTTATCCACAAACACAGCGAATTAGCGAAGTGTTTGAGTGCCATCAACGGCAATGGCCTTACCCCAACCCAGCGCCATGTTACGGAAACCCGTATCGCAGAATTGATCAGTCAAGCTTGGCACACCGAAGAGATCCGCACGGTACGCCCTACACCTGTCGATGAAGCGCGCTGGGGATTCTCGGTGATTGAAAATTCGTTGTGGGAGGCTGTGCCTGAATTTATTCGTGAGCTCGACGCACGCTTTAAACAAAAGTATGGCTTAGGCATTCCTCTAGATGCCTCTCCGGTGAATTTTGGCTCGTGGATGGGCGGCGATCGTGATGGTAACCCCTTTGTCACCTCGAAGGTCACCGAGCAAGTGCTGTTGCTGGCCAGAAAACGTGCCGCCAAGTTATTTGCGCAAGATATTGATACCCTGCAAACCGAACTGAGCATGAGTGACTGTGACGACAATCTACGCGCTATGGTGGGCGACGCGTTAGAACCTTATCGTGCGCTACTGCGGCCATTGTTGCGTAAATTGCGTTTAACTCAGGAAGGGATTATTGAAGTGTTAGGCGACGGCCCTGTCAGCCAGACCGTGAATCCAAAAGATTGGATTGCCTCAAACGATGAACTATTGCAACCGCTCATGGCGTGTTATCACTCCTTGAACGCTTGTGGCATGCAAGTGATTGCTCAAGGGCCATTACTTAATACCATTCGCCGTGTGCATTGTTTTGGTGTGCACTTGCTTAAACTGGATGTGCGCCAAGATTCTGAACGCCATGCCAATGTTTTTTCTGAATTAACCCGTTACCTTGGCTTGGGTGATTACGGACAGTGGAGTGAAGCCGATAAACAAGCTTTTTTACTGCGCGAATTAACCTCAAAACGCCCCCTCTTCCCACATCATTGGCAACCCAGTGATGATGTACAAGAAGTGCTTGATACATGCAAAGTTATCGCCAATAACAGTCAGAATGGTTTTGGTATCTACATTATTTCCATGGCGAGTTTGCCTTCGGATGTCTTGAGTGTGGTGTTACTCCTCAAAGAGATGGGCGTAGAATGGCCGATGCCCGTTGCCCCTCTGTTTGAAACCTTAGACGATTTAAACAATGCCGCCAAAGTCATCAAACAATTGATGTCTATCGATTGGTATCGTGGTTATATTCAAGGCAAGCAGTTTGTGATGATTGGCTACTCTGACTCAGCAAAAGATGCCGGTGCCATGGCCGCCGGTTGGGCACAATATGAATCACAAGAGGCTCTGGTAGCGGTGGCTGAGCAGTTTAATGTTGAGCTCACCTTGTTCCATGGGCGTGGTGGCACGATTGGGCGTGGTGGTTTACCTGCTCATGCCGCAATTTTATCGCAGCCTCCAGGTTCATTAAAAGGCGGTTTTCGCGTTACGGAGCAAGGTGAAACTATCCGCTACAAGTTTGGCATGCCAATCTTGGCACAGCGCAGTTTACAACTGTATGCTAGCGCAATTCTTGAAGCGATAATCCTACCGCCCCCCGCCCCCAAAAAAGCCTGGCGCGAGACCATTGTGACCTTAGCAGCCAACGGGCGAGACAACTACCGCAACATCGTGCGCCATGACGAAAATTTTGTGCCTTATTTTCGTGTCGCCACACCGGAGCAGGAGCTGGGTAAATTACCCTTGGGCAGTCGCCCCGCCAAACGCAAACCCACGGGTGGAATTGAGAGTTTACGTGCCATCCCGTGGATTTTTGCTTGGGCACAAACCCGCATGGTACTGCCCTCTTGGCTCGGCGTTATGAAGGCCGTACAACACGCCCTTGACCAAGGTCAACAAGGGGTAATTGAAGACATGCTTGCCAACTGGCCGTTTTTCAACTCACGTTTGTCTATGCTCGACATGGTGTTCAGTAAAGCCGATCCAAGGATTAGCCAAGAATACGATCAACGCTTGGTGCCCGAATCGCTGCGTCACTTTGGTGATGCGTTACGCGATGAATTGCAGCATAGCATTGATTTGCTGTTGGTCTTGTTGAAGCAAAAAACGGTGTTAGAAAGCGACCCCAAAGGCGCCGTATCCATGAATATTCGGGCGAGTTATTTGCAACCCCTACATTACCTGCAGATAGAGCTGTTGGCACGGATACGGGCGCTTGGCGATGATGCCAATGATCAAGTGCTAGAACGCGCGATGATGGTTGCTATTGCGGGTATTGCGGTGGGAATGCGCAACACCGGTTAATCACAACTAAGCGTTAGACCATGCTTAGTGTTTGACAAAAATCTGAGCATAAAAAAAGCCAGTGCTACTGAAAAAGTGCCCTGGCTTTTTTATTTGGTATCACCCTAGGCTTTGAGTTCAGGCAACTTTAATTGCACAAGTTCTGGCACAAACTTAAGCACTGACTTACGACTACTTTGCCAAAACGCTGACAAAAGCAACAAAGTAGCACCAATACTCAACCCAGTTATGGCAAAGCTGTAGCTAACCATCCCATAGTTATCCAATAGACTTGAGAAGGCATAGACCACATACACCAGAGCAGAAACCATAATGGCCCGTCTGTCCACCGCAATGGAAATGAGTGCCAATACAATATAAAGAGCAATGACAATCAGTGAGCTAGCCACACTTTCTATGCCCCCTAAAATACCTAAGGCGGTAAAAATCGGATGGACAATCATCGGCGCTGCCACAAGATGCAACCAAAACGCCACGTCTGAACGGCGCGTTTGACGTTTGCGGTCGGCACTGTCCCACATCATCGCCACAAAAAATGTCACGATACCCCCAGTGAAAATTAATGGTTGTAGGGTGGTTAGTGTCATGGGGAAAATTGTGACGATGGTCGCCAGTGCACATACAACGGCTGCAGCGGTGCCCACTGCCACCGTAACCGGCACTTTAAAGCGTAACCAATGTAAACGGGCTGCCACTGCCGTCAGAATGCCAGAAATCACAATGGTAGATTCTGCGATTTGTTGGTGATTAAACTCATAAAACAAAATAGGTAAGGCGAAAATCCCCCCTAAAAAGCTGAGTAGGAGTCCAATGGCGGGCAATGCCATACGGCGTTGACGCACAAAGTATTCAGCCAAACCCCAAGATGTTATCGAACATAATAGCGCTCCTAGCCACGGCACAAACATAGCGCCTAACCAAGCCACAGACACCAACAATAAACCACTGGCGATCACCACAAATACATCATTGAAACCTGAAATTAAGCGGAAATTTTCTTCATCTACTAAGTTGGTATTTTTTGCACGGGCAATGTAATGGCGAAACTGCTGCACTGAATCTTCATGGAAAATTCCCTGGCCAACGGCGTTGGTCAAATCATCATCTGTATACATAAGTGTTCCTCAGTCATTATACAAAGACAGACAAAGCAATTGTTGAGCCATTAAATAAAGATATATATTTCAATTATTTACGGTGATAAGTAAAACTATAGACCCAAGGGCACACTAAATTTTGAGCAAATTGACCACAAATTAGGCCAACAATATTTACAGCGAACTATGCACAGTTAGCGTTGGTTGTGTGCACTAAAAAACAGCGCAACACACCTGCACCATTAAAGTGGCTGTTGTGGTGCTGTGTGAAGTAATTGTCTGGTGAGCCTTTGTCTGAGACGGCCGCGATAAACACCTAGGCAAGTTAAAAAAGGAAACAGTAGAAAAAAGGCATAGCCAGAAAAACTTATCCACTTAGGGTTAGCGGTGATTGAGATGATCAAAGAAATCACACAAACGATGGCCGCCAGTAACCACTGAAAAATTTCTGTTTTGCTATCAAATAGCTCATGCTCTGAGAGCCCTAAAGACTGACGTTGCGCTATGGCATAGAGGTATAAGGCAACAAAATTGAGACACAACAGCAAAAAGCCCAAGGCATAAAAGCTAAACATAAACTGGACTTCCCAAAAGGCCGAAAACTGCAATGGCATGGGAAAGTATCCATTACTCAGGGCTTGGAAAAGCCCCTGCATCATCAATCGCAAGGGGTAGATGTAGATTAATACTAAAATGATCAGGCTGGCACTCAACATGATGCTGGGGCCATCTTCTAAACCATAACGGCGGCTCCACTTAGCGTGAGTGTGCCAAATCCAAATAATTAATGCGCAGCTTGCTGAAAAAGCAGGGATTTGTTTGCATGCTTCAACAAAATTAGCCACAGAATCTGGGATGGTGCCTAGAGAAATAACCATCATTGTGATGGCAAACGCAAAGGAAGCCGCCACAAAGGTCTCGATGCGCGTCATGCTTTCGCCGCGCATCGTGAAATGGTCTATGGGTCTCGCCTCGGACATCGGGTGCTCCTGCTTTAAATCGCTATTACAGCATTATTTTCTTAAGCTGAGAACCCGACGACACTTATAAATGGCAGCTCGCAGCCCCCTCATTGGTGACCAACTTAACTTCACTCAACTGCAGTACCAAGCCCGCCCCACCATTAATTGCAAAGGGAACGTTTACGGATTGCAGGGCGTCGCTGTCTAGGCCAAAACAGCTCAGCTTGATTTGTGCCTGCTGCCACCCTTGAGCCAGTTTATTGCTGATATCTGTACTTATATCCAAGCTGGCATTACACCCAGATTCACAGTCCATAACGAGTTGTGTACCGGTAGATGCCTCACCTATTACGTTATAGTTAAACTGCACTGCCATATCAGACGTAGACTGGCGCAATAAATTTATTGCCTTGCCCTCAAGCCCTATTCTGGCTTGATCTTGCCAACTTATTTGCACACTGTCTTCTTGTGCATTGTAATCGACTGCTGAGGTGCTTACGGCACCACCAGCACTGACTTGCACGTTGCCAGTGACCTGCACTTCACCCGCATTATCACGTAATACCAAACGCCAAGGTTGCACCGCATCGCCAGCAAATAAATAACGACTGTCGTTATTGCTGGCTTGCCCTTCTGCTAAGACCTCATTAAGTGTTTGCATATCGACATTGTCGTTGACCGATAAACCATAACCATAAGCAAAGAGCGGATTATAGGGTTCTGAACCAAAATTTAGCTCAACGTCACTGGGGCTGGCTGGCCATGAAAATGACAAACGGCCAGTAAAGTCGTAGGCCACGTCACCATTGGCTTGGCGAAACAATACATCAGCGACGCCGCCACCTTCAGTACCAGGTAGCCATGCTGCAACAAATGCATCTGAGGCATTCAATTCTGGATTGACCCACATTGGCCGCCCAGATAAAAACACGCTCACCGTTTTAATGCCCTGTGCTTGCAACTTACGCAATATGGCTAGGCTGTCTTCTGGTTTAAAATCAACATCGACTACATCGCCTTGAAACTCTGCATAGGGCTGTTCACCAAACACTACAATGGCCACATCCGGTCGAGTGGTAAATTCACCATTTTCATTAAATTCTACGTGGCCGTTAGCGCTGACTACCGCTTTCGCAATGCCTTGATAAATCGATTCACCATTGGGAAAGTCAGAATTTTTATTGCCAGTGCCTTGCCAAGTTAAGGTCCAGCCACCACTTTGCTGGCCAATATTGTCGGCCGCACTGCCTGCAACCAACACTTTAGCGTTGGTTGATAAAGGCAATAATTGCTGGTTATTTTTCAGCAAAACCAAGGACTTACGCACTGCTTCCCGGGCTATCGCACGATGCTCAGCTGAACCAAGCAACTCAAAACGCCCCGCATAAGGACGCTTAGAGGGCAATCCCGCAGTAAAGAGTCCGCTACGCAGTTTCACCCGCAAAATACGCGCGACGGCTTGATCTAAACGTGTTTGGCTAATTTCGCCACGCTCAACTTGTTGCATGGTATTGTGATAAAGACTCTTCCAGCTATCTGGTGCCATGAACATGTCTAAGCCAGCATTGAATGCTGGGGCACACGAAATGTTTGTACAGCCTTTTACCTGCCCATGCCCATTCCAATCTCCCACTACAAAACCATCAAAGCCCATACGCTCTACCAAAATATCGTTGAGCATACCCCGGTGACCATGCATTTTTTCCCCATGCCAACTGTTAAATGACGCCATAACCACTAACGCTCCGCTTTGAATCGCGGGTGGATAACCAGCGGCATGAATATCCCGCATTACGTCTTCACTGCTTTGATTATCACCTTGATCAATGCCATCAACTGTTCCGCCATCGCCCATGTAGTGTTTTACATTGGCTAAGAGATGATGTTTGTCGAGAAATTCCTCGCTGTTCACTCTGCCTTGAATCCCCTCAACCACTTTGCCCGCATAACTGGAAACGATTTCAGGACGTTCCGAAAAACTTTCAAAGGTACGGCCCCAGCGGTCGTTCTGCACAACGGCTATGGTTGGCGCAAAGGTCCAATCGATGCCTGTCACCAACACTTCTTTGGCCGTGACTTGGCCAATCTTTAACATTAAATCGGGATCATTCGCTGCGCCTAAACCTATGTTGTGTGGAAATACCGTGGCCCCCAACACATTATTATTGCCGTGCACTGCGTCAATGCCCCACAAGGCGGGAATACCAACGCCACCATCACTGGTGTCGGTGGACGCCAGCCAAAATTGGTCTGCCAACTTTAACCACTCCTCTGCTGGCGCTCGGTTATCGCCATTTGGCGCTGAATTTCCGCCATTGAGTATTGAGCCTAAGTGATATTCTTTCACTTCGGCGGGAGTCACAGAGGCAATGTCTGCTTGAATGACCTGCCCCACTTTTTCTGCCACGCTCATTTTTGCCAGCAGTTCGACGATACGTTGTTCCTGCTCTGGATCACGGGCAATGGGCGATGTTTGTAAGGGCCAGCGTTCAGGATGCACTTGACCATTGGCTTTACTGGCACCTTCATCAGATTTTTTCACACTGGCTAAGGGGAGTTGTTTGTCACTACAGGCGACCAACAACGTTATCAACGACACACTGAGTAGAGTGTACTTAAATCGCATAATCAGATATTCCTTTTTAGGGTAATGGAGTCTGGCAAAGCCAAGCCCTGGTTAACTGTGTAAAAAAGACGCGATGGTAAAGCGCCCTGTGTAAGGATTTGTATCAAATCTATAATCTTCGCCAATGTCACCGGAATGCAAACTAGAACAACGATAAATGACGGCACGATTAAACTTCGCGGCGACCCGAAAAATCGGCACAAAATATAAATTTTCTCCGTCAATATAACGTGGTGGCTGCGGCAAACCTTGTTGCTCAAGTTGCTGATTTAAGCCACGTAAATACTCGGTTTTTCGGCTTTCATCGATGTATTCAAAGCCACTTTGTTTGTGTCGATAAAATGAGGTGCCGCCATGCTCTTTTGCACATAAATAATGGATGATCGCCAAATTATCGGGCAGAGCTTGATCGAAATGCGGCAATTGCTGAACGATGCTGAGTGCTTCCGGAGGCGTGGTTACCAATGAATAAAAACAATCTGCTTGGCTAATTTGTTGCGGCTTAAGCGCAAAGGTATGAGTTAATAAGTCGGCAAGTTGAGTGCATAACATATTGACATAGGCCGCTGGAGTGGGTGAGCGCCACCCGGGATAATGCCCTGCAGCAGGCACTACTTCACCACGTTGACAGGCATAGTCAATTAAGCCTTTTGGGTCAGACACCAAGTCATCAATAATCAGCAGAGTTTGTTGCTCATAGCCGATGTATTGCACTTGATAGCTTAAGTTTGAATTTAACATAGCAACTCGCCAACCTGACTGTGCATGGCTTAGCGCGCCTTACAATGTTGATTAATAAACTCTTGGTGCCTTGGCATGTAATCAACAGAATTCACCATTACTTTGCGAATGCCCTGTAAGCGCTTTTCCAACTCTGCCTCAGCAAAATTATCAACTAAAGCATGATATGACTTGGGCCGAATACCCTGCCCATACATGACTTCAAACCAACTTAAGTCATTGAACATTTCATTGTCGATGCGGGCCACCCGTCCATTGTGCTGAAACTGCGTGATTTTTTGTTGTAGCTCTGGTGGAATAGGCATGCTCTTACAATGCCGCCAAAACGCCGAATCGTCGCGTTCGGTAGCATGGTAATGCAATACTAAAAAGTCACGGATCCTCTCCCACTCAAAAACGGTTTGTCGGTTATATTCATCGATATCAACTTGGTCAAAAGACAAGGTGGGAAAGAAGGTGAATAATTTTGAAATTGCCGACTGCACTAAGTGAATACTGGTGGATTCCAAAGGTTCCATAAAGCCAGCAGCCAAACCTAAGGCCAAGACATTTTTATGCCAGAATTTTTTACGTTTGCCCGTGGTAAAGCGGATAAAGCGTGGTTCACCCAATGGCTTGCCATCTAAGTTGTCTAGCAAAATCTGGCGTGCTTCTTCGTCAGACATAAATTTGCTGCAAAATACATGACCATTGCCAATGCGGTGCTGCAAGGGGATGCGCCACTGCCAGCCAGCCTTTTGCGCAGTAGAGCGAGTAAAAGGAATGGGTTCGCCTGCGCTTTCACAGGGCACAGTAACGGCGCTATCGCAGGGTAACCATTTGCTCCAATCGTCGTAACCCGTCTTTAATGCCTGTTCGATTAATAAACCACGAAAGCCTGAGCAATCAATAAAAAAGTCAGCGTCGTGCAATTCACCATTATCTAATTTGACTGCCGACACCCTGCCTTCATTGGTTAACATGGTTTCAGTAATTTTACCTTCTACTCTTTGCAAGCCGGCTTTTTCGGCGAGTTCACGCAAATACAAGGCATACAAGCCGGCATCGAAGTGGAATGCGTAGGCAATATTCGATAAAGGGGAGTTACCCGCATCCACCGCACGCATAAATTTTTGATGATTACAGGCCAAAGCCGACAAGGTGTAGTCATCAATATCTTGCGCTTTACCTAGCTGCCGCATCTTTAACCAATAGTGATAGAACTGCACCCCTTCCATATCTTTGCCCACATCACCAAAAGCATGGTAGTAGCTGTGGCCCACTTTGTGCCAATCCTTAAACTGTATGGCTAATTTGAAGGTTGCTTGTGTGCGTCGGACAAAATCATCTTCGTCTAAACCTAATAATTTGTTGTAAAGTTGGATCTGCGGGATCGTGGCTTCACCCACGCCCACCGTGCCAATCTCTTCAGACTCAATGAGTTTGACTTGGCAAAAATCCTTGGTCAACACCTTCGTTAAAGCGGCAGCAGCCATGTAACCTGCGGTGCCGCCACCAACAATCAATATTTTTTTAATGCGATTATCTGTCATTTATTTTTCACTACTCGTTGTGCTTGACGTCGTTGACCATGGTCAGCGGATAAAACTTAGCTAAATAGTCCCGGTGGCGGGGCATGCCCTGCACCAATCGTTCAATCGTTTGCCGAACTTTACTCAGTTTATGTTGCAAACTCGGCGTATCCACATTGGATAAAACCACAGATGGCAAGCTAGGTCTTAATCCCAAACCGAACAGAAGGTGGTACCACTGGGCTTCTGTGGTTGCATCACTGAGCAATGGCTCTAGTCGCCCAAGTCTCGCAAACACTTGCATGCGCTGGCTTAATGCTATCGAAGCAGAACTTATATCAGCCCCACTTTGGACAAAATGCGCCAAACTAAAATCATAGACTTCCTGCGCAAAATCCTGCCAACGCACATTAAAGTGTCGACGATTGTTTTCACCAATCGGCAAGTCGGGAAATAAGTCCAAAAACTGCACCAAGGCTGCCTGCACAATTTGTAATTCACTGAACACCATGCCACCACAAAGATTGGCCACTTGCCCCAAACTCAGGCAGTTATGTTGCCAAGGCTCTACAGTGGATTCACTTTGTAGTGCTTGCCACACCAGTTGTACAGGCACATCAGCTATTAGGCTTCTAATTTGCGCTTCGACTGTGGGTAATGCTACCGCTGCTGTGCTGCTAAAACATTGATAATACGTGCCGCTTCGCAAGGGTATTTGTTTTAGCCAACCACCAGAAAAGTGCATGAATTGGCTGCAAGGCTGGTCAAAGTTTTGCTGGGCACTCATCCATTGGGCGCTGTGCCTAATGGGCAACCGAGGTCTGCTTTCTTTGCCCTGGGCCGACACGTTTATCAGGCTGTCTTGACCTGAAGATAAATAACATTCATGGCTTAGGTCTACCCAAAAATCTGCGCTGAGTGTTGCATGTGGCAACCGACATGTTAACAGCTCGCCTTGGTCATTGTGTTGCAGGCTTAACTGCTTGTCGTCAATTGCATGCCAGGTAACATTGAGCTGCTGGCAATATGCTTGCAGTATTTGGCAATAGGCCTTGGCATCCAGATGCACGCCATAATCAAGGGCTTGGCGCAAATCCAAACGATCTTGCCCCGCAATGGCAAATTTTCCTGCCTTGGCTGCCATTGCAGCAATGGACCACAAGTCTAAATCGGCATCACGTTGCCCCTTTAGGCTTTGAAACAAAGCCTGCTCAAATTCGTCCTGACCCGCACTCATGCCCAAATGAGCAAAAGGCACAAACCAGCGTTGGGTTTCACCTAGATACTGGCTACCTAAGCGAAACGTTCCCTGACAACGGCGGATTATTTCCCGTTCGTCAAGACCCAGAATGCGACACAATCCCGAAAACTCTGGTCCCGTCGCTTCTGCCATGGGCATGTGGGGATCAGCTGGCAATTCAATAACCAGCACTTCTATGGCAAAAGGTTTCAGTGAATTGGCCAGTAGCGCCGCACTCATGGCAAGCGGCAGTCCTCTGCCCAACACCGCTATTTTTTGAAGGCAGGTACTCATGCATTAATGCCATACAAACTGCGTGGCGCGGCAGGATAATCAACACTTTGCCTGCGTTGAGTGGCAGCAATGCTACTCACATGGCTGGGCATTTTATCAACTGCTGCTTTAATGTCTGCAAGATAATGTTCGAAGTGCCGATGCAATTGCTCGCTTGGTAGTTTGGTGACGCGCTGATCATAGTGTGTTGGCACAAGCCCTTGACCTAAATAAACGGCTAGCCAACTGGCAGGTAAAAATAGACCTTGGCGGTATTCACTGATGCGCCCACCTTCGCTGAATAAGGCCATTTGCGCGGCTAAACTGTCTGGCACAGCCATGTGTTGGCAATAGCGCCAGAACTCAGAATCCTGCCGGCGATTGACCTTATAGTGCATGATAATAAAATCTCTTACCCGCAAATATTCGGTATCCATATGCCGGTTATAACTATCTCGTTCCACAGCAGAAATCGTTTGCGCTGGGAAATGCTCAAGCAATTTTTGGATGGCAATTTGAATCAAATACAAACTCGTTGATTCCAAGGGCTCAAGAAAGCCAGCAGATAAACCAATAGCGACACAATTACGTTGCCAAGTTTTATGCCGTTTGCCTGTGGTAAAACGTAATTTATTCAGGCCAGCAGTGGGGTTTTCTTCAATGTCTCTGAGCAATATTTTTTCAGCTTGTTCATCGTCCATGTAGGCACTGCAATAGACGATGCCATTTCCCGTGCGGTGTTGCAGAGGTATACGCCATTGCCAGCCTGCCGATTTAGCCGCTGCACGTGTATAGGGTGGTGGTGTCGCACAGCGTTCTGTGGGCACCGCAATAGCGCGATCACAGGGCAACCAGTGAGTCCAATCTTCATAACCGGTGTGCAAGGCTTGTTCAATCATTACCCCTATAAAACCAGAGCAGTCGATAAACAAATCACCGTCAATCAGTTGACCTGAATCCAGGCGCAAACTGGCTATATCTCCCACTTGATGGAAAACAGACGACTGCTGATGCAAACACACCTCCACTACTTTGCCTTCAATACGAGTCACGCCACGTTGTTCGGCAAAACGCCGTAAATAGCGGGCATATAGGGTTGCATCGAGGTGAAAGGCATAACCATAATCCGCACTGATATCATTGGGGTTGTTGCTTGGATACTGATATTTTTGCTGCTTGGCAGCATTCACCGCAATGGAGTAGTTTTCGAACGGCTCGGCCTTACCTAATTGATTGAGATGCAGCCAATAGTGGTGAAAATCGATGCCGCAGATGTCATGGCCACTCAAACCAAAAGGATGAAAATAACTGCGTCCTTCTTCTCCCCAGCCAGGAAACTGTATGGCCAACTTATAGGTGGCCCCCGTTTCACGCATAAACTCATTTTCGTCAATACCTAGCAATTGATTAAAACTGCGTAAGTGCGGCAAGGTTGCTTCACCCACGCCCACAGTGCCAATCAATTCTGATTCAACCAGGGTGATCGTAAATTGTTGTGGATTGAGAAATTTAGCCAGACTTGCAGCCGTCATCCAACCGGCACTGCCGCCGCCTAGCACTACAATTCGTTGTTGTGTCATACAGACGTTTTCCAAGCTGCGATGATACGCTTATCCTAAAGTAATTAACCATGTGCGTGCAGTGCACATTATCGTAAAAGCATAAAAAAATGCGCCTGATCTTCACCAGACGCATTTTCCTTACGTCACACTAATAACTTAGTTTAGAAATTACCTCTCGCCACTAAGGCAATCCGACGGTCTGCAATAAACCATGAGCGCCCTGATTCAAGGTAGTCATTGTTAAGTAACATCGTTGTACGGGTTTGTGTATTGGTCAAGTTGGTACCTTGAATACCCACCGTGATGTTATCGTTAATTTTATAGAAGATTGAACCGTCTAACTGCCCACGATCTTCGTTCCACAACGGTGCCTTACTGATCACGTCACGCGTAGTTAACAAGTAACGCGAACGCCAGTTGTAGGCAATACGTGCACTCCACTCTTCTTTTTCGTACATCACCACAAAGTTAGCGGTTTCTCTAGATTGGCCTTCTAGCGGCACAACATCGAGGTCAACGCGGATACCCGTATCATTAGAATCGCTACCGATAAAATCTTCGTCTTCAATGGCGATCTGATTGTTGGGGGCACCACTGGCATCGATGTAGGTATAGGTTGCTTGTAAACCTAAACCATCAAAGGGAGCCGGCAACATATCAAAAAACTGTTGATAAGCCAGTTCCAAACCAGACATATTAGCCTTGCCACCGTTACTCGTGGTCGCTACATCAACCGTTTGACTCACGCCTGTACTTGGGTTAACAATGGTCTGCAATACTGAGCCTGGAATGAAAAATTTATCCAAGTTTTTACGGAACAAGGTTGCACTCAATTGGCCTACTTCAGCAAAATACCACTCCAATGCCACATCAGCTTGGATGGATTCCATTGGTTCGAGGAAGGGGTTACCACCACTACCTGTCCAACCGGCTACCGTGGCTGAGTCAATGACCGGCGTACCGACTGGGTTGTCACTACCCGCTTCTGGCGGTAAGGTGATACGATTTTCGTTGATTGATAAAGTACCAACATCATTACGATTACGAACATCCCCCATATCTGGGTAAGCAATGGCTTTAGCCAAACCAAAACGAGCGATTACGTCATCTGCCACTTCCACTTTTAAGTTGAAGCTCGGTAACCAAGCACTAAAGGTTGTATCGGCCGCTACCAATTGCTCACTATCGTTACCGAAATTACGGGCATCATTAGGCAAGAAGTTCAGTCTATCACCCACCCAACGGTTGTCAGGTAAACCATTTGAAGCACCATTTTCATCCATGCCGGTACTGCGTAATGCCTCGTTGACGGATGTAAACAGGCCATCGTCCACTTGGCGCTGCATTTCTGCCAATACCACGGTAGAGTTAAGCGGCAGGATTAAATTACTTGGCACGGCAAAGTCAGGCACCAAATCAGGGAAGGTAACAGAACCCACCGCCGTTCTATCCAGTTTCACGTAACGTAAACCAACGTTACCGCTGTATCTCAGGTCATCATTACCTTCAAAATCAATGCGAACATATACCGACTTGTTGACTTCGTCGGTCATATTGATTTCACCCGGGGAGAAAATGCCGTATTTATCATCGACATTGTTACGCGCTGGGAAAGGTGTCCAAGAACCAGCTGGCGATTGCAAATCGCGATAGTTACGACTGGGGTTGGCACCCAAAAGTGAACGAATAAAGTTTTCATTAGCATGCAAGGTTGTATTGCCTTCGATGATGGCTGCGCTATCATGAAAATCTGACCAGTCCACGGCTTCATAGAAATCGCCATTTGGATCAATGTCGGCAATCCAGCCCGTACCATCTGCCCACTCAGGTGCTAAGGCACCCCAGTTCCAACCTGTACGACGCACCGTCTGCTCACGTTTGGCATAGCGCACCCCAGCTTTTACTGTGGTCAAAATGCCCATATCGTCTAAATGATATGTGCCATCTAATCTAAACGCTTTAGAATCACCGTCTGAGCGTTCGTAGTGGTCCATCGCCGAGCGTAACCAATAACTATTTGGGTCAGAGAAATAGTTGTGATCACCTTGTGCATCGCCTGTAAAGCCGGGATACACCATGTCCGTGTAATTTTCTGGATTATTGTCACGACGACCGCTCCACGGCTCCAATAATTCCATGCTTGGCGTTGTACCTGACACATCGTAACGTTGCAAGGCCCAAGTATTTAGGTGTACGGCCAAGTCGTCATTTTGTGCATCTGCTTTGATGTATTGTATATCACCTACCAAATCCAAATTTTCGCTGGCTTGCCATTTTAAGTTGAGTGAATAGTCTTGTACCAACGATTCAGTTTGGTTTACGCGGCTATCCATTTGGGTATTTAAACCCCACTCTCTGGTGGGCACACCATTGCCTGTCCAAGCACGAGGAACTCGATTAGAACTGGAATCAGGCACCCGCCAACCGCCGTCTTGGTCGTTAAGGGAAATCATCCCTGACTCAAATACACCCTCGTCATTAAACTCAAACTCAGTGCCTGGGAAATTGGTGGCACGTCGTGCATCAATAGTGTAGTAACCACCCTGATATTTCACTGCGCGTTCATTCCATGTCAACTTCGAATCAGAGCGTAAGTATTGGAAGGTCGCTAAAAATGTTTCATCACTATTTTCAAACTGTAACGCTAACGCGGCGCCTTTGCGTTTACGATCATCAGTCTTTTGTAGCAAGTTAGATGCTTGGGGAATCCAAACCGTGCCATTGTTGTCACTGCCTACAAAGGCTTCAGCACCGGCTAGGTCGCGGGCATAATATTGAATAACCGCGTCACTTTGTATGCCATGTGACTGCCCCATTAATTTCGAGTCAGCATAGTTAACGAGCAAGCCAAACTCACCTACGTCTGACTTCCAGCGATTGCTGTAAAGAGCAGACAAAGTTGGTGTCCAATCATCGGCAAGATCACCGTGGGAATAGTCAGCATTAAAGGCAAATACTTGGCCATCAGAATCAAATGGTTTACGTGTCCGTAAACTGATAGTGCCACCTATACCGCCTTCAATCATGTCTGCGGTTTGGTTTTTAAATACGTCAACACCACCCATTAATTCAGGGGATACATCTTGAAACGATAAACCACGTCCAGAGTTAGCTGAAAACGAATCGCGGCCGTTAAATTCAGAACGTGTTTGAGTTAAACCGCGAATAATCGCGCCCGAACCTTCCACACTGAAGTGGTCAGGATCATCAGGTCCTGCAAATAGCTCTATCGACACACCAGGTAAACGTTGAATGGCTTCGAGTACACTTCGATCCGGTAATGAACCAATATCTGCTGCGGTGATGGAATCGACTACGGTATCAGAGTTGCGCTTCAAATTCTGGGCGTTAAGCAAGTTAGCGCGGGTACCGGAAACCTGAATTTTTTCAATTTCACTTGCTTCATCTGGGTTGGCGGCCGTGTCTGTTTCTTGAGCGTGTACCGTAGCGCACGCCCCGACTATGGCTAAGGCCAATAAAGATTTACGAAACTTGGGTCCATGCGATCTAGTTATATTTGTAGCCATTACGACTTACCTCTATGGTGTGATTAAAGTCATCTGTAACCCCTGGTATGGTTCAAACGACTCCGTTAAACAGCATTATTGATGAACGTTAGTTAAAATAAAGTTTTGAAAACGTTTTCATCAATTATGTCTTCCTCGTCAAGAACAGTCAACATCTCATTAACATAACAGTTTTCATAATGTGATCCCTGTGTGATAAACAATAACCTTAACGACAATTACACTGTCTATTTTTGCTGGCTCAGGGTCAATGAAGGTAGGAGAAAACTGAAAATTAAAACCATATTTCGCAACAAATAGTTAACATGGATTGTTAAATATCGTAACGATGAAGAGCAGGCAAACCCACAACATAAATCTTGAGATAGGCATAAAGACGCTTGTGGTGTGGTACATGGCTATCGCATGGGGCGAGCATGCAAACCAATCATTGTACCCACAAACCCACCTGCTTTTTCACTACTCAATATCTGAGCATCTGCGTTGTCGAGTAATGAAACTGGAGCCGCATTGCCGTTTTGAAATACAAAACTTAGCTTGTCTCGCTCTCCCTCTATTGTTAACACAATTTGAGGAGCCGTGGACGACGGGAGCATCGTCTGAGCCACAAGTTGAACTTTGCCATGATCCTGTTGCTCAACAAAAACACGGTAGCCATTAGTATCGGTTTCAATGCCAAAAAAATAATAAGATTGCTTATTCTGAAAAGCGAGCAAACCCGCCGCAAGTCCATTTTGCGCCCTCACATCGAGTTCAGTTGAGGCTCGAAAAGTAGCATGCTGTTGCCGCCTGCCTAAAAACATAAACGCTCGATGCTCTGGGTTAACTTGCTCGTACATGGTTAATCGCAATTGATTCTTTTCAATCGCAAACCATTGTGGATCTGTTGTGCCTAACCATGACCATTGCGGGTGAATCGTTTGTGTAGCAAAGTTGTCTCGCCAGGTAAAATTACTGGTTAATGGTTCAACGGCCAGCGCTGAACTGGCTTCGAGCGCCATATTGGGTTGGCTTAATCGGTATGGAATTGCCTCACCTGCTGGCAGAATCACCGGCCAGCCATCTTGCCAAGTAACCGGTAGTAAAAACGTTTCTCGCCCCGTGTTGAAGGCGTTGTTCACATAGGGACGAGTAGCCAAAAATACTGCCCACCAGTCACCTTGTTCTGTCTGAATAAGATCGGCATGACCACTGTTCGCCACCGGAAATTCTCTGTTTGCTGGTAAATCTCGCTGCGTCAGAATTGGATTCTTTGCATAAGGTATAAAAGGCGCGGTTAGGCTTTTACTGCGAAATACTACTTGAGAATGCTCTGGCCCTGTGCCTCCCTCAGCACATATCAAATAATACCAGCCATCAATCTTGTAAAGATGCGGCCCCTCAATCCAAATCGGTTGAGTGGCGATATCCACACCACCATTGACAATGACTCGACCACTCTGCTCGTTTTTCAGCACTTTTTTGTTGACTAAATCAAACTCCCAAAGCCGTATTACCCGATGTCCTTGGTACAGTGGTGGCTCATCCGGTGCATCGTTGTGACTGATATAAACACGGCCATCATCATCAAAAAATATATCAGGATCAATACCACCAATGTCTTGCAACCAGATGGGATCTGACCATGGCCCCGCTGCATTGGCAGCCGTCATTAAAAAATTGCCTCCTGCGCCAACTGCAGTAGTAATCAAATAAAATACGCCTTGGTGGTAACGCAGTGTGGGGGCGAAGATGCCCTCTGAGACACCTAAACCACTTAGGTCAATGTTAGACTTTGTATTCAAGGCGTGGCCAACGAGTTGCCACGACACGAGATCACGGCTATGTAAAATCGGCAGTCCTGGCAGGTAAGCAAATGACGAATGCACCATGTAATAATCTTGGCCTTGGCGGGTAATGCTCGGGTCAGGATAAAAACCTGCAACAATAGGGTTTTGGTATTCGTTTGCCGCCAGTGGACTGGCAAAAATGGCATCATCACCGGTATATTCAAACCAGTTAAATGCTGCTCTACTTTGCTTGGTTGCAGCGAGTGACGGAGCGTTCATTTGCCCTGTTTGACCGCAGCCCAGCAAGGTAACACATAAACAAAACACACGGAGTAGCGGGCCAATATAAATGAACATACTACCCCTGAGTTTTATTGCGTTTGTAATGCTGCAAGCACATAAACCAAGGGTGCATTCCAGTTGATGGCAATTTCATTGGTGGAATAACTACAAAAGTCATCCAAATACGATCCCGCCGGTGTAGAACTGGGATAGGCACATTTATCTTGCCAGCCATTTTGCGCCCCCCCAGCTAACCAACCGGGAACAGGTTCAAGCACCTGGTCTGCTTGTGAGGGACGGTGGTGAATGTGCATCGGAGATTTATCTCCGAAACCTGTCACATAGGCATAGCCGGTAGGGTTACGACCTAACACATAATCCAACAACGCCACGGCTGCCTCACGAATTTGCGCCTGCTTCACGTGGCGATTGGCAATCAACAATAACATCGCCTTGTTCATGGCCACAGCGTTGCTACCCCACACAAAATCAGATACTAACATGGGCACATGATAAGCCGAGGCCGAGTATTGCTCGACTATCTCTGCTGTCATGTTTGACCATTGTTGTTCAAGCTTCTGCTGGTGCTGCTTGCCTAAAGCGGTGAGAGGCGCTTCAAGCAAAGCATAATAAGCAAGGCCGGCGGTATTATTCCAACTGGGTACACTCAGCGTTGGCGCCAGATCATCAAACTCCTGCAGAAAACGCCCCTCGCCAGTTAATACAAATAATTGCGCAGCGGCAAAGGCAAATTCATCATTGAGGTTTTTGTCACCATAGGCACCCGTTTTGACATCTGCAGGTTGTTGGTAAATTTGCTGGGGATGGGTTTTTGCCCATTGCCAAGCCTGCAACGCTGCCTGTTTGTATCGTTGACTATGTCCAGGGAAGTGTTCAGCAAAATCCGCATACACGTCGCTTGCCAAGGCCATAACGGCGGCAAAATTGAGGGCAGCTGCAGTACTTTTTTGCATCACATAACGTTGTGCTTGGGCCTCACTTGGCATTACAGCAGGCGCAAAGTTTAGTGTAGTAAGTTTGTGATACACCCCACCATCATTTGGATCTTGCATGGCTTCTAACCAAGCCAAATTCCAACTAATCTCATTCAAGATGTCGGGCACCGTATCCGATGACTCGGGAATCGCCAGAGAACGTGTTTGGTAAAACTGCGGCATATGTCGATAGGCCAATAACAAGGTGTAGGTAGAAATCCCTGAATTAACCACATATTTGCCGTAGTCACCTGCGTCATACCACCCCTTTGGCGCACTGATCATGCTGCCGGTTGGCCGTAATTCTGATGCAGCTGAGGCATGTATCATCACCTCAGTATCAGGATGCCCCATGGCTCTTGCCCATGGTCCTGCATGTTCAGCACCCAAGGCTACGCTGGCGCGGTTAAAATAATAAGCCTTTAATGCTGCATCATGGACTTTCGCCAAAGCTAATTGCCCGATGCTAAATGTGGCAGAACGCGTACCATCGGCTAGCTCAATAAAATATTCTCCGGTTTGAGTGACTTGGCTAAAGTCAATGGTCGCCACCTCTTCACCCGATAGAGGCCAAAGGCGTTTTTCACTCATCTTGCCAACCATAACCTGCTGCCGATCTGGCCAGTTATAAACACGAAACGACGTTGTTTGCCCGCCCACTACCACCGCCTGTTTTGTATCTTTTGGTAAAAAACCAAGCTGATTAACATGAATGCGACTGGGCAATGCGGGCAATCCAGTTGGCGACGCAGAATTTGCCGATAAAGACTCTGGCGGCGATTCAGATACACTGTCTTTTGTATGTTGGCAAGCGCCTAAACAAACTAAAATAAGGGCACTGGCTACTAATTTTGAGAGGGTTTTAGTTTGCACAGGTTGGGGTTCCTTCAGGTAGCAATTCCAGCCGAATGTTAGCAATTTGCAGTTCAAACTGATCGTCTGAAGCAATGATAATAGGACTGTTAATTTTACTTAAATCAGCACCGCGCGTTGAGAAACAATTTAAAGGGATGGGAAAGGTGGTCCATTTACCAATCTCCAGGCCACGAAACATTTTTTGAATGTTCATTTCACCGCGACAAGGGTAGCCGCAATCCATACCGATGCTCACTGTTGATTTGGGTTTTTTGATAACCTTCACTTCCATCGTCAGTGCAGCAGTATTTTCTAATTTACTGATATCAATGGGGGCACCATACATGGCAAATTGTCCTTTGCCTTTGCTGCGTGACCACGTTAAATGCAACGCATCACCACTTTGTTGGTAATCGGCGCGCGTCAGTGCAATTTGTCTGTCTGCTGAATCGGCCGCATCGCTCTGCACTGGCATTACCCAGTTTCCCTTATCCCCCAATGTTAAACCCCAACCCCCCACTGCCGACCCATTGATAAAATAGAAGTAATTTGGATTGTACGTCTGCTCTTGGCTCCACGAGACAGGGATAACAAGCAAGCTGAAACACAGTAGCCTCATGCATGCCAAAATAGATGTCCGGATTGCCGTGATAACATTTTTATTGTGAAATTTTACTGTTGCCATACCCGCGCCTCTGCCATTGCGTCATCAATCACCATTGTGTGCCAACCAAGCTTAAGATTTATTGACACTGAAGGTCAGATTGTAAATAGCATGTTACAAAACAACTGGCTACCTCTGGCATTACACTATGTGTTTATGTAATTACGTTAATATATTTAACAATATTTGTGCTGTCAGTTATGCGCCACACTCTGGCTAATAAACACTGTTTTATCCCTCATTCCTTTTCTTATATTGATCAAACTAGCAGGAGATATGCATGAAAATCCGGGCTGTAAAAGTGATTGTGACCTGCCCAGGTCGGAATTTTGTTAGTGTCAAAATAGAAACCGATGAAGGGATCTATGGTGTTGGTGATGCCACCTTAAACGGGCGTGAATTGGCTGTCGCCAGTTATATTCAAGACCACATGATCCCTTGTCTGATTGGCAGAGATGCCTCCCAAATTGAAGATATTTGGCAATTTTTTTATCGCGGCGCTTACTGGCGTCGAGGTTCAGTAAAGATGACTGCCATAGCCGCTATAGATATGGCATTGTGGGATATCAAGGCCAAAGCCGCCAACATGCCCTTATATCAATTACTTGGTGGTAAAAGTCGGCATGGTGTGCTTGTTTACGGGCATGCCAATGGCAAGGATTTAGCCGAGACGGTAGACGAAGTAGGTCGTTATATTGACTTAGGCTACAAAGCGATTCGTGCTCAATCAGGCATACCAGGCTTGGCAGGCACTTATGGTGTGTCAAAAGACAAAGCTTTTTATGAGCCTGCTGACGCCGACTTACCCAGCGAAAACATATGGTCAACCAGTAAATACTTAAACTTCCTACCCACGTTATTCTCAGCCTTGCGCAGCACCTATGGGAACGAACCACAATTATTGCATGATGTGCATCACCGTTTAACCCCCATCGAAGCAGCACGCCTAGGCAAAGACCTCGAGCCTTATCACTTATTTTGGCTGGAAGATGCGGTACCGGCAGAGTTGCAAGAAGGATTCCGCTTGATCCGTCAACACACCATAACGCCATTGGCAGTGGGCGAAGTATTCTCTTCTATCTTTGATTGTCAGCAGTTAATCACGGAACAATTAATTGATTACATTCGCACAACCATTGTGCATGCTGGGGGCATCAGTCACTTACGTAAAGTCGCAGCACTGGCAGAAATTTATCATATTAAAACTGGCTTTCATGGTGCGACGGACTTGTCCCCGATCACCATGGGCTGTGCTTTACATTTTGATACTTGGGTAAGCAATTTTGGTATTCAGGAATACATGCCGCATACCGAGCAAACCAATGAAGTGTTTCCCCATGATTATCATTTTGCCCATGGTTATTTGATGATTGGCGATAAACCCGGGCACGGTACAGACATCAATGAAGCCTTAGCGGCAAAATATCCCTATCAACGTGCTTATTTACCCATTAACAGGCTAGAAGATGGGTCGATGTTTAACTGGTAAGAGACCACACACTATGAGGAATACAGATGACACTTAAACAGATCGTAATCAGTGGAATCAGCGCTATTTTGTTCAGTCAAGTCTGCTTGGCTGAACAGTTCAATGTGCTGGTTTTTAGTAAAACAGTGGGATGGCATCATAAGTCCATTAACGCCGGGGTGACGGCTCTCGAACAGATGGCCGAAAATCATCACTTCAGCTTGGACTGGCAAGAGGATGCAACCTTAATCAATACTGACAACTTAGCAAAATTCGATGTGGTCATATTTTTACAAACCACTGGGGATGTATTAAATGAAGCACAACAAGCTGCTTTACAAGCATTTATCCAAGCAGGTAAAGGATTTGTCGGCATCCATAGCGCCAGTGATACGGAGTATGATTGGCCTTGGTATGGTAAGTTAGTGGGGCGCCACTTCGCCATTCACCCACAAATTCAAACGGCCCGCTTAAACGTGCTCGACGATACATTTCCGGGTCTCGAATATATGCCCAAGACCAGCTTATGGACTGAAGAATGGTATGAATTTGGCGAGGAACTCAGTCCTAATCTGCATTATTTATTGGCCGTAGACGAAACCACCTATGATCCAAAAGCCGACTGGGGCCGTGTCAAGGGTCAAGGTATGGGTAAGTTTCATCCCATAGCTTGGTATCAGTATTACGATGGCGGACGCTCTTTTTATACTGCCTTGGGACATATGGGAGCCTCGTACAGTAACAAGGTGTTAATTGAGCATATCTATGGTGGTATCTATTGGGCAGCAACAGGCAAAGGCATGCGGCAATAAACGGCTTGATGTGTTTGCTTAAGCCCGCGTTGGCAAGGACGCTAACGCTTGTTTGAGTGTATCAAACACCAATATGCTCCAACCTGAAGGGCTGACCGCTTGCATATACTGCTGGACGCGTGCTTTGTTGTTGGGGTCTTGAGGAATAATCATTAGCGTGACATTTTCCTTAATCCGCGATTCAAAAAACGCTAATTTAGCAAATGACTCAATTTCCGTCTGGCTCAATGTTACCTGCGTTGCACCTGAATAATCGTAAATAACGCAGCCCAACGTTCTGATATGGTCAACAAAACCGGGGGAGTTATGCACTTGCATTAAATCTAAACCGTCTACTTCAGCATATAAATGCACCAATACAGCGGCATTGTTGATCACCAATTTATTACTCATGTTTTTATCAAAGCACCCTCAAATTCAGGTAAAATTTATATACATCAATAACTTAGAAGACTAGAAACGACTGAATGTATAAAAACTAAACTACCTCAAATTAATGCAGGTATCAACTTTGAGATAAAAAAATGAAAACGATTTACTGTGTAGTGGCAAAAAAAAGAATATAAGCACAAATAAAAAAACGGCCGCAAGCGCGGCCGTTTCTTAGGGTAGGTTGCAAACAGCCAACCTACCTACCATGTTGAACGGTTAGATGCGTTCGTTTAAGGCAGCAACAATGGGTGAGCTGTCTAAGCCATT
>Ga0210026_1001215_pt1 | contig 25879 bp, 19 predicted proteins | sample CryGeymeta201509_FD_183977 | JGI IMG/M metagenome (GOLD analysis project Ga0210026, IMG submission 183977) | Groundwater microbial communities from Crystal Geyser aquifers in Utah, USA - Crystal Geyser metaG 2015-09 (SPAdes) (version 2) | ecosystem: Environmental > Aquatic > Deep subsurface >...
CCCGAGAGGGGTTGCCGGTTCGAGTCCGGCCTCGGGCACCACGAAGCAGTTGCAGACTGCATTAACCCCCACAAATTCGGCGCGTTCCTTAGCGTCTGCTACTGCCCTACTTGCACCATTTCAAGTACAAATAAAAGGCAAAACCAATGCGAATCATTACCTATTCCGAAGCCCGTAGTTCGTTGAAATCGGTGCTTGATGCGGTGCATGATGATGCCGACGTGACGATCATCAGCAGGCGCGACGGGCCGACGCTGTGGTGATGTCCCTTGACCATTACCAGAGCCTCGTGGAAACCATGCACCTGCTGTCGACCCCGGCTACTGGCAAAGGTTTGACGCGTGGCGCGGTCAACTCCGCATGGGACGACTACAACTACTGGCAGGGGCAAGACAAAAAAACATTGAAACGCATCAATGCGCTGATCGTAGCGGCAGCGCGCGCGCAGGCCGCGCCTGGCAGTTGGCTGATCCCTACTTATTTACTTTTTGAAGTCAGTTAAATTGAAGCGTCTGTCTTTGAGTGAAATGAACGTGAATGCCGCAAATATGATCCAAGTCAATGTTGTTCAAATTAGTGTTCAAACCCCCCAAATGGGGGATGTTCGCTTTGGGTCTTCATCGTTACGATTGGTTACAACAACGAATTTGTTGTTTTAACTCTTAGGAATTTCCTTGTCTAATTTGATTTTCAAACTTTTGTCGATCGGTCTTGCTGTGGCAGTTGTCGGATGCGCAACACGTCCGGAAAGCATTTCGGCTTCCTTTGTTTCCCATGAAAAATACATGGGGCAGACTTGTCCCCAACTGACCGACAGCATGTCGGATGCTCGCGCAAAGTTGACTGAGTATTCAAAAATGCAAGACACCAAGGCTAATGTTGATGCCGCTACAGTGTTTTTGGTTTTGATTCCAGTCAGCAAGATGTCTGGCGACCATGCAGGGGACGTAGCCAAGTACAAGGGCGAAGTTGAAGCTATTGAGACTGCGCAAATAAGAACTGGCTGTAAAAAGTTGGCAAATAGCTAATCGTTGGCCCAGCCAATTCAGGAATGTGAAAGAACCCAGCTTCAAAAAGTTGGGTTTTTTTGTTGTTGAAGATGCAGTCTCAAATCTCAAAAAAAGCGCTCCAGAGAACCCGTACCGGAAACTGACCTGAATCGTTTGAAAAACCGCTGATTTCCAACTTTTGTTGTACGCGCGCAAAGCGGACTCAATCAGTACAATGCGTTCCGCATGGAAGAGCTCACAAGTTCAACGCGGTTCCGTTCTCGGCACCAGTATCAGACAGTTCTATCAACAAGGTGGCATCCCAGCATGACCACATCCAGCCAAACCCTGCCTCTTTCCGTTCCGCTCAAACAAGACGCCGCCATCATCGGCCTGGTGGGGTTGGCGCATGCGGCTTCGCACTTCGGTCATTTGTTGTTGCCGCCGCTGTTTCCGGTTTTCATGGTGGAATTTGGCCTGAGCTTTTCGCAACTCGGCGCGTTGGTGAGCGTGTTTTTTGTGGTCTCGGGCTTGGGCCAGGCTTCGGCTGGTTTTGTGGTGGACAAGATGGGCGCGCGGCCAATGTTGTTTGCTGCGCTGGGGCTTTTTGTGCTGGCATCCTTGCTGGCTTCGCGCGTGACCGGCTACAGCGGGCTGGTCATGGTGGCAGCGCTGGCGGGCTTGGCCAACGCCACTTTTCATCCGGTGGACTTCACGATTCTGAACCAGCGTGTCTCGGCGCCGCGCCTGGGCCATGCTTTCAGCACCCATGGTCTGACTGGCAATCTCGGCTGGGCAGCCGCGCCGGTGTTTTTTGCCACGGTCACCGCTTTGAGCAACTGGCGCACCGCCTACGTGTTGGCAGCGCTGTTGTATGTGGGGGTGCTGGCGCTGATGTTCGTACAGCGTGACAAGCTCGAAACCCGCGCCGTGGTGCACCATGCCGACAGCCCGGCCGAGCACAGCATGGCGTTCATGAAACTGCCGGTGGTGTGGTGGTGTTTTGCTTTCTTTTTGCTTTCGACCATGACACTGGCGGTCATCCAGAGTTTTTCGGTGTCCATTCTGACGGCGATGCATGGCGTGAGTTTTGAGGCGGCTACTTTGACGCTTACCGCGTATATGTTGTGCGGCGCTTTAGGCATGTTTGTTGGTGGCTTCGTGGCCGCCAAATCACAGCATAGCGACCATGTGGTGGCACTCTCGATGTCAGCCGCCGCCGTGCTGCTGGCGCTGTGCGGCACCGGTTTTTTTGGCGCCACGCTGACCATGGTGGTGCTTGCTGCAACCGGTTTTGCCGTGGGTGTTGGTGGCCCGTCGCGCGACATGATGATCAAGAAAGCCACACCCGAAGGTGCCACGGGGCGGGTCTATGGCCTGGTCTATTCGGGGCTGGATACCGGCTTTGCCATTTCGCCACTGATTTTTGGGGTTTTCATGGACCGCGGCTGGTACGGCGCCACGTTGTTTGGCGCAGCAGCCGTTTTGCTGCTGAGCGTGGTCGCGGCGCTGGGGGTCGGGCGGCGCACGGTTGTCACATCCTGAGCCCATGAAAAAGCCGGTTTGCACCGGCCTTTTGTTGACGAGCTGAAAACGCTTATTTGGCGAGATCGACACCGTAGAAGGTGTGGCGGCCAAACGGGCTGATCTTGAAGTCGATGACTTCCTTGCGCACGGGTTTCAGCGCCACCGCGTGGGCAATGGTGAACCAGGGCGCCTGCTGCTTGAAGATCACTTGGGCTTGCTCGTAGAGCTTGGTGCGCTCGGCCGGATTGGTGACCGACTTGGCTTTGACCACCAGATCATCAAATGGCTTGTAGCAGAACTTGGCCACGTTGGAGCCGCCCGACTTGGCCGATGCGCAGCCCAGCAGGGTGTGCAGGAAGTTGTCCGGGTCGCCGTTGTCGCCGGTCCAGCCCAGCATGCCCATCTGGTGTTCGCCGGCCTGCATGCGCTTGCGGTATTCGCCCCACTCAAAGCTCTTGATTTCGGCCTTGATACCGACCTTGGCCAGATCAGCCTGCATCAACTCGGCAATGCGCCGGGCGTTGGGGTTGTAGGGGCGCTGCACCGGCATGGCCCACAGGTCGGTGGTAAAGCCGTCTTTCAGCCCAGCTTCAGCCAGCAGCTTTTTGGCTGCATCGGGGTTGAAGGCGTCGTCCTTGATTGACTTGTTGTACGACCACTGGGTTGGCGGGATCGGGTTGGTGGCGGGGATGCCAGTACCCAAATAAACCGCATCAACAATGGCTTGCTTGTTGATGGCCATGTTGACAGCCTTGCGCACGCGCACGTCGTCAAACGGCTTTTTGGTGGTGTTGTAAGCCAGGTAGCCGATGTTCAGGCCGGGCTGCTCCAGCACCACCACGTTGGGGTCTTTGCGCATGGCGGCCACGTCGGCCGGGTTGGGGTAGGGCATGACATGGCATTCGCCTTTTTGCAGCTTGGCCCAGCGCACCGAGGCATCGGGGGTGATGGCAAAAATCAGGTCGTCAATCTTGGCCTTGCCCGCCCAGTATTGGGGGAAAGCCTTGTAGCGGATCAGTGCATCTTTTTGATATTGCAGCAAAGTGAATGGGCCCGTGCCGACCGGCTCCTGGTCGATCTTCTCGGGCGTGCCGGCTTTGAGCATGGCAATCGCATATTCCTTGCTCTGCACGGCGGCAAACTGCATGGCCAGGTTGGAGAGGAACGGCGCTTCGGGCTTTTTCAGCACAATCTTGATGGTGTAGTCGTCCACCTTGTCCACCGACTTGAGCAGCTCGGGCATGCCCATGTCGCCAAAGTAGGCGTGGTTGGAACTGGTGACCTTGAAGTAGGGGTCGTTCTCGTTCCATTGGCGGGCGAACATGAACAGCACGTCATCGGCATTGAAGTCGCGGCTGGGCTTGAAGTTTTTGTTGCTGTGCCACTTGACGCCCTGGCGCAGGTGGAAGGTGTAGGTCAGGCCGTCTGCAGAGATGTCCCAACTTTTGGCCAGCGCCGGTTCCACCTGGGTGCTGCCGCGCTTGAATTGCACGATGTTGTCGTAGATTTGTTCGCTGGCGTCAAACGACGTGCCGGTGGTGTTGATGCTGGGGGCAAAATTTTCCGGGCTACCCTCCGAGCAGTACACCAAGGTCTTGGCCCCAACCTGGGTGCCCGCCAGCAACATTGGCAGCGCCAGCGCAAGCAGCGCGCTGCGCTTGAGCGTGAAGCTGCGCTTTGATTTGTGAACAGTCATCATGAAGACTCCTACAGGTTAATGCTGCCGGGCAGCGGGTTGATTAAACGGGTTGAATGAATTGCTCAGCCAGATGGCAAGCAACTTTCCTTCCAGCGAGCTCGCGCAGCTCCGGGCGTGCATTGTGGCACTGCGCCACAACGTGCGGGCAGCGGGTTGAAAACACACAGCCGCTGGGCGGGTTGAGCGGTGAGGGCAGTTCGCCGCTGAGCACAATGCGCTTTTTTGACACGCCGGTGCTGACAATGCCGGGCGTGGAAGCCAGCAGCGCTTGCGTGTAAGGGTGCAGTGGCTGCGCAAAAATGGTTTTTTTCTCGCCCTGCTCGACCGCGTGGCCGAGGTACATCACTAGCACATCGTGGGCAATGTGGCGCACCACGCCGAGGTCGTGCGAGATGAACAGGTAAGCCAGACCAAGTTCCTGTTGCAGGTCAGCCAGCAAGTTGAGCACCTGGGCCTGGATCGACACGTCGAGCGCCGACACCGGCTCGTCGGCCACAATCAGCGCGGGCTTGAGCATCAGGGCGCGAGCAATGGCGATGCGCTGGCGCTGGCCGCCGGAGAACATGTGCGGATAGCGGTCATAGTGCTCGGGGCGCAGGCCCACCAGCGCCAGCATGGCACGGGCTTGCTCAGCGCGAGATTTGGCATCCAGGTCAGTGTTGATTTCCAGTGGCGCCTCTAGAATAGCGCCAATTTTCTTGCGCGGATTGAGCGATCCATAAGGGTTTTGAAACACCAGTTGCACCGTGCGGCGCAGGGCTTGGCGCTGCTCAGGGCTGGCTTTGACCGCATCGACACCGCCCAGCAGCAGTTCACCAGCGCTGGGTGTTTCGATCAACGACACCATGCGTGCCAGTGTCGATTTGCCGCAACCCGACTCACCCACCACGGCCAGTGTTTTACCGGGCTGCACCGTAAAAGACACGCCGCTGACGGCTTGCAAATGGTCAGCCGGGTGGAACATGCCCCGGCTGATTTTGTACACCTGTTTCAGGTTGCGGGCCACCACCGCGGGGGCTGCGGTGGCTTCAGTTGTCATGTCAGGCTGACTCATGGGTTCACCGCCGGCAAGGGATAGTGGCAGCGCACCATGCCACTTTGCCATTCGCGCAATTCGGGGCGGTCGTTACGGCAATGGTTGTTGGCGTAGATGCAGCGCGGCGCAAACAGGCAGCCAGCTGGCCGGTCATACAGGCCGGGCACCATGCCGGGGATGGTGGCCAGGCGGCTGGCACCTTCACTGCGTTCGGGCATGGCAGCCAGCAGGGCTTCGGTGTAGGGGTGTTGCGGAGACTCGAAAATATCATGGGCGCTGCGCGTTTCCATGATTTGACCGGCGTACATCACCGCCACGCGCTGCGCCATCTGACTCACCACGCCCATGTTGTGGGTGATCAGCACCAGCGCCATGTTGAGGTCTTTTTGCAGGGTGCGCAGCAGATCGAGAATTTGCGCCTGGATGGTGACGTCAAGCGCGGTGGTGGGTTCGTCGGCAATCAGCAGCTTCGGGCTGCACGAGATCGCCATGGCAATCATCACGCGCTGGTTCATGCCGCCCGACATCTGGTGCGGGAACACGTTAAGGCGGCTCTCGGGGGCCGGTATGCCGACCTGCTCCAGCAATTCGATGGAACGTTTGCGCGCCGCCTTGCTGTCCATGCCAAGGTGCAGTTTGAGCGTTTCTGCCAGCTGGAAACCGACGGTAAAACAGGGGTTGAGGCTGGTGGTCGGGTCCTGAAAAATCATCGCGATGTCTTTGCCAGTGAGCTTGGCGCGCGCGCTGTTTGAGAGCTGGAGCAGATCATGGCCATCAAAACGCAGCGTGTCGGCCGTGACCACGCCGGGGAACGACACCAGGCCCATCAGCGCCATCATCGTCACGCTTTTGCCCGAGCCCGATTCGCCCACAATGCCAAGTACATCGCCCGCGTCAACCGACAGCGAGACGCCATCCACAGCGTGCATCACCGCGGTCTTGGTCGGGAATTTGACTGACAGGTTTTCTATTTCAAGCAGTGGCATAAACGGATTGGTTAGCGTTTGAGCTTGGGGTCAAAGGCGTCACGCAGGCCATCGCCCAGCAGGTTGAAGGCCAGCACGGTGATCAAAATGGCCAGGCCAGGAAAGGTGACGACCCACCAGGCGCGCAGCACAAATTCGCGTGCGTCGGCCAGCATGGTGCCCCATTCGGGCGACGGGGGTTGCGCGCCCAAGCCAAGAAAGCCCAAAGCGGCGGCGTCCAGGATGGCCGACGAAATGCCCAGCGAAGACTGCACGATGAGCGGCGCAGTGCAGTTGGGCAGCACCTCGTTGAACATCAGGCGCAGGTGGCTGGCGCCATTCATGCGCGCTGCGGTCACGTAGTCTCGGCTCATTTCGGTGATGACCGCCGCCCGCGTGATGCGCACGTAATGCGGCAGCACCACCACCGCCACGGCCAGCATGGCGTTCATGAGCCCGGGGCCCAGAATGGCCACGATCACAATCGCCAGCAGTAGGCTGGGCAGCGTCAGGATGATGTCCATCAGGCGCATCACAGCCACTTCGAAGATGCCGCGGAAATAGCCAGCGGTGAGGCCCAACACGGTGCCGATCACCACCGACAGCGCCACTACCGCCAAGCCAATGGCCAAGGACAGGCGTGCGCCATGCATCAGGCGCGACAAGATGTCGCGGCCAATCGCGTCGGTGCCGAGCCAGTGCGCGCTGGAGCCACCGGTTTGCCAAGCCGGCGGCGTCAGAAAAACGCTGGGGTCGGTTTCGTTGGGCGAGTAGGGCGCAATCCAGGGCGCCAGGGCGGCCATCAGCAGCACGCCCAGCACAATGACCAGGCCCGCCACGGCGCCCTTGTTGGTTGAAAAATAGTCCCAAAACTCGCGCAGACGGTGCGGCGGTTCGATTTGGTTGAAGGTGTCGGCAAGGGTCGTCATGGTGGGTCTTTAACCAGGGTTCAGTGCCGGATGCGCGGGTTGATGATGCCGTAGGTCACATCGACAAGCAAATTAACCAGCATGACCATGCCGCCCAGCAGCAGCATGCCGCCTTGCAGCACTGGGTAATCACGCCGACCGATGGCTTCGATCATCCACTTGCCCACGCCCGGCCAGGAAAAAATGGTTTCGGTCAGAATAGCGCCGGTGAACAGCACGCCCACTTGCAGGCCAATCACGGTGATGACGGGAATCAGCGCGTTGCGCAGGGCATGCAGCGCCACCACCCGAAAATTGGACAAGCCCTTGGCGCGTGCGGTGCGGATGTAGTCTTCGCCCAGCACCTCCAGCATCGCCGAGCGCGTCATGCGCGCAATCACCGCGAGCGGGTTGGTGCCGAGCACGATGGTCGGCAAAATCAGGTGCGTGACCGCTGACCAGAAAGCGTCCATGTCATCGGCCAGCCAGGTGTCGATCAGCAGGAAGCCAGTAACCGGCTCGATGTAGTACATCACCGAGATGCGCCCGGACACGGGGGTTAGGTCGAGCTGCACCGAAAACAGCAGGATCAGCAGCAGCCCCCACCAGAAAATTGGCATCGAGTAGCCGGTGAGCGAAATCCCCATCACACCGTGGTCCAGAATGGTGTTGCGCTTGACCGCCGCCAGTATGCCCGCCGGAATGCCAACGATCAGCGCAAACAAAATGGCGCAAATCGCCAGCTCGATGGTGGCCGGAAACAGTGCCATGAATTCATTGAGCACCGGCTCGTGGGTGATGATGGATTTGCCCAGGTCGCCCTGCAACACGCGGCCAATATAGATGCCATATTGCACCAGCACCGGGCGGTCCAGGCCATAGGCTTTGAGCAGTTCGGCGTGGCGAGTGGCGTCAATGCCGCGTTCGCCAGCTAACGTTTCGATGGGGTCGCCGGGCACCATCCGAATCAGAAAAAACGCGACCAGCGTCATGCCGATGAAGGTGGGAATGATCAGGCTGAAGCGGGTCAGAAAGAAACGGAGCATTGATCGATGGTCGGTGGTCGGTATTGGTGAGCAGAATCATGCCACAAACAAAAGGCCGACTTGCGTCGGCCTTTCAAGACATGTTTGAGGCAGGATTATTTCAAATGCTTGCCAATCAGGCCGGCCATTTCAAACATGGTGACCTGAGCCTTGCCGAAAACTTCCTTGAGCTTGGCATCGGCGTTGATCAAGCGTTTGTTGACGGTGTCCTGCAACTTGTTGGCCTTGATGTAAACCCACAGTTGTTTGACCACTTCAGTGCGCGGCAGTGGCTTGCTACCAACGACAGCAGCCAGAGCAGCGCTGGGCGTCATGGCTTTCATGAAAGCAGCGTTGACGGTTCGCTTGGCAGCAGGCGCCTTTTCGGCAACCTTTTTGGCGGGTGCCGCTGCCTTTGCTGGAGCTACCTTTTTAGCTGGTGCGGCCTTGGTCGCAGGTGCCGCTTTTTTTGCCGGCGCTTTTTTTGCAGTTGCCATGTGGGTGTCCTTTTCGTAGTTGATCAAACGCCAGCAAAAAAGATCGGCTGGTTGGTGCCGAATCCTACTGGAGAAACAACGGCTTTCCAAGAGGGGAGATGCTAATTTTTCCAGTAAAAAGTCATTTATGTTGCGTTTTTTACCGATTTACAATTTTCAGGACCGTTCAACCCTTGAGTATTGTTTTTTATGAACCCCACTTTTGCCACCTGTGATTTGTGCGATGCCCACAAAAATGACGTACCCGAGCTGTTTCGGGTACTGCCGCCAGTGTTCCGGGACTATGGCGCACGGCTGGTTTTTTGCGGCCCAGTGGTGACCGTCAAATGCTTTGAAGACAACTCGCTGGTCAAGGCGGCGGTCGATTCAGTTGGCCATGAAGACACGCCCATGGGGCGCATCGGCAAGGTGCTGGTGGTTGATGGCGCGGGCTCCTTGCGCCGCGCCTTGTTGGGTGGCAACCTGGGCGCAGCGGCAGCCAGAAACGGCTGGGCCGGCGTGGTGATTGACGGCTGCGTGCGCGACGTGGCCGAGCTGGCTGCGCTGGATGTTGGGATTCGTGCGCTGGCCAGCACGCCGATGCCAACCGAAAAAAAGAACCAGGGCTTGAAAGATTTGGCGGTGCAGATTCAGGGCGTTTGGGTGCATCCTGGCGACTGGTTGTATGCCGATGCTGATGGCATGGTCGTCAGCGCAACTAAGCTCGTTTAGCCCGCCCCGGCAGGGTGGCCAGCAGCACGCCGGCCAGGCACAGGGCAAACGCAAACAGTTGCACGCCGCTGAGCCGTTCACCCAAAAAGAGCATGCCGACCAGTGCCGCTGAAATGGGCAGCATGACGGTGAAGACGCCAGCGCGGGCTGCGGCAACAGTTTTGAGCCCGGTCATCCACAGCCACACGGTCCAGACGCTGGCGGCCAGCGCATAAAACAGCAGCAGCAGCCACATCGGTGCAGGCACCTCGGCAAAGTGAAAGCCCCAGGCGGCATACAACCCAAACGGGGTCATCAGTGCAAAGCCCCACAAGTTGATGAGCGCGGTGATGCGTTTGGGTGACAGCGTGCCGGTGAGCTTTTTGCCGATCACCGCGTAGCTGGCCTCGCACAGCACGGCGGCAAACACCAGCAGATTGCCCCACAGCGCGTTGTGCCCGGCAGGCGCAGACACGTCAGCTTTTGACATCGAAAACAAGCTGATGCCGATCACGGCCAGCGCAATCGCCGCCCACACGCGCAGGCCGATGCGTTCACGCAAAAACAGCCAGCTCAGCAGCGCCACGACGCTGGGCAGCGTGGCCATGATGATGCCAGCCGACACGGCGGTGGTCATGCTGACGCCGTACAACATGCAAATGGTGAACAGGAAATTACCCAGGAACGACTCCAGAAACAGCAGCCCTTTGGTGTTGCGGCTCAGAGGCGCTTCACCTGCCGGCCTGATCAACCAGTGCGGCATGGCCAGCGCGCCAATGCCAAAGCGCAGCCACGCCAGCAACATCACGGGCAGCGCCAACACCAGCGGCTTGCTCAGCGCCACATAGCTGCCGACCAGCGACATGCTGGCGGCCAGTAACAGGTAGGCGAGCCAGCGCGGCGCGGCGCGGGCAAAATCTTGGCTGTGTGGTGTCACGTTTTGGCTGGTGTGGTGGTCAAAGTGGCTTGCAACATGGTCGCGCAACCTGTCTGAATAGTTTGGCGCAACGGTGGATTGATCGATGGTAGGTGAATTGGCACCTTGAACGCGCCTCAACCCCGGATAATTTGTGGTGCCGCTGTTGGCGGTGCAACCTGCTCAGCGAGCGCTCATTTTCAAGGATGTGTTCATGTCAATCGGTGAATTTGCCTACGCCAACAACAGCAACCGTTTTCTGGCGGCGCCTGAACTGGCGCAGCAGCCTTTTGCCGTGGTCGGTGTTCCCTTTGACGGCGCGGTGACCAATCGGCCCGGCGCGCGCTTTGGCCCGCAAGCCATTCGCAGCGCCAGCCTGATGCTGTGCGACGGCTTGCACCCGCACTTTGAAGTCACACCGCTGGGGCATCTGGGTGACGGCCATGACATGCGTCTGCCCAACGCCTCGCCGCTGGCCGAAGTGCGGGCGTTGATCCAGGCCCGGGCCAGCGCGCTGATGGCGCGCCACCACTGCGTCTTTCTGGGGGGTGACCACTCCATCACCTTGCCCCTGCTGCGCGCCGCCCATCAGCAACATGGCGCGCTGGCGCTGGTGCACTTTGACGCCCACTGCGACACCTGGACAGACCATTTTGGCGAACCCTCGGGCCACGGCACCTGGACTTATGAAGCGCTACAGGAGGGCCTTGTGAGTCCGCAGCATTGCGTGCAAATCGGCTTACGCTCCAGCGGTGCGCGGGCGGCGCGCGAGTATGTGCAAGACCAGGGCGGCCTGATCTTTACCGGCCGCTCGTTGCGCGGGCTTGACGGCGCAGCACTGCAGCCGGTGATCGCGCAAATTGTGGCGCGCCTGGGCGACCGGCCCTGTTACCTGACGCTCGACATCGACTGCCTAGACCCCGCCTTTGCGCCCGGCACCGGCACCCCTGAGCCCGGTGGCCTGAGCAGCGCACAGGTGCTGACCCTGCTGGAGGATTTGGCGCCGCTGAACCTGGTCGGCATGGACTGCGTTGAAGTGGCGCCCGCCTATGACCACGCCGAGCTCACCAGCATCGCAGCGGCCACATTTGTCTGGACCTATCTGTGCGGCCAGATTGCCAAACTTGCCTGAAAGTGCGTTTTGATGCTGCTCGACTCCGACACCCAGCTTAACCAGCACAGCTACTACGAAGCCAGCGTGCAGCGCGAGGCCGCTCAGGCACCTTTGCAGGGCAACATCAGTGCCGACGTGCTGGTGGTCGGTGCCGGTTTTGCCGGCTTGTCGGCCGCCATCGAACTGGCACAGCGTGGTTACCAGGTGGTGGTGCTGGAGGCCGACCGGGTCTGTGCCGGGGCTTCGGGGCGCAACGGCGGCCAAGCCATTGTGGGCTATGCCAGCGGCCAGGAACCCTTTGAAGCGCAACTCGGCAAAGCGCGGGCGCGGCTGGCCTGGAACTTGTCGATGCAATCGGTTGACCTGATCGACCAGCGCATCGCCGCCTTTCAGATTGACTGCGACCGCCAGCACGGCTACCTGTATGTGGCCGACTCGGCGCGCAAGGCGCGCGCGCTGGCCGCCGAGATGCAAGCCATAGCGGACTACGGTCTGGCAACCGACTTTGCCAGCGGGGCCCAGGTGCAGCGCCACATTGCCAGCCCGCTTTACCGCGCCTGTGCCTATGAGCGCAAGTCGGGTCACCTGCATCCGCTCAAATACGGTCTGGGCCTGGCGCGCGCCGCCAGAAGTTTGGGCGTGCAAATTTACGAGTATTCGGCGGTCACTGGTTTGCAGCGCGGCGCAAAATTGACCGCCACGACAACGCAAGGATCGGTTAGCGCGCCCTTTGGTGTGCTGGCCGGCAACTGCATGCTGGCTGAATACGGCCCGGCGGTGGCCCCCGACATTGCGCCGCGCATCATGCCGGTGGGCACCTACATGATCGGCACCGCGCCGCTCGACCCCGCACTGTGCCAGCGCTTGATCCCCAGCAATGCGGCGGTGTGCGACAACAACTTTGTACTCGATTACTTTCGCTTTAGTGCCGACCACCGCATGCTCTTTGGCGGGCGCGTCAGCTACACCACGCGCACGCCGGCCAATTTACAAGCGGTGATGGCCGCACGCATGGCCAAGGTGTTTCCCGAGCTGAGCAAGGTGCCAGTCGAGTTCTTGTGGGGCGGCTTTGTCGACATCAGCATGAACCGCGCGCCCGACTTTGGCCGTCTGGGCGACAACCTGTATTACCTGCAGGGTTTCAGCGGCCATGGCGTGGCGCTTACCGGCCTGGCCGGACAACTGGTGGCGCAAGCGGTGGCGGGCCAGGCCGAGCAGTTCGATGTGTTTGCCCAATTGCAACACCGCCGTTTTCCGGGTGGGTCGCTGCTGCGCATGCCCAGTCTGGTGCTGGGCACGCTCTACCACCGGCTGCGCGATGTGCTGTGAGCAGGCAATTTGAACTTCCGCAAGTCTGGTCCCGCTGCCCGGGCGCCGACCAAGGCTACATTCCACTTTTCAAACCTGTGTGACCGGTATTGAGAATTTGGCACGCCCAGTGACCGCCATAGGGCAACTGCCCGGAACGTTTGCACTTGGTCGTCAACAGACACCGAAAACCGATAGCCCCTCAAAAATTTCCGGTGTGCGGCATAGCCTCGCTGGCTTCATGCGGCTCACAGGTCAGTCAGTCCACCAGTGCGCAGCACCTGGACCGCTACCGCGCGCCACAGCACCTGTGCCTGCGGCACCACCAGCGTCAGCCGAGTCTTGGCCCGTGTCATGCCGGTGTAAAGCAGCTCGCGCGTCAGTACCGCCACCGGCCGGTCTGGTAACACCAGGGCCACATGCGCAAATTCAGAACCCTGCGATTTATGCACTGTCATGGCAAAGACGGTTTCTACCGCGTCCAGTCTGGCAGGCAGCACCCAGCGCAGGCCGCCTTGACCGTCCGGAAAGGCCACGCGCAAGCCATTGGCGTGCGGTAGGCACAGGCCGACATCGCCATTCATCAGTTTGAGCGCGTAGTCGTTGCGCGTCACCATCACCGGACGGCCAGCGTACCAACCTGCATCATTCAACCCCAGGCTGGCGGCAATACGCTGGTTCAGGCTGTTCACACCCCAAGGGCCGTCACGCACTGCGCACAGCACCTGAAAACTGGCAAACGCTTGCAGGGCGGCCAGTGCCTGGGTGTCGCTGCATGGGCTGTTTTTGAGGGGTGCAAGTTGTTCCAGCCAGGCTTGCCAGCCGTGTTGCACCAGGGCTTTCAAGCGCGTGTCGTTGGCTTGGGCGGGCCGGAGCCGGGTGACGCTGCCTGTCGCGTCAAGTTGCCAGAGGGGCGCTTGCTGCCAAAGCTTTGCTGCGCCGGCGCTGTCGCCCGCATTCACCGCGCGGGCCCATTGGCCAATGCCACTGTCGTCTGCAAAGCGGTGACTTTTGCGCAACATGACAGTTTGCTGCGCCAGGGCCGAGCCGTTGCCGGCCCAGGCGCTCACGTCGGCGCCGGTGGCTTGCGCCAGCCAGGTCAGCGTGTCGGCGGTGTAGTTGCCCTGGTCGGCAGCGGCACAGAGCTGGCCCATGACGGCACCGGCTTCGACCGAGGCTAACTGGTCCTTGTCGCCGAGCAAGATGAGGCTGGCGTTCAAGGGCACAGCGGTCAGCAGGCGGGCCATCATGTCGAGGTCGATCATGGAGGCTTCATCGACCACCACCAAATCCACGGCTAGCTCTGGCACCGCGTCTTGCGCCAGGTTGCTGCGCACTTGCAGCAACTTGTGCAGGGTGACGGCCTGGGTCGGAATGTTTTGCTGCAACTGAGCGGGCAGCTTTTGCACCGCTGAAGCAATCGATTCGCCCAGCCGCGCTGCCGCCTTGCCAGTGGGTGCCGCCAGCGCGATGCGCAAGGGCGCATGCTGGCGCGCCGGGTCGGCTTGCAGCAGCGCCAGCAGGCGCACCACGGTGGTGGTTTTGCCGGTGCCGGGGCCACCCGTGATGAGGGTGAAGCGCTTGCGCGCGGCCAGTGCGCAGGCCACCTTTTGCCAATCCGGCGCGGCACTTGGCTGGCCTGCGTCGAACAGTAGTGACAACGTTTCAGTCAGATTGGCAGGCACCGGGCAGGCTTGTGCCAAGCGCGCAGCAATCGAAGTGCGGATGCTTTGCTCGGCCTGCCAGTTGCGGCGCAGGTACAGACGTGCACCGTCGCGCACCAACGGGCTATTGGCGCCTTCAGTCCAGGGCAGGCTGGCCGCGCTCTGGCGCAATTCCAGAGAAAGCGTGGCCAGATCCAGACAGGCGTGGCCGAGCCCGAACTGGTGGCTAACCTTGGCGGCCAACTCGCTGTGCAGCGGGTCAGGGCTGGGTTGAACGTCTTGCAGAAATGCTACCAGCGCCCGGTCCAGCCCGGTCAACTCTGCGGTGTCGGCTTCAGCGGGTAGGGCGTTCATGCGCTGGTTTCCTGGGTTGCTGTTGATGCTTGGCTGCCAGCAAATGCCGCGTCGAGCGCTTCGATCAGCGCTTTGGGTGGCTTATCAAAATACAAGCCAGCGCCAGCTTGGTCAATGCCACGCAAAAAGAGGTAAGCCGCACCGCCAATGTGCAAGTTGTAGTCGTAATGGACGCCCAGGCGCGATTTCAGCAGCCGGTGCAGCGCCAGCAAATACAGCGCGTATTGCACGTCGTAGCGGTGCGCCAGCATGGCCTGCTGCAGTTGCGCCGGGTCGTAGGTCGGCAGTTTGTTGGACTTGTAATCGAGCACGTAGTAGCAGCCCTCAAACATGAACACCAGGTCTATGAAGCCGGTGAGCATGCCCTCCAGTTGCCGCTGCTGCATAGCTTGGCGCGGCTGGCCGACCAGCACATGCTGTGCGATCAGGCGGTCCAGTTGTGCGCTGCCCAGCGCGCTGACCTTCAGGCTGAAGGCCATTTCGGCCCAGTGCTGGTCACTGTTCAAATGACCCAAAACCAGCTTGGTGGATGCCAACACTGGCACGGGCGTGTTGACGACGGCTGGCACCCAACTGCGCAGCAAGTCGCACTCGGATTCATCGAGCTTGAGCGCTTGCGCCTTGCGGGTCAGCAGCTTGTGCCAGTCAGCGGTGATGGCATCCGGCGGCGTGTTTTGCGCTGCTGGCCAGCCCTGTTGCGCTTGCCACTCCAGCAGGTCATGCAGCAGCGTGCCGTAGTGGCTGCCGGCAGGAAAGGCATTCAACGGCGGTGGCGGCAAATTGAGTTGATCGTGCTGGTCCCACAGCTCAGGCTGGTCTGGCAGGTCTGATTGCCCGGACAAATCGGTGTCTTGGGGCAGGGCGCTGTCAATCTGTGCATCGCCCAGGCGTTCGTCTTGCGCAGAACCTGCGGCCAGTGCTGGGCTTGCACTTGCCACATCACGCGTGAGTGCGCTGAAGCTGGCACTCCACCAGCGGCTAAAAAGCAAGCGATGCGGTCTCAGTGCCGGTTGCCAGTGCTTGCTGCTCGCGGCGGGTGTGTATGCGGTGGCATTGGGCTCGGGCGTGTCTTGCACCACGATGTGTTCAGTCTGCCAGGCTGTCAGGCACTGCGCCAGGTCGCCACTGGCTTGACGGCCCAACAGCGCCGACACCGCACTTTTGACCTGGATGGTTTTGCCCTCCACATCGCCCCGGGTGGCGGTGATGCCCAGCCACAACGCCTGCTCGGCGCGGGTCAGGCCAACGTAGAGCAAACGAATGTCTTCGGCCAGGCGCGGGCCATCGTCCTGACCCTTGTCAACCGCGCGGAAATTGGCCACAAAGGGCAAGAACACCAGCGGGTATTGCAGCCCCTTGGCCTTGTGCAGGGTGACGACCTGCACCAGGTCGGCGTCGCTTTCAAGGCGCAACTGGGCGCTGTCGCCACTGGCTTGCGGGTCGCGCAACTGGTCTTCCAGGTAGCGCTGCAGGGCAGCAACGCCCTGCAGCCCGAGGCTGGCGCTTTGCAGCAAATCGCCCAGGTGCAGCAGGTTGGTCAACTGGCGTTCGCCACTGTTGCCCTGCGGTTTTTGCTCGGCCTTGTCCTGCGCGAGCAAGCGCGCCGGAATGGCTTGGTCATGCAGCAACTGGTGCAGCATTGGCAAAAATCCCTGGCGCTGCCACACGGCTTGCCAGGCGTGAAAGCGCTCTGTCAGTGCGTCCCAGGCGGCCTCGTCAAGAAACAGCGCTTCCACCTCGCGCCAGGGCAGGCCCCAGAGCCCGGTGGCCAGCGCGGCCCGCACCCAGTGGCTGGCACGCGGGTTGGCCACCGCCCGCAAGATGCGCCACAAATCCAGCGCCTCGGGGGTGGCAAACACGCTGTCGCGCTCCGACAAATACACGCTGCGCACGCCACGGCTGGCCAGCGCGCCTCTAATGGCGCGGGCCTCGCGCCAGTCGCGCACCAGCACGGCCATGGCACCGGGCTGCGCCGCACCGGCGTTGAGCAAAGCGGTCATTTGTGTGGCAAAGCTGTCGGCCATTTGCCGCATCCACACCGCCTTGCGCTGGATGTGTGGGCTTTGCAAGTGCCAGACCGTCATGGCCACTTGGCGCTGGCCCGCCACTTGCAGCGGTTGCACCAGGGTGTTAGAGGCCGTCACGGTGTCAAAAGGCACGTCACCAAACGGCTTGATTGCATGCTCAAAGATATGGTTGACGGCCGCTACCACGCCGGGTGTGGAGCGGTAGTTGCCGCTTAGCGTGTGGATGGCCTGGGCTTGCTGGCGCGCGCTAAGGTAGGTGGCGAGGTCGGCGCCACGAAAACTGTAGATGGCTTGTTTGGGGTCGCCAATCATGATCAGCCCGGTGCTACCAGCGTCTTGCACTGCGCTGCCGCAGGCACCATAGATTTTGGACAGCGCGCCGTACTGCCACGGGTCGGTGTCCTGAAATTCATCGACCAGCGCCACTGGAAACTGCGCGCGGATGGCGCTTGCCAACCGTCCGTCAGTGGCTTGCAGCGCGTGGTACAAGTTCTGCAGCAGGTCAGAAAAATCAAACTGCGCCAGCCGGGCCTTGGCCTGGTGGTAGGCGGCAGCCACCTCAAACGCGGCGTGAGCAAGCAGCAGCTCGGTCACCTGGGGTTGCTGGTTCAGGTGATCGCACAGGGCTTCGAGGTGGTCAAACACCGGCTGCTGGCAGGCGGGTTGCCAGCCTTTTTGGCGCAGCACGCCGGTGGCAAAGCGCTGCAGCAGGGTTTGTGCAGCATCGCGCTCCTTGGCGCTCATGTCGTCGAGCAGCGGCCCCTTGGCCCAATCCGCCAACTTCGGCGGCCAGTCCTTGCGGTAGCCTTTGATGGCTTTTTGGGCGATGCTGTCGTTGAGCAGCGCGATGACGGTATCGGTGCAGGCGCTGCGTGCCGTGTCTTCAAGCTGTAAAAACCTGGTCTGCCAGTGTTCCCAGTCGCGAATCACCGCGTCTGGCGGAGCCGGTGTTGGTGCATTGGGTTGGGGCGCGCGTTCTTCGAGTTTCCATAGTGGCATGATTGCCAGCATCAGTTCCTCTGGCGTGTTTCCCAGGTCCTTGAGCGCCCCCAGTTGCGCGGCAGTTAGCGGGTAAAACCACTTGCGCCAGTAGTCTTGTGCCGCACTGAGTTTGAGTGCCGCGCTGTCTTCAACCCGGCTTTGCTGGAACAGGCTGGCGCTGTCAAAAGCGTGGGTTTTGAGCATGCGGCTGCTCCAGCCGTGGATGGTGAAGATGGCGGCTTCGTCCATCCACTGCGCTGCCAGGTCGAGCCGTTCGGCGCAGGCTGGCCAATGCGCTACCTCGATGTCAGCGCGCAGCTTGCGTAAAAAATCATCCACCTCAAAATCAGCTTGCTCGCCGTGTTGGAAAAAGCGCGCCGCTTGCGCCAGGCGCGCCCGAATGCGCCCACGCAGCTCGGCGGTGGCGGCCTCGGTGAAAGTCATCACCAAAATTTGCGGCGGGTACAAACCGCTGTCTGGCAGTGTGTGGCCCGGCGTGTGGCCCAGCACCAAGCGCACATAGAGTGCTGCCAGCGTCCAGGTTTTGCCGGTACCCGCCGAGGCCTCGATCACCTGCAAAGAGGTGAGCGGCAGCGTCAGGGCATCGAGTTTTTTTACGGCAGGCATGACGGCAGCTAGGGTGGGCGTGGCTTCGGTCATGGCTGGGTGTCCTCGCTGGCGGGAGCTTGCAGTTGCCGCGCCATGTTGCCATACAAGCATTCGGCCCAAGCGGGCAGCTCGGCTTCAAGCTCGTCATAGCTTTCAAAAGCGCGCGCCAGGTAGGCTGATTCGGCGCGTTCGCCAGATTGGTAAGCGCCGTCAAAAACCGCCTCTGCCACCTCATGCGGGTCTTTAGGGGTTTTGTCGGGCTTGTCCTCGGCCAGGCGCTCAGCCTGGCGCACGGCTTGCAGATACGCCCAGCCGGTCTTGCAGGCAGCAGGCAGCGGGCGCTGCCAAGCTGCCTGGTAGGCCAGTACCAGTTTTTCCAGCATGGCCCGTGCGTCGGCGGCAGTCATGGGCTGGAACACCACCTCGCCATCCAAGCCGAGTTGCACGCTGGTCAGGGGTAGGGCGCTGGCACAGGCTGCCAGGTGCTGCAGCCACAAGCCGACGACGATGTGGCAGCGCGCGGTTTGCTCATCCTTTTTGCCCTCCAGCACAGCGCCAACGCGTTGGTCGATTTGCAAATAGCCAAGGTCGCTGCCGTAAAGCCCGGTTAGCGTGCCGGTCAGATGGGCGTCACCCACGGTCAGGTCGATCGACTGCGCGGGCAGGGCGTTCGGGTAGCGTTGCAGCCAGTCGCTGCGCCGATCCAGCACCACTTGCGTTTTGGTTTGCAGCTCAGTGGCCAGGCGCTGGCCAAAGGCGGCCATCGGCAGTTGGCCCGATAACGCCAGTTTTTCCAGCGCCTGCGGCAAGTCAGCGGCATCAAGCAGCGCTTGCCCGACCTGGTGGTGCTGCAAGCCATTGAGCGCAAAAGGCTCCTCGGCTTGCTCAAGTTCATCGACCGTGTCAAGCCGCACTTGCAAGCGTGATTTGAAGAACACCTCGACCGGCTGGCGCAGCAGTTGGCGCAGATCGGCCAGCGTTAGCTGGCTGGGTGCTGCAACAATGGCGATGCTGTTATCGGGCGCCGGGGGTGTTGCACGGTCATGCACCCGCGCCCAGTCGGTGGCGTAGGTCTGAAAGCCTGATTCCTGCAAAAAATAGGCTTCAGAAAAGGCCTGCAAGGGATGTTGTTGAACTTTGGGCGCGGCTTGCCAGCCGGCTTGGAGGTGGTCGATGAGTTGTGCCACAAGTACCGAGGGCGGCTGCTCGGCGTTGTCGGCTGCGCTGTGGCCTTGCCAGCTCACATAAAGCTTTTGCCGTGCTGACAGCAGGGCCTCAAGAAATAAGTAACGGTCGTCCTCGCGGCGCGAGCGGTCACCGGCGCGCCAGCTCTGCGCCATCAGGTCGAAGTCGCGCGGCGCTTGCTGGCGCGGGTAGTCGCCGTCGTTCATGCCCAGCAGACAAATCACCTTGAAGGGAATGGCGCGCATCGGCATCAGCGTGCCAAACTGCACGCCGCCGCCAAAAAAGCGCTGCTGCAAACTGCTTTCCTCGATCTGCGCCAGCCAGTGTTCGCGCACCACGTCCAGCGGCAGCGGGGTGTCAAGCCGGGCCGCTTCGCAGGCTTGCAGCCAACTCTCCAGTGGGCTCAGACAGCGCTGGAGCAGGCGCTCGTCGGCATCGTCGCTGGCCGCAAAAAAGCGCGTGACCAGGTCGGTCAAAATTGGCCCCCATTGCGCGGCTGGCTTGTTACCGGTGAGCGCTTGCAGGGTGGTGTGGGTGGCTTCCAGCCAGTCGAGCAGGGCGCTGAGCACGGGCGCATCGAGCCCGCCCAGCGCGGGTTGCGGCAGCGTGGCGCCCCACGGCGCACCGGCGCCCACCGCGTAGCCCAAGAGCAGTCGGCGCAGGCCAAAGGCCCAGGTGTTCTGGTCCAGGCCCGTCACGCCTTCGGGCACGCCCCAGGCCACGCGGTGGCTGGCATCCAGCCCCCAGCGCACGCCGGCCTGCGCCAGCCAGTCGTGCAGCTGCGCCACGTCGGCCTCACTCAGGCCAAAGCGCTGGCGCACCGCTGCCACTTCAAACAGCCCCAGCCAGTCGGCCAGTGACAGGCGCGAGGTGGGCAGCGCCAGCAGTTGCGCCAGCGCCTGCACCAACGGCGACTGGCGCGGCGTGGTGTCGGCCAGCGCATAGGGAATGTGCCGCGCCTGCCCCGGCGCAAAACGGCCAAAGACTGCCTGGATGTGCGGCGCAAGCGCGGCCATGTCGGGCACCATGACCATCACATCGCGCGCTTGCAGGGCGGAGTCTTTGCTGAACCAGTCCAGCAATTGGTCGTGCAGCACTTCGACCTCGCGCTGTGCCGAGTGGCAACTGACCAAGCGGATCGAATCATCGGGGGTGTGAGCCCGGGGCGCGTCTGTCAAGGGCGCCAGGTTGAGCACGTCGGATTGCAGTTGCTGTAGCAGGCCGGGGTTGGGCTGGTTGGTGGCCGGATCGGTGAAGACATCGACCCGGTTGAGTTGTTGCCGGTAGCGCTCTGGCGCGTCAAAGCCGTCGAGCAAATGCAGGTAGTCGCGGCCCTGTTTGCCCCAGGATGCCAGCAGCGGGTGGCCTGTGCCTGGCAGCGGCTTGGGGTTTTGCCGATGCCGCACCTGAGCGCGCAACAGGTCATGCCCCGCCACGATGTCACCCCAGTAGTACTGACACGGGTTTTGCACCAGCAGCAGCACCTGGCAGACTTCGCCCAGCATGGCCAGCGCTTCGACGGTTTGCATTGGCAGCGACGAAATACCAAACACCACCAGCCGTGGCGGCAAACCGGCCGGGCGCTTGGCCGTGGCCTGGAATTGCTGTGTCTGTGCCTGGATCGTGGCCATAAAGCGCTCATGCACGCCAGCGCGCGAGGCATCGGCCAGCATTGGCCCGACATCGGCGCGCAGATCGCGCCACAACTGGGCTTGCCAGGCGTGCTCTGGGCTCAACGCGCCCGGCTGGCCGCGGTGGTCGCGCAACAGGTCATGCCCGGTTTGGCCAGTCGCCCAGTCGGTCAGCCAGTCGGCGCGGTAGCTTTGGTAGGCATCGAACACATCGGCCACTTGCAGCGCCAGTTGGTAGCGTTTGCGGCCGTCGGCATCACCCGCCAGGTAGCGCTGTAGCGGTGCATAAACCGGATTACCCGCTGCCAGTTCGGGCAACAGGCGCACCAGGCGCCAGAGCAACAGGTGCTTGTCAAACGGCATTTGCGCCGGAACGGCAGCCGCACCCAAGACCTTGCGATACACCTGCCACAGGTAGCCGCTGGGCAATTCGAGCCGGGTGGCGGCGCAAATGCCTAAAGCGCTGTCGTCGGCCAGCGCCATTTCCAGCCAGTGCTTCATGCCGTTGCTTTGCACCAAAATCACCTCGGGTGTTAGGGGCGGCAGTGGCTGGGCGTGCAGGAATTGGCAGAGCAGGTCGCGCAGGTCTTCCAGGCGGTTGCCGTGCAACACCATAAAGCCGGGTTTGAGCGATTGGGTGTTGGCGCTGGCGTTGGACATGGTCATATTTTGGTGCTACAGCGCGTCAAGGCGCTGGCGATGGTTTGGGCCAGCAGCGGCCCGAAGTGCTCGATTTCGGCCTGCGGCGCGTAGCCGTAGCCGATGATCAGACCGCGCAAGCGGGTTTCCTCAAGGCAATAGCCAGACAGCGGCCGCACCGTCAGCCCGAGCTTGGCCAACTGCTGCGCCAGCGCTTTATCGTCCAGTGTGTCGGGCAGGCGCAGGCACAGGTGCAGGCCTTGCTCGGCCCCGGTGATGCGGGCCAGCGGCCCCAGGCAGGGCTGCAATGCGGTCAGCAAACTGGCGCGGCGTTGGGCGTAGCTTTGCCGTGCGCGGCGCAAGGCGCTGGCGAAATGCCCCATCTCGATGAACTCGGCCAGCGCGGCCTGCAGTGGCATCTGGCCCGGGCGATTGAGGTCGTAATGGGCTCGCTTGAAGTCGGCAGCCAGGTTTTTGGGAACCACCAGGTACCCCAGTTTGAGCCCCGGGTAAAGCACCTTGGAAAACGAACCGAGATAGATCACGCGCTGGTCGGTATCGAGCCCGGCCAGCGATGAAATGGGCGGGCCGCTGAAGCGGAATTCGCTGTCGTAGTCGTCCTCCAGGATCCAGGCCTGGTGCTGGCGCGCCAGCGTGAGTATTTGATGCCGTCGGGCCAGCGACATGACGGCGCCGGTGGGGTATTGGTGCGACGGCGTGACATAGATCAGGCGCGGCGGTGTGGCGTCATCAGCGGGTCTGGGCGCAATACCCTGCTCGTCAACTGGCACCGCATGCAACGCCAGCCCGGTGGCCATGAAGGCCTTGACCGCTCCCCAGTAGGCCGGGTCTTCGAGCCAGACCGCATCGCTCTGATTGGCCAGCAACTGCGAACACAGCGCCAGCGACTCCTGCGTGCCGCTGGTGATGATGACTTGCTCGATGTCCAGCGGCACGCTGCGAAACACCCGCAGGTAGTCGGCCACGGCGCGGCGCAGCGGGGCGTAGCCGCCCGAGCTGCTGTAGTCGAGCATGTCGGGGTAGGTCATGCGCCAGTGCTTGTTTTGCAGGCGTTGCCACAACGCCACCGGAAACGCGCTGAAATCGGCAATGCCCGGCGTAAAGGGCTGAATCTCCAGCTCGGTGGCGCAAAACGTGCTGCTCAAGCGCATGCCGCGCTCCGACAGGCTGGCGTGCCGGCCGGGCGCGCCGCGCCGCTGCGGCGCAGCGATTCGGGGCACGTTGTCGCTGACAAAGGTGCCGCTGCCGATGCGGCTGACCAGGTAGCCCTCGACTGTCAACTGGCTGATGGCCGCCACCACGGTGTTGCGCGACAACTGCAGGTCTTGCGTCAGGTCGCGGCTGGAGGGCAGGCGCTCGCCGGCGGCCAGTTTGCCGTCAAGCATCGCGCGCCTCAGCGCCTCGTAAAGTTGCCGGTGCAGCGGCAGCCTGGAGGGCGGGTCCAGCCGGGTGATTTCGGTCAGCAGCAGTTCCGAGAGCATGTCGAGTGGAGAAGTGGCACCATGGCCAAGGTTTAAATGGCTCTGATTGTGAACCAATTTCAGGGCCACAATGATTTTTATAACAACGCGCAAAATAGGTGACACGTTTCACCCTGGAGCAAACCATGAATGCCAAGAAGTCAATGAATTTCAACGATCTGGAGCAATGGCTCAACGAGCGCCGCGTGACCGAGGTGGAGTGCCTGGTGCCCGACCTGACCGGTGTCGCCCGTGGCAAGATTTTGCCGCGCGTCAAGTTCACCGAAGACCGTGGCATGCGCCTGCCGCAGTCGGTGGTGGCGATGGGCGTCACGGGCGAGTTCCCCGAGAGCGGCCCCTATTACGACGTCATCGATCCCACCGACAAGGACATGCAGTTGCGCCCCGACCCCTCCACCGTGCGCATCGTGCCCTGGGCCAGCGACCCTACTGCTCAGGTCATCCACGACTGTTTTGACCACCAAGGCAACCTGGTGCCGTTTGCGCCTCGCAGCGTGCTGCGCCGGGTGTGTGACTTATTTGCCGCTGAGGGCATCAAGCCTATCGTGGCCCCCGAGCTGGAGTTTTACCTCACTGCCCGCAACACTGACCCCAACACGCCTCTACGCCCGCCCATTGGCCGCAGTGGCCGCAGCGAAACCTCGCGCCAGGCCTACAGCATTGACGCAGTCAACGAGTTCGACCCGCTGTTTGAAGAAATCTACGATTTTTCAGACAAGATGGAGCTCAACGTTGACACGTTGATTCACGAAATCGGTGCTGGCCAGATGGAAATCAACTTTTTCCATTCCGAGCCACTGGGGTTGGCCGATGAAGTCTTCCTTTTCAAGCGCACGGTGCGCGAATCGGCCTTGCGCCACGACATGTACGCCACTTTCATGGCCAAGCCGATTGCCGGCGAGCCCGGCAGCGCCATGCACGTGCACCAGAGCATGCTCGATGTGACCACTGGCAAGAACATTTTCAGCAACCCTGACGGCACGCCTTCCGAAGCCTTCATGTACTACATTGGCGGCCTGCAGCGCTATATTCCGGCGGCCATGGTGCTGGTGGCGCCCTATGTGAATAGCTACCGGCGCCTTTCGCGTAACACCGCCGCGCCGATCAACATCGAATGGGGCTACGACAACCGCACCGTGGGCATTCGCTCGCCGATTTCATCGCCCGAGGCGCGCCGGGTTGAAAACCGCGTGATTGGCGCTGACGCCAACCCTTACGTGGCGCTGGCCATGACGATGGCGTGCGGCTATCTGGGGCTCAAGAACAAGATCAAGCCCAAGGCCGAGATGAAAGGCGATGCTTATCTGTCACCGTACTCGCTGCCGCGCAGCCTGGGCGAGGCGCTGGACTGGCTGCGCCGTGAGTCTGATTTGCACGAGGTGCTGGGCAAGGAATTCATCACCGTGTATTCGGAAATTAAGGAGCTTGAATTTGACGAATTCATGAAAGTGATTTCGCCCTGGGAACGTGAGCACCTGCTGCTGCATGTGTAACGTGCTTTTCTTTTATCCCACCGTTTGTTGACTCAAGGACCGCCACCATGAACGCTTTCACCTCTGCGCAAGCTTTGTCCACCGCTGAAATTCAGGCCATGGACAGCGCCCATTTCATTCACCCGTTCACCGACCACGGTGACTTGGCCACGCGTGGGGCGCGCGTCATTGTCAAATCCGAAGGCATTTACGTCTGGGATTCCGAAGGCGAAAAAATGCTCGACGCCATGAGCGGCCTGTGGTGTGTCAGTGTGGGTTACGGCCGCAAGGAATTGGCCCAGGCGGCCTATGACCAGATGCTGACGCTGCCGTTTTACAACAGCTTTTTCCAGACCACCAACCTGCCGGCAGTCAAACTGGCCACGCGCCTGGCCGCACTGGCGCCCAAGGTGGGCGACCGCACCTTCGAGCATGTGTTTTATTCAAGCAGTGGCAGTGAGAGCAACGACTCCAACGTGCGCATGGTGCGCCGTTATTGGGATCTGCTGGGGCAGCCGCAACGCAAGGTCATCATCAGCCGCAAAAACGCCTACCATGGCAGCACCATGGCCGGGGCATCGCTGGGCGGCATGAGCAGCATGCACGCGCAGGGCGACCTGCCGATTCCCAACATCACCCATATCGAGCAGCCGTATTTTTTTGAAAACGCTCTGCCGGGCGAAAGCGCTGATGCGTTTGGCCTGCGCGCTGCCGGTTGGCTGGAAGAAAAAATTCTCGCGCTGGGTGCCGACAAGGTGGCCGCCTTCATTGCCGAGCCGATTCAGGGCGCTGGCGGTGTCATCATCCCGCCGGCCACTTACTGGCCCGAGATTCAGCGCATTGTGGACAAATACGGTATTTTGCTGATCAGCGACGAGGTGATTTGTGCCTTTGGCCGCCTCGGCCACTGGTTTGCCTATGAAAAATTTGGCTACAAGCCCGATCTGGTGACCTTTGCCAAGGCCGTCACCAGCGGCTACATACCGTTGGGCGGCGTCATGGTGGGCAATCGCGTGGCCCAAGTGCTGATCGACAAAGGCGGCGAGTTCAACCACGGCTACACCTACAGCGGCCACCCGGTGGCGTGCGCCGTGGCGCTGGCCAACCTTGACATCATGGAAAGCGAACAACTTCCGCAACG
>Ga0210026_1001238_pt1 | contig 25581 bp, 24 predicted proteins | sample CryGeymeta201509_FD_183977 | JGI IMG/M metagenome (GOLD analysis project Ga0210026, IMG submission 183977) | Groundwater microbial communities from Crystal Geyser aquifers in Utah, USA - Crystal Geyser metaG 2015-09 (SPAdes) (version 2) | ecosystem: Environmental > Aquatic > Deep subsurface >...
ACTGCTCACAGCTCACAGCTCACAGCTCACAGCTCACAGCTCACAGCTCACAGCTCACAGCTCACAGCTCACAGCTCACAGCTCACAGCTCACAGCTCACAGCGCACGGCTCACCACGAGGCGTCTCGACTCGTCTGCGGCCACTGATGGCATTCGACACGCCCATGTGGCGTCGGCTGTTTGGAGTGCATTAGGCGAGCGTTCACGGCCTCAGCTCGAGTGAGCTGAGTGTGTGTAAATTAGACTGTCTTGGGGGGGCGGGAGTGAAGTCTCCCTTTGGGCGTTCTGCGGTCGGCGAATCAGGTCGCTGAAGCAGCGGGCTCGGCGACGACATCAACCACTGGGTTGGATGCGTCTTTGACCAATTGCGCTGGAACGTAGTTCTTTTCGTAGATCTGGACGGTTTCATTGTCCATGGCTTCTTTGAGCATGCCCTCAAGGACCGGCCCATACTGTGTGATCAGCTGGTTGAACGGATCAACAGGGCGGAAGAAGATGGCCTGCCAAGGGCCGAGTTGTCCCCGGATTTTGCCGTCGCGAATTTGGGCGACGTACATCTCGCGGTTTTCTTTCAACGTCTCATCCGTCGCGGCTTCCTTAGCCTTGAGTCGGACGATCACTTTTGCTGCACCAACGTCGTAGACCTTGCCGTTGAACGCATTTTCGGTCGTGAGCTTGAACGCGTCGATCACCAGTTGAGGATTCGGTCCAATGCCAGGTGCGCTGTTCCATGCTCGGCCAAGGCCGGGGATCGAACGACCAAGAATCGCGGCGTAGTCTTCACCTTCGATGGTGAAGAGTCCCGTGCTTGCAGTGCTGACGGCATCCCAAACGCTAGGGACAGGATCCGCGCCTTCTGCGGCCGCGGGGTGTAACTCGGTGAGGGCGGCCTCAAGCGATTCGCTTGTTTTTGCCTTCTCAACGAGCTGAGCGATCATTTTTGCGATCTCTTGGTCAACGCGCTCGGTCTGGAACATGGCTTTGGCGATGTCTTGTTCGACTTCAGCCAGTGGGGTCACCTTGGCATCTCGTTTTTCTTCGAGCTTGACCAAAACGTATGCGAAGTCGGTCACGACTTCTTTGACGTCGCCGACCTTGGCATCTTTGACCTGTGCGGCGATCGACTGGTCCATGTTCTCCAGGGTCGACCATTCCATCAAGCCCTGTTGCTCTTTGGCGTAGTCCTCGGTCAACTCGCCCGCCACTGTTGCGAAATCTTCAGTCTCCACGCGAGTCTTGGCGGTTTCCCACTTCTTCTTCGCGGCTTCGACCTTGTCGTCGCCTTCAGTTTGAGCGGGGCGCAAAATGAAGATGCGGCGCAGCCGAACCTGAGCAGGGTCTTCGTATTTGGTCTTGTTCGCTGCATAATTTGCCGCGATTTCTTTGGTCTTGCTCGACAAGAATGCGGCAAGTTCCTCGTCCGACAATGTGATGGATTCGGCGAGCTTCGATGGGTCGAATTTCACGTACTCAAGATCAACTTTGTTGTTCTTAAGCTGATTCATTTCCGCAATTTCCCAATCCATTGCGCGGTACTGTGACTCGGCGACGGTCAGGTATTTGCGGGCGAGGAGCTCGCGCCGTTTGTAGTCCTCATACTTCGCAAGATTGATGTGCAATTGGAACTGCACATAGTTCTTGTAGAAGGGGCCATCAAATTTGCCGTTCTGTCCGTACGCCCAAAGGAACTCTGCGTTGGCCGAAGGGTTCTTGATGTATGCGGTGAGCTCTTCCGTGCCAACGCGCATGCCTTCTTTCTCGGCACGGTCGGCCAGAAGATGAATCATCAGTAGCGCGCGCATCGACGCAGCTTGTTGCTTCAGAAGCTCCGCTTCGTCGGTGGCTTTTTGAGCTCCAAACGAACGGAATTGAATGACGTTGACGTCTTCGGGGAAGAGATCGTGACCTGCAACTCGTGCAACACGATCTGGCCTTGAACCACCACCGGAGCCTTGCGGAGCGCCAAAGTAGAAGGCGAAGACGACCACGAGGATCGCTACCATTATGTATGTCGCGCCACTTTTCGATGTCTGTCGAATATCATTAAGCATGAACGTATTCCTGAACGTTTGGCGATGCGGTCCGCCGGTCAACCAGTGCGTGTGCGCATGTGCGCACAACCTCGCCAAAAAGGCAACGGAATGTAACGGCAGAAGACGCCCTTTGCAAGTAAGCATGCGGGGGCGTCTCTTTGTACGTAAGTCGCTTTCTTGTGTGGTATTTGATAGTGCATACGCACGCGCCCACAACGGTCGCGTAATGGGAGCCTGTGCGTCAGATAGGACGCCGGTGTGTAGTGACAGAAGTCATGTTCAATAAGTTGCTTGGACTATTTTCAAATGATCTCGCGATCGACCTCGGTACAGCGAACACGTTGGTGTACGCCCGTGGTCGAGGGATTGTGTGCAGTGAACCTTCAGTGGTTGCGGTGCATAAGGATTCGAGGGGTGGCAAGAGATTCAAACCGGTGGCCTTCGGCCGTGCGGCGAAAGAAATGCTTGGGCGAACACCCGGCAGCATCGTGGCGATTCGACCCATGAAGGACGGTGTGATCGCTGATTTTGAGATCACCGAAGAGATGTTGAAGTATTTCATCAAGCAGGCTCATAACCATCGAAAGCTGATTGCTCCGCGCATCGTCATCTGTGTTCCGTTCGGAATCACCGAGGTCGAGAAACGTGCAGTTCGCGAGTCAGCCTTGTCGGCCGGAGCTCGCGAAGTGTTTCTAATTGAAGAGCCCATGGCTGCTGCCATTGGTGCAGGGTTGCCGATTTCAGAACCCGGCGGAAACATGATCGTGGATGTCGGCGGTGGAACCACCGAAGTCGCCGTGATCAGTCTTTCGGGCATTGTGTATTCGCAGTCTGTCCGCGTGGGCGGCGACAAGATGGATGAAGCGATCATTCAGCATATGAAACGAAAATATAATCTCTTGGTCGGAGAACGAACCGCCGAGATGATTAAGTGCACCATCGGCACTGCCTATCCGACCGAAGAGGTCATGACGATGGAAGTTAAAGGGCGGGATTTGGTCGCGGGCTTGCCCAAGACCCTCGAGGTCAACTCCGACGAAATCCGAGAAGCGCTACAGGAACCCATCAACGCGATCGTCGAAGCGGTGCGCATCGCTCTCGAGCGGACGCCTCCGGAGCTTTCCGCGGACATCGTGGACAAAGGGATCGTGTTGGCCGGTGGCGGCGCACTTTTGAAAAATCTCGACATCTTGTTGCGTGAAGAAACCGGCTTGCCGGTGATTATCGCAGACGACCCTATGTCTGCCGTGGTTCTAGGAAGCGGTAAGGTTCTCGATGATTTCGACAACCTTGGCATCGTGGCAGAACACAGCTTCTGAGGAACAGATGAGTCTGTGGCAACGACATCGGCGTAAGTTTGCCGGTCTTCTGGTCGTCCTGATTCCACTCCTGATGATGTCGTCAAAGGCCGGAGCAGGCGTTGGCGGCAGCACCGGATTTGCCGGCCGAGTGGGATTGGGCGTGATGGGGTCTTTGCAGACTGTCATTTATCTTCCCATCACGGCGGCTTCCGGCCTGTTGAGCGGTTGGTTTGAAGATGACTCGACCACCGAATCGGAACAATTGAATGCGGAAATTTCCCGGCTTCGAGAGGAAAAAAGCCGGCTGATCGGCGTGTTGCAGGAAAACGAACGCCTGCGAAAGATGTTGGGGTTCAAGGTCCGCCGGCCAGAGCTTGAGCTGATTCCAGGGCGAGTCGTCGCCCGAGATACCACGCCTTATTTTCGTGTCGTGACCTTGCACGTGACCACTGATGTGCCTCTTTCGCCCAGGATGGCTGTGATATCTGCCGAAGGAGTCGTAGGGCAGGTGAATCGTGTTTTTGCAGACTACGTCGAGGTGATTCTTGTGTCAGATCCCCGTCACCGTGTTGATGCGATCACGCAGCGAACCCGAGCCCAGGCGCTGGTCGAGGGGCTCGGACATGAACGAGATTATCGCGCCAAACTATCTTACCTGAGCGAGAAGGACGAAGTTCGTGTGGGCGACGTCGTGGTGACCAGCGGAATGGGCGGTGTTTTCCCGGCAGAACTTGTGATTGGGACCGTTGCGACAGTCGAGCGCTCGGAACGCGGGCTTTTCCAGGAAGCCACCATTTCACCGTCGGTTGATGCGTCGCGTCTGGACGAGGTCTTTATTGTCGTGGGAGCGAAATAGATGCCTGTCTGGGTCGCCGCGATTGTTGGGATAGCGCTGTGCCTGTTTGAGACCATTTTTTTACAGTTGTTTCATGTTGGCGATTTTGCCCTGCAACTTTGGCTTCCACTGACACTCTGGCTCGCGATGCGCAAGGACTGGGCGGGCAGTGCATTTGTCTTGGTTGTCCTTTTCTTCCCGATTGAATGGTGTGCTGGTGGGCGCTTGGGACTGGTCTCTTTTGGTCTGATCCTGCCTTTTGCCTTGGTGCGGCTGAGCGGCTTGTCTGTTGGTGCCGCAGGCTTCCTGACGCACGCGATGATGGGTGGTGCGGCCGCCATTTTGCACGGTCTGTCTATGGTGCTGCTGCTGCTCGTCTTTGATCCTGAGAGCGCGATCATTCCTGCGATCCTATGGACGCTGTGGATATCAGGCCTGGTGGCCGCGATTACCACTCCAATTTTATTGCGTGGAATGGTGCGTCTGGAAGATTGGTTTCTGCCGCGTGGTCGGAATGTTTCGGGAGTCCGCAGTCGATGAGCGCTGTAAAACACGAAATCGGTGGGAAACGTTTCCTGAGCTTTGTTCTTGCGGTTGCGATCGCGTTTTCAATGCTGCTGGGGCGGCTGTGGTACGTCCAAATCCTTCATGGGGATGAGTATTACCGAGCCAGCACTGAGAACATCATTCGCAACATTGAAGTCAGTCCGCCACGCGGAAGGCTGCTTGATCGTAACTCCACCGTGCTCGCCGAAAACCGCCCATCGTTTGATGTGGTGGTTCATCCACATCAATTTGTGGAACCCAAGGACGCCGACACACCACGCCCTTTGCAACTGCTTCAGGGCTACTTGAATCTGTCTAAAGAGGATGTCGAACGGCTCGCCAAGTCGATTTCCCAGAAGCAAGGCGAAGTCTTGATCGCCCGCGATGTTACGCGAGCACAGGTGGCGTTGGTCGAGACGGACCGACTTCGTCTTCCAGGCGTCGAAGTGCGCGCAAACTCTCATCGCCAGTATCCGCTCGAGCAGGTGACTGCGCATGTGGTGGGGTTCATGGGAGAGATCCGCGCCAATGAACTCAAGGATTCCGAGCAGTTTGGGTATCGGTCCGGCGATTATGTGGGGCGGATGGGGATCGAGCGGGCCTACGAGTCGATCTTGAGAGGCGCGCCAGGCATCGAACGGCAAGTGGTTGATGCTCGTGGCATTCCTCAGGGCGAAGCCGAGACGCGTTTTTTGATCGGTGATTATCAAAAGGTAGAACCCATCGCTGGGCGCGACTTGGTTACAACCATAGACGCACGTCTCCACCTGATCATTGATGAGGCGATGCGAAACTACCCCGCGGGCGGCGTTGTCGCCCTTGATCCCCGCGACGGCAGCCTGTTGGCGATGTACAGCAAGCCAAGTTTCAATCCCAACTCGTGGTCGGGTCGGCTGTCTTCTCAAGAGAAGCTACGCAGCGATAACGACCCCTATAAACCCATGTTGGACAAGACGGTCAGCGCGTATTTTCCTGGGTCGACCTTCAAGATCGTCGGCGCATTGGCCACCTTCGAAGAAGGCGTCATGGGTGCGGACGACGAGTTTAAATGCCCCGGATATTATCGATTTGGTGGTCGTAATTTCCGCTGCTGGAAACACGGGGGACACGGGGATATGACGGTGTCTCAGGCCCTTCAGCATTCGTGCGACGTGTATTTCTACCATGTGGCGGAAACCATCGGGATCGACAAGATCGCTGAGTATGGTTACGGGTTTGGCTTTGGAGAGTTGACGGGTTATCCCATCAACGACGAAAGCCCTGGGCGGATGCCCACCAAAGAGTGGCATCGCAAACGGTCTCCGGACGGCTTCAAGTACGGATTTGCTCTGAACACGATCCTTGGTCAGGGCGACACCTTGGCCACGCCCCTGCAAGTCGCGCTGGCTTACGGCGCGGTGGCCAACGGCGGTGATGTCTATTACCCCAGAGTTATCGACCGGGTTCAGACCGCGGCGGGTGACCCGTTGTTCGTCTTTGATCCTAAGGTCCGAAAGACTGTAAAAATGGACCCGGTGGCGCTCGAAGAGATCCGCAAGGGGCTCTGGCTTGCGGTCAATGGCGATGGCGGCACGGCTTACGCCCATCGACCCGAAAATATCGAAGTCTCAGGAAAGACGGGGACGGCTCAGGTTCATAAGATCGGCAGGATCCGCGTCGCCAACCGGGACAAAGAACTCAGGTTTCGTGACCATGCTTGGTTCGCAGGCTACGCGCCCTCAGACGAACCCACGCTCGTATTGGTTGTGTTCCTGCAGCATGGCGGGCACGGCGGCAGCGACGCGGCCCCAGTCGCGATGGATATCATCACTCGGTATTTCGCAGGTGAGGATCCCCTGGCCCAGAAAATTGGCGAAAAACATGTCGCACCAACTCCCTCGGTCGCAGGTGTAGGCGAACGCGATGATGTGTCGAGTGGAGACATCGAAGACGTGAATGACCTGATTTCGAGCGATGCAGGCATGGATTTTGAGACCGACCAGGAGAGCCCAAGTGAGTGAGAGACGGCGTTCACGTTTTTTGGGGCGTATTGACTGGATACTGATGGGACTGGTCGTCGTGATTTCGGGGATTGGCATCCTGAATTTGTTCAGCGCTTCCCGGGCGGCCTACGGGATGCCCGTGCATATTTCGCAGAGCCTCTGGTTTGCCATCGGAAGTGTGGTCGCGGTTTTGACGATGCTCGTTGACTACAAATGGTTTGAGCGGTGGGCCTATTTCGCTTTTGGCGCAGTGTGTGTGCTTTTGGTGGCGGTTCTCTTTGTGGGCACCGAGCTGAACGGGTCTTACCGATGGCTGAATTTCGGCTTTTTCATGATGCAACCGTCCGAGTTGTTGAAAGTCGGAGTCATCCTCTTCACGGCGCGATACCTCCATGACCGGGACTTTTCCGCAGGCATGTCCCTGGCGGATCTCGTCGTTCCCTGCGGCATTGTTGGCGCATCGGTGTTTCTGGTGCTCAAGCAGCCCGATCTAGGGACGTCTCTGGTTATTCTCTCCATATTTGGCTCGATCTTGCTCTATCAAGGCCTGCGGATGTCTTCCTTGATGACCTTGGCCGTCGTGGGTTTGCTTTCGATTCCGGTCGTGTGGAATTTTGGAATGCACGATTATCAGCGAGCGCGCGTGGTTTCGTTCTTGAACCTCGACGAGGACACCCACGGCTCTTCCTGGCAGGTTCGGCAGTCGATCATCGCATTCGGCAGCGGTCGCGCATGGGGCAAGGGCCATGTCGAGAGCACTCAGATTCAGAAGGGATTTGTTCCCGAACACGAAAACGATTTTGTGGCGGCGAACTGGGGAGAGGAACGCGGTTTCGTGGGCATGGCCGGGCTATTAGGGCTGTATTTTGCCTTGATCGTGTGGGGGCTCAGAATTGCGAGCCTTGCGCGCGACAAGTTTGGGGCGCTCGTGGCCGTCGGCGTGTCGGCGACCATCTTCTGGCATGTCTTCGTGAATGTAGGGATGGTCACCGGAATGTTGCCCGTTGTCGGGCTCACTCTGCCATTCATGAGCGCCGGTGGCTCAAGTCTTGTGACGTTGATGTTCGAGATCGGTCTGTTAATGAACGTCTCGATTCGTCGTCGAACCCTGATTTGATTCAGAACTTGTGAATCAGTGCTGCGCCAACCTGGTCGCCGACGACGGGTACAAGAGCCACCGATTCGGTCTGAAGCATGTCGTACACAAAGAGGCCGACTCCTGTGGCCGCAAGCACAGCGCCAGAGATGACCAGAATCTTGCCAAGCGTCTGTTGGCCTTCGATGTCGGATTTCAGTCTCTCGGCTTCCGTCGCGTCGGCCTTGGCGACCGCCTGGTCATACGCGGTGATATCCGATTCTAAGCCTGAATCGACCAAAAAGGCTCCCACGAGCATTCCACCGCCAACAACTGCCACGGTGGCTCCGGTCCAACCCAGCCAGGTTGGCTTTTCGGAGCCTTTGGGCTCGCTCACTCGCCCTGATGCACACTCGTCCGAGTCGCAATCTTCGACTGCAACCACAACGGGTTCGAGTTCGGCGATATACTGCGTTTTTAAGATGGTCTGGTAGGCCGCTATTCGCGCCATATTTTTGTCGCTGACCTCGGACGGCAGCCCTTTGGTATGCGCCAAATCCGCCTGGGTCAGGGCTTCTGAGTAGTTTTCGAGTTTTCCGTAACACAGCGAAATATTGTACAAAAACATGGCGTTGGGGTCGAGTTCGTAGCCCTGCTTGAACTTCGACAAAGCGATCAGGATATCTCCCCGAAAATAAGAAGCGGCACCACTTTTATAGAATTCTTCTGCCCGCTCGCGTGGGGTTTCCGCCCAAGCATGACCACCGTAGGCAGTCGCCGCTGCGAAGAGGCATATGGCGAATAGTCGCGGTGAATTCATGCGTTGATCTCTGTGTTTAGAGATCTGATTAACCTGAAATTACGAAGCATACAACTTCGCTACTCAAGGATGATCTTGGTGTAAGCGCTGCTTGGCTCGGAGGAGGGCTTGGTATTTGAGGCACGGTCGGCTTTTTGCGGCCGGGCTACGCGTTTTTCAGCGACTGGCCGTGATGGCGCCTTGGCACAGCGTTCATCGCTGGTCCCAGCCCGCTTCAAAAACGCACATCCTTGTTTGAGGTTCCCCACGTCCACGGCCGCCAACCCCACTTTGCCCACACATTCCAAAGAGTCGGCTTCCTGGCATGCGCTGATCGCGAGTTCAAAGTCATGATGCTCAAGAAGAGTGTCGAGCTCTGCAAGCGGATCGACTTCGGCCTCCATCGCAAATTCGAAAGTCACGGGCTTGGCGGAGTCGATCAGGCGTTTTTGAGTCGCCGATCCGAGTGTCGCCACGACAACCAGCGGCAGGGCCGTGGCTTGGACCGTGACCGGGACTTTTCCAAGGGGTTTTCCACCGACAGAAATCTGGGTGGCAGGGTCGTTTGCGTCCACGGAAAACGAGACAATCGAGGCGCTGGGCGCTGACACCTGAGCGGTGTCATTTTGCTGCGCCCACATCACCGTTCCGCCGATCGCGAGGGCGACGCACAACACGCCAATACCCACCAACGGCAAAGGGACTCTCGAACCGCCTTCGGGCAAATGCAGCATATGAGAGGGGTCGACGTCTACCGGCTCCACTTCTATCGAAGGATCGTGCAGGGCAGTATTGAGAAGATCCGGATCGCGCAGATCGGCCAAAACGGCCTGAGCCGACGTGTAGCGTTTCGTAAGATCCTTTTCCATCATCCGGTTGACCAGCCTTCTCAGGCGAATGGGCATCTCGGCTGTGTCGGGAAGTCGGAACGATTCGGGGGCGAGTTGCCGGCCAATGATTTGAATCGACGAGTCGCCCTCGATCGCGCGCCGGCCCACGAGAAGTTCGTAGGCCACCAACCCCAGGGCGTAGATGTCGATCGCGGCGCCCACGTCCTCGCGTCCCTGAATCTGCTCGGGCGCCATGTATCGGGGGGTGCCAATCAAGGTGCCGTCGCTGGTGAGGTCGCGTCGATGTTCGGGGGTGTCGCCCAGCGTTTTGGCGATGCCAAAATCAAGAAGCTTGATTTGGTCGGCATCCCCAAGGTGTTCGTAAATCATGATGTTGGCGGGCTTCAGGTCCCGATGAAGCATGCCCAACGAATGAGCTTCGTGCAGGCTTTGAAGCACCTGATTTAAGACCCGCGCGACCCGCTGAGGTGGAGCCGGAGCACCGTCTCGAAGAAGCTCTGCGAGGCTGAGCCCATCGATGTACTCCAGAGCCATATAGAACAAACCGTCGTCGGATTGACCATAATGGTACATCGTGACGGTGTGGGGACAACGAAGCCGCGACAGAAGCATGGCTTCCCGTTGGAATCGTCGAATCAGAGTCTGGCGGTAGGTTTCTCGTTCGGAATCGTTTTGCCCGTCCACCAAGGGCGGGCGCAGCAATTTCAACGCGACGTCGCGATCCAGACCGAGTTCCCGCGCCTTATAGACACGCGCAAAACCGCCGCTGCCCAAGACTTCGCCGACTTGGTATCTCCCTTCAAAAATGTCTCCGGGGGCCGGAAAGCGCACTCAGGTCTCTTTGTGCTACCGTTGGCCCGTCTGCTGCCGACGGACGTTCGGATTCAAATGGCGGATTCTGGATTGGCTCCAGACTCTTGGTGCGAATAATATACATGTGATTCTGAGTTCTATTGAAGAATCCGTCAACCGCCGCGCCCCCACGTGCTGAGCAAAATTATGACAGAACAAGACGAAATGACTGAAGCCGAGAGTGCGGCATTCCTCCGGGATCTCGAGTCCCGGTCCAAGAGCAAGCCGGCTGCGGCCGTGGAGGATGACGGCGAGGACGTTGAAGATTTTCTGAAACGCCTTGAGGCGGGTGAGGCCAAATCGGCTAAACCAAAGACAAAGGTCAAAGATCCGATCGAAGATGAATTCGCAGGTCTAAAAGAAGCCCCGGCCGCCAACATCGTAAAAGCCCCGGAACCCGAGAAAAAGGAGACCAAGGAAAAGGCGAAAAAAGGCAAGGACGTACGCGCCGTCGAACGTGGGTCATCCGATGGATTGAAGCGTGCCGGTCAGATCTTGAAGTGGATCGTCGTGCTGCTCCCTACTTTTGTCGCGATTTGGCTCGTCGGAGCGTTTGTTGCCCAATGGATCTCAGCTGGATGGCTGGTGGCATTGGTGGCGTTGGTGGGCGTGCTTGGGATTCCCGCGGCGGTTCGGGTTGCGACTCAAAAAGGTGGCTTCGCCTGGTGGCTCGCTGCGTTTTCGACCCTTGCCTGTGTTGGATTGACCGTGCCGATGACAAAAACCGCATCAGGAGTGGTGATATCCTACGGTCATTGGCCGGCGAGCGTCTTTGCTTCAGCGGTCGGTTGGGATGTCGATCACTTCACCGTTCGTGGCTCTCAGTGGGTTTCCTCGAAACTTGCGGGACTCGTGGAGCCCGAGGTGGTGGGAGCAGGCTTGAGGCTTGGTACCGAAGTTCCGCTGGTTCCGCCTGAGCCTGTAGTGCCCGATCCTAATGCGCCCGCGTCACCCGAAACTCCGCCCGTGGCTCCCGTATCTCCGGTGGCCGCACCTGTGGCTCCGGTGGCCGCTCCCTTGGTTCCCGTGGTTGCGCCCGTCGCTGCGCCAGTGGCCGCGCCCATCGAAGCTCCAGTGGCCGCGCCAGTCGTAACGCCCGAGCCGGCTCCAGTGGCCGCGCCCGCGGCCGATCCGGCGCTGCCGCTCGTCGCGCCCTGATCGAAAATGGTGAAGCGTAATTAATTGCACGGCTTGGTTTCTCGGGGTAGGGTCAGCGCTGACTCATACCCAAAGACGACCACCACGATGGCCCCATCGCATTCGTCCCTAACGCTCCCAGATGTTCTGAAAGATTTGCGCACGATCGTGCACACCATTCAGGCTCAGGAAGTCGGCGGCAAAGCTTCTTATGACGCGGTGCAGAAGCACCTCGCGTCGTTGCATCTTCACGCGCTGACGTACATCCGATTCCTTGAGAATCACGGGTACGTCGAGTACGACCGCGTTGCGGATCATATCTCCACCACCGACCTCGCCGTAGAAGCGGGGCTCGATGACGCGCTTTGGACCGACGAAGCGGCAAGCGCGTTCAGTGAGCAGCTTGGCGGCTCCGCCGAGCTCGAATTCGATGCCGAAGTGGACAGTCTTCTGGATAGCATGGACATGAGCTCCGTTGGTTTTGCACCGACGAGTGACGACGCGCAGACGGGGCCTGAAATTCAGTCGCCCGACATGGAGCTTTCTGCTCATGCGCAAAATATTGACCTCTCAACGCCCAAAAATACGATGAATCAAGACTCGTTTCGTGATCGACGACTCGCTACTGGCGCGAATCCCGCTGCCCCTCGTCCAACAGCCTCGACAGCAGGTATTGAATTGTATGAACGCGATGAAGAAATCGGCAGCGGCGGCATGGGTACGGTCTATAAAGGCCGCCAGGTAAAGCTGAACCGCACCGTCGCTATCAAAGAAGTCAAAGAGATTTTTGACGTGTTTGCTGGGGTTCAACGCGCCGATATCGTGGCGAAATTCACGAAAATCGTCCAGACTCAGTCCGCATTGATTCACCCGAATATCATTCAAACCGTCGACATCGACACCGATGCTCGTTTTCCGTTTGTCGTGCTTCAGTACGCTCCCAACGGCAATCTGCGGCGCCTGATCGATTCGTCGGGCCGGCCTCCTTTGCAGGTGGCCCTCAAATATTTCCTGCAGATTCTTCATGCGCTATCGGCAGCTCATGACGCGGGTGTGACCCACGGCGGAATCAAGCCAGAAAACGTCGTGCTGGATGCTTCAGGCAATGCATTGATGACCGACTTCGGCATCTCGCAGGTCGTCGAGCTCGATTCTTCGCGTGCGAATCAGGTTTATGTGGGCGTTGGAACGGTGGCCTACATGAGCCCCGAGCAGTTCCGAGATCCAAACGCTTCGAGCGTCAAGAGCGATGTCTATTCGTTGGGCATCATGTTCTATGAAATGCTGACGGGCAAAGTTCCGGGTCGTCGTTCGCCGATGCCGTCTAGCTTTTATCCCGATATTCCGCGCAAGCTCGACGACATCTTCGACCGCATGTGCATGGACGATAAGGATGATCGTTACGAAGGGATCGACGAGATTCTGGCTGAACTCTATTCGTCGAAAGAAGTGCTTAAAATCCTCGATAAGCGTGGAGGGTTCCTTTTCCTTCGCGATCCGATGACGCACGGTGAAACCGGGCTGAAGGTTGCGATCGGCGACATCGAAGAAGACGACATGGGCTCGTACGGCCTTGCCGAAGGTTCCTCTTCGCTGGCTGAGGATTCCGACGTCGACGACGACGAAGAAGACGACGCTGAAGATGCGGATTCCGAGGCGACCGAGGACGGTGAGCCGGGCGACGTGCTCGACAAGCTCGATAAATACGGAAAGCTCTTCGAGGACGATGACAAATCAGCCGACGCCGATGACTAAGTCCGTTTTCGAATTCGAAGGGAAGTCGCCCCTGCTCGGCAAGGGAGCTTGGGTTGCGCCTGGTGCGCAGGTGATGGGTGATGTCGAGCTCGGGGAAGGTGCCAATATTTGGTACGGCTCGGTGCTTCGAGGTGACGTCCATCAAATCAGGATCGGCGCCCGGACAAATATCCAAGACCTATCGGTGATTCACATCACGTCTCATCAATTTGGCACCTACGTCGGTGATGACGTGACGGTCGGCCACCGAGCCATCCTGCACGGCTGCACGGTCGAACGCGGTTGCCTGATTGGCATGGGAGCCATCATTTTGGACGGTGCCCATATCGGCGAGTTTTCGTTGATTGGTGCTGGAGCTCTGGTATCTCCGGGCAAGAAGATCCCGCCACGCAGTGTGGTGCTTGGCTCGCCAGGTCGCATCGTGCGACAGGTCAGCGACGAAGAGGTCGAAGGATTTCTGGAGTCGGCCAAACACTACGTCGAACTCGCAGAACGACACCGGCTTAGCGCGAAGAATCGTTGAGTCGCCAGTCGTAGTCCATGAACTCAACCTCAGGGGAACCGCCGGCCTTTTTGACCAGGGCCCTCACGTCCTCATTTGCGTAGCGTGCGACCCAAACGGGGACCGTCTTTGCGTGCGCGATGAAAGTCTCGTCGGTAAAATCCGCACCATACCAATCCAGAATTGCACTCAGCTGCAATTTGCCGTCTTTGACACCAGCGTAGCGTGCGTTGGTCAGCGTTGCCCTGGCGACCTTATCGAGCTGAGACTCGACGGATTTGCCTTCGAACGCTTCGTCTGAAAGCGGCGGGCAGCCGATCGAAGCGCAATTCACGGCGAAATGAATCCGCGGATCTTTGAAGAGCGGGCGCAACAGGCCGTGCTCGATATCATTGAGGCTCACGGTTACGCCTGCGATCACGTAGCGCGATGTTTTCCATGGTTTGGAGAGATCACGGATCGATTTCACCGACGGGTAGTTTTCGGTGATCAGCTTGATGGTGAACGCATTGTAGGCGTTCAGCAGCAGGGCGAACTGTTCGTTTCGTCCCAGTTTCGAAAGGTCGGCCTCGGCCAGCGATTTCAGATACGCGTCGAGTTTGCCTTGATTGGCTTTGACCCAGGCATAGTCGACTCGGCCGGTTTTGGGTTTGGAAGCTCCCTTTAGGATCTCGGTCCACCCTGAGTGGTCAAAATGGCCCGTTCCCTGACTCTGCCCCTGGGTCAGTTGTGCGACGATGGGGCTATCGATGACTTTGGCGTCGGGCGCGCATCCAAGGGCGAAAGCGAGTAGCAGAATCCAGAAATTTCTCATGGGTCTTTTGTCTCAATCGTGAACATGTAATCTCTCCAGTGCTCACGCACATAAGAGAAGAAGTGACGTTCAGAAAGACGTTTGGAGCCCCACCGAGATTCAAAATCGTCCCATTGGGCGCCCAGAGCCACGCCCAGTTCGTCTTGGTGATGTGACGCAAAGTGTGTCAGTGCCAGGCCAATCGGGGCGTAGGACCAATGCCAGCGCTCCTCCATGTAGGCGTGTCGTTCTTCGTGGGGTTGATAGGGTTGGAAAAAACCGTGTTGGATCGCGTGGGTTCGCATCCAGGTCCATTCATCGTTGAAGGCTTGTCCCTCCAAGAAGTTTCGGGGATTCAACGAAAAGAGGTCGTAGTCCGTGCCCCAATGATGTCTTGAGATTCCTGGGGCAGAAGATGCCATCAGGATTTCTTTCTGGCGTTCGTCGTCGTTCAGGGTGTTTCGCCAGCAAGCGTTATGACCGGCCAAGCCTGGGTTCCACGTTCGCCCGGCTTCGATTGGACAACGTCCAGCGGCGTGGTCAGAGACCCGGTTGAACGCGTTGCAGTTGAATGTGAACTTGCGGTGCCATATCCAGCTTTGTTCCTGAGATCCGCGCCACGACGAGCGTGTCCACCATTGCAGTAGGTTGCTTTGAAAGCGCGGGTCACGTTCAAATCTCTCGCTGATGGCGCGCATCGACGTGGCTGTATTTCTTTGGTCGCCCCAGTCTAGAATCACGTCACTTTTGGCCGCGTCGAAAACGAGCGACCGCAACATGCAGTCTTTTTGCCGCTGGGTTTCAGCGAGCACCTGTGGCGGAGGCGGGGTTTTGCCGATGATCCAATTGGCCACAAAGTCCGGGTCGGTTTTCCACGTGGCTTCGATGACCTCAAGCCACCGTGCCGTGCGGGCTTCGACGGCGTTCCTGTCGACGAATTGAAGACATGCGCCCTGGTCTAGATCGGCCGAAGCCCAGGCTTGGTCAAAGGCGGCTTGCGCGTGCAGATCGGTCTGTGAACCGAGAACTGACGCAAAAACTAGGATGAAAAGTAAGTGGCGCAAATCGTAACCTCGTCGGCGGCAAGTCTACACGAACCTGTAGAAACGTCGAATCCGTTGGGGATGGCCTTTCATCGGCAGATCGGTTGTGCTAATTTCGCTCAAGAAGTCTTCAAACTATTGATTAATTCGAGATGGAGTCCTGACGCGCATGCAGATCGGATTCAATAACAGCGTCACTTATCGCGGCAAGACGTTCCACATTCAAACTGAGGATCGCGGCATGTCTGCGGCTCAGATTGAGACGCAGATCTTCTGTGCTGGAGCGATTCTTGATACCGGCATTTTTTCGTACCAGAAGGTTTTGGACGGCGAGCCTGATGGCGACGCCCAGATCCAGAAGATTCGGACGATGATGCAGGCGGCCCATCGCAACTTCTACAATAAGCTCAAAGCGGGCGACTACGATTCGATGGTCACCGGTTTGGAAGGCGTTGAAGACGATGCAGGCGACGACGATTTCGCGCCAGGTCAAGACCGGGTGCCTGCCTCAGCATTGGAAGTTGAGCAGAACCCCGAGGCTTTTGCCGTCGACCCAGATTTGGGTGAGTCGGTTGACCTCTCTAAATTGCAGGAGCATCTGGCTGGAAAGCTTGGTGCTGGCGACAGTGATTCATCGGAAGTGGAAATTGCGGCCACGATGGTTGCAACTCCAGAACAATTGGGCCGAAAAATCGCAGCAGATGTGATTCGACGTCCATCTGGGCCACATTCCACGATCATGCTCAATTATCCTCCTACGGGAGTCCGAGCGTGGAGTGGTTGTATTGCCCCTTCCGAAGATCTGTCATTGACGCCTCTGGTTGAGGCTTTTTTGGCAGGATAATAACGGCACGTGCCGTTGATAACTGACCGAGTCACGGATGACTCGGTGTTGACTCCGCGAGGAAGAAGATGCGCAAGGACGCGCCCATCATCTCGTGCTTCCATCTTGATGTTTCTGATCCCACTCGCAAGCGCAAGGCGCTTGATGACGTGTCGATCGAGGTCGAGAGGGGAACTTGGATAGAAATTGTGGGGCCAGCTGGCTGTGGAAAGACTCTGCTCTTTTCAGTGCTAAGTCTGCGCGCCGCGCCGCCTAAGGGAACCCGACTGGTGGTTGCTGGCCGGAATCTCGACAAGATGCCCGTGGTCGAGATCGCAGATATGCGTCGGCTGATGGGCTCGGCGTGCACTCGCCCGATACTTCTCGATGACCGAACGGTGCTCGAGAATCTTGTGGTTCCGTTTGTCGTGCGTGGAGAACCACAAATGGCATTGGATGCGTGCGAGACGTTGTTGGAGACCTGTGACCTGATGGAGCTGAGAGATGTTCCGGTCCGTGAGCTCAGCCACCAAGAACGAATTGCCGTGGGCGTCCTTCGTGCGATGGTGGGGCGTCCAGCAGGCATCTTCATTGATAGCGCGCTCGACACCCTGGAACAGCGGCTTCAGAAACCTCTGATGACCGAGCTTAAACAATGCCATCTGGATGGCTCGGCAGTGGTCCTTATGGGCTATGAGTACACCGAAAACGCGCGGCGAGGACGTCGGTTCCGTATGGAACTCGGTTGTCTTACAGAGGTTGAAACGCCCGTGATCGTGCCGGCCGAAATCAGCGAAGTCTCGGAAGCGGGAGGTGCACGATGATTCAGCCTGCAATGCATGCCTGTCGTGTCTATGCCTGGCAAACACTCGCCGTGGTGCTCGCCGCCGCGGTTGCTTTGCTCTTGCCGGGGTTTGTCGCTTTTTCGGCGGCTGCAGCTCGCGACACCGCGGAAGGGTGGCTCTCCAGTTTTAACCCAGTGGTTTACCTGAGCGCAGGTGCCACGCCTGCAGACATCGAAGCATTGCGCGTCGAAATGTCCGAATGGTCCGCGGTCGAGACTGTACGCGTGCGTAAGGGCGCAGACGCGGTCAAAGACCTTGAGACGCGGTTGGGCGTCGAACGCGTGCGGGAGCTCGGCGTGACGGCCTCGATGATGCCCTCATCGTTTGTGCTCGTGCCTTCATCGCCAGTGGCCGGCCATATCGAATTGGTGTCTGAGGTCTCGGGGCTTGAGGCCCGCGAATCTGTGGATTCGGTCAGTGTCCCTGACGCAACAGCCGTACGGATTTTGTCGATTCTGAGCCTCTTGGGGTTCATCGGCGGACTGCTGGGGGTGTTGGGTTTGGCAGTTTTTGCGGTCGTAATTTCTGAGTACCTGATTCGGCTTCAACGGGCAGAGCAGGCGCAAAACGACGTGCTTTTGATGTTCGGTGCTCAGGGCCGTAGTCTAAGAAAAGCCTCGATCGTTCGGGGCGTGATTCTTGGTCTTTGGTCAGGCGGGTTGGCGACAATCACGCTGATGGTCGCTCTGGCCATATGGCAGTCTGTGATGAGTGCAGTGCTCGGCGGCAGCGCGTCGTTGGTCCACGCGTGGCCCGTTGCGGTGATGCCCTTGGCTTTCGGGCCGGTGATTGGTGTGCTGGCTGGCTTTTGGGTTTCAACCCCCGAACGTCGCTCGACCGACTTGGTTCCAAGACTCTTGACGGCTTACGGAGTCTAAGATGAAGCGGTTTTTCGTCAGTTGTAGTGCCATGATCTTATTGGTCAGCGCAGCAGCGCAGGCTTCCGGTCGGCTTAGTATTTTCCAGAAACTTGCTGCGATCGAAGAACAGGGAGCCATGGCGCGCCAAAACGCGAGTGCCGTCCAGAGTGAGTTGGAAACCACCGACGTTAGAATTCAGGCACTTGAGCGAGAGGTCAGCGTGGCCGCCCGGGCAGCACGTCCGATTCGTGATGAGTTGTCCAAAACGATGAAGAACTGGTTTGCGGCCCTTCACGCTCCGGGGCCAACATCTTGGGAGCAGCGTGATACCGCGTATTTGCTCGGGCACGCCTCATCCAAAGCGTTGAAGCCAAAACTGACCAATATCGGCCTGCTGGAGTTGGCGGATGTTCACCGCGCGACTTTGAGCTACGCGGTTGCAGAGCGCGTGACGCTCTCGGTCGACTTGGCACAGGCGAAAGCTAGCGTTGAGACCTCCGGTGCACAACGAAAGAGCCTTCTTAAGTCGGCTGCGAGCGATTCATCGGTGCGTGAAGATCTGGCTCACACAGACGAGGCGCTTCATGCCTCGATTTCTCGGATGCTCAAAAACGATTCGACACTGGATTTTCATAAATACAAAGGCACTCTGGTTCCTCCTGTGTCCGGTCAGCCTGACGTCGCGTTTGGACCTCGTTCCACCGGTGCAAATAACACCACCGTGCGGCATACAGGCCTGACATGGAAGATTCCGGTAGGAAGCCCTGTCAGGGCGACCGCAGGTGGCTTGGTGGTTTTTGCCCATACGTTCGAAGGATACGGAAACCTGATCATCATCGATCACGGTGGCGGGTACCATTCGTTGTACGCACACCTCTCGACGATCGATGTCAAAACCGGCGACCGTGTTCAAAAGGCGGGCGCCCTTGGCAAGTCGGGCGACACCGGGAGTCTTGAGGGGCCCAAGCTCTATTTTGAGCTGCGCCAGAACGGTCGCGCGCAAGATCCTCAAGAATGGTTCCTTCGTAAATAATGAAAGATCCCCGCATAGCTGTCGTGGTTCCAGCCTGGCATGAAGAGTTAATCCTGGCGCGCATGCTTGGCCGCGTGCCCTCTTGTGCAGAGTGGATCATCGTTGTCGATGATGGGTCATCAGACGCGACCTTTGAGGTCGCTCAGGCCGAGGCCAAAAGGGATCCGAGGATCGTCGCGCTTCGTCAGGCCGAAAACCAGGGCGTGGGCGCAGCGATTGTGCGTGGCTACCAGGAATCGCTCGCGCTTGGCGCCGACATAATGGTGGTCATGGCCGGCGATGACCAGATGGACCCCGCAGATTTTGACGCCGTCATTGCGCCAGTGGTCTCCGGCAAAGCCGATTATGTGAAGGGCAATCGTTTGATCCATCCGAACGCCCAACATATGCCGGTGGTGCGTCGAGTTGGGACACGACTCCTGGCGCGGCTCACTGGCCTGATTGCCGGCTACCCAGGACTCGACGACGCTCAGTGCGGCTACACTGCTCTGAGTGCGGAAGCGGCACGGCAATTACCGCTGGGCAAGCTCTACCCTCGATACGGCTATCCGAACGACATGGTGCTTCGCCTTGGTGAAGCGGGTTTTCGCATCGTCGAAGTCACGGTGGCTCCAGTTTATGCCGACGAGATTTCGGGGTTGGCGGTGCATCGCGTCATTCGGCCAATTTCGGGAATCCTGGCCCGAGGCGCCCTTCGGCGGCTGCGGAAATCGTTGAGATCCAGCGCTCGTTGAGCGCATTCCATGACGTTGATTTCGCCTCTCTTTTGATCTGTTCTCTCAACGAGGGCAGGGGCGTGGTCGCGTGAAGCAGCGCGGCCGCCCAATCATTCACCGTGGTCGGTGATTGCCAGGATTCAGGCGTGAACGACTCGGTTCCAGGCAAGTCTCCAAGCAAGGGAATGGCCCCACCAGCGGCTGCTTCGAGCAACGACACGGGCAGGCCTTCATGCCGATCGTTGATACGCGTTGAAGGTAAAACGAACGCTGACGCACGGCCAATCAAGTCAGCCTTTTGCTGACCACCAACGACGCCGTGAAACGTCACCGGCGCACTCAGGTCTCTGGCCAGTTTCTCGAGATCTTTTCGCAAGGGGCCATCTCCTGCGACATCGACATGAACTCCCGAAAGCGCGGACGCTTTGATCATCACGTGGGGCGCCTTGATGGGAACCAAGCGTCCCATGAAGAGGCCGCGAGGAACCTTTTCGGCCAGGCTTTCAGCGGCATGAAAACCCATCGACAGAATTTGCGCACGGCTGTCATCATCCAACACGCGGTCGAGTTTTGCCTTAAGGGGCAGGCTGGGCAACGTGAGCGGTCCGGCGCAGATTCTTTGGGCAAGTCGTCTTCCCGCGGATTTGGGCAGTCGAGCCAGTGCGTGAACGCCGCCAGAATGTCCGATCACGAGACTCGGGATTTGAAGCTGCTGGCCTATTTGCCGAGCAATCAAGCCTGAAGGTACCAACCAGTGTCCAATCACCAGATCGGCCCCGCGGGCGGCCTTGAGGCCTGCGCGCAGCATCGCAGCCATCGCCTGCGGAACCAGCAATGCCTTGGCGGGTGTTTGCAGGTTTTCGGGTGCGCCTGCGCCATAAAATAGTGTTTGAAGGGCATCTGGAGCGTATCGGACGTATTCCACGCCCTCTTGCGCCGCTGGACCGCTCGAAGCCCAGGTCAACACATCGACATCATGGCCGGCGAGTCTCAGCAGGGCCACGTGTTCAGCCACAAAGATGCCGGCGATATCGCCTGCAAATCGCGGATAGGAGCTGGTCAGGACAACGATTCGCACATCACCACTTGGGTTGGTCGAAGCTGAAATCCACAATTCGACAATCACCCGGAGCGATCAGCTTGGTAAACGTCGTTTTGCCTCTGGCTTCAATGGACTTCTGGTCAACCTCGACCTGTTTGCCGTCGGCGCATTGGGCGATCAGTGTCACCTCGGAGATTCGCCGCGGAGCCAGGTTTTTCACCTTGATGAGTGCTTTGTGTTTTCCGGTATCGATGGTGATTTGGAAGTCTTCAATGACAAGCCAAGGCGCGATGTCGCGAGTTCGATCCGAGAACCTGGAACCCGGCATCATCTCGATCTTTCCAGCGCCGTCGTCAATGTTGACGCGGTAGCGGCTGATCACGTTGAGCCCCAACAGACCCACGATCGGTTTGCCCTTATGCATGCCGGTTGGACATGCGGAGCAAACCGAAAACGTCACACCTGCGTGCAGCCGGCCACCAAGGACCAACTGTTCGATGAGACCGAACTGAAAGACCGCCATGCCGTTGGCGGTCTGAGCTTGGACCGCTGGGTAGTCACTCTTGGGCAGAATATTCGCGGCTTTGGCAAAATCGTAGGACAACGTGGATGTTGTCGCTCCGGTATCGAAGACGAAGTAGACGGGTTTCCCCTGGACCGTTGCCGGCACCAGCATGGATGACCCTTCGCGCTCAAAAAGCATGGTGAAACCGCCGTAAGCTCCGGATTCGGATTCCGTTGAGCTGCCGCCACCGTCCAGCGAGTCGAATTTGATTCCAGACGTCGACTCGGGAAGTTCGTTCTGCCCATCAAACATCTCGATGACTTTCTGGGCGAAAACACTTGGGCTGCAGAGCAGGAGCCCAATAATGACAAAAAACCTGACCATGAATGACCTCGCAAGATGCCAGCTTAACGCGGCGTCGAGTTCAAGGCCACAGCCGCATCACGAAGCCTTTTGGGCCAGGCTTGCGTAGGTCGTGACGCGGTCACGCCCACTGTGTTTGGAGTGGTACATCGCCTGATCGGACAAATCGATAAGGTCCTGTTTGCCGATGGCATCGTCGGGCCAGTATCCGATTCCCATCGAGATCGTGCATTGGAATGGGCCCTTTTCCGACGTGAAACGCAGATTCTTGATTTCGGTTCGCAGGCGTTCAGCGATGACGACAGCACCTTCAAGGTCGGTGTCCTCAAGGATGACGACAAACTCCTCTCCGCCGTAGCGCGCCGGCACATCGGTTTCGCGCAAATTCGCGCGGAAACACTTAGCGACCTGGCGCAGAACCTCATCTCCAGCGGGATGTCCGTGGGTGTCGTTGACGTTCTTGAAGTGGTCGATGTCGGTGAGAACGAGAGCAAACGGTTTATTGGTGCGCCGATGGCGTGCGATGGCTTCGTCGAGCCGACTCTGGAAGGTCCGGTGATTGACCAGACCGGTCAGGCCGTCCGTTGTGGCCATTTCTTCCATACGCGCATAAAGGTTCGCGTTTTGAAGGGTGACCGCCACCTGATTGGACACGACCTCCAGCAATTCGCGGCGTTCGACCGTGTATCGATGGGCTTGTGAGTGGCCCACCACGAAGGTGCCGATGGGTTGGTCCTGAACGATAAGGGGCAAGACCAGCATGGATTTTAATCCTTGGAGCGTCTGACCTTCGCCGAACACGACCGGTTCGTGGTCGCGCAGATTGCCGCCGTAAGGCAGGTAATGTCGGTTTTTGACGACCATCGACACCAGACCCGTATTGTCCGTGAACGACTCTCCCTTCCAGGATTCGATCTGTTCAAAACCTTCGCCATGGGCGATGGCCTCCACGGTATGGGTATCGGTTTCAGGATCGTAGGACGTGATCGCGGCGACGTCGTAGGGAAGCATTTCTCGCGCGGTCTCAAGGGCGACCTCGAAGACCTCCGCGGGTGTGAGGACGCTGTTCAAACGCCGACTGGCCTCGAAGAATCGTGAGAGTTCGTGGCGGCTTTTTTCGATGCTGGCAAAGAGTCGTTCGTTTTCGATGGCTCGAACGATCCAGCCGGCAGCTTCTTCGACAACATGCGTGTCTTTTTCGGAGAACGGTCGATTGTCTTTACGGTCGACGCAGAGAACCCCGCGCAGATGGCCGCCTTCGACGACTGGAATGCCCAAAAATGCACTGATGTCTTCGGCTTCACGGTAATAGGAAAGGCCACGGAAACCAGGGCGAATGCCTTCAAGCGCAACGGGCTCGCGTCGACGTGTGATGCCACCGATGACGCCTCGGGCGGGTTCGATTTCGCCCTCGATCACCAGATCCGAGTCGCTGACCAATTCCTTGATGTGCAGGCGCTCGCCGCGGACATCGAGCCACATCAGCACCACCGTATGGCAGCCAAGGCCGGTCTTGAGCAGCGAGAGGCTCGCGTAGATGGCCTGATTCACAGAATCCACCGCGTCGCGAGTCGTGAGGTCGAGCCGTTCTTCTTCGCTCAGCGTCGAGTCACTGGTGGCATTTAGAAGTCGAAATTCTCGCGCTTGGCGTTTAACGCGTTCGCGTTCTTCTTCGACGTCTCGTCGGTGGCGCATGCGGCGTTCCAGCACTTCGGCGCCGTGGATCGCAAATGCTAGGGCGCCAAACACTGTCAGGAAGGTCACACGTGTGGTGAGCAGTACGCCGTCGATGGGCTGTGGTCCAAGCCATGTGTGCAAGCCAAGCAGTACCAGGCCTGTGAGCACGGAAACCACGCCTGCAAATCGTGTTTGGAAGGCAACGACAAGGGCTAGAATCAAGTAGTTGAGCGGGAATGCGTCAACGTTATAGGCGGAAGGCAAATCCGCAGCGATGAACGATGCAACCAGGATCGTGATGCCGAGTTGAACCTCCAGAGCTCGGTCAACGTCGGCGCGACGTTGCCACCAGAGACGAACGAGGAAGGCCGCCACTGAAGCGGCCCCGGCGAACATCAGCCATGAAATGTAGGGGGTGATTGTCTCAAGGATTCGTGTGGCCCAGAGGCCTCCGATGGCAACGGAGCCAATGGTTGCCCACTGCAGTCGAGTTTTCCGATTTCGGGGACGTGAGTCCGTCGTTATCGCCATGAGAACCCTCCTTGGTTCATGGTTGGTCCACGACTTCGGGCTCCTTTGGAGCGCCGAAGGGTGAGGCCTCTACCGCGTCGAGTACATGCTGCTTGAGGATGGCATCGACGTCTTCTTTGTACTCAATTTTCAACACCGCACCGGGCAACTGCATCTTGAGTTCGGCCAGTGCTGCATCCAGATCTTTGAGCGAAACTACCTTGCCCGCGAGTTCAAATGAGTCCTCACGAACGTTCAGGATCACCTGGACGGTGACCGGTCGATCGGGCTCGTCAAATTGATAGATCAGCTCGCCTGGCCGCGCCAAGCCTGCAGCACGTGCACGTCGCTCCGCGAGTCGGGGGTCGTCGCGCAGGGCGCGGACGGTTTCTTCAAGTTGTTTGTTTTCGGTGGCGAGAGCGTCGTTTTGATCTTCGAGCTTTTGAAGCTCGCCGCTCAGATGGTCAACGCGATCAAGGTTGGGGTGGGTCATTACGTAATACGTAAGTACCGACAACACGATCAACCCAAAGATTGTCCAGAGCGCTCGCTTCATCCGTGAAGCCTCGACGTCTGCGGTCAGCCAGCCTTGGCACCGCATAGAATAATTAGAAAAAAGCTATCTGCAGACTAGCAGGCGCGATCTCGTGAGCAAGTAATTTCACTCACTTAGCTCGTTTAGTACCCGTCGCTGTCGAAGTCGTATTCGGATTCATCCAAGGATACGTTGATGGCTTTGGGGTATTTCTTGCCGTCGTTGCCGCCATACTGGAAATCAACAGGGATGATTTCCCCTAGAACGTAAGCGGGCAAGCGGGTTCGAAGGTGGTCGTCGACCACGTTCGCGATATGAAAGAAGAATTTTCGTTCATCGTCGGTTTGAACGAAGCCAAAGCCTTTATCCGTGAAGTACGCGATGATGCGGCCGCGCAGGTCCTCGCCAACGGCGAGGTCGTCGTCGACGAATTTGCGCTCAAGGCGTTGGATCGTTTCTTCGACTTCGAAGAACTGAAACGAGCAGTCTTCGTGGATGCGAACGCCCACACTACGATGCTGCGCGAAGCGGCGATCGAAGAGGAACGAAATGCACGCACCGATCGAAACCAGCAGGCCCCCGGTTTCCAATGCGACATCCGAAATTTCGATGTAGATGGACTTCAAAACCACCCCGCGACGGGCAGCTTGAGCGAATTTCGCTAATTCTTCGGGTTCTTCGCGCGTGGTTGTGATGTGCACACCAAGGTTCACGTGCGCGTGAACTTCGCGAAGACGCGTGAGCGTAAAATCTAAATTATATGCTGAAGCAAAGGTCTCTTCGACAGAAGTCGAAGCGCCAATGGATTCAAACAGATTCTTAAGCAGCTCGCCGACAGCGTGCTCAGACATCGTAAACCTCACCAATCCAGCCAACCAATAGAACACAATATCCGGTCATCGTGTCCCGGGTGCTTAATAAGATGCGCGCCCACAGATTCAGATTCAATTATGACGATGACACGGTCTTCGTTTTTAGCCGGGCTGAGGGCTGATGGTCAATGAAAATCGAGGAGAGCCGCGTGGGTACTTGATTTTGGACGGCTCAGGGACGAATGTCGGTGCATATGAGGTTAAAGGTTTATGCAAGCAGATCGACACAGAGCATTTGTCCGAGAAATTGACCGAAAATTCGGGCAGACCTACGGTTATGGGGGCATGAGCATCTT
>Ga0210026_1001259_pt1 | contig 25328 bp, 26 predicted proteins | sample CryGeymeta201509_FD_183977 | JGI IMG/M metagenome (GOLD analysis project Ga0210026, IMG submission 183977) | Groundwater microbial communities from Crystal Geyser aquifers in Utah, USA - Crystal Geyser metaG 2015-09 (SPAdes) (version 2) | ecosystem: Environmental > Aquatic > Deep subsurface >...
GCTACAAACAGAGCGTCTCGGAACGGTGGTGCGTGAAACGCGAGCGGTACTGCGCCCCCTAGAGGATGAAATTGGCTTAACGCCAGCCGAATTAATTGAAGAACCTGTATTCTGCGAATATGCTCCAGAAAACCAAGTAAACGCCTGTGCAAATGCGGTAGAAACTGCACGCCTGGCCGGACTAGACTTTCGGATTGCAGAGGCCCGATCACTGCGTTTAGCAAGAGAAGCAGAAGCGGCTGATTTAGCTGCCGAGGCAGAGGCCGGTAGAGAGCGAGTGGCAGCGCTAGCTGCCGAGGCAGAGGCCGGTCGAGAGCGAGTGGCAGAACTGTCTGCTCAAGCCGAAGCCAATCGAGCCGTCTTAGCGGTGTTGCAACAGATTGCCGCTGAAGAAGCTGGACAATCGCGCCTTAGACCCTCTGGATCCTAAATCTTTGTGCTGCGAAAAAGTGACTTGTTGGATGATTTGAAAGTTCAGCTGATTTGTGTTATAATATCTAGATATTATAACTATGCCTGAGAGTTTTTCGGCTTCCGAACCACTAGCGCCCTCTGCAGCAGAGCTGATGGAGAGGCAAGCCGAAGTGGCGGCTGAGCGTCAGTTGGCGTGCGCGGAATTAGCCACTGAATGCACCGACACGTTAAACGAGACGCCTGAAGGCCGATTGCAGCTGGTGTGTGCCGAAGAGGGGCTGAGCCTAGACGGGGTTGAGCCCACTGAAGTTTTTAATAATCGTCACCTGCAAGTGGCCTTTAGTCGCCCCTTACCTATGACAGCCAGCATGCGAGAGCGATGTGTGGCACTACTAAGATCTACACTGGCGGAGGAAGAAGCGCCACCAGCCGAGGTTTCAGCTCAAGAAGCCGAGCGCGAAGCGGCGTTAGCTGTCGAAATCGAGGGAGCAGCCATAGCCGCCGACTTGGTTGAAGCCGAGGCGGTCGAAGTAAGAGTTATAGCAGCGGCCGAGGAAGCTGGTTCAGCCGAAGTAAGGGCTATTACCGTGGAAGAGGAAGCTGGAAGAGAAGCGGTTGATACTTCTGCGGCGGCGGTAGAAAACCTTATTCGCAGCCAAGTTTCAGCGGGGAACATTGACCACTACGAAGCCGAAACTGCGCGGCTCTTGGCAGGGCAGTACGAAGGCGAAGCCCTGGCGAATGCGCAGGCAGCGGCAGAACGTTTTTTTGCGCCGCACCGCGAGAACCTAAATGCCATGCAGGCGATTTTCACGCCGCAAGAAGTGCAGCAAGTGTTTGGTGGGAGTTTAACGAGCACCGTATCGCTTAATTTAGCGGCCCAAAGTAACGCCGATATTTATCGAGATTTGTTTACCCGGATTGACGCTGGGTTTGCGGGTGATGATGACCGACGACGTGAAGTTCGCGCGCAAGTAGAGGCGCAATTGGGCATCCAGCTACGCGAGGTCGAGCGCCCGAACAATGCCACGGAACTGCAGGCATCGTTACGTGAAGGCCGAGGCACCGAACGGGTGCAAGTAGGCACCGAAACGGTCGAAGAACCACCCGGATCTGGCAACTGGGTAGAACAACCAATTTATGAAGACCAAGTGATTCCGTTTACGCCGCAAGATAAATTGATGCTGAGCACGAATCCTGCCGTTGGTTTGTACCCAGACCCACCGGGTAGTACGAATTACCGGGTGGAAGGGGAAGTGACTGGGGCTGATCCGATTCGGTTCGAAGTTGATATTCCAGCCAACGGAGCGATTCCAGAAGCGTATATTAATCGTGAATTCAACAAAGCGCTGATAACGGCGAATTTTCATAATTCTGGTTTGCGGGGAGCGATGGAGTTTCTAGCGACGGGAGTTGACGCCACAGTACCAATGAGCACTGATACTGGTCGTTCGGCTATTGGGCAAAATGATGTGCTTCAAAAAGTTTTTGAAGTTTTCCATGGTGTAAATTTTCCTTTAGAAGGTCGGTTTGCCACGCAGGCAGAACTGCAAAGTTCTCAGAATGATTTACGCTGGTTGGCGATTGATGGTGACTTAGGACCGACAAATCAGATTAATCCAGCCTTGAGTGTTTCGTTGATGCGAGCGGTGTTTGGTAATTCACAGGACGAAATAACTGGCAGTTTAAGTCGAGCACAATCGGTGATTAATACCGGTGGTGCGGAAGCGCCTAGTATTCAAAGATTGTATCAAGCGCTCCATCCAGATGATGCGGCTAATGGCTATCCAAGACTGCGAAGTATCATTGGTGATCAAGGGATGGCGTTATTGGAATTATCCTGAATTTACTCAGAGGAACCTACGTTTTAAGCTTTCTCGGCCGTAGTTTTACCCGAGTGAGCTTGCGTGATTACAGTGATGCGTGATAATTGATCTAAATAATCTAAAAAGCCATAGAACTTACGAACGAACCGCATCTGTATAAAGGCATGGATGGCACGGTTTATATTGGGTTTGGTAAAACTCAGAACGTGCTGCAACTTGATCTTCTTCTACCGGCGAGTCTGCGCGGGCTAACTTACGATGAGGTCAGAAGCTCTGACTCTATTCGTCAGTATTTTGAGTTGGCCAATATGGTCTTAATTTCAGCTGAGGCAATGCATTCATACATGCAATCGCTCGACATGACGGGCGTAACCAAGGCCAATCCGGCCAAAGTACATGTGCCATCCTTTGATTTAGATTATTTGAAGTTAAGAGAAGCAGACGGGAAGCTATTGCCGCAGCGCCTGCAGGCGCTTTTTACCGTGGTTGCCGCCTATTGGGAATTTAATCCTAAGCTGGGTTTGAAAACCGGTCTGGTGGCGGGTTTGTGGCGTCGTGGTATGCCAGCGTCAGAGATCATTCGCAGCATTTCCGCCTCAACGGGCAAAGACGGGCAGTTAATCAAAAGCTCAGGTCGCGACTCTGACATCATGCATGTAGTTATAGACGCTTACTTTGACAGTAAGGGGCTCCCTTCCCAGAGCGAGCTTACTCAGTCGGACGCGACGGAATTGGTTAACCGTTGGCTCACTGCCACCCGTAGTGTGGCGCTTGGGCACAAAGACGTGTCAAATACCGTTTTGCACTGGGCTGACTATCGTCAGCTGGGCCTGATTGATCAGGCAGGGGTGGCACAACTTGATCAAGTGAGGTTGATCGCTCAAAAAGTATTCGCCATCAATGGACCGTTATCCTTTGAAGCTCTTTCGGCTTGGGTGGAGAAATATCATGCACCAAAACGACCCGAAGTTTCGGATTCAACAAAAGCTGCCCGCGCCAAGCTTCAGCAAAAACGGAAACAGGGAAAATTGAATCGAAAAAAAGGAAGGTGATAGTCCCTGAAAAATGACTCGATGAATGGGTTACTAGAAGAATATATTTGAAAATTAATTTATGATTTAGAAATACTGTTGCATGGTTTTGACAGGGCACTCTTAATTGCGAATATCTTAATACCCAATATCTGGGTGTAATGACCAAGCAGAAAAGGAGTTTCAAATGTCCTGGTCAAAGTTTGAGCCCAAAGGTCCGGTGCAAGTTGCATCAAAGTTCGACGGTGGCTGGCACCACGATCTGGTAGCACCGCTAGATGAACCCGACCCCCGCAATAATCATGTTCACTTCAAGTATCGCGCCAATCCTGGCGACGGCACTGCTGAACTGGTAAATTGCAGTCTGAAAGTGGAGGGGCGGCATGCGGTTAGCCGTTATGCTGTAATCGCTACGCTGAACGCTGCTGCAGGTCTCAATATCCCCCTAACGTGATGTGTGTGCGCCAATAGGCAGCAACATATCCTTAACCATTACTGAGGCAGCCGCAAGGTTTGCCTCAGTTCTATTCCTGGCTAAAATGGAAAAGGTAAAAATGATCTAAATGTCTGATTTTGAGTTTGGCTTGCAGGGCGGCTACTTAAGTGGCACTTTTAATTTGGCTGGAATAGCCAATCTTATGAGCCGTGATTTTGAAAATATTGAATTTATAGACTGCTCTATTGTTGGAGGAGACTTTGCTGGTTCAAGTTTTATTGATTGCACATTTCACAACGTTAAATTCGAAAAATCAGAATTAATGGCGGTAACGTTCAATGGCTGTTCTTATAAAAATATCATTTTCACGCACTGCGAAGGTGATTTTTCGCTCTCTAATGGATGAAATACACCTAATAATGCAGCTCTATGAGCGGCTTAAAAGGATTGGCTGGGGATGAGGACTGCCTGCCGACAGGCAGGGATTACTCCATTCGTTTGGAATTGTATTTGCCGTGACTTCGTCACCCAGAAAAGAAAATGCGCTGCGCGCGCCTCCTTTTCTTAGTTCCTTGTATCGAACCCCTGGGCCTAGGTTTCAAATCCATACTTCAAATAATTTTAAAAAAACACATCAGAAATGTGTTATTTTAAAATTGGCTGGGCACCTGTCCAACGGATGGAACACCTTCGAGACCCAGTTCAGGACTGGGCTAGAGGTCGATTTACCGTAGCCCAAAATACTACACGTCGGGATCGGCTTGTTCTGGCTCGCTTGAATAGACCTGGAAGGCCTCCTCGGCGATGCCGTACAGAACCTCTAAGATTTCGGCGATCTCATCGTCATCGTAATTCTTACCGATCATGCCGAGCATCTTGCGTGCGGCGACTATGTCGATGCGACGGTCTGGATGACGATTTTTACCCTCGAACCCATGGTTATGCTCCGGCATGCTTTGCAGGGGTTATCAGCAAAGCCTGACCGAGGGGTGAGCTGGGCTTTTATTTGTTTTTGAGAGAGGCGCAAAAAACAAAACGGATTGGATCGGAATCTGTGACGCGAAAGAAATCAAATAGGGGACAAGGAGGCTGATATCCAGCCCCCTTGAATAGAGTGTTACATGGCCGCTTTGATCGTCGAAACCATGGTCGCTCCGACGGCGGCCAGGAAGTCGCGCAGAGCACCGCCGTTATCCCCGACGACATGCACCTGCCCGTCGCTGGCGATACGCGACAGGGTCGCCTCATCAGCATCAGCACCGTAGGCAACCGCCGTCACGTTGGCGAGCTCCTGCAGGTCTTGGATGTTTTTGTCGGCAACCTGAGATTGTCCGTCAGACAAGATCAGGGCCTGCGACTGTAGGAAGTCCCAACCGCCGGGATTCGGCTGCGCCTTAAAATCCTGGATGGCTTGAATGCCTTTGAGGATCGCGGAGTCGAAGTTGGTGCCGCCGGAGGCGTTCAGGTTGAGCGCCGGGACGGAGGTCGCCGGTTCAGCTGAGCAGTGAACGCGACTGCCATGACTGAACGGGATGATTGTCACGCGGAATCCGTCCTTGTTCGAGGGGTCGGCTAACTGCAGCAAGATGGCGCCCATGGCCATCTCGAGCTCTTGGATCTTGTATCCGTCCATCGACGACGACTCATCGAGCAGGAACACCACGTGCTGCTTGACGTTCGACGCCACGCCGGTTGGCAGCTTCTTCTTGACGCCAATCTTCATAGGCAGCGGTGGCGGCGTGGCCGCACCAGCTGCAGGCACCGTGGTCTGCGACGATGCAGGCGCCTGGCCGAGTGGTACGGTGCTGTTCGTGTTGGGGATCATAGGTACGGTCATCTTTTCCTCCTTTGGGTTTGATTGGATGAACCAACACCTGCCTAGCCAGTCGCTCTTTCCCTGAGGACCGACGGGCTTCCGTCGTCCCCTGACGGCACTCCGTCTCCTGCAAATTCCTCAAGAAACGCGCCCGCTCAAAGCACCTCAAACCAAGGAGTGTGCTATGACACAGATTGCCAAATACCCGATCGATCAGGCCTTTGTTGCCCGGCTGAAAGCCAACGGCTTTTGCCTCAATGACCCTGACCTGAGATACCCCACCAGAAACGACTTTCCGTCACGTATCCTGAAGCTGGCCAAGCAGCGCGGGCACGGACCGGCTGCGTTGCTGCTCGGCGACCGCAATGGCCGTGGCGACCCGGATCGGTCCCGCCTCGTACCTTGGGCTGCACTGGGTCTTGGTTCTGCCGGTTGGCCGGATGATGCAGCGGCGCATGATCACCATGCCCATCTCGTGTGGGAAGAAAGTATTCCGGGCTTCGAGCCCAATCTGGGCTTCTGGCAGGGGCTGTGGGCGGACGTGATGCAAAGCGTCCAGTCCGTTGACCTAGCCGATCCAGCATGGTCGCTGGCTCTGCTAACAGGGCTGCTGGCTACGCAGACCATTGGTGTCTTCCAGCGGCTTGCCTTGCTCAAAGCCTCAGCGGCCCGGGTGGTCGAGAGCCAGCCCGACCTGTTCCCAGAAACTCTGAATGATGCGGATGGCGACGAATACGCGGTGGTCGCAAATAAACCGACAAGCTGGCGATGGTGTACCGATGCCGCCAGCCGTCAGGGCCAAGTCCGCGATGAAAACCAGGATGCGTTCGCCGTGTTGGGTTTCGGCATCGCGCTGCGCGTCTTGGTGCTTTGTGATGGTGCGGGCGGTGTCGGTGGTGGGAAAGAAGCGGCGCAGTCCGCCGTGATCGCCATCACCGCTGCACTCGAAGCCCGGTTTGCGGAACACGGCTGCTTGGTGGCCGCTGATCTGGACCTGGCTATCGCCCAGGCGCGGCAACAGGCGATTGATGCCGATCTGCCCGGGGTCACCACAGCGCTGCTGGTTCTGCTTGACGACGATCAGATGCACTTTGCCACCCTTGGGGACGGCGCTGTGACCGTGATCTGGCCCGATGGCATGGTCGGCCCAGTGCAGGTACCGCATCACACGCTCGGACGGCCGTCCAACGAGATTGGGGCCTATATCGGCGGCAATTGTACAACGCTCCCGCGCACCGGGACCTTGCGTCTTGAACCGGGCTGTTTCGTTTTCCTCATGAGCGACGGGGCCAGCGACCTCTTCACCTTAGAAGACTTCGCCGCCACCCGGCACAAATGGCAGGTGTTGCCCGGCGTGGCCGACGGCATCCTGGCGCATCTGGAGGCAGCCCGTGACCCCGACAGCGGCGCCTGGCTGCATTCCGACAACATGACGCTGGCCATCGCCCAGCTCCGTAGCGGAGGCGAACATGACACAGCGGATTGAAATAGCGGGCATCCGGCTCAGGATCCTCGACCCTGATTTTGGAGCTGGCGGTCAGGGTAAGGCCATGCTGGTTGAGCCGGAAGATCTACCGGGCACGCGCATGGTGCTCAAAGAACTGCCCTATAAACCGGAAACAGAAGCCCGGCTGAAATGGGTGTGCCAGCGAAATCTGGCGCAGTTGACCGCCGCGTTTGCAGCACCCATCATCTGTGAAACTACCGGGCAAGGCACCATCCTGCATTTAGCGCCGCTGGCGGAGGGGGTGCCACAGGAGGATGATCCCGCCAGGGCGTTGCCACACAACCTGCAAATCTGTCTGGAGTTCGTGTGCCTGTTGCTGTTGTTGGAAGAAAACGGCCTGTCCCACGGGGACATATCTCCCAACAACGTCTTCATCGCCCCCGACGGTCGCGTCTCGCTAATCGATTTTGATGGTTGCCTGGCCTACGACCCAGACGTCCCGCCGCCTGACACGATCGGCACGCGGCCCATGCTGGCTCCTGAGCAGCGCGATGGTACGCGGCAAGCGCCGACGCGCGAAAGCGGCTACTACCAAGCGGGCATGATGTTGAGCATGATCATTCGCCAGCACTATCCGACGGATGGGATGCCCAGTGAACCGAATGCGGTCGATCAGATCCTTTGTCACGGGGGCTGGCCGGAACATCTCCGACCACTCGATCCCGGGGAGGATCCTATCGACATATTGGGCGGCGAGCTGATTGCTCTGTTTGATCGCGCGTTCAGCCTGAACCCTACTGACCGTCCCAACTACGACGAATGGCGGCGGGCGCTGACCCGGGCGCTGCATAACTGCTGGATCCATGACTGCGGCGCGGCGTTTGTGGCCGATGCGACCACCACCACCGCCTGCCCCGACTGTGGGGCTTCGATCCAGATCCCGAGTGGGAAGAAGCAGCTCAAGATCCAGCTTCTTCCAACAGGCGGGCGCTTTGGCGTGGAGATCAAGGATCAAACCCCAATCATCCTGGGGCGCAGCACTATGACCGGGCTGCCGCCCACGGTGTCGGGACGGCATCTCGAGATCCTCCCGTTCAAGGGCAAACTGTTTCTACGCCATGTCGGCAGCAACCCAACGCTGATCCAGCAGGGCGGGCAATGGTATCAGCTGCAAGAAACCTGGCTCGATGAGCCCGGACCAAACGCGCCGATCGAGCTCCAATTGGCCGATCAGCGCCTCAACATCGTCAGCGGCTCATAGCCGCTGATTTCGCAAATTACTTCACAAGTATTTGTTTTTATGATATTATGTTATGAAGCGAATTGGGAATGACTTCCGCTTGGAACGTCTGAGCATCGCTTCAACTGCTCTTTGATCGACCGTCTACCCGTTCCGGACACCTGGGCATGCGCTTGTGCGTGTTCAGATGATGCCGGAACAGGAGACTACCATGGCAAACGAAACCAAAAACTGGGTCCTCGTCAGCACCCAAATCCCGAGCGACTTTGACGTTCTCGATTTCGACCAGGAAGACGGCGGCACCATGCCGATCCGCTCCGACTGGAACCATCGAGTCTACGAGGTTGCCGAATTCGGCAGCTTCGAAGGCGTCGACGTCACTGAAAATGATCGATTTGTCGCGCATGTGTGCGGCGCTTCCCTGGAAGCACTCGACGCATATGGCTACGAAACCAACATGATCGGCGATGTCCGCTCTTGGGATGGGGAGTATCGCATCGTCGCCACCAATGGCGACTACGTGGTCATTCCGGTCGAAACCCGCTTCTTCCGCGCAGTCGAACCCCAACGTTTCGGCTTTGAGCCGTTTCCGACCTGGGACGACGAGGTTGAACTGGGTGAAGACCTGACCGCCCAAGTGTTTGGTGAATGAGCCCCACCATCATCGAGCAGCCTTGCGGTCCGCCAGTCTTCTGGCGGACCACTTTTTTTTGAGAACCAACCGAGTTGGAAGTACTCAGAAGACTTGATAAGCGTATTTGGCTACCCGGCAATGATCATTACCAGATAGCGCTTCAGAAACAAGTGTTGCAGCAAACTCCCGAGTTTTGGCTGCATTGAAGGGACTATCGTCATAATCAGCAAAATATTTCAGTAGTGGCGATTGCATTGATTTAATTGCAATGGCGACGAACTCAAATCGCCCTTTTGCTTGGCCAACTCTGAACGATTCACCGTTGCCATTAAGTTTGACTTGAGCGCCGGGACTTGGAATTGCAGCATAAGGCAGAATGTAGAATATCTCATCCTTTCCGGGCATCTTCAATCCATCCGGGCACAGCTCAAGAACACAGCAATAGGTGAAATCGCTCGCGATACCATCTACATATAAATCGAACTTGCTGCCTTCTTTGTAGATGGGAACATCATCGAAACTGACAAGGTTTTGGTTTGTACTGCCTGTAACATAACCGGCTCGGCTTGCATTGTCGAACGCTGGACTAATAAAGAGATTCTGGTCCGGCAGAATCTCTAGAAGAGCCTTGATGCCATTGATCGAGTAAAGTGTATTTGGCCAGGGAAGGCTATTAATCTCAATCTGCCCGAAAAATTCTCTCATCGACATCATTACCAAGCGTTCCTTAGAGATCTTTTTGGCCCATTCCGAACCAAAAGCGACGCTCAGCGCTGAATGAAATGCTTCCGCCTCTCGCTGTGTTATCGGATCTTTGCCACGCAGGATGTCTTCAAAACGTCTAACGCCCTTTTTGTTACGCAGTGGATTGCTGCTTGGTCTTTCATTCTGATGGGGAGTGGTTGGAACAACTTCATACAACAAATCGGCGAGAACCGGTTGCTTGGCAGCCGTGCCCCAACCTCCGCCTAGCATCAGTACATGCCAGAGATGTTTTAGATCGGCGTTATATCCAATGATTTGCCCGGCCGCCTTCGCAGATTTCACGTAATCCATGGAGATTGGAGTGAATTCGAAGGGTAGCTGTGGAGTGGTCATGGCCTTATCCTTTCCTCATGTAACCATGCGTTCAACTTGCAACTGACGGAGCGACGGCTCAAACGACGGAGTTCCGTCAAGGACCATGAGAACCTCCTAAAGCACTTGCTCAGAGCCACGTTTGAAACGTATCTCTTGTTCCAAGAACGCTAGGAGGATGCATTGGAAGACAACAACTTTTCCGCAACCGGTGCAATCTACATGCTTTGGATCGCGATAGATCGGTACGCTAGCCCCTTCTGGCCTGCACTACGAACGGCAGTCTCAGGGTCCGAAGCCTTGGATGAAGTGCTTCAGTCGAACTACGGTTTGGACAGCGACAGGACCATGAGGTTGGTCAACCAAGGAGCCACGTTGGCGGAGATCGAAAGGGGCATTCGAGCCTTCGGACCGGGCGGCTCCATGGAGTTGTCGGAAGATGACCAGCTAGTGATCAGCTTTGCTGGCCATGGAGAAGAAGATCCGCTTACCCACGAAACATCTTTTGTCCCCTATGACGGCCATATTGATAGCCCCAGCACATGGTTTCGGTTTGATCATCTGCGCTCAATACTGAGGGTAATAAGGGCGAAACACGTCCTCGTAATTTCAGATTCTTGTTTCTCCGGTGGCGTTTTTAGAAACGCAAGCACGCAAATCCCTGACGAAATTGGTGAAACTTATGCCCAGCGGGCCTATGCCTCGAAGAGTCGCCTCATGATTTCCAGCGGAGGCAAGGAGATTGTCACTGACTCAGGCGGTGGGCACGGAGGTAGTGTCTTTATTGAGGGCATCTTAAACTCGATTGCGAAACGCTCAAACCACTGGGTGCTGGCTGAAGAAATTTTCCGAGACGCCAGGAAGTTTGTTGTGGAAAACTCTCAACAGACACCAGAATTCGGTGGACTTGAGCGATCTGGCCATGACGGAGGTCAAATCGTTCTGTTTAGAAAGAATGCTTCGAGCACGACGAACAAACCGGCTACGAGGCCGAACACGCCGCCAAGCAGCAGGGGTTACTCGAATGCAACGAAATCAGCCAGTAGCCCCAGTGGTGGAGTGGGCGCAAATCCTGAAGCAGCGACACCTTGGATTTCTTCAAAAAGTTGGCTCGTTGGCATGTCAGTGGGCCTATGCGCGCTAGCAATAGCCGCCTGGACTGTCAGCACCAACACCTTTGGCCAGAGTGCTGCAGGCAATAACACAAGCGTCTATGATTTGAGTGCCGCCAGGCTCGATGTGGGGCCGATTACACTGAAGAATTTCTCACTTCCGTACCAACCACCACTGACCCTAGTTGCTGGTCATGAATTTGATTTTCAATTTACAATCGAGACGATTGATTTGGAACAAGAAGGAGGAACGATTGCTCTTTTTCTTGATCCAGTAGCTGACAATGCGGCCTGTGACTTTGGAAGATACACGGCAGCCATCGAAAGCAATATGGACCAGAGAATTACTTTTGGGATTGGTAACATGCGAGGTTGTTCGTCCAGCGAAATTCTCGGTGTCGACATTTCATTTGAAACCGATACTGGAGATGTTTTGAACGCATTGTCTTTGCGCTTTGAAAACTACATCACGAATAATCAATAAGTTGGCCTGCCGCTTTCACTTAGCTACCCATCCAGCGGATGGGGGTGAGACTTGTTCCAATCTTTCTGCAGAAAGATCAAGTTGCCATGAATACCTCCTTTTTATGGACAAATTCTGGAAGTTTGGCAACTTGTGTTGACTGGCTGGAAAAAGAATAATCCTTGATTTTCAGACGCGTAAGCGCTATCAGATCTTTGTGGGAGCTCCATTCAACGATCAGCCCCCGGGCACCATTCGTCCAAAATTGCGACGGAACCCCGCCTCTAAGGGCCTGATTTTATTGGATTTAGCGTGATCCCGCGTCCGACTGGAATTGGCCAGTCTGGACAAACTCTGGACAAAGGGATCCGGACGTCATGTGGGGTCTGCACCTGAAGCGAAAAGGACGTTGGTGGCACTACTACCGGTCGGTGCCGCGTGAATTTGCGGACGTCGAACACAAAGCGCTGATCAGTTTCTCGCTGAAGACCGGCGACTTCAGCGAAGCCAAGCGGATGGCAGCAGAGATCTCGGTCAGACTGGAGCACGACTGGCGCGCGGCCAAGGCGCGCGGCGTTTCGCTTTGCGCTCAGGATGCAGCCGAACGTTATCGCGCCGCAGCCGCGTTACAACGTTCGTATGGGTTCGATCCGAAACCTGCGCCCGACTTGACCGACGGGGAACTGCTTGACCGCCTGCGCCTGTTGATCATGGGTCAGCATTCCGCGCCGGAGCAAAAAGCGATCTTGGGCATGACGCCCGAGCCGCAGTTTTCGCTGTCGGATGCCTTCGATCGGTTCTGGGATTACATCAAGGACGAGTGGAGCCGCGTCAGTCACGACCAGCAGCGCGTCAAGCGTAACATCTATCTCAAGGCCATCCGCAATTTCGAGGAAGCCGTGGGCGCACTCCCTTTTCAGCAGGTCGAGCGCAGCCACGCGGTGCAGTTTCGCGGATGGTGGGTGGAGCGGGTGAAAGCGAAAGGTCTCAAGCCCTACACCGCCAACCGCGAGATCAACTCGCTTCGGCGGATGTTTGGCGTGAACTACGACATCGACGGCTTGTCGACGACCAATCCGTTTTCAGGCGTGCGATTGAAGGAAACGGCCGAGGTGGCCCGCATTCCGCTGGAAACCGAGCAGATCCTGGCATTGGCCAAACCGGGAGCCTTGCCCGGCCTGCATTCTGATTTCGCGCGTCTGTTGCGGCTGTTGATCAACACCGGCATGCGTCCGGTTGAAGCGATCGGGTTGGAGCTGGATGACGTGATGCTCGACCACGAGGTGCCGCATGTGCATGTGCGCAAGAACGCGGTCCGGGGCCTCAAAACCGATCATTCCGAACGATTGTTGCCGCTGGTAGGTGTGTCGCTGCAAGCCGCTGAAGAGTTGGTAACCACGGGGGGCTGGGGCAAGCGTTTGGGCAAGAACATGTATGCCACCAGCATCATCAATCGCGCCCTGCGCGAAAGTGGTATCGTGACCGACAAGCGCCAGAGCCTTTACAGCCTGCGTCACTGGTTCCAAGACCAACTGACCAAACGCGACGTGGTCGATCGGGCACAGGCTCAGCTCATGGGTCACAAATTTCAGCGGCCCAAATACGGCTATGGTAAGGATCTGGCCGAACTGAGGGGTATTATTGTTAAGTTTGCGATTGCAGCGCCCTGAGCCGATTCCGTGATGCCTGTAGGCTTGACTGGGCGGCGTAGATAGCCTGCAGGCGCGAATGAAGCTGAAGAAGAACCACTTCTTCTTCAGCATCGGCCTGCGGGAGGAGAGCGGCAAGCAGCCGTTCCATCCGATCAAATTCTGCTGCGGTCAATATCGCCATGGTCACAATCTCGGCAAACCCACCTTACATTGTGAGAGACGGAAAGCCGTTTCCCTCAAGGTCATGGCTCCGACATGAAGCAGACTGCGTGCGAAATATTTGGCAACCTGATAGGATTCCGGCATGAACAACTATCCAGAAATCGGATCGGCGGTTGACCAAGCTGCAGATGTCGCCAATCAGTCGGGGCTCTATGATTTGGTTCGCGAGATTGATGAACTGCTCGACAAAGAGATCGCGGGGAAAGCCATTCTCTTCTATTACCGAGCCAACGCCTATTCGGCTATTCGAACGTCTGACCCTGCATTCCGAGATCGTCAGTTCGATTGGGAACAACCATCACTGACCAAGGAAATCATCTCAATTCGAGAAGCGATTCGCGCTTCAGATTTTAAATATTTGGACATCACGCGGCGATGTCAAATCCTGACAAATTTAGGCAATGCCCTTGATGCCGCTGGTCGCCCCATTGATGCAATTGTAGCATGGGATGAAGCATTGTTGCTGGATCCTAAATTCGCGATGGCCCAAGCAAATCGCGCCAGCGGCCTAATTGAATACAGTTCTGCATTATACGATCCCGGGCATCAATGCGTTTTCTTGGCGGAAGCCGACAAAGGCTTTCAATTTGCGCTTTCCACTGACGCCATATGGGACTGTGAATACCCTGCAAGCGTGCGAAAGAATTTTGTATCAAAGCAACAGAAGGTCCGTGCATACTTGGCGGAAAACTGTGATCTGGCTGGCTTTGATCCCAACAAGTTTGAGCTTGGGGACAGGTCTGAAGCACGTGCTTTTAACCTCTGGCGTTTGAAAAACCGTCTTTTCCTGAATCCTTTGAATGATATCGGTGAGCATAGCATAGCGGCCCGTGATGTTTTTCATCTGCCGAACCACACCTATGGATTCAAGGAGCCGGTGATTTTTCCACGCTATTTCGATCTGCTCAAACAAGAGTATGTCGCCGCATGCACGTTACTGTTTGAGGGCTTAGAGGAAGAAAGGGTTTATCCGGCTGACGAAACCTTGTTAGGGTTTGAACACGCTGACTACGGAATCAACTCCGTGCGGACCGAGAAGCAAAAGGCGGCTTTTCGTCTAGCGTATTCGTTGCTAGATAAGTGCGCTGTTTTTATAAACGATTATTTCAAGTTGGGGCATAATCCGAACAGTCTGAACACCTCGTTCAAAAACGTCTGGTACAAAGGTCGTGGAGATAAGCGAACTCTTCACCCAAACCTACCTGCCATGAATTGGCGTTTGCGTGGCCTCCATTCACTCTCTTTGGATTTGTATGAAGAAAGCTTTCGAGAGGTGGCTTCGCCACTGGCACACCAAGCTTGCGACGTTCGCAATGCGGCAGAACACCGGTTTGTGTCGGTGCATGATATGTTGTTCCACACGGACGAAATTGGTGCCTGCCTAGCATTGACTGCCTCTGACTTGGAAAGCCAAGCTTTGCGTATGTTGCAACTGTCGCGGTCAGCGATCATTGGCCTGTCACTGGCAGTGTACTTTCAGGAAAACTACCTCAAGGAGAGTGGAGCTGAGTTGACGTTGCACATACCGGGTATTTTGAGAGAAAGACTATAAGCCTCAACAACTAAAAATAATCTTCAAATCTCAGATGCCGAATGCCTGGAAAAGGAACTACGCCACTCTTCAAATTCATCAGGCATCAGCAAGGTCATGACCCGATCATGAGGCCAAGCCGAGCATCCTGAGAGGGACGAAGTCCCGTCGTGTGCAGAACTGGCGGGTCTTTCGGTCATTTCTAAAATGACAAGCATGGAAACCCCTGAAAATCGGGAGCGCGCGGAATATGAATCCTTCCGCACCTCGTGGCGCGGTATAGTCCTGGAAGTCCGTTATTGCCCGTGTTGGTTTTCAATACCCGAGGATGACTTCGTCACCCAGCACCTTGAAATCCGCAGTCAGTACAAGCGCCCACTGCCCATCATTGATACCGGATACCGGTCGCATTTCATGAACGGCGCAGAGGCTTTGGCCGAGTTCGACAACGATCCGGTCGCTTTTGTTTTGTGGTGGTTGGAAGAGACAGCCAAAGATCCGAGCTGGAAGCGCAAGGAGGAGGAGGCCCGGCAAGGATCACTTTTCTGATTTCGGGTAACGTCAATCTGGAATTGGGCGTGCCACTTGCTTAAAATCACTAAGTATGTGTGAGGTTTACACACTTTTACGCTTGCACTGAATTTTGTCGTCTGGATGAAAGAAACAGAATATCAGCCTGTTTTGGAGGCTACCTGACGCGCTTTCATGTCAAGGATTTTCCCCTTCGGGTTCCTCCTCTGACATTTTCGCTGCATGCGTCAGGCAAGGTCCAAACCACTTAATATTTTCTATTTCATTTCATCATGAGCACATCTCCAAAATACCGACCACGAATTGCGATGCAGTGGGTAAACGAATGCGACCAAGGCGAAAAACCAGCCAATGCCGATTATGTTTGTGGGGTTTGCGGTTATGTTGAAGGCATTGGAGCAGATGACGCTCGCTCTCAATTAACCGGGTTTTCTGTCGATTTTTTTAGCGCGTGTGAAGAGCCCGAGCTGGAATGTCTCGACTGCGGTTCCAGAACCGTGAAAGCTTATCTGTCCGCTGAAGGCTCACCTTAGGAGCCTTATGTTCAGTTTGACTGCTCGGTCGTGGCTCGCTGAAACCGTCGATGCGCTTCCAGTGCCAATCGCACTTCGGTGGTCGCGATGCCAGTGTGCTGGCTGCCGTGTTCGCTGCGGATTTTCTCAAACAGCGCGTCAGCTTTTCCAAGCGTTGACCACGGTTGCGTGCGTTCGAGGTGGAGCCGCAGAGTGGCTAGGTCACGGGTGGCGTCTTCGATTTCGGCAAAGACCGTTTGGGTGTCTGGATCGGGCCGTTCCCCACACAGCGCGCGAATTTCTTCATGGGCGCGCCACAGGGAACCTTCGACCGTCATCAGGGTTTGGTACTCGCGCGGTTGCGTGGCGGTTTCGCCAATCGCATCAAATTTTCCCACGGCGTTTTGGATGTCACCGCGAAAAACCTCGACGTCAGGCTGCTGGCGGTCCCAGCTCGGGCGGCTAATGGTTAACATCACCCGCGTGACGTAGTTCTCGCGTAGAGGCTCGATCCGGTAATGGAACGATCGGTCCGTGTGGGCTTCAGCGTCTTTGGTCAGGTAGGTCGATCCGCCCCGGTCTTTGAGCACCGCAATGACAGCGGCGGCGAAGTCGGCGGCTTCAAACCTGGGTAGGTCCCAAGCGTAGCGTCGGGCGAGTGCCAAGTGACGCACCAGCCCGTGCGGGCCGTCTGGGTAACCATCATGGTGTTGATAGAGATCGAACCGGTCGCGGTCATCGGCAACGGTAATCGTAGCGCGGGTAGACATGAACAAAGCGGTGAGAAAATAAACAAAGCCTGGGCGTTACCACCAGCAGGAATAGAAGACTTTTTGACGGGTTTGCAGAATCGTCCTTGCCCAATGGCAAAACTTCAGATCCCGTTCACGATATTCAGTGGCGGATTCATCCTGAAACTGATGCCCGTAAAAGAAGCCTCCCGGACTGTCGGGCAATTTGTTGTGCTCAATCAGCGCCTGCAGAGTCGCGATATCCTCGGCTTGCAGCTCCAACCGGTTGCAGTTGAGGTCCCCAGCGGGCTGGCCCGTGCGAGCTATCCAAAGCTGTTCCATGAACTCCTGCAGCTTGGCATGTTTGCGCCAGTAGAATTCTGGATTCTGCGCGCGACTGGCAGTGAAAGCGTATTGATCGAGGCCCATGGAAAGCGTGGGTTAGGAAACGGTCTCAGTACTCTGAGGCCAGCAAAATGGTCATGACCCGCCGTGTCACTTCCGGGTCGGCCGAGTTTGGGGAGCCGTATTCATAGTTTTCGTCATAGGCGTCGATCTTGAACATCACGCGCGCGTCGTCGACTTCAATCATGCCGAATTCATGGGTCCCGTAGGGGTCGTTGTCTTCGGTGAAATCGTCGAACGTTTGCACCGCTTGCAGCACGCGATGCAGCGTGTCGTCGGCCAAAGCGTTGACGCCTTGAGTCATCATCACGCGTCCGCCTTCCAGTCGACGGCGCAGGTTGTCATTGAGCGTGCGGATCGCAGCCTTTTCGGTATCCATGTCTTCCCGTTCTGCGGGAAATTGGTCTGGTGTTTCTGACATCAGAATATGGGTTAGGAACACCGGCAGATTACCCAGGACGAAAAATTGCGTCCAGATTTGCACAACCAGGGCGATCCGAGTGGGGGGATTGGCAGTCGCTGTTTGGGCTGGATTAGAACCGCCCAAGATTGCCACGCCCTGGACCCTGTCAACGGTTTGCCGCTTCGCGTTTGCCCGTTTTGACAGCGCCCTTTTGGGGGCGCGGCTCGTGGTCGGTGTCTTATCCTTTAACCCAAACAGACATGACCAACCCCGTTTCCCGGTCCCGCGCTCGAAGTACAAACCCCACGCGCCAAGCGCGTCCCCAGTCCGGACGTGCGGCGTTCGAGTTCTACCCAACTCCGCCCGAAGCCACCCGCGCCCTGCTGTCCGTCGAAAGCTTTGACGGTCCCATCTGGGAACCGGCTTGTGGCGACGGAGCCATTGCCCGCGAACTGACCGCCGCTGGCTATGACGTCACCTCAACCGACCTGATCGATCGTGGGTTTGGTGAGGGCGGGCATGACTTCCTCAAGTCCGATAAACCGCTGGCGAAACACATCGTCACCAATCCGCCCTACGGGACACACGGCTTGGGTGACGCGTTTGTCCGGCGAGCCTTGATCCACGCCCACAAAACCGGTGGCACCGTGGCCATGCTCCTGAACCTGCGCAGCTTGGCCAACCCTGACCGGCATAAGAAGTTCGTCAAGACGCCACCCGCCGCCATCTATTTTCTCGATGACCTGACCTGCTGGCCTGAAGGCAAACCAACCTCAAAAACCGCGCGCATCGCCCGACAGCAATACTACTGGGCCATCTGGAAACCTGGCCATACCGGAGCCCCGACCTGCTGGTGGCTGTCTACGCGGGACTTCAAATAGCCCTGATCTTCATGCCTTTTTCCTAATTTCTTTTTCACTATGACCGATTTCAACCAACCAAATTCAGACAACCGCCCCTTCATCCCGATCGACGCGTTAGCGCGAATCGCGCAACAACACCTAGACATTGATACCCTCGAAGAACGTGGTCGCGATGCCCTCGATTTCTACGACTGTTCTATCTGGTCCATCAAAGCCATCTTGAAAGACGCCTACCTGCTGGGGCATGGCTCTGCCCGTCGAGATGTACCGGTGCATTCAGATGATGCAGTGCTGGCTCGTGACCTGCGCATCGATTTACTGGAACAGTTTGCGCAAACCGCGACCACGGATGCCGAGCGTTTCGTGGCGCATTCCAGCTGGGGTTCCGAAGATCCAATGACGACATTGCGGACTTTCGCCGACAACGATGCCGCCAATGCGCTGACCCCTCAACTCGCCGAGGCGGCGCGAAAGCTGTTGCGCCGACTGAGGGTCGATGACACGGCATGAGACCGTGTGTTCGCGGATGTCCGGCGACTGAGCCACAGCGCCGGACTGAAAAGAGCGGCCACAGGTTGGGCCGCTCGTCTGTTGCCTAGCGATCTTCGCGATTGTGCCACACGCGCACGATCACGACCTGGTCGCCATGTTCACGGTACCGGATCACGTAGCCGCGCGCGCCGAACGAAACCGATAGCTCTCGAAACTTAGGGTCCGGTGGCCACGGACGCCCTTTCTCGGGAAAATCGCGCAGGGTCTCAGCGCTGTCGATCAAGGTCTTGACGGCGCGGGTCGCGGCGTCGCGCGAGTGGGGTTCGATGAAATCAAACAAGCGCTGCAAGTCGTCGCGCGCCTCTGGCAGCCATACGATGCTGGCCATCAGGATCGAGGGTTGTCATCAGGGGTACTCAATCCGTTCGCCCAGGCTTTGATGTCGTCGTGCGCGACGGTTTCACCCGTCAGTTCGAACCGTTCCCAACGCGCCGTCATCAGGTCACGTTCAGCTTCCAAGGCTTCTTGGGCTTCGAGGTACGTCTCGACCGCTTCTTTCATCAAGTAGTGAGGAGAACGGTCACGGCGCTGACCGAGCGCTTTCAGGCGTTCTTGTGTGTCTTCGTTCAAGCGAAGGGCGACGGTTGGTTTTGTCATTGGCGGCATGGTCCATCGGGTTAAGTGTCCCACAAAGTATAACACATCTGACAGCGGCGAGGCAAATTCGCTTTGGGCTCGCCGTGACACCGCTGGCTGACGCCTCATGTCCGCCGCCTCAGCAACAGCGCCGGACCAAACAAAGCGCCCAGTTCCAGGCTGATGGCCAGCAAGAGTGGCAACAGGATTTGCCGCCCGGTGCTGAACAAACCCAATCCCTCGAAGGTGGTCACCAGACGGGCCAACAGTTCCGAATTGCCCTGTGTGGCATCGCTCAGCACCAGAATCCGGTCGAGCACCGCCTGCGCCTCGGCCAGCGTGCGCTGAAACTCGGCTTCCAGGTCGTGTGCGATCGGGCCGCAACCGCCTCGAGCGCATTCCTGCCGCCAGGCGGCTTCGTCTTGTGCCGCGCGCGCCAGCAGACGAGCATGTTCAGCGCGGAGCGTCTGGCGGGTTTCTTCATTCACGGCGGCGTCCTGGTTCAACTCGTCCCCGAGCTGGATCGAGGCTGACAGGATCGAGGAGGTCGACAGGATGGAGACCGGCGACAAAGACAACGCAATCACCAGGGCCACCACGCCGGACAGCCAACGCCGTCGTCCAAGCAAATACAAGCCCATCAGCACGAAGCCGGGCCGCATCATGTCCATCGCCATCAGTCCGCCCATGATAAGGAGCTGAAACTGCCGCGCCTCACGCCCCAACTCCCAGGCGAAGCTAGCGTTCAGTCCGACCAGCGCGCCAATCAGCATCAAACAGGCAACGGCACTGAAGATCAGGCGCAGCGTCTCTGCCCCGGTATGCACCGGCTCCGTGGCGTTGGTGTCTGCCATCGGCAAGGCTGGGCTGCCAACCGGCGTGAGGGGCAAAGTGCGGGCAGGTAAGCGCATGACCCCGAGCGACGTGAGTGACCAGCTGCCTTTATCTTCGGCAAAGGCAATCATGCCTCGGCGTTTTAGGGATTGCATCAACCGCCGCACCAGATCTCCGTCAGCGGCTTCAGGCAGCCCGGCCTGATCGAGTGCCAGCGCGAAATCTGATTTGCTGAAACTGGCTGGCAGCCCATCAAGAGCTGTCACAATCAGGGTTTCGGGGAGCGATACGCCCTTGATGGTCGTGTTGATAGACGGTGTCACGGCGATTCCTCCTGTCACAACTGACCGCGCTGGCGCAGCCACTGGATTTGCTTACTGGATAGGTCAGCCAGGTCCTGCACATCGGTCGGGATGAAGACCTCACCCTGAGTGTTGCGGCTCACGGGCGCGTCCCAGGCAAAGATGCTGGGCGTCAGACCGGTTTCCTGGATTAGGGTTGCGGCTTTGGCGGCCCCGTCTCGCCCGGCTTGGTCCCGGTCATAGACAAGGCGAATGGTCTCAGCCCCGCAGGCGTCAGCCATGACACGGAGCTTTTCAGCTTGGGCTTTCGACAGGCTGGCTCCAAAGGAACCAACCACGTTGCGCAGCCCGGCCTCGACCGCCTTGGCCACATCGAACGGGCCTTCGGTCAGTACTATGGATTTGGTCTGCGCGATCTGTTCAGCCGCCGCGTCGTGCAGCCCGATCAGTTCCTGACCGTAGAGTTCGCTTGATTTGTGAAAGCCTGGGTAGAACAGGTATTTCGGCTCCGTGTCGTCGATCGAGCGCCCCAGATGACTGAGGATCACCCGGTCAAACTGGTCGCCGCTTTTGGCGGTTCGACGCGCGTCCGCGACTTGGAAAACAATGCGCCCTTTCAGGATCGAACGGCCATGCGGTAGGAAGCCGATGCCGAGCAGTTCGCAGGTTTCCTCGGAAATACCGCGTCCAGCCAAGACCTCGTGGTAGTCGCAGAGTTGCAGTAGGTCCTGCCGGATCGGCGCATTGGCGGGCGTTTCGTCCTCCGTGACGGCTGTCACCGCACGGATGACGCCCTGTCTGACACTGTCACGGTGCTTGGTGACAGGCTCTGACAGATCAACCGACGCATGCGCCCAGCCCCGCTCAAGGATCAAGCGACCGGCTTCATAGCAGTTGCCGCCTTCCAGCCGTTGCACCAGCTCGATCGGGCCACCGCCTTCACCGATCGAAAAATCGTACCAGACGCCCCCCGCAGCCATGTGAAAGCTCGGCGTTTTCTCGTCGTGGAACGGCGACCAGGCCCACCAGTCGTGCGGCTTGCTCTTCTGCTCCGCCTTACGCAGCCCCAGACCAGCAAACAGGGCTTGCCAGTCGACCGACGCCCGGATTTCATCCAGGTTCTCGGGACTCAGTTTGACGATATCGGTGTTTCGCTTGTTCATGGGAAGTGGTCTGCCACGGACCATCCGTCGTCCAGAACGGACGGGGTTCCGTCTTCAGATCATTCCTGAGCGTACATGGGAGGCAGGCGCTGCCAAGTCTTTGGTGCCTTTGTGCAAGGAGAGCGGAGAGTGCAGAGCATCGAGAAGCCGACCGGGCACAGCCCGAGGCCCGCGACCGGATCAGCACAGCTGAATTCTCTCCTCACAGCGGAGCGCGATGCCTGTCTGGCAGAGCCACAGCGGTGGGCGATATCGCCCACGCAAGTTTGCATGTCTGCACAAACAGCCCGGTCGCAGAGCGATACGAGGCCGATTTGACGCAACATGCAACTTGCCAAGGGTGAGCCCTTGGAACCCCTGAGCTGACAACGAGATCCAACCAATTGTATGTGAACCCGATGCAGTGATATCTACGGTTGCATATGAAGAGTTTGGTTTGAAGATTTGCGCTAGTCAGTATACTCAGGCTACAAGATGTTGCGTCCCAACGAAAGCTAGGCACAGAATGCACAAAAAACATGAAATTTCTCTTTGAACCTAACCTGTCACATCAACGCGAAGCGGTCTCCGCTGTCGTGAGTGTCTTCGAGGGTGCTGCTTACACGCGCCCTGAAGAGAAGTTCTGGGGCGGGGAAGTCTCAAGCAACATCATCAAGCTTCCGGAGGAAGTCTGGTATGAAAACGCCGCAAAAGTAGCGGCAGATAACGCAGTGACCGGACCGGCACTCTGCACCGAACCGGATTTCACTATCGAGATGGAGACGGGGACGGGGAAGACCTACGTCTATCTACGCACAATCTTCGAGCTCAACCGGCGCTACGGGCTTCACAAGTTTCTCATCATTGTCCCAAGCGTGGCTATCCGGGAAGGGACGCTGACGCAGCTCCGGCAAACGCGCCAGCACTTCTCGGAGCTCTACGCGACGGTCGCTGAGGTAATCGAGTATAACTCGAAAAAGCTTCCTCAGGTTCGGGGGTTCTGCGTCTCCAATCACCTTTCGATCATGGTGATGAACAAGCAAGCCTTTGATTCAGACAATAACATCATCAACGATGAAGACCGTGACGATGGAAACTTGCTTGCGATGATTCAGCGGGTTCGTCCTGTGATCATCATGGACGAACCGCAAGAGGGGATGGATACCCCAAACATGAAGGCCCGTCTTTCTGCCTTCCGTGAGGAAGGGGTACGCTCTGAAGAGGAAGAGGCGGAAATTCGCAAGAAGTCGTTCAACCCGCTCGTCAAGCTGCGCTACTCGGCAACCCACAAAGAGCCCAAAAATGTCGTCTACCAGCTGACGCCCTATGATGCCTACAACCGTGGTTTGGTGAAGAAGATCGGGGTGCTCTCTATCCATGAGAGCAACACGCAAAGCAATGTCTCTATCGAGTTTCGGAAGGTGAAGCTGAACGGTTCAAAGGAACCGACTGCGAACCTTCAGCTCAACCAGCGCCTAAAGGGTGGGGACTTCAAGTCTAAATCCTTCGTGGTCAAGCGGGGTGATGACCTCGAGCTGAAGACTGAAAACCCTGCCTATCATGGCTGGGTCATCGAAGACATTGGGACAACAGATATCTTCGATGGGGAAGGGTATATCAAATTCACGAACGGTGAACAGATTGACGAAGGAAGTGCCCACGGTATCGACAAGGAAACAATTTTCAGAGAGCAAATTCGCCGCTCCATCCAGGCACATTTCAAGCACAAAGCTCGAGTGCTTCCTCTGGGTATCAAGCCGCTCGCGCTCTTCTTTATCGACCGCGTGGCAAACTATGTATCAGACGATGGAATGATACGCCGCATCTTCACAGAAGAATACGCGGCCCTTTTCAAGAAGACCTACAAGAAAGAGCCGGGGGATATCTCTGCGGTTCACAATGGATACTTTGCCCAGACCAGCACGGGTGAGTTCACCGATAGTGAACGCTCTATGGCGAGCAACAAAGAGATTTACGATAAGATCCTCAGGGATAAGGAAGGCCTGCTTGCGCCTGATGAACCCCTCGAGTTCATCTTCTCGCACTCGGCTCTTGGGGTAGGGTGGGACAATCCGAACGTCTTCACCATCTGTACCCTCAATGAGAGTGAAAGTACCACGAAGAAGCGCCAAGAGATCGGCCGGGGGCTGCGCTTATGTGTGAAGCAAGACGGGACGCGATACCGCGACCCTGAAGGCACAAAGGAAGGCCAAGAGATTAACCTCCTGACGGTAGTCGCCAACCAGAGCTATCACGCCTTCGCCACCACCTATCAAGATGAGCTGAAAGATGAGCTCGGGCGTGGCATGAAAGTTCCGCCAACCAGAAACCTCAACAAGACGCCGGTCAAGGTCACGCGTCGAGCGGATCGCTTCGACTCTGACGACTTCAAGGCTCTCTGGGCACTCATCGCTCAGAAGACTAAGTGCCGCGTTCACTTCAACGAAGCTGAGCTGATCGAGCGCGGAATCGCACGGCTCTCAACCATCGTCGTGGATGAAAATCGCCTTGAGGTATCACTGACCTATTGGGACAAGTTTGGTGATGATGGCGATGTCACGGATAGGGCCGGGGGCTCAACCCGGTCTCAAATGAGTGGATCACTTGCTCGGGTCGATGTCGTCGGTGAGCTTGCCCGCAATACTGCGCTCTCTGAGGTGACTGCGGCAAAAATCCTTGCCGGTCTCGGTGAAGCCAGCAAGCGCCAGATCACAAAGAACCCGATGCAATTTCTCTCTGAAGCGGGAAAGCGCATGCGGGCAATCATGGCCGATGAGATGGTGCGTCTAGTTAAATATGAAACGACTGGGGAGAGTCATCCGCTCGAGCTACTCGAGGAAGAGTTTGAAACCCTCCTTCCAACGGTCGAGACGCCCAAGCGCGGTCTCTATGATCGGCTGATCTATGATAGCGACGTGGAGAAACGCTTCGCGGGTGCCCTGGACGATGAGAATATCGTCCGCGTCTTCCTCAAGCTTCCCAATGAATACAAGATACCCATGCCCTTTGGTGGTACCTACAACCCTGACTTCGCGCTGGTCATCCAGAAGACCGACCTCGATGACGAAGCCAAGAAATCCGACTTCTACTTCACGGTCGAGACGAAGGGTGCCTCTGAATTTGAGAAGCTCAAAGAAGAGGAAAAACTCAAGATTCTCTGCGCGATCCAACACTTCGAGGCTATCGGCCTGAAGGGATATCTCGCTCCGGTCGAAGACCTTGCGTCTTTCGACACCAAAGCCCGCGAGCGCGTCGGGGAAACATTTTTTAACCGTTAGAACCCATGAACCAAGAACAAGAACCAAACCAAATCGCCCTGACCTCTCCTGATGGCAAAGAGGCACGCCTCGCTGAACTCCGTCGCTTGTTTCCTGATCTCTTCGATGGGGAAGGGGCGCTCGATGAAAAAGCCCTCCGCCAGCTCGTCTCTGATGAGGCCGGTCACATCACAGAACGCTTCCGCTTCGAGTGGGCGGGCAAAGCTCAGTCAAAGCGCTTCGCCTTCGCACCTAGCAAGGCAACCCTGGTCTATGACCCTGAGCGCAGCGTGAACGCTGACGGTACTGCCTCGAAGCC
>Ga0210026_1001260_pt1 | contig 25273 bp, 19 predicted proteins | sample CryGeymeta201509_FD_183977 | JGI IMG/M metagenome (GOLD analysis project Ga0210026, IMG submission 183977) | Groundwater microbial communities from Crystal Geyser aquifers in Utah, USA - Crystal Geyser metaG 2015-09 (SPAdes) (version 2) | ecosystem: Environmental > Aquatic > Deep subsurface >...
TGATTTTGGACGGCTCAGGGACGAATGTCGGTGCATATGAGGTTAAAGGTTTATGCAAGCAGATCGACACAGAGCATTTGTCCGAGAAATTGACCGAAAATTCGGGCAGACCTACGGTTATGGGGGTATGAGCATCTTGTTGCTTATGGCTGCGTACGGTTACGGTGTCTGGAAGCTGGATCTTTATTCGCATGTTTGGCCCTATGTCGTGGGCGTGACCGGAATCCTGATTTCGCTGGGGATCTTGTCTTGGGTTGTTCGTCGTATAAAGGCCCGATTTCGGGCTCGAATCGACGCCTATTGCGGCGCGAATCAGATTTCGGCCGAGACATTGCGGGAATACTTTGAAGGCGAGAACATGTACCCGTACTTCGTCGCTCTCTTCGCGACACCGCGAAATGCAGAAATGGAACGTAAATGAATCAAGTGTTTGATCTCCTCAGCCGTGGCGGGCTGCTGATGTTTCCGATCGGGTTCTGCTCGATCGTAGCGTTGGGCATATTCTTGGAACGGCTCTGGAGCCTCCAGCGCAATAAGGTGATGCCGCCGCGTTTCCTTGAGGTCGCAGATAACCTGTTGCGTCAAGAACGCTATGCCGACGCCGAAGCCATGTGCCACGGAAGTGACACGCCGATCGCTCGCGTTCTCGAAGTCGGGATTCGCTACGCGGGGCGCGACCGGGAGCTCATCAAAGACGTGATGGAAGAAACCGGCCAGCGTGAAATCCACTTCATGGAGCGTTTCACGGGACTTCTGGGCTCGATCGCGACGATTTCGCCGCTTCTTGGGCTGCTTGGAACCGTCACGGGTATGATCGGTGTGTTCCAAAGCGTTGTGAATCAATCGACGACGGGTGCTCCGGTGAACGCAGGACTGCTGGCCGGTGGCATCTGGGAGGCCCTGATTACGACCGCTGCGGGCCTCGTGGTGGCTATCCCAGCGTTCCTGGGCCATCGGCATATCATCGCCATGGTCGACCGCTACGCGGTCGAGATGGTCGACGTGTCGCTCAAGGCGCTTGAATATCTGGTGCCTGCGGCTCAACGTCCGACCTCAAAACCATCGGAGCCAGCGCGTTCCGACGTCGCTGAGCCGGCCGAGAAGGGCGCGACAACATGAACTTTCGCGGCTCATCCAGAAGGCGTCCGGAACCCACGATCGACGTTATGCCGTTGGTCGATGTGGTCTTCCTCTTGTTGATCTTCTTTTTGATCACCACGTCGTTCACACACGCTGAAGACAAGAACGAGACGTCCATCCCAATCGATCTGCCAAGCGGTGTGACCGGCGAAGCGACGGGCGAGGGCGAGCAGATGATGGTGATGGTCACCGCAAATGGTGAAATTCAGTTCAAGGGCGATATCGAGCTCACCGGCAACACGGTCGACGAAAAACTCGAAAATCTTCACGAGCAGAAGCCTGAGATGGACATCCTGCTTCGCGGCGATGCCGAAGCGACCCACGGTCAGATCGTGGAGTTGCTGGACAAGATCAAATCAAAAGGGTTCCTGCGTGTGAACCTTGTGATCCAACGCAAAGAATAAACGGTGAGCAGTGAGCGGTGAGCGGCTCGCCCTTTGACTGCGGTTTCAGGCCGTCAGGTTTCAGGCCGCGTTGCGATGGGTCCGCCAGGCTCCAGCCTGGCATTGCGACGCGGTTACCACCCAAGAACGCAAAAATGCAGGCCAATGGGCCTGCATTCTAGAAGTGCAAAACATTCAATCAGGCCGAAGCCTGCGTTGAATCAGTATGCTGCTCGGACTGCGAATTGAAGCTGCGACGAGTTCGAAGCTGCGCCGTCCACGTTCCAGAATGGGAAGTTGAACGAGCGATTATCCGAAGTCTTAGGCTGGGTAGAGGTGCGCAATGCAACCGAGCCCGTGAAGTAGTCCAAAAATGGGTAGCTCAGGCTCACGCTTGAGGATACGCCCTGGGCTACGCCCCGACCGTCCTGCGTAATTTCGTTTGAAAGTTCGTCTTTTTTCACGACGTCGTAAGTCCAGTAGGTCGAAAACGCATAGGACACAGAGAACCGAAGTTTATCCCAAACTGGCAACGACGCTGAGAAGCTGTTCGAAAGGGCGTACTCTGAGTTGACGCCTTCGAGCAACAAGCCACCGCTCACACGTTCCGAACCGCCGGCACGCCAGATCAGGTTATCAATTCCAGCCACGTCGTCGGTGACGACTGGGCTTGTGTATTCGTGAAAGTCTTTTCCGAGGCCAAGATCGTAGCGAAGCGTCAGCTTGTCGAACAGCTTGTAGGAAACTCCACCGTTGAGTGAAGTTCCGACGATCAACGTTGCGGTTTGGCTCTGGTCGCTCGTAGGGAACGCAAAACTCGCTCCAGCGTCGACCGAGATCGGAATGGACTCAAATTTGTGGCCAACCCATGAGATGTCGAGACCCACGTCCTGGAAGCGAAGTTCGTTAGGCTCGTTGATTCCGCCGCCGGCCAGCATTTGCTGGGTCCAAGCGACAGTGGCCGAGACGCTCACCAAATCCATGACGGTGTAGGATGGCGTTAAAGACAACGACATATTCCAGCGATCGTAGGCGTTGCTTGGGTCTTCCACGATGCCGTCATATTCGGGATCGGGAGCGACATTTACGAAGGTGCCTTGGCCGATGCCGGTGGCAAGACGAGCTGAAACGGCCCAATCCTTGGAGTCTTCTTCAGCCTCTTCGGTTTCGTCGTCTGCGCTCGCCGAGATATCTGCTTCCTCGTCAGCCTCTTCTTGAGCAAACGCGGAAAGGCTCCACGTGACCATCAAACCTACAACCAGCAATCGCAACACTCGATTCATTCGTTCTCCTGACTTCGCTTGCGGTGTCAAAACACTAACGTTCTTGATTCGGCACCAGATATACGCAATCTCCATACCATGAAATCGCGTCAATTTTGACACCACAAAAAACGAGAAATTCTCGTAAAAAATTCGGCGCATCCTAGGTCTGCGCGTTTCCCGGTGTCAAGCGTGGTGGCATGGCCCCCCGTGCGGCTTGCGAGGCACTTGGCGAGCCTGTAGCTTGCGCAGATTCCCCGTGTCCCCGAGAGATTTGTGAAGATCACGCCCATGCTCCAGCAATATCTGGACGCCAAAGAGCGCTACCCAGAGACCATCGTATTTTTTCGCATGGGCGATTTTTACGAGATGTTCTTTGAAGATGCCGTCATAGCCTCACGCGAAATCGGATTGACGTTGACCTCGCGGAATAAGGGCGACGCGGAAGAAGTCCCGATGGCCGGCATCCCACATCATGCGGCGAGCGGGTATATTAGTGGGTTGATCGACAAGGGATATGCGGTCGCGATCTGTGAGCAGCTTGAAGATCCGTCTCAGGCCAAAGGCATTGTTCGTCGCGACGTGGTGCGGGTGATCACACCCGGCATCGTGATGGACACCAACAGTCTGGATGGGCACACCCCTAATTACGTGGCGTCGATCATGGTGGGCCGCGAAACCTATGGGGTTGCGTACCTGGACATATCCACCGGCCGATTTCGGGTCACCGAAGCCGCGTCATTGACCGAGCTCACCAGTGAAATCGGTCGATTTGAACCGCGCGAGATTTTGGTCAACGAAGTCGAAGGCGCCACGGCGCTCGAGGAGCGATGGCCAGATGCGTGTGTGCGTAAACGAGACGGCGCGTATTTTGAGGTCAAGAATCTGTTTCGTGCAGCCCAAGAGGCGATCCGGCTTGAACGTGAGATGTCGGCGGACGGGTATTTCTTGGATCGCAAGGGTATGGAATCACTGGTTTCGGGCTTTGCGGAGTTCGGGTTCCGCGAGCCTGACCGTGTCCGCGCGGCGGCGATTGGGCTCTTGCGCTACGTCGTCGATACGCAGCGTGGAGTTCCGTCACATATTAGGCCGGCCGAGCCCTATCATGTGCGCGAGTTCCTGATCGTCGACGAATCCACCAAGGCAAACCTGGAGTTGACCGCGACTTTGATGGGCGGAAAGCGCTCGGGAAGCCTGTTGAGCGTGATCGACAAAACTTTAACAGCCATGGGTGGCCGGGCATTACGGCATTGGCTGAACTACCCCTTGGTGCAGCCGGCGGCCATCAATGCGCGACTGGATGCTGTGGCCGAACTGGTCGGGCGCACAGCATGGCGCGAGGACTTCCGGACCCATTTCGAAAATGTCTACGACATCGAAAGGCTCTGCGGCAGGGTTTCGTCGGCCACGGCCAACGCGCGCGACCTGCGTTCGTTGTTGGCGACGTTGCAGGCGATCGAGCCGCTCAAAAAAGAGCTTAAAAGTGCAAAATCCGAAGGCCTGATCCGTTTGGATGGAGGCATCGAAGTGTTCGAGACCATGCGTGCGCGCGTCGATTCGGCGATGGTCGATTTGCCGCCGACCACGTTGACCGAAGGGGGGCTTTTCAAGCGTGGGTTTGACCCAGCTTTGGACGAGCTCATCGATCTGACCGAGAACGGCAAAGACTGGATTCTGAACTTTGAATTGCGTGAAAAGGAACGGACTCAAATCTCAAGCCTGAAGGTTCGGTACAATCGAGTTTTTGGCTATTATATCGAGATCACCCGCGCCAATATTGATCTTGCCCCTCCTGAGTATATTCGCAAGCAGACGCTCGCCAACGCGGAGCGCTACTTTACGCCTGAGCTCAAGGAGATGGAGGACAAGATCCTCGGGGCGGAGGACAAACGTAAGCAGCTTGAATACAAGTTGTTCGAGGCCTTGCGTCAGGAAGTCGGCGAACATGTTGGAGCTTTGCTTTCGACCGCACAACACCTGGCCGAGCTCGACGTGCTGGTCGCGTTTGCAGAGCTGGCTGTTCGGCATGATTACGTTCGCCCGATCGTCGATGACGGGGTTTTGATCGAAATCGAAGACGGCCGCCATCCTGTTGTGGAGCGCACGCTGACTGACGGAAGATTTGTTCCGAATTCGGTCTGTCTGGACTGTGAGTCGTCGTTTCTGCAGATCATCACCGGCCCAAATATGGCCGGTAAATCGACCGTGATTCGCCAGGTGGCATTGATCGTGTTGATGGCGCAGATGGGCTCATTTGTGCCGGCCTCCAAGGCTCAAATCGGGGCCGTCGATAAGATTTTCAGCCGTGTTGGGGCCAGCGATAATCTGGCGCGTGGCCAGTCCACGTTCATGGTCGAGATGACCGAAACTGCCCATATCTTGAATAACGCGACCGCCAAGAGCCTGATTATTCTGGATGAAATTGGCCGTGGAACCTCGACCTTTGACGGGCTTTCGATTGCCTGGGCTGTGGCGGAATTCCTGCACGATCAAGTCGGCGCGAAAACGATGTTTGCCACGCATTATCACGAGCTGACCGAGCTGGTGCGCACCTTGGACGGTGCCGAGAACCTGAGTATTGCCGTCAAAGAATGGAACGACGACATCATCTTCTTGCGCAAGCTCGTTCGTGGACAGGCCAATCGCTCTTATGGCATTCAGGTCGGGCGGCTCGCAGGTCTTCCGCAAACGGTTGTCGATCGCGCCAAAGAGGTTCTTCAAAACTTGGAGTCGGTCCAATTTGATGAGCGCGGTGTGCCGCTCGCCGGCCGTCAGGCGGGGCGCGAGCCTCAGCTGACTCTGCGAAATAACCCCGACCAGATGAGCTTGTTTTCGGGGCCATCGGTGTCTCCGATTCAAGAATCCGTGTTAGATTCAATACGTTCCGTAGAAATCGCGATGCTGACGCCATTGCAGGCATTAAACCTGTTGGCGCAGCTCAGAGAGAAGTTGGAGTGAAGATGCTGCGTTTGGCGCCCTTGCTGTTTTTGAGTCTTTTATTGGGTTGTGGATCGACGTCAAAGGTCGTCGAACGACCTGAGGACGAATCCATCACAGACGAGGATATCGATGATATTCTTGACGCTCCGACGGATGCGGTGAAGCGATCCCCCAAGGTTGCCGCGGCCGAGCTGCAGCGAATGGAATTGCCGCCCACACCTGATTCGCCTTCCCTTGATATCGATGGAAGCACCGAGGATTGGGACAAAAAGTCGATTCGGACGTTTAAGGACAGGTCCTTAATTGAATCTGGCGACCGTTTTTGGAACGGCTCAAAAGACCTTTCGTTTCGAGTCGGAGTGCGGTCGGACCCCGGTTATTTGTATTTTGTCGTCGATGTCACTGACGACAAAGTCTTGACCGACGACAGCGACGAGCTGACTGACGGCGTGGTGCTCACGATTCGAGACCCGAATCTGGATAACCTGATCAAGTCCACGCCCGCCAACTTGAGAATGCGGGACCTCGTTAAAGCCGAGACGTCGCTGGTTTTCATGCCTGACGGCCGTTTCCGCCGTTATCACAGCGAGGAAGAGCTGCCCGATAATATGGGTGTCGTGGCCGTCGCAGAGAAGAAGGGCGGGTACATCGTGGAAATCGCCTTCCAGATCGAGGCTTTTGAACAGGTCTCGTCGATTCCATTGCAGGATATCGCGTTTCGGGTGGAGGTTCTTGACGGTGACGAAGCGGATCGCGAAGGAACTCAGACGGTCATGAGCATGTTGCCCGATCGGGGCAACGACGACCCTCGAATGGCGATTTACGGTGTGGATGGGCTTTTGCCACATTACGAGGTCGATAAGGCGCCGCCTCGCAAGAATGCCATCGGCAGTTGGCAGGTTCGAAAGAAGGCCTGGGAGTTTGTGCCGTTTGAAGTGGTCTCTAAATTATGGGTGACCGTGGACGACGCGAGCGCTTTTGAGGGGGCTCTTCGAGACTCAAATGTGTTGAAGGAACTCTGCAAGTCTTCGCGCAAAGACGTTCGTTTGATCGACTCCTATCAATCCCGAGGCGGGGGGTATCGCACGGGCCTGATTCTGTGCGGCGACCGTGAGGTCAAAGGCAAGTGTCCCGATGCGTCGATTACGGATCTGTTTTGGGTGATGCTCAAGCCAGATAACGGCTCCTGGCGCCTCGAGAAAGCCGTCCAGGCCTTCGACGCCCCGTTGACTCAATGCGCTACGGGCCCGGCTGGTGAACAACCTTATTATCATCGATTTTCGTTGTTCCCGATGGACATGATCGACAGCAACACCTGGGCTGTGGGTTGGACGCGGACCACTGTGAGTCCGGGGTTAGACGAGGAATCAACCGGAATTTCCATTCTGAACGTGGACAAGACGCGGGCGTCTGCAGGAAGCGCAATCACCAACGAAAAACGGTCCACCGTGGATGAGAGAACTCGAACGACGGCGCGCGTCTATTTGACTCGCGTGGATAAAGACAAATATTTGGATCTTTGCCAGATCGAGGATTACCACGAGCAGGTCTGTACAGGCTTGGACCGAGGGTGTCAGACGGCTGAGCACGGGCGGTCTATCTTGACGACGGTGCAACTCTACAACCCGCGCCTGGGTCGATTCGAGCGCTATGAGTTGTCGAAACATCCTGGATGCCCGTCGGATTTCGATTTCACCAAGAATGATGGGTATTTGTTGCTGCAAACACGTGGGCGAGTCGGGTTCCTACCTTCTCCGAGTTCAGAAGAAGACGTCGAAGATTTGGATGTCTTCTGAGCGCTGGAGCAACCCTGCGCCGGACTCTCCACACGGATGGATGAAGTTCGCTCCATATTGATTTTGTTTCGGTTTTTCGTCAGAATCGCGGAATTCAGCACTGGATATGAGGGGGCGTGAATTCGACGAGGCGTTTTGAATGTTGGCACGCGGTCTGCAGTCTATTTGGGCACACAGAGATTGAACTCAAAATGAGAGTGGAAAATGAACAGTACGAATTTGAAAATGGTTTTGATGGGCCTCGCAATCACAGCATCCGCCGCAGCGTGTGGCGCCGACGACAAGGGTGACGGCGAGTCGATTAATGCAGTTTCAGCGCGTCAGGCGTTGACGGGAAACACCGAGGGCGTGGCCGCCAAGGTGTCGAACGCGTTGCTCTTCCTTGAGTCTTCGGAATTGGCAAATCGCGGGTTAAACCTCGGCATCGGTTCATCGGTAGATTGTGCGCCTGCACCAGCGGACGGATCGGGGGCGGATTTTGATTCTGGAGCGTGTACAACTGAGCCGATCGAAGTTCCGGTCTCGGTCGATTTCTCGGATGACACTGCAAACCTGACGCAATACTTGGAAGATAAGATTTTTGCGGATGCCAATATCGAATCCAGCAGCGACACCCAGGTGACTTTCCTTCTCAGGGGATCAGTGGTTTGTGAGCCAGACGAGTTCGAAGGTTCGCTGGATCAAGGTTGTGTTGACCAGGTTGATAATGCCCAGATCCGCTTGAAGGTGACCTCACCTGCCGAGGGCGACGTCGATGTAGCGGTCCTGATCGGAGCTCAGAAGCACAACCCAATCTCCATCGAAGTTCATCAGTCGTTGATCGCAGCCGAAATCGACCTCGCCGGCATCAAGGGCGCGATCACGACACTTTCGAACGGCGAGGTTGACCCAAGTCTTCCAACCACGATGACTGGTCGTATTCGCGGTGAAGTCGAGGCGCTTGGAGCTGATAAGGCTCGCGCTGCGATTTCGGTGCTGACGGCGATCAACGTCTCGGGTGGTGATTACGCGGTGACTCTGGCCGCCTCAAGCCCTGCGCTTGAAGTCACGGCCGACGGAACGGCGAAGACTCTGGTGGCGCTCACGAATCTTGGCGCATTGCACGCCACGGGGCCCTACACCACAGAAACCTACGACGACGTGACTGGTGATTACTCTGAAGTCTCACAGGTCCTCGACATCGCGATTGCGGGCATCAGTTCTCAGCTGAATTTTGCCGGCGCATCCGACACGCTCAATCTGAGCAACCTCGGTCTTGGAGACGCGACCTCGATCGTCAAGCTGGACGGGGCCCAGATTCTTGGCATCGATTTGAACGCCGACGCGGGTCGGAAGTTCTCGGCTTCGATCGCCAATGTCGACGATGTCACGACCATCACGGTCGACCCTAAATTCGACCTCAAATTGGCCATGGACTTCTCGTCGTTGAGTGACAACCAAGACATGCCAGCATGGACTATGGGAGATATTCTGCACATCGCTCTCGATGGCATGACACCTACCCTTCGCTTCACGGGCGAGAACAGCACTTTTGAGGTCGTTTCTGGCAACCTTGAGATGAGCCTTTTGACCGCTGGTGATTCGATTTCGGTGGCGGCTGGTCAATGTTTGTCAGTCGAATCGGATGATGCTCCTGTGATGGATTCCGGCACCGATCCAGCTCCTGCCCCTGCATCTGAAGGTCCATTCGCCAGCATGATTGCGGGTGAGTGCGCCATGTAAAACGAGAGAGGCGGCTGGTTCGCCTCTTGAGTCAAAGAAAAGGGCCCTGTGGGCCCTTTTCTCGTTCTTGTGTGCCCAGTCATTATTTGGCGAATGGCCTAACCGAGGCTGGCGGCAACGTTTTCCTTCACTTCTTCTTGAATGCGCTTGAATTGGTACTCGGTGAGTCGCAATGCGGTCTTGGCGCGTTGGACAACGTTTGCGGGGCTTTTGTCAGCCTGGTCGTCTGGCCAGCCGTACCCGCTTTCTGTGGCGAGGTCTTCACCAAGGCACACGATGGCTGAGAGCGGATGTGGGTAACCCTGTACGAAGACACTGTGATGCGACGAGATGACGGTCTCGACTTCGTTGGGCAGATGCCATGCAACCGCGACCGAGGCTCCCACTTCGGCATGTCCCTGATCGATCATGCTCCAGAAAATATCATCCGGGACTTCGTCGTGGTCACGGCTATGGGTCAAGAGCACGACGGCTCCCACGTCGTGAAGCAAGCCGCACAAAAACGCGAAATCAGGTGGGTTGGGCGTGTATTTCGCCACGATCGATGAGGCGTAAGCTGTGGCCGCGCTGTGTTTTCTGAGGGCTTCGACGCTTTCGGTGTGTCCGCCCTTAAAAACGGTCCCGTTCATCGCGGTCCACATCACCAGATCGCCGACTTTCCGCAGGCCCAGTCTGACCAATCCATCACGAAGCGAGGTGACCTGTTGGGTGCCAAAAAGCGGCGACTGGGCTTGCTGCAATACCCGTCCAGCAAGGGCTGGATCGCCGCGCAACACGTCTTCGATCTGTTCTAGAGTCACGTGGGGAGTTCGCGAGAGGCGAAGGACGTCCAGAGCGACCGCCGGGAGCATCGGCGGGGTGAACCCGGGCCGAAGTAGTTTCTCCTTCACGTCGTCAACGAGATGGACAGGAAGTGCGGCGAGAGCAGCCATGGAGAGACCTTTGGCGAGTGGGAGGGGTTAACAGAATCCTCATCGGCACCGCCGGGTCTCGGCTTTAGTTGTTATTTTACGGTTTCTTGGTGATCCGCGACTTCAGCGGTGCGGCGATCGGCGAATTCGCCTGAAAATAAGCCACAAAAGCATCTAGGTCGATGGGACCTCCAATGCGCTGTGTTCCACGTGGGAGGATTTCATAGCCGTCACCGCCCTCGGCGATGTAGCTGTTCACGGTGACTCGGTATTCGGTTTCCGCGACGATGGGTTTTCCATCGACCTTGATCGAAGCTGGGTCGATTTTTTTACCGACTGGAGCCGATTCCGACCACGCATAGGTGAAGTTCGCCGACGGGTGCATGATGCGTGTGCGTTCGCCGAACTGGCTTTCGAGCAACTCGTGGATCTGTGCGCCCGTCAGGGTCATCGTCACCAGGCTGTTCCCAAATGGTTGCACCGTATGAGCCTCAGCGAATGTCACCGCTCCGGGGGCTTCTTTTCCGGTGGGAGCAAAGTGCAATTCGCCTCGCACACCGCCACCGTTCATGAATGCGATTTGGGCACCACCTTTATCCGTCGGTTTTGTGGCCCAGAGCTGGATGTCAGCGATGAGTCGTCCCATCTGCGAATCGCCAGAATCACCGGATTCACGCGGAATATCGGTCGTGATTTCGCCGATTTGTTTGTTCGCCATCGGGGCAACCAATGCGGCGTATTTTTCGACGATGGTCGTCACGGATGCTTTGGGCGCTCCGACACGGTCAATGACCAGGTTTCTGGCGCTCGCGCGCTCGACGTCTTTGGTTTCGCGGTTCAGCTCGACGTCGATCTCGGTCAGCATCTGGCCGTAGGATTTTGCCGACGTCACCAAACGGTCGTCCATCGTGCAGATGTACGCTTGATGGGTATGTCCGGTGACAAAGATATCCACGGCTTTTGAGGTGTTTTTTACGATATCGATGATCGGGCCGGAGATGCCTTCGCATCCATCGGGATTATCGCGCGACACCGGCACGCCACCTTCGTGGAGCAGGACCACGATGGCTTCGATGCCTTGAGCTTGAAGTTCCGCTGCTGCGCTGTTGATGGTCTTGGCTTCGTCTGCAAAATCCAGCGTGCCGATTCCCGAAGGGTCCACGATTTCCGGGGTGCCTTCCAGGGTCAGCCCGATAAAGCCCACTTTCACACCTTCGAACTCGCGTACAACGTATGCAGGGAAAACCGTTTTTCCGTCGCTCTTTTGGGTCACGTTTGCTGCCAGATATTCGAATTTTGCGCCCTCAAAGGGGTCGCCATCCAGACATCCGTCGGTGGGGTGGCATCCGCCCTTTTTCAGGCGTTCGAGCTCATCGATGCCTTCATCGAACTCGTGATTTCCCACAGCCGTGATCGCCAAACCGGCTTCGTTAAGCGCTTCGATGGTGGGCTCGTCGTGGAAGAGTGACGAGATCAACGGGCTGGCTCCCACCATGTCTCCCGCGCCCACCACAAGGGTGTTCGGGTTGTACTTCTGGATCTCAGCGATTCGCGCGGCCAGATAATCGATGCCGCCGGCTTCGATCGAGGTCTCGCCGACCATCACTTTGCCCGAGGGGCCCTCCAGGTTGCCGTGGAAGTCGTTGATGCCGATCAACTTCAGGTGGACCGGGGTCGCGGCAGGGATCACAGGTGGGGCGTCTGGGACGCCAGGCGACGCCGAGCAGCCAGTAAGTAAGAGGGCAATGAGTAGTTTCGACTTCATGGTCTTCCTTTAGAATCCGAGAGCGTCCCATGGGACGTCTTCGTTCATCGGCAAAGCGGTGGTGGCCCCAAATTGGGTGCAGACGCGTGATCCAACCCAGCAGCCAAGGTTCAAGATCCGGCGCCAAGTGGGTTCTTCCCACGTGGTCATCATGCGTCGCAGCGAGTCCGCTTCGACGGGGCCGTGGATTTGATGTTCTGCGCAAAGTCCGGCCACAAAGCCGGCCACAAAACCATCTCCGGCGCCGGTCGTGTCCACGACTTGGACATTTGGGGCAAGCGCGGTCGTATGGATGGCCCCGCAGAATACTTCAGCGCCGCGTTCGGCGCGGGTGGCGATCAGGGCCTTTACACCGGCCGGGCGCAGTACATCGTTGTAGAAACTTTTGGCGTTGTTGCCGCCCAGAAACTCGACCTCGTCGTCGTTGAGTTTGACCACGTCCGCGTAGCCAAGCAATCGAGTGATGATATCACGAGCAAAGTCGAGGTCGTCCCATAGATGCAAGCGCACATTGGGGTCGATCACAATGAATTTGCCAAATTCTTTGGCGTGCTCCAGCGCGGTAAACGTGGCTTCCCGAACTTCGGGCGTCACCAGAAGATTGCTTCCCGCGATGAAAATCGAGGTCGCACGAATCGTCTCGACGTTGATGTTTTCGGGGCGAAACATCGTGTCCGCGCTGGGCTGCCGATAAAAGACAAACGACCGCTCCCCATTGGCGTCCAGGCTGACGAACGTGATGCCCGTCTGCGCCTTGTTGGTCATATGAATGCCCGAGATGTTCACGCCTTGTTCTTCGAGGCAATTCCTTAAGAATTTGCCGAACTCGTCTTCTCCGACGGCGCCCATCAGGCCAACACTTCGTCCCAATTTTGCCAGTCCGATCGCCATGTTGGCGGGCGCACCACCGGCGGCTTTGGAGAAGTGGGTGACGTCTCGAAGAAGCCTCCCTGACTGGGCAGGAAGAAAATCAACCAACGCTTCGCCGTAGCTCAGCACTTCTAGCGGTTTCATGGAGCGGCCTTGTCGAAGAGAGTATCTAGCATCGGTCGACTGCGGATTTCCGAGTCGATGACCTGTTCCAGACTTGAGTCAATGACTCGTCGAATCTGGGACATCACTTTGGGGTCGGCAAGTCCATCGGGGACTGTACCGGCCGGATTTTGAAGGTAAAGCAGAGCGGCGTGGGTTTCGGGCTCAAGAACACCGTAGCGCTCTTGGGGAAGAATGCACTTTCCGCAGAGCAACCCTTCACCGTTTCTAGAACACCGCAATTTATCGAACGATAAAACGGGTGTGCCGCAACGCTGACAACCGTCAAGCGATGGGGCTGCGCCATTTAGGTCGAGCAGTTGAAGTTCAAAATGGTGGGTGATTGCGAGCAGGACTTCGGGGAGCATCTCGCACGTTGCGACGTGGGTGTACGTCGAATCCAGGAGATCGTAGATGTCTTGCGCCTCTGCGCCTTCGCGTGTGCAGGCGCGCACGAGCTCGGTCAGATAGGACGCCACTGTGATGCGTTCGTAGGAGGTCTCAAGGCCTGGGAAATCACTGACGACCGACGCGTCGGTCAAGGAACCGAGGTCCCGGTTAGGATGCATGCTTACCGTGGCGTCGATGGTTCGAAGCGGCTGCAGGCAGCCCGAAAACCTTTTTGAACTCGCCCGAGCTGACCGCGCGATGGCTGAAACTCGTCCGGTTGAACGTCCAAGCAGTGTCACGATCACGTCAGAGTCCCGGTACGCAACGGTGCGTAGGACAAAGGCGTGGGTGTGAACACTCTGCGCCATTTCTCAGGCCTTCGGAGCGTGTTTGTCGATCATTCGACCCACGCCCGGAAGCGCATCGACGACGTGTTTCTCGGCGGAGCTTCGCAGTTTGTCGTAGGTTGACTTGATGACTTTACTTTCGGCCCGCGCAGCCTTGGCGTCAGTGATTCCGAGCAGCGCATTTGAAGCTCGGCTGCCATGTTTGATGACGTAGGTCTCAAATTTCTTGGCGCCATCTTCGGCTAAAAACTCTTCGTAAACCGGAGACATGGCGTCAGCGAACTCGTCGAGCAACTTATCGACCGCAAGGTTGATCATGCGACCATCCTTGAGCTTCTTGACGACCTTGTAGCCGCCCTTGAGCGCCATTCCCGACAGCCCGGTTTTGCTTCCGACTTCTTCGTCGATGAGCCGCACGCAATCGTTGATAACAGTGGTTCTTTCGACCGTCTCGAGTCGTGATCGTAGTTCAGACATGATGAATCCGCAGCGGGAGATGGCGCTATTAGTAGAGAATTCCGAGCCTACTGTACAGGCTCTTGCGCAACGCGTTCGCCCTCGGGGGCGTCCCAAATGAGCGAGCCAAGTGGCATGCCAAGATCGACGTGTTTCCCGTTGGCCGAATAATTGGAGAATCGCAGTGGCAACGACTCAGAAAATGGGAATTCTGCGGTGTTCTGCAGGTGAACATGCAGGTGAGGCTCGAGCGTCCTTCCGGAATTCCCCACGGCAGCGATGACTTGCCCCTTTTTCACGACTTCTCCGAGTCGCACGGTCACCGAGTCGCTTTTTAGATGCGCCAAGAATAGGTATTCATCGGGTTCGACCTCAATCATGATGAAGTTGCCGAGCGCCGCTGATTCATATTGCCCGGGAACGTTATCGCTCAGGCCAGTCTCGACCGCCTTAATCTTGCCTTCGACGGGGGCCAGAACGGGTTGGCCAAATGCAAAATAATCTTCGGCGCGGCCGCCATCCAATTTGAACTTCTTGCCGTCTTGGACTTTTCCAAAATCATAACCCCAGCGATAGGCGGCGGTGGTGCTGTGGTAGTTCGTGTCCATGTCGCTGCCGCCGGCAAGGGTGACCCATTCACCGTCCATCGGAAGTCGATAGCTATGCGTTGACTTCCAGTCGGCGGTAGACGTCGGTGCGGGGAAGAGCGGGGTGTTGCCCAAGAACCCAACGATGATGAGCGCGACGAACGCGATCGTTCGGCTGCGTCGAATGGCTGGGGGGCGAAAGATTGTGCGCAGCAAGCCCATGAACATCAGGGGAACGGTCAGGACGCCCATCGCTGGGATTCCAAGTCCGTGTGCATAAAGACTGATGGTACCCAGACGCAGAAAGGCGATCGCGTAGGTGATGAGCAGCAATCCCAGAAGAGATACCGAAAGCAGCGTCCACCACTCCCATGGCTCGGGTTGGGGCGCCGTATTTGTTGTGTCCGCTGTGTCCTGACTCACTTTCAACCTCCTAAGGCGGCGGCAATATGCCGCACGAACGCCGACGGGGCAATGCGGGTAACTTGACACTCTGGTCAAGGGCACGGATCTTCATCGTTCAATATTAGGAGCATTCATGCGCAGCGCAGCGATCGGGTTACTCTTGACCTTCTCGTTTGTGGTTGGGATTTCTGAAAGTGTGGCAGCGCCACCCGAAGTCATTCCTGCCGCAAAGACCGAGACCAAGCGACTTTCGTTGCCTCCCGAGTTGGCCCCATGGGTCGACTGGGTGCTTCACGATGTGCCGGATGTGGATTGCCCATCTCTTGATGGTGTTCGTCATTGCATATGGCCAGGCGAGCTCGCGGTGACCGTCAAAGCCAAGGGCGCGTCGTTTGCTTACCGCGTTTTTGTGGACCGCGAGACCCGCATTCGCCTGCCAGGTAGCAAGGATTTCTGGCCTCAACGGGTTCAGGTGGATGGTGGTTTTGGCTTGGTCTCGAAAGAGTTTGGCGAACCTGTGATCATGTTGCCTCGTGGCCAACATTTGATCGAAGGGGGCTTTGAGTGGGCATCGACGCCTGAAGTTCTGCCGGTGCCGCAGGCGGTGGCGCGGGTGAGCTTGAGCATCTTGGACGAAGCCGTAGATTTCCCGCGTGTTGAGCAGGGACGCCTTTGGCTCGGGAAATCTGGAGTGGGTGAAGAAGATTCGGCCGAGACCGTGCGAGCCACGATCTACCGACGCTTCGAAGATGGGGTGCCGCTCAACGTCGTGACGCGAGTTCAATTGAATATATCGGGTCGTGCGCGCGAGATATCCTTGGGCAAAATTCTGCTCGCCGACTCGATCCCCACAAAGATTGAAAGCAGTCTTCCTGTTCGATTGCCGCCTGAAGGCGACGTGAGCGTGTTCGTGCGTCCAGGTACGCACGAGATCTTCATCACGGCGGCCATCGTCAACCCGCTCAAGACGGTTCTGGTGCCTGCGCCCACGCCGAATTTCTATGATGCGGAGGAAGTCTGGCTTTGGGTGCCTGACGAGCAGGCTCGTTCGGTGCGTATTGACGGTCTGAACGCCGTCGATCCTGAGCGAACGTCTTTGCCTGCGGATTGGCGAGGCCACGCCACGTATTTGGTGGCCCGTGAAAACAAAATGGCGATCGCCGAAACCCGCCGGGGAATGGTCGAACCGTCCCCGAATACGATCAGATTATCACGTGAGCTTTGGCTCGATTTGGACGGAGAGGGTTACACCGTACGGGACGCGCTGTCTGGCGAAATGCATCAAGGGTGGCGGCTGAACTACGGCCCGACGGGAACTCTGGGACGTGTATACGACAACGAGGAAGGCTCGGATTTGTTCATCACGGCGTCTCCGCAAAAGTCATTATCAGGCGTTGAGATTCGTCGGCCTGGCCTGAACCTCAGTGCTGAGCTGCGTCTGGATGATGCGCGAGCAGCCATCCCCATGGTGGGTTGGGACCATGATATGCAGTCACTTTCAGCCGATTTGAAGTTGCCGCCAGGCTGGACCCTTGTGGGCGGAAAAGGAGTCGACAGCATGCCCGGAACATGGCTTGAGTCGTGGACCCTCTTCGATTTCTTCTTTGTGCTGATGGTCGCCCTGACGCTTGGAAAACTGTTTCATTGGGGTTGGGGGCCCGTGACGCTCGTCGCCCTATGCCTATCTCATGGCCACGCAGATGCGCCGGAATGGATTTGGATTGGCTTGCTGGTCACGCTCGCGCTGGTCCGCGTGCTGCCTCAAGGGTGGATCAGGCGTCTGTTCGTGCTGACGCGGGCAGGAATGCTCATCGCGTTGGCGGTAATTTTGGCCCCCTATGCGCGCGACCAGATTCGGCATTCGTTGCATCCTCAGGTTGGCGAGCCCGAGATGGGATATTCGCACTCGGTCAACGACTTTAAGAACATGGACCAGGGATTCTTGGAGGCGAAGGAACAGGCGATGCCGGCGGCAGTAGAGCCCATGATGGAAAAAGGCGGGGAATACGTTCAAGAGGACATTGAGGAATACGACCGCGCCGCAAACGTCGTCGACTCGGTCGTCGGCGGAAAGCTGGCCCGCAAAAAGAGTCCACAACAAAGCTGGGCGTCTAAGAGCCAGAGTCTGCAACAAGTCGACCCCAATGCAGTGGTGCAAACCGGTCCGGGGCTTCCTACTTGGACGTGGAGCAATTGGCAGCTGCGGTGGACCGGTCCGGTTCGAAAGGACCACGTTGTTGAGTTGTGGCTGATTAGCCCCACAGTGAACCGAGTTTTAGCCGCCCTGCGCGTGATTCTCTTGGTGTTGCTAGCGTTGCTGATGCTGGCGCCGAAGGACATGTACTGGTCGGAACCGATTCGATTGAAAAAGGGATTCTGGACCAAGCTTCTTGGCATGGCGTCGGTGCTTTTTGCGATGGCGTTCTCTCCGAATATGGCTCAGGCGCAGGACCAGGTTCAAATCCAAGGTAATAACGTCAACCTTCCCATTGGCATCACCACACCCGCCAATTTGCTCGACGAACTCAAACGGCGTCTGATCGAAGAAACCCTGTGTCAGGGCCCCTGTGCGGTCGCGAGCCGGGCTAAGATCGAGGTCAACGAAGACGACTTTGAGATGACGGCCGAAGTGCACGCCGAGAAGCTCACCGCGTGGCATCTCCCTGGGCCCTCCGACCCGCTTCGCATTGATGAGGTGAAGGTCGATGGGGTGGTGTCACTCGAGATTCGCCGCGACGAAAGCGGGTTGGCGATGGTTCGGTTGAAGCCAGGCAGGCATACGGTCCAGGTCACCGGGAAGCTGGTGAATCGTAACGTCGTGACCCTGCAATTCCGCGACGAGACTCGCCCTCAATACATCGAGTTTAAATCCAACGAATGGACCGTGGATGGAATCGGCCCGGACGGTGTTCCCGACAATTCGATTCAGTTGACCAAACGTGTTGAGGCCGGTGCGCAAGACGCCGCGTTGTCGACCGACTTGCCCCCTTGGTTTGCCGTGGAACGCCGCTTGGAACTTGGTCTTCCGTGGCGAATTCGAACCATTATATCGCGAATTGATGACAGCCGGCCGCAGCTCGTCAAAGTGCCGCTTTTGGCCGATGAAAAGGTGATCAGCGAAGGCGTTCGCACCGAGGGAAATCGCGCCCTTGTCGACTTTGGTCGTGGAACTTCGGTCGTTGAATTCTCGTCGGAAATCCCGAGCAGCGCACAGGTCAGCCTGACGGCGACCAAGACCGAGCCTTTCACTGAGACTTGGTATGTGCAGTGCAGCCGAATTTGGCGCTGTGATTTCACGGGTGTGCCACGCCTCGATGACGTGACCGACGGCGTCTATCAGCCTTTTTGGAAACCTTGGCCGGGCGAGACGCTAAAAATTGCGATCGGTCGCCCCAACGGTGCTCCTGGACAGGCTGTCACGGTGGATTCGGTCGAATACAACGTCACGCCGGGCAAGCGTCTCTTGTTGGCCGAGCTGAAGCTCAGTGTTCGCGCGTCTGCGGGAGGCACTCACGAGGTCACGCTGCCAGAGGGGGCCGAACTGCAAAAGGTCACGGTCGACGGTGAGGTTCGGACGATCCGTCCCATCAACCGCGTGGTGAGTCTTCCGATTAAGCCGGGAAATCAAATCTTCGTGATGACGTGGCAGCAACCGTGGGAGCGCAACGTGCACGAAGTCGCGCCTCCTGTGAAATTGTCGAGCGACGCGGTGAACTCATCGACGACGATTCGACTTGGCGAAGGTCGTTGGCTTCTTTGGGTCCACGGGCCCGCGTGGGGCCCCGCAATCTTGTTTTGGAGCCACCTCGCGATCCTGCTTTTGATGGCATTATTATTGGGCCGAATCAGCAGCATTCCTGTTCGAACCTGGGAGTGGCTCTTACTGGTGATTGGGCTCTCACAGCTTCCAGTGGTCGCCGGTTTGCCGATCCTGTTTTGGTTTTTGCTACTTTCGTGGCGTGGTCGCAACACCAAGGTCGAGTGGTGGAAATTTGATTTCGTTCAGCTCGGAACGCTTGTGCTGACGCTTGCTAGTCTTGGGGTTTTGTATGCGGCGATTCATTATAACCTCCTGGTCGATATCGACATGCAGGTACGAGGCGCCAATTCTTCGAACGGATTGCTTCGTTGGTATGTCGACCATACCGGCCCCGAGTTGGCGACGCCTGGGATTATCTCGGTATCCGACTGGGTCTTTAAGACTGCCATGCTCGTCTGGGCATTCTGGCTGGTGTCGCGCCTGATCAAATGGGCGCGTTGGGGCTGGGGTGAGTTCTCTCGTGACGGCCTGTGGCGTAATCCTCCGAAAGCCTCCCGTCCAAAACGTCGCACAACGGTCGAACCTACGCGTCCACCTTTGCCTGCGCCCACAACGGCTCTTGCTCAGAAACATCGCGAAACTACCAAAGTTGGAGTGGGTCGTGATGATGAAGAATCCCCAGCAAGTCAGACTCCCAAACGGCGTGAACACACGACGATTCCTGGGGCTCCGATCTCGGAGGCCGAGGTGGTTGAAGGCCCGTCGGTCGAGGAAGACCCCAAAGCCGACCCGACCGAAGAATGATCTATTTCAAAGGCGCGGGGGGCGATGAGGCATCTTCACCTGCCGCTTTGGACCTCTGGATGAGTTGAGAATATGGAGTCGGCAATGAGTGATGACGACATATTGGACCAAATCTGGAAACAGGTGGCGATGAACACCGATTCTATATGGATCTACAACTTGGATTTACATGGAGTCGATATTCCAGAAGAGGTTTTGGGAGGCCCTGCAAATTGTCAGACTTAAATATTTGACTGGCCTTTCTTTTGAAGAAAATCAGTTGACGATAATTCCGGAGTTTTTGGGTCAACTGAAATGCTTGGAGGCCCTCTACTTTCGAGAGAATAAAATTAAGTTGATTCCGGATTGTTTAAGAGAAATGACGGAGTTGAGGACACTTTCGTTGGCTTTTAATCCCATTGATTCTGTGCCGTCTTGGATTGGGGATTTCCCTTTTTTAGAAGACCTGAATTTGGACGGGCTATTTGCGGGTGAATTGCCGGATTGGCTTCTCAAACTTCATCGATTAAGAGAACTAAAACTCAACGCCTGTGGCTTAAGAAGTTTGCCCGGTGCGTTTGTGGGACTGCGTGGTTTACGTATGCTTATCCTTATCGAATAACCCATTCGATACATTTCCAAATCAGATTTTTGAACTCCATAATCTAGAAAAGCTTTTTTTAGAAGAAATAGGATTGGATCGCTTGCCAACGGAACTCTTAGAAATGAAGAGCCTCAACTATATTGGGTTTTCCGGCAACGAATGGACTGAGCTACCAGAGTTTTGGAAAAACCAAGATAAGATTGTCATCGATATCTAAGCTAGATCGCCCCTGTTAATTCAAAAAAACCACATCGTAGATTGGTTCGTCGTAAACAAATCTATCTGCGCGAAAGACGGGTTTATTTGCCGAAGAGCCGAGCTTCTATGCGGCTCACGTCATCATCGAGGCCCAAATCGCGATAGATGTCGCGGGCCTTTTCCCATAATTCGCGGGCGTCATCGAGGTCTCCCTCGTTGTGCCGGATTTGGGCGAGTTCTTCGAGAGGACGGGCGTAGTCGATGTCCGCGATCGGGACAGTGTCGGCCAAAGAGATGACCCGCTGATGCCAACCTCGGTCACCTTGAAGGGCGCGGGCGAGCGCCAAATTATACTCGATGCCGGCCACCAAATATGGGTAGTCAGCCTGCCCGACGATGGCGAGAGCGCCTTCAAGGTACGATTGAGCAGCAGCAGGATCGGATAGCCCGATGGCGTTCAAACCGAGATTGGCCAACACCACCGCCACGTCGAATTCGGCGCCGATCGACTCGTAGATATCGAGTGCGCGGCCGTAGCCGCGGTCAGCTTCGTCGAATTTGCGTTCAAGCCGAGCGATATCGCCCAGCCCGTTATGACACATGCCGGTGCCGCGGCGATCGCCGAGGTTTTCGTAATGCTGCAGAGCACGAGCGTAGAGCGTGCGTGCTTCGTCCCAGTCCTTTTGGTAGCGGGCAACCTGAGCCATGCTCAATAAATTGCGTGCGATGCCTGAGGGGGCCGAGAGCGACCGGTAGAGTTCAAGCGACTGCACGTAGAAATTCCGCGCGTCTTCGGCCTGACCTTGAATCCGCTCGATCTCCCCAAGAATCCAAAGTGCCTCGGCTTGGCCATCGACGTCCTCGTGAATCTTGGTGGTTTCGTAGGCTGCTCGCGCCAACTGCGACGCAACGTCGTAATCCGCGCGATGCCACATAACCCGCGCCAATCCGCGGGAAGCCGCCGTTTCCAGTCCCGCAAATTGGGGGAATCGTTTGACGAGCTCACGTACTTTTCGGAAGGCCCATTCGGCCGCTTCGAAATCGCCTCTTTGCCACGCGACGTGGCCCAGTCCAAGCCAGCACTGACCCAATGAAGGAATCACGTCGGCCTCAAGACGATGGGTTTCGCGGCCCACGATCCGAACCACGCGCCGGTAGACTTCCTCGGCAGGTGTGAACTCGCCGAAGCCTTCGTAGAGGTCGCCAAGGCGCGCCAGTGTGTCGAGGTATTCACGAGGAACGATGCCTGCTCGAGCAAATGCGGGGCGGTCCAGGTGCGGTAGCAGCGGGTCCTGAAGATCGTCAAATCCCAGGCGCCCATCCATGATGTTCAGGATCTCTTCGAAAGCATTCGCGGCTTGTTGCGGCACGTAACTTCGAACGGACGTCTCGGCAGCACGCCGATACCACTCGAGCGCGCGATCCGTGTTTTTGGCGGCCTGCCAGTGACGCGCGATTTCCATGGCGTAGGTGTCTGCTTGGGCGCCAAACGCTGTGGCAATCGATTCCGCTGCAAAACGATGCAAGGTTCTCGAAACCACCGAACCCACGGATTTGAGCAAATAATCGCGCAAGAGGCCGTGCGTAAAGGAGTACCAGTCGTCTCCTCGACCCTCGATTTCGGTGATGAAGCCTTCGGCCACCAACCGGTCGAGGTCGTAATCGAAATGCTCAATGATCGGGCCATCGCCGCTCATCTGAACCATCCCTTGCAGCACATCGTATTGAAAACGCAGGCCGGCAACGGCCATGAATTCCAGGATTCGATGCAAGCGGCCGTCGATATTCAGGTGGGCTTCAGCTTGTTCGATGCGCACGCGGAAAAGGTCGGCCAAGGATGGCGGAACAGCCTTAGCAACTTGAGCTAAATCGATGGCTTTCCAAATCTGGTCGGGCCCTTGTTCGAGCAGGCCTTCTTCTCGCAGGTATCGAATCAAGAACGACATGTGCAGCGGATTGCCGGCGCCGCGCTCCATGATCACCCGTGCCAGTTCGTCGTCCGTCGGCAAAAGCGCGTTCACGAGTTCCCGGCCCATATTTCCACTGAAACGCTCCAGTGCGAGCTTCTCGACGGTCTCGCCCAGGTAGCGACTCAGGCCGCTCAGGCGGGTCTCCAGTTCGGGGCGTTCCGCTAGATCTTCAGTGCGAATCGTGCACAAGACCAAGACCGGGATGCGCCGATGACGCAATTCAACCGCCAGGTAGTCCAGGAAATCTGCGAGTTCGCGACCTGCCCAATGGACGTCGTCTAGAATGATGAGGCGCGGTTTGCGAGTCGCGCCGACTTCCAACACTCGCAAGATCGTCGCAAAAAGAGCCGATGTGGAAACCGAGGCAGGACGCGTGTCTTCGTGACTTGTGGGCCGAATGAAATCGGTCATCGCCGCAGCATCTTCGGGCGAAGTATGCCCCCATTGTGTGAGCCGTTGTTCCACGCGCTGAGCGACTTGAACGCGCGGCAGACCTCGAGTGCGAAACATCGATTCCAGAACGTCCTGAACACCACGCAGGCTTGACGAGCCCCCGCGAGTAAAGGTCCCGACGTTCGCCCGCATCGTACCTTGTTCTTCGACCGTTTCTTTGATCCAATTCGTCAGGCGGGTTTTGCCGACGCCCGCTTCTCCGCTCACCAACACGACCGCTCCACGTCCCATCTCCGTGACACGACGAACGAGCTCCATAAGTTGGTCTCGCTCGGGGACCCGGCCCACAAAGGTCGTGCGTTGAATGGGTGGAGACCAGGCTTCGACTGCTTCGCCGTCATCGTCTTTACGGAGCGGGTTGGCGACGGGAGTCAGATGCTCCTGCACAGTGCTGATGGGAGCGGGCGTTCGGTTGGCTTCGGGGGCCTCTCGCGCTTCGTCCAAGAAAGGGCGAAAAGCGTTGCGCATTTCTGCCGCCGAGGACCATCGATCCAGAGGCCGTTTTTCGAGTGCTCGCATGATCACCGCTTCGACGCCGGGCGGAATGCTGAGGCCGGCGCGAGGTTGAATCGCTGGAATCGGGTCGTGAACATGTCGGCTCATCACCGCCAGTCCGCGATCCTCACCAAAGGGCGCTTTGCCCGTGATCATCTCGTAGAGGACCAATCCCAGGTTATAGAGATCGGTTCGCGGGCTGAGGTTTCGATCACCCATCGCCTGTTCGGGACTCATGTAGCGGGGGGTGCCCACGACTTCGCCACGCATGGTATCGCGATCCATCTGCTCTGGTTCGGGGTCTGGATCCAGATCCGCCATACCCGCGATGGTCGCGATGCCGAAATCCACCAGTTTGGGGATGCCGATCGAATCGGGAAGATGAGCGCCAGAAAGCACGACGTTGTCGGGCTTCAAATCCCGGTGGATCACACCGCGAGCGTGGGCGTGGGCTAGGCCGGCCAGAAGTTGTTCGGCGAGTTCTAAGACGTTTCGAAGCGAAAGCCCGGATTCAACGGCCTGCGAAACGCTCGGGCCCTCGATGAGCTCCATCGCGATGAAGAGGCGTTCTAAATCGTCCGTACCAAAATCGTAAACCGCGGCGATATTGGGGTGGGCAAGCGCGGAAGCGGCTCGGGCCTCACGCGCAAAACGGCGCCGAATCTGGGCGTTACCGGCGTATTCATCACGCAGAAGTTTAAGCGCAACGATGCGACCAAGTGGCTGCTGCGTCGCTCGCCATACTTCTCCAACACCACCACGCCCCATCAGGTGGTTGAGCACATAGCGCCCGTCTATGATGTGGGCATCACTCACAAAGACCCCATTTGGTTCCAACGGCGCCCCTATTAGGACTTCCGGCCCAGCGCCGCAAGCCCAAAGATAACATAAGCGCGGCCGGAACTTCGACGCTATCGCGGCAGGGTCAAGGAGCAACGCCCCGAGGTATCGTTGGTCGCCAACTTTGAGCCGGCTTCGGTCCCAAGACGTCTTCAGATTCAGGTCCGAAAATGTCGTGATGGCCATTGGTGTTGAGATCTCTATCGATTTTTTTGCCAGCATGCCTAGTCCACCTACACTGACGTAGAAGCACGGTGCTTCACCTCAAGGCCACGGATGAACCGTGACCGGTTATCCAAGGAGCGGATATGAACAACGTCATCGAATTGCAGGCCGAACGTCGTCGTCGACGCAGTGCAAACACATACGAGGCGATTCGCCTCCAGCTTGAGCACATCTACAAGACTCAAAACCTTCGCTGTTTCACCCTTGGTGACACGCGAGGACTCACGCTTTCGTGGGCAGGCAACAACAGCGAAGCCGAGATCCTGAGCGCCTACGCGCCGATCCTCGCCACCTGTGTTGACCGAGACCGCCGCGCTCAGATCTTCGATCGTCTGCGCACCTTCATTCCTGAGGCCACCGAGAAGTCTCTCGAGATCCGCACCTTCACGGTGGACGGCGAGACCTTGCATCTTTGTGTGATGAGCCAAAGCGGCGTCAAACATACTGACCTCTATCGCGCGGTTTCGGGCGTGCGTCGTATCTTCGGGCAGGCTGAATGGGCTGCCTGATGGGTAGACTTCTACCGGACGACCTTGGATGAATCCAAAGACGTCTCGTTGAATAATGGGTGACGAATGGATGGCAGAAAGGCTCGGTCGCTTGACCGGGCCTTTCTGCGTTCTGGTCGACGGTGTCGAATGCGCGTCGAGCGCGTGGGCCCTAAAGACCGGCGCCCTAGAAGCGGCTTGCTATTCGATTCTGATTGCGCGAAACCTAAGGGTACAAAACCTGATATGACCCACGGACGGGCGGGAAGCGCCCATTGCATGAGAGCAAAATGCGGAAAAACTTCGTACTAGACACGAACG
>Ga0210026_1001262_pt1 | contig 25261 bp, 20 predicted proteins | sample CryGeymeta201509_FD_183977 | JGI IMG/M metagenome (GOLD analysis project Ga0210026, IMG submission 183977) | Groundwater microbial communities from Crystal Geyser aquifers in Utah, USA - Crystal Geyser metaG 2015-09 (SPAdes) (version 2) | ecosystem: Environmental > Aquatic > Deep subsurface >...
TTGGCCTGCGCCGCCTGCTGCTGGGGTACGCGCTGGGCGCAGGCTGGGATGCCTCTGCCGATACGCACGCGGGTGCAGCGCAAGGCACGGGCGGTGTCTGGCAAGCCACCCTGGCGCAACCCGCGCTGAGCAGCCTGAGCGCGCCCTTGATGGCCGCGTTGCTGGACTGGCTGCAAGCCACCAGCGATGCCCTGGCCTTGCTCTCGCAAGACCACACGCCCACCGAATGGGGTCACCGCCTGACGACGCTGGTGCAGCGGTTTTTTGCGCCAGCCGATGCGGGCGACGAGCGCGTCATCGCCCGCCTGCTCGAGCCGCTGCAAACCTGGCTGGATGCCTGCGAGGCTGCCGCGCTGGACACTCCCTTGCCGCTGGAGGTGGTGCGTGAGCATTGGCTCGCCAGCATTGAAGTGGGCAACCTGCAGCAGCGCTTTTTTGGTGGTGGCGTGCAGTTTGGCACCCTGATGCCGATGCGCTCGATCCCGTTTGCGGTGATTGCGCTCTTGGGCATGAACGACGGCGCTTACCCCCGGGTGCAGGCCGCACGCGACTTTGACCTCATGGCCAGCAGCTGGCGCGCCGGTGATCGATCACGCCGCGAGGACGACCGTTATTTGTTTCTGGAAGCCATCTTGTCGGCACGGCAAAAGCTTTATGTGAGCTGGCAAGGCCACAGCGCCACCGACAACACAGTGCGGCCGCCTTCGGTGCTGGTGGCGCAACTGCTCGACCACATCAACGCCCTGTGGACTCCGACCCACCGCGCACAGGTGCAACCGCTGCAACCGTTCTCAAAGGTCTACTTTGAGGCCGGTTCCGGTTTTGAAACTTATGCATCTGATTGGGCTGTAGCCCATATAGAACCTGTGCCAGCAGCTCTTGAAAATATAGTAAATAGCCCTCATTTTGAAGCCATCAGCACACCTACGCTGGACGACCTGCAGCGCCTGCTGCGCGCCCCGGTGGACGTGTTTTTCAGGAACCGGCTGCAAACCACGCTAGACCAATTGGGCGACCTGGCCGAGCCGGACGAACCGTTTGCTCTGAACGCCTTGCAACAGCACCAGGCCGGTGCGGACTTGCTGCACAACGCCGACAGCACCCAGGCCTTGGTGCGCTTGCAAGGCTCGGGCCAACTCCCGTTGGCGGCTTTTGGCGAGCGCACCGCCCACAGCTTGATGGACATCGCCGCCCAGGTGCGCGCACGTCTGCAGCCGTGGCAAGCGCAGTACCCGCTGGCCTTGCAGGCGCAGCCGGTTGATCTGGCTTTTGAAGCTGGCCTTGGCCTGAGCGGTACGCTGGAGGGTTTGCTGAGTTCAACCGGCCAGGCCACAGACGCGTGCCTGCAATTGGATGCGCGCCCCGGTGCGGTTTTCCAAGGTAAAAAAGGGGTCCAGCAAGCCCGTGGCCATGTGCTGGTGAACCTGTGGCTGCGGCATCTGGCCGGTTGTGCCAGCGGCCTGCAGCTGACCAGCGTGCTGGTGGGCGTGGACGGCGAGGTGCTGCTGCGTCCCCTGGCGGTGGATGTGGCGCGTGAAATTTTGCACCGGCTGGTGCAGGCTTATGCCCAGGCCTGGGCCGCGCCGCTGCCTGTGTCGGTGAAGACCGCGTGGGCGTTTTTGCAAGTGCAAGCCGCCAACCTGCTGTTGCCGCCAGAGAAGACCCCAAAAGACCCGCACGAAGCCGCCCGCGCTGTTTTTGAGACGCAACCGGGTGCAAAATTTCCCGGCGAGTGGGCGCAATCAGCCTACCTGCAGCGCGCCTTTGCCGACTACGACGACATCGCCGAAGGTCTGCCGCAGTGGGCGCAAGTGCTGTATGGGGATTTGGCGGCGTGGGTGGTGGTCATGGCTTCAGAAAAGGGTGGCTTGCCCTGAATGGACATTGAGCGTTTCAGGTTATGTTGGCATAATTGACAACATGTCAGCAGAGCTTATCACCCGTTTTAAAAACGTCACCACTGACGGTGCCATTCTTGAGCTTGTGGTCTGGAAAGTGCCAGAACCTGTACCTCCTTCTGAGCACGGCTATAAGTACAGCGCGGTCTATGTGGTCGATGGTGTTCGCGTGGTGGGCTTTGACAACGAACGCGGCAAAGGCGACCACTGTCATCTGGATGGTGTTGAAGTGCCCTATGCCTTTACCAGTGTTGATACATTGATTGAAGACTTTATTGCGGCTGTGGCCGCCAGGAGAGAGCCATGACAGAACGTTTCCTCACCATCACCATCCAGCCCGATTGGAAGGGCGCATTGCGCGCCATGGGTCAGTCCGCCAAAGCCAAGACTTACCAAGGTGAAGTGTTGAACTTTGAGAGTCCGGGTCACTTTTTTGGACAACTCTCCGAGAAACGCTGGGAGATTGTGCGTGCAGCTCAAGGCAAGGGGGATCTGTCGGTGCGTGAACTGGCACGTGCTGTGGGGCGCGATGTCAAGCGGGTGCACGAAGACGTGGTGGTTTTGGCGGGCTTGGGCTTGTTGGAGCGCACCGCAGGTGGCGGTGTGGTTTGCCCCTACACCACCATGCACATTGACATGTATTTGAAGGCCGCCTGAATGTTCAACCCAAACAATTCATGGGTGCATCTAGGCATGGTGTGGTGAGTTGCGGGGCAGTTTGGCTGACCGCGAGGCGTTCATAGCCGTAGCTATGGCCGACGAACGGACGGACAAAATGACCGCTAACTTGCCGTTAGCATTTGAACCGTTGCCTTGACAATCTGCCAAGACTTTTTGCCCATCCATCCTCAAAATTCATGCCAAGTGTGACACCTCTCACCCAGCCCCTTACCCCCCTGACGCTGCCGCTGCAGGGCCTGCAGCTGATCGAGGCCTCGGCGGGCACGGGCAAAACCTGGACGCTGGCGGCACTCTATGTGCGGCTGGTGCTGGGGCACACAGCCACATCGAACCAGCCGGGCGTGGCCTTGTACCCGCCGCAAATTCTGGTGATGACCTTCACCGATGCCGCCACCGCCGAGCTGCGTGAGCGCATCCGCGCGCGGCTGGCGCAAGCGGCCAAGTTCTTTCAAAAGGGGGCGGCCGCACCCCATGATGATTTTTTGCGTGATCTGCGCGCTGGGCTTGACCCGGCCAGCTGGTCCGAGTGCGCCGCCCGGCTGGATGTGGCCGCGCAGTGGATGGACGAGGCAGCCATCTTTACCATCCACGGCTGGAGCAGTCGCATGCTCAAAACCCATGCGTTTGACAGTGCCAGCCTGTTCACCCAAACCCGTGTTGAAGACAGCGAGCAACTCAAGCTGAGCGCCGTGCAAGACTACTGGCGTCAATGGTTTTACGCGCTGGATGCCGACACGCTGGCGGCGCTGGACGGTCTGGCAGACACGCCACAGGCGCTGCTGGCCAAGCTCAAAGATCGTTGGCGCATGGCCGAACGCGCCCCGGCCCCCGCCCCCGCCGCCTTGCCCCCGCCCGATATGGTGCTGTTTGAGTGGTCACGCTGGCAGCAGCAACGCCAGACGCTGGAAGCCCCGGCGCGTGCCGCCTGGACGGACGAGGTGGTGGCGCAAGTGCGTGAAGCCGCTGCCGCCAAGACCCTGAAAAACTACCGCCCGGACTGGCTCAATGGTTGGCTCGAACACATGGCCGACTGGGCGCAGGGCGCAGACATTGACCTGAAAACGCTGGAGCGCTTCACCCGCAGCACGCTCATCGCCAAAGGCTGGGCACAGGCCGAAAACTTGGCGGTGTTTGAGCAACTGCAAGCCCTGTTTGATGCCCTGGCGCAGCAGCCCGACGTGGCCCAACGGTTGCTGGATCATGCTGCGGTGCAGGTCAGCGCCGCCTACCAGCGTGCCAAGCAGCAAGCCGCCCAGTTTGATTTTTCTGACCTGCTGCAAAACCTGTACCACGCGCTGCAAGGCCAGAATAGCCAACTGGCCGAGGCCATTGCCGCCCAATACCCGGTAGCGCTGGTCGATGAGTTTCAGGACACCGACCCCTGGCAGTTTGGCAGCCTTATCAAAATTTATAGCGCCTCACGCTTGATTGACAAGGGCTTGATCATGATTGGAGACCCCAAGCAAGCCATCTACAGCTTTCGCGGGGCCGACCTGGCCACCTACTTGCAAGCGCGCACGCAGGCGCAGGGCATCTACACCCTGTCGGGCAACCACCGTGCCACCGCCGGCTTGGTTCATGCGGTCAACCACATCTTCCAAACCGCCCAAGCGCCGTTTGATGCGGTGCCGTTTGAGCCGGTGGTGGCCTGCAACCCCCACATCCTGCCGCTGCAGGTTCAGGGCCAAGCCCAGGTGGCCATGACGGTTTGGCACTTGCCCTTCGCCAAAACGCCCACCAAGCCGGTCTTCATGGCCGACATGGCCGCCGTGTTTGCCACCCAGATGGTGACGCTGCTGCAGGCTCAAGCCGCCCAGCCGGGCGACATGGCGGTGCTGGTGCGCGACCGGTTTGAGGCTGCCGCCATCCGCACCGCCCTGGCCGCGCGTGGGGTGCGCAGTGTCTATTTGTCCGAGCGCGACAGCGTGTTTTCCAGTGAGCAGGCGCAAGACGTGTGGCGCGTGTTGCGCGCCGTGGCCCACCCCAGTGACACCCGTTTGCTGCGCGCGGCCCTGCTCACCCGCCTGTGGGGCTTGAGCTGGTCCGAGTTGGATGCCTTGCTGGTGGATGAAGCCGCGTGGGACGCACAAGTGGAGCGCTTTTTGACCTGGCAGCAGCTGTGGCGCACCCAGGGCGTGTTGCCCATGCTGCACCGCCTGCTGCACGACCAAGCGCTGGCGCAACGGCTGCTGGCACAAGGGGCAGCGGGCGAACGCGCCCTGACCAACGTGCTGCACCTGGGCGAGCTGCTGCAAGCCGCCAGCACCTCGCTGCAAGGCGAGGGCGCGCTCTTGCGCCACCTGGAAAACCAGCTACGCCGCCCGGCGGCCAGTGCCGAGACCGCGCAGTTGCGCCTGGAAAGTGATGCCGCGCTGGTGCAAGTGGTCACGCTGCACAAATCCAAGGGGCTGCAATACCCGCTGGTGTTCCTGCCCTTCATGTCCAACTACCGCCCCGAGAAAAAAGACAGCGACCGCGCAGACGATGAACGCCTGGCAGAAGACATTCGCCTGTTTTACGTGGCCCTGACCCGCGCCCAGCGCGCCCTGTGGCTGGGCGTGGCCGCGGTTAGCGGCGACGTGGACGGGAAAAAGCCAGAAGTCAAAAGTGCGCTGTCGAAGCTGCTTGGACGCAGTGCGCCAGACGATTTGCCGCAACGCCTGGCCCTGTGGTCGTGCGCTGACCTTGCCGTGCAAACCGCGCCTGCAGCCAGCCAGGTTTTGTACGCGCCCAACTTGTCCGCCAAAGTGCCACAAGGCGCGCGGGTGGCGCAGCGGGTGCTGCGGCGCAACTGGTGGAGCGCCAGCTTCAGCGCCTTGACGCGTGACCTGGACAGCGCGGCGCTGGGCAGTGCCCAAGACGACCGGGTGGCCGATGCCCAGCTCGACAGCGCCACCCCGCAAGACACGTTGCAAGATACGCTGCAAAACAAGCTGCCAGACACCTTGCCCGGGGTCACTGCCGCGCCCGATCTGTTTGCACCCGAGTTGGCGTTCAACGCCTTCCCAGCGGGCGCAAGTTACGGCACGCTGCTGCATGACCTGTTGCAGTGGCAGGCCGAACACGGCTGGCCGGCCCAAACCGATGACCCATCCAATGCCCCATCCAATGTCCCGTCTGATACCCAAGAGGTGCCTGCAACCGGGTTGCAAGAGGATGCCAGCGCCGCGCCTTCAACCGCGCCCAATCCAGGCGAAGCGGCCTGGTGCAAGCAGCTTGAGCGCGCCGCACAGCGGGCCGGGTTGACCCCGGATCAGACGCTGTTGCTGCGCCAATGGATCACCCAGATTGTGATGACAAATTGGCCTCTAGCCCTTATAAATCATGCGCAAGTAGCTATCAATTTAAGTGCATTGAACGCTGGCAAGGCATGGCCAGAGATGGGTTTTACGCTGCCGGTTCAACGCCTGGGCAGCGCCTGGCTGGATCAGCGCATTGGCCAGGCCGTGTGGCCCGACCAGCCGCGTGCCGCGTTGCAGCCGCGCACACTCGAAGGCCTGCTCACCGGCTTCATGGATCTGGTGTTTGAAGTGCAGGGGCGCTACCACGTGCTGGACTACAAATCCAACCGCCTGCCCGACTACGCCCCGGCCACCCTGCAAGCGGCCATGCTGGCGCACCGCTACGACGTGCAGGCCGTGCTGTATGTGCTGGCGCTGCACCGCCTGCTGAAAAGCCGTCTGGCGGATTACGACTATGACCAGCACCTGGGCGGCGCGGTGTACTGGTTTGTGCGTGGGGTGGACCAAGCCGGCTGCGGCCTGCTGGCCCTGAACCCGCCACGGGCGCTGATTGAGGCACTCGATGCCGCCCTGTCGCGGCACACCGTCATGCAAGACCTGACATGAGCCGAGCCCATTCATTCAACAGCATGGCGCTGCGGCCGAGCCGTTCGACAAGCTTAGGGTGAACGAGATGAATCAACCCTCAGAAATGGTTAACCTCATGGAACCCTTGACTCCACAAACGAAGGGCATCGTCCCGCCCCCCGCCGTCTCGTGCTCTGCAACGCCTGCCACTTTGCCGTTGACCGCGCTGGACTTGGCGTTTGCTGATTTTTTGCAGGCTTCTGAGCCGAGCACCGACCCGCGCCACAGCCTGCTGGCGGCGCTGACCAGCCACCAGTATGGCCGGGGTCACGCCTGTCTAGACCTGCGCCTGCTGGCCGAGTTTGGGGGCACCGCGCTGGGCTGGGATGCGCGTCTGCAAGACCTGCTGCCGTCTGGCTTGGCCGATGCGGCTGCCAGCCTGCCCTGGACGCAAGGCTCGGGCAGCCCGCTGGTGCTGGAAGACACCCGCCTGTACCTGCGCCGCAACTGGCAGGCCGAACAAGCCATTCGTGCCTCCATCCAGGCGCGCCTGAACCAGCCCGGTGCGGTGCCAGACAGTTTGAAGCAGGCGCTGGACAGCTTGTTTGGCACACCATCGTCTGAATCCCGTAGGGCGGACTTCAGTGCGCCAGGTCGACTAAAGTCGACCCTACCAGAAGAGGCACAAAAGATCGACGCGTCAACCTCTCCAGACTGGCAAAAAGTGGCTTGCGCGCTGGCGGCACGGGGTCGCTTCACCCTCATCACCGGCGGCCCTGGCACCGGCAAAACCACCACCGTGGTGCGGCTGCTGTCGCTGTTGCAGACCCAAGCGCTGCAGGCTGGGAAACCGCTGCGCATGGCCTTGGCCGCACCCACTGGCAAAGCGGCAGCGCGGCTGGGTGATGCCATCGCGCAAGCCATTCAAAAGCTGCCCGCGCACATGCAGGCGCACTTGCCTGTTCAAGCCCAAACCCTGCACAAATTGCTGCATGTACGCACCAGTCTTGATGCCAGCGCGCCGCCTGCCCTGGCTTTGGATGTGGTGGTGGTGGACGAGGCGTCGATGATTGACCTGGCGCTAATGGCGCGTCTGCTGGCAGCCGTGCCGCTGTCTGCCCGGCTGATCTTGCTGGGCGACAAAGACCAGCTGGCATCGGTCGAAGCCGGGGCGGTGATGGGGCAACTGTGTGCCGGGGCAGAGCAGGGCGGCTACACCACTGACACGGTGCGCTGGCTGTTGGCGCAAACCGCTTGCGATGTCAGCGCCTGGGCTGGGCACGGTGCCAGCCTGGCGCAGCAGACGGTGATGTTGCGCCACAGCCACCGCTTTGCATCCAGCAGTTTGATCGGCCAGTGGGCCAGCGCCGTCAACGCGGGCGATCGGCCTGCCGTGGCTGAGCTGTGGTCAAGCGCGCCGCGCTGGTCAAGCGGTGAGGCGATCAGCGTGACGCGACTGGAGCCGGCATCTGGCGCTGCCCAGCACCTGGCAGACTTGGTGCGTGCGGGCTGGCGCGACTGGCTGGTGGGCGTGGCATTGATGTGCGAGGGCACGGCTTCTGACCCTGCACCTGTGCCTGACCCTGCACCAGCACCAGCACCAGCACCAGCACCAGCACCAGCACCTGCACCTGCACCTGCACCTGTGCCTGTGCCTGTGCCTGTGCCTGTGCCTGTGCCTGTGCCTGTGCCTGTGCCCCTGTGGGGTCGACTTCAGTCGACCAGGTCGACTGAAGTCGACCCTACGCTGATTCACGCCTGTGCACGGTCAGGCGACGCCCAAGCCCTGGCCCTGCTGGCCGCGTTTGGCAAGTTCCAGGTGTTATGCGCCCTGCGCGAAGGGCCGTGGGGCGTGGTCGCTTTAAACCGTATCATCAGCCGGGCGCTAGGTTTCCCGCCGGACGGCTGGTACGCCGGTCGCCCGGTCATGGTCACACGCAACGACTACCACCTGAACCTGATGAATGGCGACGTGGGTCTGTGCCTGCCCACTGCCCAGGGCTTGCGCGTGGCGTTTGCCCAAGGCACGGGGCTGCGCTGGGTGTTGCCGAGCCGGCTCGATGCGGTGGAAACCGTGTTGGCCATGACGGTGCACAAGTCACAGGGCTCTGAGTTTGACCATGTGGCGCTGGTGTTGCCCGACAAAATCACCCCGGTGCTGACGCGTGAACTGCTCTACACCGGCATCACCCGCGCCAAACACCAGTTGACCCTGGTGGTGCCACAAGCTGGTGTGCTGCGCCAGGCGGTGACCCAAAAAATATGGCGCAGCGGTGGTTTGACGATGGAATAACATGCCAGACCATGAAGATTGATCCCCTGATCGTCAAGATGGCCGCTGAAAATGTACGCGCCGAGGTGTTGCCGCGCCCGTCGTCGCTCCAGCTTGACCCGGCGCTGGTGCAAAAAATCAAGCAGTGGGTGCCGATCTTCAGTGGCATGTCGGCTGATTGCCTGATGCGCACCCTGGCCCTGGCCGAACATTGCGCTGTTAAAGCCGATGCGGTGGTGTTCAAGCAAGGTGAAGTGGGCAGTGCTTTTTTTGTCTTGATTGGCGGTGAAGTGCGGGTTGAAAAGGCAAGCCAAAACCAGGTCGTCGAGCTGGCCCGTTTGGGCGCTGGCCATTGTTTTGGCGAGATGGCGCTGGTAGGCAAGCACCTGCGGTCGGCCACGGTGCGCGCCCTGAAAGACTGCGTACTCATGCGCTTTGACCGTGCGCAGATTGACGCTACCCCCGAGAGCGCACACCTCATTTACCGCAACATCGCCGGTATTTTGGCCAGCCGCCTGGAGAGTTCCAGTGAGCAGCTGGCCGATTTGACCGGGCGCTGGCGTAACGCCTGACGGTGGCTTGGCGTTCAGATTAATTGTTGGAAATAGGGTGTGCGGCCATGTCAACTTTAACGTGAAACAACGCCCACAGCCGACAAGAATGGCGTGTCGTAGGGCCGACTTCAGTCGGCCATGGCGGGTTGAAACCCGCCCTACGCAGGGCACGCGTGTTTCATGCTCAGGGGTGTCCTTGTTGAACATGGACGTTAGACCCGTTGGAGCCGTTCGCGGCTGGCAGTTTTACCGCTCTTTAGTGCCACCCCAGTCAGATGCCGTTCATGGGATTCGGCATCGTGCGCTTTGCCGACAATGAGATTCCCTAAGCCGGACAAGCCGGAACCAAAAAGGCAACACAAAACCTCGGTCGTGCGCAAGATTTTTGGACGTTCAGCCGATTTACGTCCCCGCAAATGTTCTTGGGTTGACCAAGAGAAAGTTTGTAACCCATTGGGTTTAAAGGCATTTTGCCCATGGCGAAATAATCGCCGGATTCATTTTGACACATCAGAATTCTTCGCAGGAAATGTGAAGACTGAACTTGTTAGAGACTAAATGCCTTCCTGAAACCAGCCCTTGAACCCCCTGTGACAAGGTTATCAATCCTGACGGAAACATTCTTTCATTGTCAAAAAAAAAGAAAATCAGTTATCCTTACAATTATTGCCTATGTAAGGAGTTTGAATGTCTGAATCCACAATGACTGTCAAAGGGCAAACCACTGTTCCACAGCCGATACGGGAAGCTATGCGTACACAGCCTGGAAGCAGGTTGACTTGGAATCTGATGCCCGATGGAACAGCCATTGTTCGCGCAAAAACCAAGTCTGTGCTCGATTTAGCTGGGATGCTCAAAGCCCCGCCGGGAATAACGGTCAGCATCGAAAGCATGAATCCGTGGCGTTAGGGGTCTCAAAATATGGCAGCTCTTGATACCAATGTTCTGGTTCGCTTCCTGGTTCAGGACGATGCCAAACAAGGTTTGCTGGCCAGGGAGTTGATTCGATCAACTTTGGCGAAAGGTGAGCCACTTTTTGTTCCTGTGACGGTGATGCTTGAGTTGGAGTGGGTACTGCGTTCAAATTTTGGCTTCGACAAAGCACAGATTATTTTGACTCTGACGAGCTTGCTCGCTACATCTGAGCTGTCTTTCGAGTCTGAACAATCGGTGGAAGTGGCGCTTGAACTATTCAGGCAAAACAAGGCAGATTTCTCGGATTGCGTTCACATCGCCTTAAGTCACGCAGCTGGAATGACACCTATGTGGACTTTTGACCGGGCAGCCTCCAAGGTGGATGGTGCCAAATTGCTCTCAGAAAAATTGAAATAGAAAATCTCAGCCCGTTGCGATTGCAATGTGGCACCCAAATGCAGCCGCTGATGACGGACTTTTACTGGTCGAGTCCGAGTGCCCACCTGGTTGAAATCGCGGCCGTACAGCCGACTGTTGGCCACCGACTTTAGTCTCGGGTATCCGGCGAGCAATTTCAACTTTTGCAGACCCGCTTCCGCTGCATTCTTGACACAAGCCAAAGCCCATCAAGGCGCGGGTTGATCAGTCCGCCATTGGCACGCACGAGCAGAACAAATTGCGATCGCCATAAACGTTGTCAATGCGTCCCACCGGTGGCCAGTATTTAGACTGCTTCAACGTTGCCACTGGAAACGCCGCCAGCCCTCGTGAATAGGGCTTGGTCCACTCTGCTTCCAATAGCGCTGCGGCGGTGTGGGGGGCGTTGACCAGCGGGTTGTTGTCTTGCGGCCATTCGCCGCTTTCAACGCGCGCAATCTCGCCGCGGATGGCGATCATGGCGTCGATGAAGCGATCCAGTTCTTGCAAGGTTTCACTCTCGGTCGGCTCCACCATCAGCGTGCCGGGCACCGGAAAGCTCAACGTGGGCGCATGAAAGCCGTAGTCCATCAGCCGTTTGGTCACGTCCTCTGCCCCAATGCCGTGCGCGCCACCGGTGGTCTCTTTCAGGGGGCGCAAGTCCAGAATGCACTCGTGCGCCACACGGCCGGGTTGACCGTTCACCGGCACGCTGGTGTAGAGCGTGGGGTAGTAGGGTTTAAGCCGGGCGCTGATGTAGTTGGCGCTCAAAATGGCCACCTCGGTCGCGGCCTTGAGACCGTCGGCACCCATCATGCGGCAGTACATCCACGAAATCGGCAACACCGACGCATTGCCCAAGGGCGCTGCTGATATGGCTCCGACCCCTTTGCCGGGTAGAAACGGCACCAGGTCTTGCACCACGCACACCGGGCCGACACCCGGGCCGCCGCCGCCGTGCGGGATGCAAAAGGTTTTGTGCAGGTTCAGGTGGCTCACGTCACCGCCAAACTCGCCCGGTGCGGCCAAGCCCACCAGCGCGTTCATGTTGGCGCCGTCCACATAGACGCGCCCACCGTGCTTGTGCACCAGCGCGCACAGGTCTTTCACCTGCACCTCAAACACGCCGTGCGTGCTGGGGTAGGTGATCATCATCGCGCCCAGGTTGGCGCTGTGCTCCTCGCACTTGGCTTTTAGGTCGGCCATGTCGACGTTGCCGTTGGCATCGCAGGCGGTCACCACCACCTTGAAGCCGGCCATGGTGGCGCTGGCCGGGTTGGTGCCGTGCGCGCTGCTGGGGATCAGGCAGATGTTGCGATGGCTTTGTTTGCGTGACGCATGAAAAGCGCGGATCGCCATCATGCCGGCGTATTCGCCCTGACTGCCCGCATTAGGCTGCAGGCTGATGCCCGCGTAACCCGTGGCCTGGCACAACCAGGCGCGCAGTTGCGCGTCCAGCTCGGCGTAACCGGCGCGCTGATCGGCCGGGGCAAACGGGTGAATCTGCGCAAACTCGGGCCAGGTGATGGGCATCATCTCACTGGTGGCGTTGAGCTTCATGGTGCAGCTGCCCAGCGGGATCATGCTGCGGTCCAGCGCCAGGTCAAAGTCGCTCAGGCGGCGGATGTAGCGCAGCATGCCGGTTTCACTGTGGTAGCTGTTGAACACTAGGTGTTGCAGGTAGTTGCTGGTGCGCTGCAGCGTGGCAGGTATGGCGCTGGATGCGCTCTCGGCCAGGGCGTTGAAGTCTGGCTTGGGTGTGCGCTTGCGTGGGCAGACCGCGGGCTGGGCGAAGATTGACCACAGCAGCGCCACGTCGGCGCGGGTGGTGGTTTCGTCCAGGCTGATCGACACCGTGCTGGCGCTGCTCTTGCGCAGGTTGATACCTTGGGCGACGGCGATCTTCAGCACCGCGTCCGGCCGGGCCACTTGCACGGTGAGCGTGTCAAAAAATGTGGGCGTAGCCAGTTTGTAGCCGATGCCTTGCAGGCTGGCGGCCAGCACGCAGGCAAACTGGTGCACGCGCTGGGCGATGCGCTTCAAGCCTTGCGGGCCGTGGTAGACGGCATACATGCTGGCCACCACAGCGGGCAATACCTGCGCGGTGCAGATGTTGCTGGTGGCTTTTTCGCGGCGGATGTGTTGCTCGCGTGTCTGCAGCGCCAGCCGGTACGCCGGGTTGCCGTGCGCGTCCACACTCACGCCCACCAGGCGTCCGGGCATGGCGCGTTTGTGCGCGTCCAGGCAGGCCGTGTAGGCGGCGTGCGGGCCGCCGTTGCCCATGGGGCAGCCAAAGCGCTGCGTGCTGCCGATGCTGATGTCAGCCCCCAGTTCGCCGGGGGGCGTGAGCACGGTCAGCGCCAGCAGGTCAGCGGCCATGATGACCGCCTCGCCTTTGGCTTTGACCGCTGCAATCAGCGCCCGGTCGTCGCGCAGCACGCCGCTGGTGCCGGGGTATTGCAGCAGCACGGCAAAGCCATCTTGGGCAGCGATCTGGTCAGCTGCACAAACCACCACTTCAATGTCTAAGGGTTGCGCACGGGTGCGCAGCACGGCCAGCGTTTGCGGCAGCACTTCGGCGTCGACGACAAAACGGTTGGATGGGGACTTGCTGACCCGGCGCGCCAGCGTCATCGCCTCGGCGGCGGCGGTGGCTTCGTCGAGCATCGACGCGTTGGCCATGGGCATGGCGGTGAGATCCATGATCATGGTCTGAAAGTTCACCAGCGCTTCCATGCGGCCCTGGCTGATCTCGGCCTGGTAGGGCGTGTAGGCGGTGTACCAGGCGGGGTTTTCCAGAATGTTGCGCAGGATCACGCCGGGCGTGTAGGTGTCGTAATAGCCCTGGCCGATGCAGCTTTTGAGCACCTTGTTTTTGGCGGCAATGGCTTTGAGTTCGGCCAGCGCGGTGGCTTCAGGTAGCGCTGCCGGGATGGCCATGGCTTGCTTGCGGGCAATGGCGCGTGGCACGATTGCTTTGATCAGCGCCGCGCGTGATTTGGCTTGCACGGCTTTGAGCATGACGGCTTCGTCCGTGCTGCTTATGCCAATGTGGCGCGCGACAAATTCGCTGGCGTTTTCCAACGCAGCAAGTGGGGAACGTGGTGACATGGGGATGCCTCTGTCGGTGAGTTAACGTGAAATTACGTAGAAGACTTGCCTTCGTAGGGCCGACTTCAGTCGGACATGGCGGGTTGAAACCCGCCCTACGCGATGCAGCTCATCTCTTATGCTTCGGGATACCTGTCTTGGTGACGACAGTTAGTGGGCGTTGTCAGCGGCGTATTTTGTATAGCTGGTCTCATCCATCAGCTTGTCCAGATCACTTGGGTTGGCCAGCCGGGCCTTGAAGAACCAGCCTGCACCCAGTGGGTCTGAATTGGCCAGGGAAGGGTCTGCGCGCAGGGCTTCGTTCACCTCAAGAATGTCGCCTTTGGCGGGCATGTACACGTCGGCGGCGGCCTTGACCGATTCAACTACGGCGGCCGCGTCTTTTTGCGCGTAGGTTTTGCCAACTTCAGGCAGATCGACAAACACCACATCGCCCAAGGCATCTTGTGCGTGCTGCGTGATGCCGATGGTGGCGATGCCGTTTTCAAGCTTGACCCATTCGTGGTCGGGGGTGTATTTGATGCTCATGTGATGCTCCGTTGAAAAGTTTGAAGACACTGGAAAACTAAATTTGAAATACCTGTGGTTTTACCCGCAGCGCGCGCCGGGCTCAATCAGTTGGGGACAGAGCTAAAGGTCTGTCCCGCAAGGGTTGGTTTCGCGGATGTCCCCCGGCTGGGGGCTTCGCCCGTGCCTCCTCCTTTATTCCGCTGCGTCAGACACCCGACGCACGCTGCTAGACGTTGTTGGGGAAATTGCATGGTTCAGGGGTGGCTTTGGGCGTTAACCGCGGAAATAGTGGGTGGGCACAAACGGCATGGCAACCACCTTCATGGGTACCGGTTTGCCACGCACGATGGCGTTGACCTGCGTGCCCAGCGCAGCAAACTCTGGCGGCACATAGGCCATGGCAATCGGCTGGTCGATGGTGGGGCCGAGCAGGCCGCTGGTGACTTCACCAATGCGCTGGCCGGCGGTGTTTTGAATCTCTACATGCTCGCGCACAGGCACCCGCTCCAGTGCCAAAAGTCCTACACGTTTTCGGCTTGTAGCCCCCGTGCCACCTGCGAGTTGCGCTAGTATTTTTGTAGCACCCGGAAAGCCGCCAGCGCGTGCGCCACCGCTGCGGCGTACTTTCTGGATGGCCCATTGCAGGCTGGTTTCGACCGGCGTGGTGGTGGTGTCGACATCGTTGCCGTAGAGCGGCAAACCGGCTTCGAGGCGCAGCGAATTGCGTGCGCCAAGGCCAATCGGTTTAACCTCGGGTTGCGCCAGCAGCGCCTTGGCCAGCGCCAGGGCTTGTGGGGCGGGCACTGAAATCTCGAAACCGTCTTCGCCGGTGTAGCCACTGCGGGTTAAAAACACGTCGATTTGTTCAGAGCCCGTGTGCACGGTGAAGTTGCCACCGGTCATGAACACCAGTTTTTCCACGCCCGGCGTCAGGCGCGACAAGGCGTTGACGGCTTTGGGGCCTTGCAGCGCCAGCAGCGCGTATTCAGGCATCGGGATGACCTGGCAGCGCGTGCCGATCTGCGCCTGGATGTGGGCGATGTCGCCGACCTTGCAAGCGCCGTTGACGATGACAAAAATTTCGTTGGCGCTTTTCTTGAAAAACATCAGGTCGTCAATGATGCCTCCCGCGTCATTGGTCAGCAGACCGTAACGCTGTTTGCCCACCGGCAGGTCAATCACGTCGACCGGAATCAGGCTTTCAAAGGCGGCAGCGGCATCGGGGCCGACCAGGCGCAACTGGCCCATGTGCGACACGTCAAACAGGCCCGCTGAAGCGCGCGTGTGTTTGTGCTCGGCGATCAGGCCTTCGGGGTATTGCACCGGCATGCTGTAGCCGGCAAACGGCACCATGCGCGCGCCCAGGGCGACGTGCAGGTCATTGAGGGGAACTTTCAACAAAGTATCGGGCGTGGCGGACATGGTGTCGCTCCAGGGGCAGGTCAAAAAATACAAGGCCAAAAATTTGACCCTGTGCTGCCCCCGCTGTCCGCTTTACCTGAGAGATTCGCTGCCGTGGCAGGTTGCTCCTTCGGTGGATGCTTGGCTGATGTGGCCGCGCACCTCTCTCCAGTGGGGAGTCGTTGAAAAGTTTTGCGACTTTAAAACGTTTGTCAGTCCTTTTGCCTGAGCGTTCAAACAGCTGCAATCAGCTGCGCTGCGCCTTCGGCGGTTGACGCTTGTTACATCAACTCTCTCCTGACTTGGCAAATTCTACAGGCCGAACTCGGACACAGGGTTTTTACTGACGCTAAAAAAGCCCGCGGGGTGGCGGGCTCGTGGGGCGTGGTGGTGGCATTACATGCCCGAATAATTCGGCCCACCGCCACCCTCTGGCGTGACCCACACAATGTTTTGCGTGGGGTCTTTGATGTCGCAGGTTTTGCAGTGCACGCAGTTGGCGGCGTTGATTTGCAGGCGGTCTGAGCCGTCGTCGTTTTTGACAAATTCATACACGCCAGCCGGGCAGTAGCGCGCCTCGGGCCCGGCATATTTGGCCAGGTTCACGCTGACTGGCACGCTGGCATCTTTAAGCGTCAGGTGCGCGGGCTGGTTTTCTTCATGCGCGGCGTTGCTGATAAAGACGCTGCTGAGTCGGTCAAAGGTGAGCTTGCCGTCGGGCTTGGGGTAATCAATGGGCTGGCACTCGGCAGCAGGCAGCAGGTAGGCGTAGTCCGGCTTGTCGCGGCGAATCGTCCACGGCATTCTGGCTTTCAAGCCAAATTGCTCCAACCCGTTCATCAAGGTGCCCACACGCAGGCCGTATTTGAACCAGGCCTTGAAGTTGCGTGATTTGTTGAGTTCGTCATACAACCAGCTGGACTCGAACGCTTGCGGGTAAGCGGCGAGTTCATCCTGGGCCCGGCCAGAGGTCACGGCCTCAAAAGCGGCTTCGGCACACAGCATGCCGGATTTGATGGCGGCATGACTGCCCTTGATGCGGCTCACATTCAAAAAGCCGGCATCGCAACCCACCAGAGCCCCCCCGGGGAACACGGTTTTGGGCAGCGACATCAGGCCGCCGGCAGTGATGGCGCGGGCACCGTAGGCCAGGCGTTTACCGGTGACTTCACCGTGGTCATTTTCAAGATACCAGCGGATGTTGGGATGGGTTTTCCAGCGCTGGAATTCTTCAAACGGGCTCAAATACGGGTTGCTGTAGTTCAGCCCGGTGATGAAGCCCATGGCAATTTTGTTGTCTTCCATGTGGTACAAGAAAGAGCCGCCATAGGTGTTGTTTTCCATCGGCCAACCGGCGGTATGCACCACCAGACCGGGTTGGTGACGGCTGGGCTCGGCCTGCCACAGTTCCTTGATGCCAATGGCGTAGCTTTGCGGGTCACAGCCTTCGTCGAGTTTGTATTTGGCAATGATCTGCTTGCCCAGGTGGCCGCGTGCGCCCTCGGCAAACACGGTGTACTTGCCCAGCAGTTCCATGCCGATCTGGAAGTTGGAGCCGGGCTCACCTGATTTTTCCACCCCCATGTTGCCGGTGGCGACACCCCTTACCGCAGGTAAGTTTCCATTCTCAGCACTGGCCTCGTCATACAGCACTTCGGCGGCGGCAAAGCCGGGGAAAATTTCCACCCCCAGCGCTTGAGCTTGCTCGGCCAGCCAGCGCGTCAAGGCACCCAGGCTGATGATGTAGTTGCCGTGGTTCTGGCTGCACTCGGGCAAGAACATGTTGGGCGTGCGGTAGCCGGTGGTCTCGCTCAGGAACAGCATGGCTTCGTCGGTCACCGGCTGGTTCAAGGGTGCACCCTTGGCCTTCCAGTCGGGGAACAATTCGGTGAGTGATCGGGGGTCTAGCACCGCGCCAGACAAGATGTGTGCGCCGGGCTCAGAGCCTTTTTCCAAGACCACCACCGACACGTCCTGGCCTTTTTCAGCTGCCAATTGCTTCAGCCGGATGGCGGTGGACAGGCCGGCAGGGCCGCCGCCGACCACCACCACGTCGTATTCCATGGATTCACGGGGGCCAAATTGGGTCAGGATGTCTTGGGGTGTCATGGTGAGTCTCGGTTGGTGAAACAGGATCAGGGCAACGCTTTAAACTAGAAGCCCCAGTGCCCCGGGCTAAAGCTTGAGCGGATTGTCTTCGACAAAACCAGATTTTAGGCACGGGACTGTTCATAATAGAACGATCGTTCTATTTTTATTTGGAGAAATCAACATGGCGTACAGCATCGACCTGGCGGGTCGGGTGGCTTTGATCACCGGGGCTTCAAGCGGCTTGGGGGCGCAATTTGCCCGCACGTTGGCGGGGGCCGGAGCGGCGGTGGTGCTGGCCAGCCGACGGATTGAAAAACTCAAAGAACTGCGGGCCCAAATTGAAGGCGAGGGCGGCGATGCCCATGTGATAGCGCTGGATGTGACCGACCCGGACTCGATTCGCTCGGCGGTGGCGCATACCGAGACTGAAGTCGGTTCGATCGATATTTTGGTCAACAACTCCGGGGTCAGCACCACCCAACGGATTCAGGACGTGCGTGCTGACGACTATGACTTCATGTTTGACACCAATGTCAAAGGCGCTTTTTTTGTTGCGCAAGAGGTGGGCAAACGCATGCTGGCGCGCGCCCAAGGTTCGGCCCCTGGCAGTTTTACCGGTGGACGCATCATCAACGTGGCGAGCATGGCAGGTCTGAAAGTGTTGCCCAAGATTGGGGTGTACTGCATGAGCAAGGCGGCGGTGATTCAAATGACCAAAGCCATGGCGCTGGAATGGGGCAAGTTTGGCATCAACGTCAATGCCATTTGCCCGGGCTACATTGACACCGAAATCAACCACGCCCATTGGCAAACCGAGGGCGGCAAAAAGCTTATTCAGATGCTGCCGCGCAAACGCGTGGGGCAACCGCAAGACCTGGACGCGCTGATGGTGCTGCTGTGCTCGGATCAAAGCCACTTTATCAATGGTGCGGTGATTGCCGCAGACGATGGCTTTGCCGTTTGATGCTTGGGCGGGTGTTGCCGGAAGACTGCGGGTGATTGGATGACAGCTTGGCGGTCTTTTACCAACCGGCAGGGCGACCTGCGCCGCTGGTTGTGGGCCACTGGTTCGCTCAGTGCACGTCTAGCGGCCTGCGGTAACGTGTTCAGCGTCCTGGTGGTGCGTCAGGGTCGACAAGCTTTGACCCCCGACGAGGCGTCTGCGCTGGGCATGGGTACGCGGCGTATTGGCTATGCACGTGAGGTGCTCTTGCGGGTAGATGACCAGCCCATGGTGTTTGCCCGCAGTGTCACGGCGCATGCCTACGCGGCAGGCGCTTGGCGTTCGCTGCAGGGTTTGGGGAGTCGCCCCTTGGCCGACGTGTTGTTCAGGCGTGCTGGCATCCACCGCGCGCCACTGGCTTTTGCCCAAGCGCCGCGCCACAGCCCCTTGCAGCGTCATGTGGCCAAGACATGGCGCATGGCGGCCGCAGGCGCATTAACAGCGGGCGCGTTGCCCGCACGCCACTCGGTGTTCACCCGCCACGGTGCAAAGTTGCTGGTGATGGAAGTGTTTGCAGCACCCGCCTGCGTTTGGCATTGGCCAGACCATTTGCCAACACGGTCAGCAAAACCAAAGAGGTTGCCATGAAGTTTGACATTCCGACACAGAAAAAACAGGTGTTTGAGATGCTGATCCCCATCCGCTGGGGCGACATGGATGCCATGGGGCATGTGAACAACACCACCTATTTTCGGTACCTTGAAACCATTCGGATTGACTGGATGCGTGCCGTTGGAGCCATGCCCAATCCACTGGGCGAAGGGCCGGTGATCGTGAACGCGTTTTGCAACTTTTACAAACAGCTTGAATACCCTGGCGATGTGCGGGTAAAAATGTTCACCAGCGACCCGGCGCGCACCACTTTTGAAACCTGGGGCACGATGGAAATGGACGACCAGCCCGGCGTGATTTATGCCGCAGGTGGAGCCACCACCATCTGGGTCGATTTTCCCAAGCAAAAAGCCATTGAAATGCCGGACTGGCTGCGCAGCATTGTCAGTTGATTTACATGCCAAATAAGCCTTTAGCCCTTGCTTATATTGGCTATATAGCTATCTAATTAATAGTGACTGGCGCTGAACTCCTCAAGCGGGAAAGTGGCCGCTGGCCAGCAGGCGCTCAACCTCGGCCTCGGCTGCAAGCCAATCATCGGCTGGGTTGCCTAAGGTGAAGCCGCGCCGCTCGGCGATGTAGAACGCGGCCACCGACACATAGTGATGCCGCTGCTCAACCGTGAACTTGGGCTTGGTGGCGCTAGAGGCTTTCAAATGAACCTGGGTTGGATCAGGGTGCACCGTAGCGGGCTTTGCTGTTTTTTTCTTGGCAGCGACCTTGGCAGGTGCTGGTTTGGGCGGTTTCGTGACCATGACTTTTCCTTGTGTTTGAGTTAACGTGAAACAACGCCCACAGCCGACAAGAATGGCGTGTCGTAGGGCCGACTTCAGTTGGCCATGGCGGGCTGAAGCCCGCCCTACGCAGGGCACGCATGTTTCATGCTTTGGAATGTCCTTGTTGAACATGGACGTTAGGGCTAATTCTGGAGTGCCACAAGGCGGTTTGCTTTGACGCAGGTCAGGCTCTGCGCACATGAAAGCCTTTTGCCGGTGCGCTAGCCGGCCATCAGCTTGTGCACCAGATCACCGTTGTTGGCGGCCTTGTACTTGCGCATCAACCGCGCGCGGTAAATTTCCACGGTGCGGGGGCTGATGTTCAGCACGCGACCCATTTCCTTGCTGGTCAGGCCGTCCATCAGCAGTGCGGCCACTTCACGTTCACGCGGGGTGAGCTCGGCCGTGACCGGGCGGCGTGCGCTCAGGTCTTCAAACGTCCAGATACCGGCCTCATGCGGGGCGGCCTGGTTGAGTGCGCGTCCGGTCACATGGCACCAGAAGGTTTCGCCCTTGAGGCGGCCGTCCAGCCGTTTCATGACCCGGTCATCGGCGTAAGTGCCTTTGCGGTTCAAAATGGGTTCAATGCGTGCCCCGGTGCGCTCGAACTCGGCCGCACTGGGGTAGAGCACCTGAAACGATTGGCCCATGAGTTGTTCTGGGCTGGCACCAAACATCTCGCATAAATGGCGGTTGCAGTCCACCATGGTGCGGTTGCGTGACAAGGCCAACCCCACAGGAGCCATCTCGAAAGCCAGGCGGTAATCAATGTCCATGGTGCAAGCTGAAAGTATCAGGGTTTGTACGCTACGAAAAACTACGTATTCAGTTAAGTAGTATCGTACGCCTATCGTTTTTTCCTTGGAGATTTTTCAGTGAACAAAATTTACCCCAATGCAGCGGCTGCGCTGAATGGCATTGTCAAAGATGGTCAATTGCTGGCGGTGGGCGGCTTTGGTTTGTGTGGCATTCCAGAGGCCTTGATTGACGCCCTGCGCGACACGGGTGTCAAAAACCTGACCGTCATCAGCAACAACGCCGGTGTGGACGGCTTTGGCTTGGGCAAGTTGCTGGAAACCCGGCAGATCAAAAAAATGATTTCCAGCTATGTGGGTGAAAACAAAGAGTTTGAACGCCAGTTTTTGGCGGGTGAGCTGGAACTTGAATTCACCCCCCAAGGCACACTGGCCGAGAAGCTGCGCGCTGGCGGCGCGGGCATTCCCGCGTTTTACGTGCGCACCGGTGTGGGTACGCTGGTGGCCGAAGGCAAAGAAAACCGGGTGTTTGAAGGCAAGACCTACATTCTGGAACACGCCTTGATGCCCGAGGTGTCACTGGTCAAGGCCTGGAAGGCCGACAAAAGCGGCAACCTGCTGTTTCGCCGCACCGCGCGCAATTTCAACCCGGCGGTGGCCATGGCGGGCAAGATCACCGTGGTAGAAGTCGAAGAAATCGTAGAGACCGGCACGTTTGACCCCGACAGCGTGCACCTGCCCGGTGTGTATGTGAACCGGCTGGTGCTCAATGCACACCCCGAGAAACGCATTGAAAAGCGTACCCTCACAGAAAAAAAAGGAGTTTGATCATGGCTTGGACACACGACGAAATGGCTGCTTTGGCCGCCAAGGAATTGCAAGACGGTTATTACGTGAACTTGGGCATTGGCCTGCCCACGCTGGTGGCCAATTTTGTAGACCCCAGCATTGAAGTCTGGCTGCAAAGCGAAAACGGCATGCTCGGCATTGGCCCGTTCCCAACCGAAGACGAGGTCGATGCCGACCTGATCAATGCGGGCAAGCAAACCGTGACCACCATTGCTGGCTCCAGCATTTTTGGCAGCCACGACAGTTTTGCCATGATCCGCGGCGGCAAGATCAACCTGAGCATTCTGGGGGCCATGCAGGTCAGCGCCACCGGCGACCTGGCCAACTGGATGATTCCCGGCAAGATGGTCAAGGGCATGGGCGGCGCCATGGATTTGGTCGGCGGCGTGAAAAACGTGGTGGTGTTGATGGAGCACGTGGCCAAGAAAAAAGACGGCACCATCGATCTGAAAATCTTGCCCGAATGCACGCTGCCACTGACCGGTGTGGGCGTGGTAGACCGCATCATCACCGACCTGGCGGTGCTGGACATTACCCCGCACGGCCTCAAGGTGGTGGAACGTGCCCCCGGCGTGAGCTTTGAAGAACTGCAAAGTAAAACCGGTGTGCCGCTGCACTGACCGATGGTTTAACTTGAAAGAACGATGACAGTCGTCAGAAATGGCTTGTCGTAGGGCTGACTTCAGTCAGCCACGGCGGGTTGAAACCCGCCCTACGCCGACAGCACATGTTTCATGCTTTGTGGGGGTGTTCTTCTTGAAAATGGGCGTTAACGTGGCAAGTGCGAGCGCGCCACGCGCCTGAGCAGTGCCACCAGCCCCAGCGCGGCAATCGTCAGGCCCACAATCAGCGCAATCCAGAAACCTGCCGCCCCCATGGGCTGCGTAGGTTTAATAGGAGCCCAACCCGGCGCCAACCCCAGCACGTACCCCAGTGGCAGGGCAAAGCCCCAAAACGCCGTCAGATGCACCACCATAGGGGCGCGCGTGACCTTGTAGCCACGAATGGCACAACTGGTGATCACCTGGGTGGCATCTGAAAGCTGAAACACCGCTGCCAGCAGCAGCAAATGCGCCGTTAGCGCCATCACCGCCATGTCACGGGTGTAAGCCCAGGCAATGGAGCTGGCAAACAACGCGATCAGGGTTGCGGACAGTGTGGCAAAGCCCAGGCCCAAACCCACCCCCACCCAGGCCTGGTAACGCGCTTGCACCGCTTCCCCCGCGCCCAGTGAGTGACCCACACGCGTCAGCAGCGCCAGCCCCAGGCTGAGCGGCACCATGAACACCAGCGAGGTGAAGTTGAGCGCAATCTGGTGTGCCGCCACCTGCGTGCTGCCAAACTCGGCAATCAACAGCGCAATCAGGCTGAAGGCACTGGTTTCGGCAAAGTAGGTGATGCCAATGGGCAGGCCCAGCTTGAGCAGGTTTTTGATCTGCGGCCAGTGCGGCGGCTCAAATGCCCCCAGCGGCCAGGTGCTGCGGTAGGCCGCAGCGCGGTGCATCCACCACACCAGCGCGAGCAAATTGAAGCTGACAGTGGCTACGGTAGCCCAGGCGCAACCCAGGCCACCCAGTCGGGGAAAGCCCAGTGTGCCAAACACCAGCAGGCTGTTGACGATGATGTTGATCAACAGCGACAACAGCGCAATCACCATCAGCGGCTTGGTCTGGTTGATGCTGGTGCTGTAACCATAAAACACGCGGTACACCGCAAACAGGGGCAAAGCCAAGCTGGTCACCTGCACAAAAGCAACGGCCAGATCGCGCACGTAGGGCTCCAGCTGCATGTGCGCAAACAGCAGCGTCGACCAGTTGGCCAGCCCCAGCGCCAGCAGCCCCACGCCCAGCGCCTTCCACAAGGCCTGGCGCACCACATGCGGCACACCTGCCAACTTACCTGCGCCTACCTGGTGCGCCACCACCGGGTTCACCGACATCATCACCCCCATCATGGTGATGATCAGCATGTTCCAGATGGACACCCCCAGCGACACCCCGGCCAAATCTTGTGCCGAGGCGTGCCCGGCCATGGCCACGTCCACCACCGCCATACCAACCGTGGCGAGTTGCCCGACCAGAATCGGCCAGGCCAGATGCCACAGGCCGCGCACTTCGTTGCCCAATCGGGTGCGGGCGGCGGGGTGTGAGAAAAGATGGTGCAGAGGGCTTATCAAAATTAATAGCGCAATACGCTTGTTATATATGGGCTAGAGCCTTATTTTGCTTAAATAATCAGGCGTGTCGTGGCGCGAACATGATGATCGCAGTGCCCATCAAGGTGACCGTGACACCGGTCAAATCCCAAAGGCTTGGCCGAATGCCATCGACCGCCCAAAGCCACAATACGGCGACAAAAACATAGACCCCGCCATAGGCCGCGTAAACCCGGCCTGCTGCAGTCGGGTGCAGCGTCAACAGCCAGACAAACAGTGCCAGACTCAAGCTCGCCGGTAGCAGCAACCAGGCACTTTTGCCCTGCGTAAGCCAAAAGTAGGGCAGGTAGCAGCCCACAATTTCTGCCAAGGCGGTCAGCAGAAACAGGAGCATGGTTTTGAATTCTGGCATGGCAACAGGGCGGTGGTGCAGTCATCAGGTCATAGCGAATGCGAGATAAGAAATTAACCCAAACAATCCATTAGGGCTTGTTCATGAACAAGCCCGTAGGCGGCACTTCGTGCCTGCATGATCCTAGATTCCTCAGTTGGACGCACCCGTGTGGGCTGCTGGCGGCGCGGCTGGGTAGGCTGAGTGCCGCAGCTTCCATTGTGCCTGCGCACAATGGAACGGCACGAAGAGGCCAAGCCTCTGGCCTGGCTGTGCCCTGCAAGGGTGACGACGTAGCGGGCTACTGCCCGCAAGGAGGCGCAACGACCCCAGGCGCGTTGCCAGCGGCTCAAGCGGGTGCGTAGCGCTCTGACCCAAAAGGTGAATCTGACTGAGACTGAAATGTTCAATGTTCATATGCACTTATTGAAGAAAACAAGCGGCCAACTGAGGATTCTAGGTTGATGCCTGGCGGCGTGATATGTCGGTCAGCTGATTGACACGCTAGCGCCAATGTGCAGCGCTGTCTTGTGCACCTGGGCTTGCGGGTCAGCAGGCTTTGCGTAACGACCCGCAGTAAGTTGCGCAGCACCCTGTTGATCGCTACCCCATACCGTTGCATGCAGTACCGCAGCCGCTTCGGGACAGACCGCAGCCATTGGCGTACCGAAAGCAGGTAAAAGACGTGGTCGGTCATATGCACAGCCATCTCTACCACGCGCCGTGTATTGCAAGAGACGCAAACGCCCCGGCTTTTGCAGAAATAAGCCACTAAGGGATGCGGAAATTGCAAATGTACCGTTTATGGCGAGTGCTGACGGGATGCAGTGCTAGGCGCAAGACGCGCCGTTTAGCTCTGCTAAACAAGTGGATTGAAACGACGCAATGCGCCCGTCAGTGCCGCCGGAAAAGGGATATTTGTAATTTCTGCATCCCTAAGCCGGACGAGCCGGAACCAAACAAGTAATACCATGGTGCTTCGTGCTTGATGGGTATTGATCATGGAAACACAACTGACCAAACGCTACGCGGCCAATATCAACGGTGTGCTGTCGTGCTAC
>Ga0210026_1001264_pt1 | contig 25234 bp, 22 predicted proteins | sample CryGeymeta201509_FD_183977 | JGI IMG/M metagenome (GOLD analysis project Ga0210026, IMG submission 183977) | Groundwater microbial communities from Crystal Geyser aquifers in Utah, USA - Crystal Geyser metaG 2015-09 (SPAdes) (version 2) | ecosystem: Environmental > Aquatic > Deep subsurface >...
GCATGCGGCTGCTGGAACTGGGCAACCTGGTCAAAAATCGCCTGAACGTGCGCGATGCGGCTGTTGTGCCAATGCGTGACTTGCACCGCATTACGCAACAGCCGATCAATCTGAGCATGCGCCAAGGGGACGAAATCGTCTACGTGGAACGCGCCTACAGCGAACGCTCTGGTATGCAGGTCATTCGCGCCATCGGCGGGCGAGCACCATTGCATTTGACCTCGGTTGGCAAGTTGTTTTTAGCGTCGGATGACGCGCACAAGATCCGTTCGTACGCGGCACGCACGGGCTTGAGCGGGCACACCAAAAACAGTCTGACGCAATTGCCGGCGCTGGAACGTGAACTGACCCGGGTACGCCGCGAAGGTTACGCTAACGACAACGAAGAACTGGAGCTTGGCGTGCGCTGCATGGCCGCTGGCATCTACGACGACCAGGGGCGATTGGTGGCCGGACTTTCTATCTCTGCACCGGCGAGCCGATTGGACGAAGCATGGCTTTCTAAGTTAAAAGCCACCGCCGCCGAAATCTCAAACCAACTGGGTTATCGGGAATAAGGCGAGCAGCAAGCGTTGGCCTGCCGTTTCAACCACCCAAAGTTGACGCCGTGTCAGCACGCATGACCGTGCTGTCGACCGATTCAAGCCAGCGGCGAACACGTTGGGCATCCGCAATCCGGGTCAATTTGCCGGCCGAATCCAAAAACACCATGATCAGGTCGCGCCCGGCGATGCGCGTCTGCATCACCAGACACCGCCCAGCTTCTGAGATATAACCTGTTTTTTGCAAACCGATGTCCCAGGTGGGATTCTTGACCAACCGATTGGTGTTGTTGAATTGAAGAGAACGTCGACCAATAGCGACCTCAAAACCTGGTGAGGTTGTCAATTCACGCAACAGCGGTGATTGCGAGGCAACGTCAACCAGTTTTGCCAAGTCCTGGGCGCTGGACTTGTTGCCACTGGACAAACCTGTGGGCTCCACATAGGCCGTGTCCATCATGCCAAGTTCGCGGGCTTTTGCATTCATCTTGGGAACAAACGCCGCCAAACCGCCCGGGTAGGTGCGACCCAAAGCGTGCGCCGCCCGATTTTCGCTGGACATCAACGCCAGATGCATTAATTCGCCACGGGTCAATTCACTGCCGACGCGCAGGCGGGAACGGCTGCCTTTTTCCGTGTCGACGTCTTCCTGGGTGATTACAAGGGGTTCATCGAGCGACAACTTGGCTTCATCAATCAACAGACCAGTCATCAACTTGGTCAGCGAGGCGATCGGCAACACTGCCTTGTCATTCTTGCTGTAAAGCACTTCATTGGTTTGCTGATCGACAACCAGCGCGGCGCTGGACTTCAACTGAAGCTCGTCGGCCGTGGCGTGCAGCCCGGCCGCTTCCCCATAAGACGGCCGGTGTTTCACCACCGCCAAACGCCGGACTTTGCTGCGCTGCTTTGCCTTGGCGACCCGGGAAATTTTACCCGCGCTGGCTTTTTTGTGATACACCTTGCTGACACGCTGTTTGCTTGCACTACCCGCCGCCTGGGCACCCGCCAATGGCACCAGGCAAAGTCCCGCCGCCAGACTCAATAAACAAATCCAGCCCGAGATAGTTTTTTGCAGTGAAACCTGAAATAACAGCCGCATGATTCAAGCTCCAGTCAAAGCAATCGCGAAGACTGGAGTTTATACGCGAAATTTCTCATTGCAACAACAACTTGCAACACTTTCTTCAACCAAAGTAAAAAGATGCAAGCAATTTACCCTTGCGCCGCTACCCGATCGACCTGGCTGTTGAGCTTGTTCAGAGCGCTAATGTAGGCTTTGGCTGATGCCACAACGATATCCGGATCAGCACCCACGCCGTTGACCACCCGCCCACTGTTTTGCAGTCGTACGGTCACTTCACCCTGACTTTCGGTCGACCCGCTGATGGCGTTGACCGAATACAGCACCATTTCCGAGCCGCTATTGACCTTGGATTCGATCGCTTTCAGCGACGCGTCCACCGGTCCGTTGCCATTGGCCTGGCCGGTAACTTCTTTGCCGTCCACCGTGATGACCACGGTGGCGTGCGGCAACTCGCCGGTCTCGCTGTGCTGGGACAGTGACACATAGCCGAAGCGGTCGCTGTTGTGCAATACGCTTTCTTCGCTGACCAGGGCCAAAATATCTTCGTCAAAGATTTCGCTCTTGCGATCGGCCAGGTCCTTGAACTTGGCAAATGCCAGATTGATATCAGCCTCGCTGTCCATCTGCACACCAAGTTCCTGCAGGCGCTGCTTGAAAGCATTGCGGCCACTGAGTTTGCCCAGAATCATCTTGTTGGCGGTCCAGCCCACGTCTTCCGCACGCATGATCTCGTAAGTATCACGCGCCTTCATGATGCCGTCCTGATGAATCCCTGCGGTGTGCGCAAATGCGTTGGCACCGACAATGGCCTTGTTGGGCTGCACAACAAAGCCCGTGGTCTGGCTAACCATGCGGCTGGCAGCCAGAATTTGCGTCGCATCCACCCCCACATCGAGGTCAAAATAGTCGCGCCGGGTGCGAATCGCCATCACCACTTCTTCCAGGCTGCAATTGCCGGCACGCTCGCCCAGGCCGTTGATGGTGCATTCCACCTGACGAGCGCCACCAATCTTGACGCCGGCCAACGAGTTGGCCACCGCCATACCCAGATCGTTATGGCAATGCACCGACCAGATCGCCTTGTCCGAGTTGGGCACCCGCTGACGCAGCGTTCGGATGAAATTGCCGTACAGCTCGGGAATCGCGTAGCCCACAGTGTCGGGCACATTGATGGTGGTTGCGCCTTCGTTGATCGCCGCTTCGATCACCCGGCATAAAAAGTCTTCTTCGCTTCGGTAGGCATCCTCGGCGCTGAACTCAACATCGGCGACACGGTTGCGGGCAAAGCGCACTGCCAGCTTGGCCTGCTCGAGCACCTGCTCGGGCGTCATGCGCAACTTCTTCTCCATGTGTACGGGCGACGTCGCGATGAAAGTATGGATACGTGCGCGGTTGGCCTTTTGCAACGCATCGGCCGCCAGCGTGATGTCACGGTCATTGGCGCGCGACAGCGAGCACACGGTCGAGTCCTTGATGTGTTCGGCAATGGCTTTGATGCACTCGAAGTCGCCGTTGGAACTGGCAGCAAAGCCGGCTTCGATCACATCGACTTTCAGGCGTTCAAGTTGCCGGGCTATGCGCAGTTTTTCGTCGCGCGTCATCGAAGCTCCGGGGGACTGCTCGCCGTCACGCAAAGTCGTGTCAAAAATTACCAATTTGTCGGTCATATCACTTCTCCTGGGTTCACAAAACAAGGTATCGATTCGTCTGTCGAAGGCAACAAAAAAGCCCGCTGCGTTCGGCATACGGGCTTTTGGGGTTGATGCAATCAGACGCTAACAACGCCACCCGCAGGGTGTCTGTAGTAGGGTTAGCAACAGTTTTTGCATGCACCCAATGTATCACAGCTTGGGTATCACTTGTGCAAGCCGCGTTCTTCCGGCTCTTCGGTCGAGGTGCTGATGACACTGGTCGGGATGCCTTTGGTTTTGCGCCAGAAATAGATCCAATACCCGCTCAAACCGTAGATGACAAAAATACCGAACATCACGATCGGCGGGTCAATGTTGATCACCGCGATGCCGATGGCAATCAACACAATAACAACAAACGGCACGCTGCGCTTCATGTGAACGTCTTTGAAACTATAGAAAGGCACATTGGTCACCATCGTCAACCCGGCGAACAGGCACATCACAAACATGGGCCAGGCCATGCTGGTGCCAACGATGCCCAAGTCGGTGGCGACCCAGACAAATCCAGCCACCAACGCCGCCGCAGCCGGCGACGGCAGGCCCTGGAAATAGCGTTTGTCCACCACTGCCGTATTGACGTTAAACCGAGCCAGGCGCAGCGCGGCACAGGCACAGTAGACAAACGCTGCGATCCAGCCCCAGCGTCCAAGCCCCTTGAGTGCCCAGACATAGCCGATCAGCGCAGGTGCGGCACCAAAAGACACCATGTCGGACAGCGAATCCATCTGCTCACCAAAAGCGCTCTGGGTATTGGTCATACGCGCGACGCGTCCGTCCAGGCTGTCGAGCACCATGGCGCAAAAAACGCCGACCGCCGCCAGGTCAAAGCGTCCATTAATGGCCATCACAATGGCATAGAAACCGCCAAACAGCGCTGCCAAAGTAAAGAGATTGGGCAGAACGTAGATACCCTTGCGCGGCTTTTTCGGTGCAGCGTCAAGCTCAGCCAGATCAGAGGGGGTGTTATCGTCCATGCAAACTGCCTTGTGTATCGCTTCATAATAACAAAAGGCCACCGAAGTGGCCTTTTGCAAGAATCGTCAGCAAACTTAGTTGCGGGTTTGATCAACCAGCTTGTTCTTGGCAATCCAGGGCATCATCGCCCGCAACTTGGCGCCGACAATTTCGATCTGGTGGTCGGCGGTGTTGCGACGACGCGCGGTCATGCTGGGGTAGTTGGTACGACCTTCCAGGATGAAGTTACGTGCGTAATCACCGTTCTGAATGTTCTTGAGTGCCTCGCGCATGGCTGCACGCGACGTCTCGTTGATGACGCGCGGGCCGGTCACATACTCGCCAAACTCGGCGTTGTTGGAGATCGAGTAGTTCATGTTGGCGATGCCGCCTTCATAGATCAGGTCGACGATCAGTTTGAGCTCATGCAGGCACTCAAAGTAAGCCATTTCAGGGGCATAACCGGCTTCCACCAGCGTTTCAAAACCCATTTTGACCAACTCGACAGCACCACCGCACAACACAGCCTGTTCGCCAAACAAGTCGGTTTCGGTTTCTTCCTTGAAGCTGGTTTCAATGATGCCAGCTTTGCCGCCACCGTTGGCCATGGCGTAAGACAGCGCCAGATCACGCGCCTTGCCGCTCTTGTCCTGATGGATGGCGATCAACTGCGGCACACCACCGCCTTGCACATAGGTGCTACGCACGGTGTGGCCGGGCGCCTTGGGCGCAACCATCCAGACGTCGAGGTCAGCACGCGGGATCACCTGGTTGTAGTGCACGTTGAAGCCGTGAGCAAACACCAAGGAACCACCCTGCTTGATGTTGGCTGCGATGTTGTTGGTGTACACGTCGGCAATCTGCTCGTCCGGCAGCAAAATCATGACGACGTCGGCAATCTTGACGGCGTCATTGACTTCCATCACATTAAGACCCGCTTTGCCGACCTTGTCCCAGGACGCACCACCTTTGCGCAAACCCACGACCACCTTGACTCCGCTGTCGTTGAGATTTTGCGCGTGGGCATGACCCTGACTGCCATAGCCAATGATGGCCACGGTTTTGCCTTTGATCAGGCTCAGATCACAATCTTTGTCGTAATAAACTTTCATCGCTCTCTCCGTTGTAAAAAACTAATAACTTGCGGGACAGACCGTTAGCTCTGTCCCCAACTGACCAAGACTTGCGGGACAGACCTTCAGCTCTGTCCCCAACTGACTAGACACGCAAAATCCGCTCGCCCCGGCCAATCCCACTGGCACCGGTGCGCACGGTCTCCAAAATCGCGCCACTTTCAATGGCGCTCAAAAAAGCATCATTCTTGGACTGATCACCCGTCAGTTCAATGGTGTAGCTTTTTTCTGTCACATCGATGATGCGCCCGCGGAAAATGTCCGACATCCGCTTCATTTCTTCGCGTTCTTTGCCCACAGCGCGCACCTTGACCATCATCAGCTCACGTTCGGTGTAAGCACCTTCGGTCAGGTCCACCACCTTGACCACCTCGATCAAACGGTTGAGGTGCTTGGTAATCTGCTCGATGACCTCGTCTGACCCGGCAGTCTGGATCGTCATGCGCGACAGACTGGGGTCTTCGGTGGGTGCCACTGTCAGTGACTCAATGTTGTAACCGCGGGCCGAAAACAGCCCGACCACACGCGACAGGGCGCCCGCTTCGTTTTCCAGTAAGACAGCAATAATGTGTTTCATAGTGTGTGACTCCTCTTTTCGCTGCCCTCCCCCGCTGGCGGTAACCCGCGGGCTTGGCAAACAATAGATTCATCCAGTTGGGGTTAAAGATCCTCGGAACTCAACAGCATTTCGGTGATGCCGCTGCCCGCGCGCACCATCGGAAAGACGTTTTCGGTGGGGTCGGTGCGGAAATCCATGAACACGGTACGGTCCTTGAGTTTGCGCGCCTCGCGCAACGCAGGCTCCACATCCTGCGCCCGCTCGATCAACATGCCGACGTGACCATACGCCTCGGCCAGTTTGACAAAGTTGGGCAGCGCGTCCATGTAGCTGCTGCTGTAACGGCCCTCGTACTCCACCTCTTGCCACTGCCGCACCATGCCCAGGTAACGGTTGTTCAACGACACAATTTTGATCGGCGTGTTGTACTGCAGGCAGGTGGAAAGTTCCTGAATGCACATCTGCACCGAACCTTCACCGGTGATGCAAAAGACTTCACTCTCGGGCTTGGCCAGTTTGATGCCCATTGCATAGGGTATGCCCACACCCATGGTACCCAAGCCGCCCGAATTGATCCAGCGCCGGGGCTCGTCAAAGCGGTAATACTGCGCCGCCCACATCTGGTGCTGACCGACGTCAGACGTGATGTAGACGTCGTCACTTTTGGTCATATTCCAAAGCGTTTCAACCACCGCTTGCGGCTTGATGACATCGTTGGTGCCGTGGTCGTATTTCAGACAATCGCGTTTGCGCCAGCCTTCAATCGTGTCCCACCACGCGGCCAGTGCACCGGCATCGGGCTTGACGGCGCTTTCTTTGATCATGGCGATCAGTTCGGTCAAGACGTCCTTGACGTCACCGACAATCGGAATATCAACGCGCACGCGTTTGGAAATGCTCGACGGGTCAATGTCGATATGGATGATCTTGCGTTCGTTCTGGGCAAAGTGCTTGGGGTTGCCAATCACGCGATCGTCAAAGCGGGCACCTACGGCGAGCAACACATCGCAGTTTTGCATGGTGTTGTTGGCTTCGAGCGTACCGTGCATGCCCAACATACCCAGGAACTTGCGGTCACTGGCCGGATACGCCCCCAGACCCATCAGCGTATGGGTCACCGGGTAACCCAGCAAATCCACCAACTGACGCAACTCGTTGGACGCGTTGCTCAACAGCACACCGCCACCGGTATAAATGTAGGGGCGTTTGGCGGTCAACAGCAGTTGCAAGGCCTTGCGGATTTGTCCGCCGTGCCCCTTGCGTACCGGGTTGTAGGAGCGCATCTCAATCGATGCAGGATAGCCGTGAAACAGCACCTTCTTGAACGACACGTCTTTCGGAATATCAACTACCACCGGGCCCGGGCGACCGCTGCGGGCGATGTGAAACGCCTTTTTCATCGTCTCAGCCAGATCGCGCGCGTCTTTGATCAAAAAATTGTGCTTGACCACCGGCCGGGTAATACCCACCGTGTCACATTCCTGAAACGCGTCCATGCCGATGGCGGGCGTGGGCACCTGGCCGCTAATGATCACCATTGGAATACTGTCCATGTAGGCAGTAGCAATGCCAGTTACCGCGTTGGTCGCGCCGGGCCCAGAGGTCACCAAAGCAACCCCAACGTCTCCGGTGGCGCGCGCATAGCCATCGGCCGCGTGCACTGCAGCCTGCTCGTGACGTACCAGTATGTGTTGAATGGATTCTTGTTTGAACAGCGCGTCGTAAATGTGCAATACCGCTCCGCCAGGATAGCCCCAGACAAATTTGACGTTTTCTGCCTGCAGCGCCTTGATCAGAACTTCAGCACCTCGAAGTTCAGTATCTGGCGCACTGGCCGCCGGTTTACTTTTGGTGGTGGAACGACTGGCGGCTGAGTTTGACACCGAAACGGCTTCGGCTTTTGATATTTCCATGATGAACCTTTGTGAATTTCTCTGACGAAAAACCTTGGGTGCTTCTTTGCAAACACTTATGGCGTTACATCGAAACTTGAGGCCGAGATCATAAGCGCACTGTTTCTTGCGCCGAACCTTGACCCGTTTGCTTTAATTGGCAAACCGCATTATCGCACTGCAACAGCACCCCATCGGGCGACTTAGTCGACAAAATGACAACCGTGGGCTACTGACATAATCTCCGGGAATTCGTCACAGCCAGGTTGGATCAAACACCACTTTTACCGAGCAACCGCAATTGGCCTCCCCCAAAGAGCTCTCAGCCTTCCTGAAAGACGTTGAAAAGCGCGCCTATAAGCGTGCGCTTTACCATGTGCGCAACAACGAATCGGCCCTGGACATTGTGCAAGACAGCATGATGCGGTTGGCCGAAAGCTACGGCGATCGGCCTGCTAACGAGCTCCCGATGCTGTTTCAGCGCATCTTGTCGAATGCCACGCTGGACTGGTTCAGGCGTCAAAAGGTTCAGAATGCTCACTTTGCCTCGTTCGGCAACTTTGAATCCGACACTGACGAGGGCGATTTTGATATTTTGGAAAGCCTGTCGACGGCAGAAACCGCGGTTGCGTTTGAAAACCCCGAAACCCAGAGCATGCGGGTTGAAACCCTGCAAATGATCGAGGCAGAATTGGTGCAGTTGCCGGACCGTCAACGAGAAGCATTCCTATTGCGTTATTGGGAGGATATGGACGTCGCCGAAACCGCTGTGGCCATGGGATGTTCACAAGGGAGTGTCAAAACACACTGTTCCAGAGCCATTCACCGTCTGCTGAAAACCTTATCTGCCAAGGGAATCCGGTTATGAAAAAGAGCAAAGCACATCATCGCCAAGACCATTTGAACCCAGTGCTGGACGCCGCAGGCGAGCGCTTGGCCCAGATTTTGTTGCGTTCGGTTGACACCCTTGACCCCAACACCTTGCAACGCCTTCGTGCCGCCCGTGAGCAAGCCGTTGAGCAACACCGCATGGCGCTCGTTCATGTGGCTCAAACAGGGATGTCCATGGCCGGCCATGGTTCGGTTGGGCGCGTTGACAGTGAAGACCCGCGTGTGCCGGTATGGCAGCGGCTCAGCAGCGTTGGCATGCTGATCGCGTTGTTGCTGGGGCTCTGGTTGATCGATACCATCCAAAACGAAAATTCGTTGCAGGACGCAGCCGAAGTTGACCGCGTCTTGCTCATCGACGACCTGCCTCCCGCTGCTTATCTCGATCCCGGGTTCAAGTACTTTCTGAAATTAAGCTACCCCACAAAGTCACGTTGACAGCATGCAATCGCGCTCCCGCCAAACCAACAACCCCTTTACCCACCCATTACTGGGATTGATCCTTGGCGTCTTTGCATGGAGTGCCGTTGCGCAAACGAGCGCCCCGCTTGTCCCCAAAAGCAATGCAGCGCACATTACTTCCTTGCAAGCCAAGACCGACAGTCTGGAATGGGCGCACCTGAGTGCAACCCAGCGCCAGGCATTGCAACCTCTCGACGCAACCTGGTCAAAGCTGAGCGAGACGCAAAAAAAACAATGGATCGCCCTGAGCACCGACTATGCTGACCTGACGCCGTCGGCCAAAGAACGCTTGCACACACGCATGGCGACGTGGGCAGCGTTGACGCCCAAGCAACGCACCCAGGCCCGCCTGAATTTCAGCCAAACCCAAGCATTACCCACCGAGGACAAGGCCGAGCGCTGGGAGATTTACCAGACGCTCACCCCCGAGCAAAAGCAGGCCTTGGCAGCGTCAGCGCCCAAAGTACCACTGGCACCGCAGGTCAAAGTGCCCCAAAAACCTGCCGCCATACCCGCTGCGCATTGAGCTCATGACTGTTGGCGCTGTTCCTTTGCCTGACACCCCCGGCCTGCTGCGCCGCATGGCCTGCTGGTTGTACGAAGGCCTGCTGCTGTTTGGCGTGGTCTTTATCGCCGGCTACCTGTTTGGTACGCTGAGCCAAACCAAAAACGCCTTGGATAACCGCCACGCACTGCAGGCGTTCATCTTTGTCGTCTTTGGCATCTACTTTGGCTGGTTATGGGCCAAAGGGCAAACCCTGGCCATGAAAACCTGGCACATCCGCGTCACCGATCTTCATGGGCATCAGCTCACCCAGGTCCGCGCTGTCGTGCGCTACCTGCTGTGCTGGCTGTGGGTCTTGCCGCCGCTGTTGGTGTCGTGGCGGTTCCAGCTTTCGGGTGCTGAAACGCTGGTCATTCTGCCTGGCTGGGTTGTGATCTGGGCGTTGCTTAGCTTGCTACACCCCAGGCGCCAGTTCTGGCACGACGCCCTGGCCGGTACGCAGCTGGTTTCAACGCAACCGCGTAAAACCTGAGCGTCAACTCAGATCGCTGACTGATCCAATTCACCGGTACGAATGCGCACCACGCGCTCTACCGGCGTAATGAAAATCTTGCCATCGCCAATCTTTCCGGTGTGCGCCGCCTTGACGATGGCATCCACGCACCGCTCCAAATCGTCGGTTTTGACGACAACCTCGATCTTGACCTTGGGCAGAAAGTCAACCACGTACTCTGCGCCACGGTACAACTCGGTATGCCCTTTCTGGCGACCAAACCCTTTGACTTCGGTCACAGTCAAGCCGGTGACACCGCATTCAGCCAGGCCCTCGCGCACCTCTTCGAGTTTGAACGGTTTGATGACGGCGGTGATTTGTTTCATGGAATACCTCAAGCAATGGAGAAACAGGAAAGTCGAGCAACCGGCGAGCGGCCATCAAGCCCGAAAACGATGGGTAATAGGATAACGCCAATCCTTGCCAAAACTGCGGTGGGTTACCCGAATCCCTACCGGCGCCTGTCGGCGCTTGTATTCATTGATCTTGATAAGGCGGGTGACCCGCTCAACGTCGGCGCGATCGAAACCCGCTGCCACGATGGCGTCGATCGCCTCGTCGTTTTCCATGTAGCGCTCCAGAATGCCGTCGAGCACCTCGTAGGGCGGCAAACTGTCCTGGTCTTTTTGGTCAGGGCGCAGTTCGGCGCTGGGTGGGCGGGTGATGATGCGCTCTGGAATCGGTTCGCGCGCCGTGCCATACGGGTCATGCACATTGCGCCAGCGCGCCAGCCGAAACACGGTGGTTTTGACCAGGTCTTTGATCACGGCGAAACCGCCCGCCATGTCGCCGTACAGCGTACAGTAGCCGGTAGCCATCTCGCTCTTGTTGCCCGTAGTCAGCACGATGCCGCCAAATTTGTTGGACAACGCCATTAGCAGCGTGCCGCGTATGCGGGCCTGGATGTTTTCTTCGGTGGTGTCTTCGGCCAGACCCTTGAATTCTCCCGCCAGCGTGGCCTTGAAGGCCTCAAACTCGGGCACGATCGACAGCTCGTCGTAGCGCACGCCCAGTCTTTGCGCCATGTCACGCGCGTCAATCCAGCTGATGTCGGCCGTGTAGGGCGAGGGCATCATCACCGCGCGCACCCGGTCTTTGCCCAAGGCATCCACTGCAATGGCCAGCACCAGCGCCGAATCGATGCCACCCGACAAACCCAGCAACACGCCCGGAAAGCCGTTTTTACCGATGTAGTCGCGCACGCCCAGCACCAAGGCGTCCCACAAGTCGGCATCTGGCGCGCGCTCTGGCGCCATCGGCGAACTAATTTTGATAGCACCTTGCGCTTTCTCTACCTGGGCTAGAAGGCTATTTTCTATAAAACTGGGGGCGCGCCCGGCCACGCTGCCGTCGGCATTCAAAATAAACGAATGACCCTCAAACACCACCTCGTCCTGACCACCCACCAGGTGCGCATAAACCAGCGGCAGCCCGCAGTCGGCCACCCGCTGGCGCATCATCTGCTCACGCTCGTAACCCTTGCCCACATGAAACGGTGACGCGTTGATCACCGCCAGCAATTGCGCGCCGGCTTGTGCCGTCTCACGCGCCGGGGCTGCAAACCAGGCATCTTCACAAATCAGCAAGCCCACCTTGAACTGCTCACCTGGCACACCGACTTCAAACACGCACACGCCCTGCCCTGGCGTGAAATAACGGCGCTCGTCAAACACCTGGTAGTTGGGCAATTCGCGCTTGGCATAGGTCGCAATGACCTGGCCTTCGCGCAGCACCGAGGCGGCGTTCCAGCGGCTGGGTACCGCCACCGAGCGGGTGCGCTGGTCACCGCCGGTGGGGTGCCCCACCACCACGCAAAGGTCTTTCAAGTCGGCCAGCGCAGCCGCCAGGGATTTCACGGCATCATCACAAGCAGCGATGAACGCCGAGCGCAAAAACAAGTCTTCGGCAGCGTAGCCACAAATGGAGAGTTCCGGCGTCAGCACCAAGCGCGCGCCGTCCTGGTAGGCGGCGCGTGCCGCAGCGGTAATTTTTTGTGCGTTACCCGCCAGGTCACCCACCACCAGGTTGAGCTGAGCCACACAGATTTTGAGAGTCATAGAAAGCAGCCAGATAGATATGGGCAACACGCAGTCCCCCGGGTCATTTGATTATGTCATTCGGATCACAGATTCGCCGTTGTTGGTTGATGCGGCGCAGTGGGACGCACTGCTTTTCAGACAGGCCAACGCCACGCCGTTTATGCAACATGCCTACCTGGCGGCATTGCACACCAGCGGCTGCGCCACACCCAGCACCGGCTGGTCACCCCACTTTGTGCTGCTGGAGCAACAAGGTCAGTTGGCGGGTGCGTGCGCGCTGTACCTCAAAACCCACTCACGCGGTGAATATGTGTTTGACCAGGGCTGGGCGCGCGCCTACGCCGAGCACGGCTTGGCCTACTACCCCAAAGCCGTGATCGCTGTACCGTTCACACCGGTTCCGGGCGCCCGCCTGCTGGCCCGCACTGCGCATGAGCGTGCGCTGCTGGTGCAAGCGGTTGTTCACTGGTGCGAATCTGTGGGGCTCTCAGGCGTGCACTGTTTGTTTGCCAATAACGACGACCTGCAGGCGTGCGACAGCGCCGGCATGATGCCGCGCCACGCAGTGCAATTTCACTGGCAAAACAGCGTGCCTGGCTACACCGACTTTGATGAATTTTTGACCTCCCTGGCACAAGAGAAGCGTAAAAAAATCCGCCAGGAGCGGCGCAAAGTGCATGAAGCCGGCGTGCGCTTTCGCCATGCCCAGGGCCGCAACATCAGCGTGTCAGACTGGGACTTTTTTTACCAATGCTACGAGCGCACCTACCAAGAGCATGGCAACGCACCGTATTTGAACCGCGCATTTTTTGCTGACATGGCCGCGCACATGCCCGACGATTGGCTGCTGTTCACCGCCGAGCGCTACGGCCAACCCATTGCTACCAGCCTGATAGCTGTTAACGCAAGCGCAATAAGGGCTAGAGGCCTAAATCATCATGAAACTTTTGAGCGTGTCGCCTACGGTCGCTATTGGGGAGCGCTGGAGCGGGTGGATTGCCTGCACTTCGAAGCCTGCTACTACCAGCCCTTGGCATGGTGCATGGCCAACGGCTATAGCCGCTTTGAAGGCGGCGCGCAAGGTGAACACAAATTGGCGCGTGCCCTGTTACCCATCCAAACCACCAGCACCCACTGGCTGGCACACCGGGGCTTTGCCGGTGCAGTGCAAGACTTCTTGAACGCCGAAGGCCAGGATGTGGCGCAGTATGTGGCCGAACTACAGCACCACAGCCCCTTCAAGTCAGGCTAAAAGCTCTGCCACAAACCCCAAGTCAAAGCAAAGTTGACCCAGCCGCGCAACTCAGGCCGCCACGGTGACCTGAGTTTGCTCGCCCAAGCCTTCCACCCCCAAGCGCAGCGTCTGCCCCGCGCGCAGAAACACCGGCGGCTTGCAACCCATACCCACCCCGGGCGGTGTCCCGGTAGAGATCACATCACCGGGCTGCAGACTCATGAACTGACTCAAGTAACTGATGAGAAAACGCACGCCGTAGACCATGGTTTTGGTGCTGCCGTTTTGCCTGCGCTGGCCGTCCACCTCCAGCCACAAGCCCAGATTCTGCGGGTCGGCAATTTCATCGGCTGTCACCAGCCACGGTCCCAGCGGGCCAAAGCTGTCATGGCCTTTGCCCTTGTCCCAGGTGCCACTGCGGTTAAGCTGAAAGTCTCGCTCAGACACATCGTTCATCACGCAGTAGCCCGCCACATGGCTGATAGCTTCGCTCTCGGAAATGTAGCGCCCGCCCTGCCCGATGACGACTGTCAGTTCCACTTCCCAGTCGGTCTTGACCGAGCCATGCGGAATCTGGATCGGATCATTCGGGCCGCACAGGCAACTCGTCCACTTGGCAAATACCACCGGCTCGGGCGGCACGGCCATGCCCGCCTCTGCCGCATGGTCGGCGTAGTTCAGGCCAATGGCGATGCATTTGCCCACCTGTCCAACGCAGGCGCCCAGGCGCAAATCTTGTTGCGGCACGCCAGCCACCAGCGGCAAGTCATCCAGGCTAAGGCGGCGCAACTTGTCCAGGCTGGCAGGCAGCAACACGTCACGGGCAATGTCTGGCACCACCGCGCTCAAATCACGCACCCGGCCCTGCGCATCGAGCAACCCCGGTTTTTCCTGGCCAGCTGGCCCATAGCGCAACAACTTCATGGCTTGGTCTCCGTTGAAAAATTGAACGCCAAGTTTAGCGCCACAAACAACAACGCCTGCAGGTTTCTCAACCTGCAGGCGATTCATTTTTAATAGCTGCTAGCCCTTTGAATATAAGGGCTATATGCCAAAAATATGCTTAATTATTTTCAGCGGCAATGTAACTAGCCATACCGTCCAGGATTTCTTTTTTGGCCGCATCCGGACCTACCCAGCCATCAATCTTGACCCATTTGTTGGCTTCCAGGTCTTTGTAATGCTCAAAGAAGTGGGCAATGGTCTTCAGGCGGAACGGGCTCAGGTCTTCGGGTTTTTGCCAGCGGGTATAGAGCGACAAAATCTTGTCGATCGGTACCGCCAGCACTTTGGCGTCCATACCGGCTTCGTCTTCCATCAACAGCATGCCGATGGCCCGGCAGGTCACCACCACACCCGGAATCAAAGGCACGGGGGTCACCACCAGCACGTCCACCGGATCACCGTCACCGCTGATGGTTTGCGGGACGTAGCCGTAGTTGGTGGGGTAATGCATGGCCGTGCTCATGAAGCGGTCGACAAAAATCGCATGGGTGTCGTGATCCACTTCGTACTTGACCGGGTCGGCGTTCATCGGGATTTCGATGATCACGTTGAATTCTTCGGGTGCCTTGGGGCCGGGGGTAACGTTATCTAATGACATGGTGAGTAGGAGGGTTTGAGTTAAATCAGGAACGCGCCAGATTAACTCCGATTTTACTTACTTACCCCTTGCGGGGCTTCAAAAGTCCTTTTTTTGGCTGTACATTACGCGCGTTGGCCAATCGACCCCGTCAGCACCTCGCAGGTGCCTCGACGACGAGGAAGCAACGCAGCGGTGGTGCCACCCAAGCGTTGCACCACCACCTCGCGACACAACACAGGAGATATTTTCATGACAAGCAATTCAGCGCTCGTACTGGCGCTAATCTGCGGCTTTATTGCCGTGGGCTACGGGTTTTGGGCCCGCAGCTGGATCCTTTCGCAAGATGCTGGCAACCAGCGCATGCAAGACATCGCCCACGCCATTCAAACCGGGGCAGCGGCCTACCTTGCACGCCAGTACAAAACCATCGCCGTGGTCGGCGTGGTGCTGGCCATCCTCATCGCGGTGTTTCTCGATGGCCTGAGCGCCGTTGGCTTCATCATCGGTGCGGTGCTCTCGGGCGCGTGTGGCTTCATCGGCATGAACGTATCGGTGCGCGCCAACGTGCGTACCGCGCAGGCCGCCACCCGAGGCATTGGCCCGGCATTGGATGTCGCTTTCCGCGGCGGTGCCATCACCGGCATGCTGGTGGTAGGTCTGGGTCTGCTGGGTGTGACCGGATTTTTCTGGTTTCTCACCGGCAACGGCAACCTGACACCGGACAAAAATCTGGCGCAGTTGCTCAATCCGCTGATCGGTTTTGCTTTTGGCTCGTCGCTGATCTCGATCTTTGCCCGTTTGGGCGGTGGCATCTTCACCAAGGGCGCTGACGTCGGCGCTGACCTGGTGGGCAAGGTTGAAGCTGGTATCCCGGAAGATGACCCACGCAACCCGGCGGTGATTGCCGACAACGTTGGTGACAACGTCGGTGACTGCGCCGGTATGGCCGCTGACTTGTTTGAAACCTACGCGGTGACGCTGATCGCCACCATGGTGCTCGGTGCGCTGCTGCTAACCGCTGCCGGTACCAGCGCTGTGGTGTATCCGCTGGCGCTGGGTGCCGTGTCGATCGTTGCCTCCATCATTGGCTGCTTCTTTGTCAAGGCCTCACCCGGCATGACCAACGTGATGCCAGCCTTATACAAAGGCCTGGCTGTCGCCGGCGTGCTGTCTCTGGTGGCTTTCTTCTTTGTCACCCAAGCGCTGATTCCTGACAACGCTGTCACTGCTACTGGCAGCCAGATGCGTCTGTTTGGCGCTTGCGCTGTCGGCCTGATTCTGACCGGCGTGCTGGTCTGGATCACCGAGTACTACACCGGCACCCAATACCACCCTGTGCAGCACATCGCTGAAGCGTCCACCACTGGCCACGGCACCAACATCATTGCGGGTCTGGGCGTGTCCATGCGCTCCACCGCCTGGCCAGTACTCTTTGTTTGCGCCGCCATTTACAGCGCCTACGCGCTGGCGGGTCTGTACGGCATTGCCATTGCCGCAACCTCCATGCTCAGCATGGCCGGCATCGTCGTCGCACTGGACGCCTACGGCCCCATCACGGACAACGCCGGCGGTATCGCCGAAATGTCCGAAATGCCTGCCAGCGTGCGTGACATCACCGACCCGCTGGATGCCGTAGGCAACACCACCAAGGCCGTCACCAAAGGCTACGCCATCGGTTCGGCCGGTCTGGCTGCGCTGGTCTTGTTTGCCGACTACACCCACAAGCTCGATGCTTATGGCACCCACATCACCTTCGACTTGAGCAACCCGATGGTCATCATCGGCTTGTTCATCGGTGGCCTGATTCCTTACCTGTTTGGTGCGATGGCCATGGAAGCAGTTGGCCGCGCCGCCGGCAGCGTGGTGGTTGAGGTGCGTCGCCAGTTCCGCGAGATCAAGGGCATCATGGAAGGCACGGCCAAGCCAGAATACGGCACTGCTGTTGACATGTTGACCAGCGCCGCCATCAAGGAAATGATGATCCCGTCGCTGCTGCCCGTGGTCGCCCCGATCTTGGTGGGTTTGATTCTTGGCCCAGCTGCTTTGGGTGGTCTGCTGATGGGCACCATCGTCACCGGCCTGTTTGTTGCCATCTCCATGTGCACCGGTGGTGGTGCCTGGGACAACGCCAAGAAATACATTGAAGATGGCCACTTTGGCGGCAAAGGCTCTGAAACCCACAAGGCTGCCGTGACCGGCGACACCGTGGGCGACCCCTACAAAGACACCGCCGGCCCGGCGGTGAATCCGTTGATCAAGATCATCAACATCGTGGCGCTCCTGATCGTGCCGGTAATGATGAAACTCCACGGCGCTTGATTGACGCTGAACCCTGAAAAAGCTTGCGCAAGCGGGCTTTTTTATTTGGCATATAGGCCAAACCAAGCATTGACAAGCCCCAATTGGTTCAGGCCAATGCCAGTTGGGGATAATTTGCAAAAGCAAATCAGTCACAAAATGACACCACATTTTTCACTCGCTCGCTTTGCGAAGTCATTGGTTGTTTTTCTGGCGTGCCTGGGCGGTTCCCTGAACACCATCGCGGAACCCCTGAGCTTTGAGTCGGCCTGGCAACGTTTGCAAGCCCAGTCTGATCAGCTCGCCAGCGCTCAAGCGGCGGTGCAAAGCAAGGTTTACCAGCAAAAAGGGCTGAAGAATCTGGGTGGCCCGGTGGTGGATGTGCTGGCCACCAGTCTGGCCTACAACCTCAATGTCGCGTTGGATTTGAGCCATCTGAACAGCACGCTTGGACAAATAGGTTCGCAACTGCCCGCGCCTGTGCAGCAGCTCATTGGCTCAGGCATCCTGCCCCCATTGCCCAATGAGTACAGTCTGGAGCGACACGGCACGACGACCACGGGTGCCATCACTGCCATTTGGCCCTTGAGCCTGGGAGGTCTGACCGAGGCAACGCGAGGCTTTGTCGATGCACAAGCGAGCGAAGCGCAGTCCGACGCCCTTCAGACCGAACACGAACTCACCACGTTGCTGGTCAGCCGCTACTTTGGTGCTCAATTGGCCCAGCAAGCGCTCTATTTGCGCCAAAGTGCCGAGCAAGCCATCGCCGAACATGACGCTGCTGCGCAAAAAATGCTCAGCGCTGGGGTCATCGCCAAAATTGAGCGACTGCAAACCCAACTGGCCTTGCAAGAAGCCCAACGCAACACTTTCAAAGCCCAGGATGATGCTGCGCTGGCCCAAGCTGCCTTGACCCGAACGCTGAAAAGCGACACCCCGGTACTGCCACAATCTGCGCTGTTTGTGCTCAGTCAACCGATTGAGCCGCTGTCTTATTTTCTGGCGCTGGCACTGCAAAACCACCCGGGCTTGAGCAAGGTATCGGCCAAAAAATCGCAGGCTGAACACTTGATGGCAGCGCAGGAAGCGTTACGCAAGCCCCAGCTTTTTGCTTTTGGGCAGCATGAACTGGCGACAGGGTCAGCCGACTGGATGGCGGGCGTCGGCGTACGCTGGAACCTCTGGAGCTCGCTGGATCACCATGCCCTGACGGCTTCATCACATAAGCGTATTGAACAAGCCGAGAGGGCAGATGCCCAGGCACGCAGCGATATCAGCCTGCTCGTCGAGAAGCATTGGCGCGCGGTCGATCAACAGCGACGCAACTTTCTCACCAGCGCGCTGCGTCTTGCGTTGGCGCACGAGTTGCTGCGCTTGCGCCAAGCCGCGCTGCGGGAAGGCACCGGCACCACCCTGGAGATGATGGATGCCCAGGTGCGCTTGACCGCGGCCCAGACTGAACGCGCCCAGGCGGCTTATGACTACGTGCTCGCCCTGGCACAACTTCTGCAAAGCTGCGGTGTGGCCGACCAGTTTGTCGGCTACATGGCGCGCGCTGACATCACTATCGAGTAGTAAACCATGCCTCCAAAATCATTACCCATCGCTGGCGCTATAGCTGTTGTAGCTATCCTCGCTTACGGATTATGGCGTGCAGCCCAACCAGCACCTGATTTTTTTCAGGGTCAAATGGAAGCCACAGAGACCGATATTGCGCCCAAGCTGACCGGGCGCATCAGCGCCGTGCTGGTCAAGGAGGGCGATCGGGTTGAGGCTGGCAGTCTGCTGCTGCGCATCGACAGCCCCGAGGTCAATGCCCGGCTTGACCAAGCCAACGCGGCCGGTGAAGCAGCGCAGGCGATGGCCCAAAAAGCGAGTAACGGCGCCCGCAGCCAGGAGATCGTGATGGCAAAACTGAACTGGCAACGCGCGCAAACCGCCGCTGATCTGGCCAATGTGTCTTTCAAGCGCATTGAGGGTCTGGCCAAAGAGGGGTTGATTGCCGAACAGAAGCGCGACGAAGCGCAGGCCAACGCCCGAGCCGCCGCCGATGCGGCGCTGGCCGCACGCGCACACTGGGACCTGGCGCTGGCCGGCGCGCGCCCGGAGGATCAGGCCGCTGCGCGCGCACAAGTCCGTCGGGCCGCAGGTGCGGTGGCAGAAGTCGATGCGGCCCGCGCAGAGACAGAACTCAAAAGCCCGGTAGCCGGGGAAGTCGCCAAAGTGCTGGCCAAAGTGGGTGAACTCTCTCCGCAAGGTGTTCCGGTGGTGACAATCGTAAATCTGGCTGACAGCTGGGTGGTGCTCAATGTGCGCGAGGACAAGCTGGCAAAATTTGCCATCGGGCAAAGCTTTGAAGCCACTCTGCCGGCACTTGCCAACACGCCTGAGGTATCAGGTGACGCAAGTACACCCCCACGCTACCGGTTCAAGGTTTATTACAACGGAGTATTGCCTGACTTTGCCACCTGGCGCGCCACGCGCGCTGGCCAGGGTTTTGATGCCAAAACATTTGAAGTTCGGGCGCGCCCGCTGCAACCTATTGCCGGCGTACGCCCAGGCATGACGGTTCTGGTGCAGTGACTTCTGTGGGATACCTCGATTCAGGGCGGCGCGAGTGGCAACGCCTGAAAGACAGCGCCTGGGACAGCGCCATGATCACTTGGGTGCCTGTTTTGGCACTGGCGCTGATCTGGTGGATTTTTGCAACTGGCCTGCCACAGCGCTTGCCGATTGCGGTCGTGGACGCCGACAACTCCGCACTATCGCGCCAGTTGACACGCATGTTGCAAGCCAGCCCAGGCCTGGCGGTGCAACAGGTTGTGACCGATGCCAGCAGCATTGCGCAGGCGCTGCGCTCCGGGCAGGTGTTTGCTGTGGTGCGTATTCCGACAACATTGACCCAAACCATCAAGCAGGGTCAAGCGACCCAGGTGACGCTGTTGTACAACGCCCAGTTGGGTACCCATGCGGGGCTGATCCAGCGCGATGTGCGTACCGTCGTCGCAACCCTGAGCGCCGGCATCGAAATGACTGCGCGCAACAAGCAAGGTGAACCACTGCAATTGGCGCAGCAGTCGTTCGAGCCGCTGCGCGCCCAGGGCATCAGCCTGTTCAACGTCTCGCTCAATTACGAGCAGTTTCTGGCAGCGGCTCTGATTCCGGCGCTGCTACACATTTTTGCAATGACTGCCGGCGCTTGGAGTGTGGGACGCGAATTGCGCGAGCGTACCCTGCGTCTATGGCTTGATCTGCCCACGATGGAATCCAACGCGCCCAGCCACAGCGCTGCATTGCAGGCCCTGCTGGGCAAGTTGGCGTGGCCGCTGTTGAGTCTGGGCACCATCGGTAGCGCCGCGATGATGGGTCTGACCCATGGCCGGGGCTGGCAACCGGCAGGATCACTGCCCTGGGTGTTACTGGCCTTGTGGGTTTTTTTGGCCTTGTCGCTCGCCATGGGCGCTGTGGCATCGGCAGTCAGCCGTTCGCTGCGAATGGGCTTGTCGGTCACTGGCTTCATCACCGCGCCAGCGTTTGCGTTCAGTGGACTGGGCTACCCACTGCAGTCCATGCCGGAGTTGGCACAACTTTGGGCGCGTGCCCTGCCATACACCCAGTATCTGCGTCTGCAAACCGAACAGCTATTGATGGGTGTTCCCCTGGAAATTGGCCTCCAGCCCCTGTTGAATATGCTTGTTTCGCTACTTATTTTGATAACCATCTGCACACACTTGTTGCGTGCGTCAGCCACCCAACCTGCCACCTGGGGGCGCCGCTGATGGGTATCTTGCAGGCCTGGGCGCAGACCTTAGGCGCTGCGCTGCGCGACAAGGGCGTGATGTTGATGCTGATCATTGCCCCCATGCTTTACGCACTGTATTACCCCTGGCCCTACGCCACCGAGGTGGTCACCCGTGTGCCCGTGCTCATCGTTGATCTGGATCACACTGGACTGTCAAGGCAGATCATCCGTTTGGCCAGCGCCAGCCCACGCCTGAAAGTGCTGGGCACGGTACAGGAGGAGCAGATCGCCCAGCAAGCCCTATGGCGCGGCGAGATTGAGGGCTATGCAGTTTTGCCTGCTGAACTCAAACGGCAGGTGGTGCGCGGGCAAAGTGCCGTCGTGCGCATCGAGGCCAACGGTGCCTATGCGCTGTTGAACAAAGCCGTGTTGTACGGACTGAGCGAAGCCGTAGGCACTGCCAGCGCAGGCATTGAAATAAAAAAACGACAGGTCAGCGGTCAAAGCACCTTGCAAGCGCTCGCCAGCCGCAGCCCGCTGAATTTGGTACCAGAGCCGTTGTTCAACCCGACCGAGGGTTATGGCAGCTTTGTCGTGCCCGCCGTGGCGGTACTGATCATCCAGCAAACACTGTTGATTGGTGTGGCTCTTTTTGTTGGCAGCCTGGTTGAAGCCAATCAGCACGTGGCCAGCGTGCGCGTCTGGACGGGACGCATGCTTGCACTGGTCAGCTTTGGCGGATTGAGTGGGTTGGCTTTTTTTGGCTGGGTTTTTGTGGCTCAAGGCTACCCGCGTGGCGCCAACCCTTGGGGCGCACTTGTTTTGCTGATGCTGTGGCTACCAGCAGTATGCAACATCGGCGCCTTGCTGGGCTTGTGGTTTGCCGACCGTGAGCGCGCCTTGCAGGTACTGATGTTTACCTCGCTGCCCATGGTGTTTCTGGCTGGCTTTTCCTGGCCTGCCCAGGCGCTGCCTGAAGCGCTGCAGACGCTGCGCTGGTTGTTGCCCAGCACGGCAGCCATTCAGGCGGCCTTGCGCCTGAACCAAATGGGCGCTGTGTTATGGGATGTGCGCGAGGAATTGATGATTTTGTTGGGGTTAAGCCTGGCTAGCGCCGCCTGGCTCGCCGCCGTGCTGATGCGCCAAAGCCGAAATATGCGTTAACGCGCCCTCAGTCGCCGCAAAGACCCGATTGTTCGCAGGGGCGATGCAGACAGCAACCATGCCAAAATCAGCCTCCGAATAAAGGTTTGACCCCATCACAACACAATGACCGACCGAGACACCCACCGCGTGATTCCCCTGATGGATCAGCGCCCCAACAGCCTGGCTGTGCCCGCTGCGGCCTTCGATGCCGCCACACGCATCAACGCCAACGGCCTGATCGCCGACCAGCGCGGGCGCACCCTGCACGACCTGCGCATCAGCGTCACCGACCGCTGCAACTTTCGCTGCAATTACTGCATGCCCAAAGAGATTTTTGACAAAGACTACGCCTACCTCAAGCACAGTGACCTGCTCAGCTTTGAAGAAATTACCCGTCTGGCACGGGTGTTTGTGGCGCACGGTGTCGAAAAAATCCGCCTCACCGGCGGCGAGCCCTTGCTGCGCAAAAACCTGGAACAGCTCATTGAGCAATTGGCCAGCCTGCGCACCCTGGCTGGCAAACCGCTGGACATCACCCTCACCACCAACGGCTCGCTGTTGGCACGCAAGGCGCAAAGCCTCAAAGATGCCGGCCTGCAGCGCGTCACCGTCAGTCTGGACGGCCTGGACGATGCTGTGTTCAAAAGCATGAACGACGTGGATTTTCCAGTGGCCGACGTGCTCGAAGGCATCGAGGCCGCACGCGCCGTGGGCCTGGGGCCGATCAAGATCAACATGGTGGTCAAGCGCGGCACCAACGAACAAGAAATTTTGCCCATGGCGCGGCGCTTCAAAGACAGCGGCATGGTGCTGCGCTTCATTGAATACATGGACGTGGGTGCCACCAACGGCTGGCGCATGAACGAGGTGATGCCGTCCAGCGAAGTGATGCAACGGATCCAGTCTGAGTTGCCGCTCATACCGCTGCAAGCCAGCCAACCCGGCGAGACCGCGCAACGCTGGGGCTACGCCAACGCCGAGGGTACGCACGACAAAGCCGCTGGCGAAATTGGCGTCATCAGCAGCGTCACGCAAGCTTTTTGCGGCAGTTGCAACCGCGCCCGCCTGTCCACCGAAGGCCAGCTTTACCTGTGCCTGTTTTCTGAGAAAGGTTACGACTTGCGCAGCCTGGTGCGTGGCCAGACCACCGAGGCCGATTTACAAAGCGCCGTGGCGCACATCTGGCAAGGCCGCACCGACAACTACTCGGAGCAGCGCAGCAGCCTGCCTGCCGACCAAGGTGCCCCGGTGAAACGGGTCGAGATGAGTTACATCGGTGGCTGACATGCCCCCCACGCTTGTCACTTCGCATCCCTATAGGAAAAAACACCATGCTTGATTCAACTGACATCACCGCCGTCATCTTGGCTGGTGGCCGCGGCAGCCGCATGGGCGGCGTCGACAAAGGTCTGCAAAACTTTAACGGCATGCCGCTGGCGCTGCACACCCTCACCCGCCTGCAGATGGGTGGCGGCGTAAGCGAAATCTTGATCAACGCCAACCGCAACCTGGCCGCTTACGAATCCTTTGGCGTGTCGGTCTGGCCCGACGCGCTGGCCGACTATGCTGGCCCCCTGGCGGGTTTCCTGACCGGCCTGGAACATTGCGAAACCCCGTATTTGCTCACCGTGCCCTGCGACACGCCGCTGCTGCCACTAGACCTGGCGCAACGCCTGGCCACCGCACTGGCCACTGCCGATGCTGACATCGCCATGGTGGCTGCGCCTGAAGCGGGCAAAGACGGGCACATGCAGGTGCGCACCCAGCCAGTTTTTTGCCTGCTGCGCATCGACCTACTGGAAAGCCTGGTGCGCTTTACCCAGAACGGTGGCCGCAAGATTGATGCCTGGACCGCACTGCACAAAACCGTGGTGGTACCGTTTGATCTACCGGGCGACGAACCGCAGGCTTTTTTCAACGCCAACACGCTGGCCGAACTGCAACAACTTGAAGCAAAGAGCGCATGAAAACCCTGGAGCAAATCGCCAGCGAACTCGCCGGTTATGACCCGCAGGCCTTGAGAGCCGACCTGGTCGGCAGTTTCCTTGACCAACTGGTCGAGCCCATCACTGAAGCCGAAGACATTAATATTTTTGCCGCCTTGGGCCGGGTCCTGGCCGCTGACATCATCAGCCCGGTGAGCGTGCCGCCACACGACAACTCGGCCATGGACGGCTACGCCTTTGACGGCGCGCAACTCACACCAGACAGCGCGCTCACCCTGAAGGTGGTGGGTACCGCCTTGGCCGGCAAAGGCCGGAGCGGTATGGTGAATGCGGGCGAGTGCGTGCGCATCATGACCGGCGCCATCATGCCCGCCGGTCTGAATACCGTTGTGCCGCAGGAGTTAGTCACCGTCGCCGACGACTGGATAACCGTTCCCGCAAATGTGCTTACACCCGGCGACAACCGCCGCTTCCGAGGCGAAGACCTCATGCACGGCCAGCCAGCGCTTCAAAAAGGAGAGCTGCTTACGCCTGCTGCGCTTGGGCTAGTGGCCAGTTTGGGCATCAAAACCGTGTCGGTGCTGCGCCGCCTGAAAGTGGCTTATTTTTCGACTGGCGACGAAATTCTGAGCCTGGGCGAGCCGCCGCGCGAAGGCGCGGTGTATGACAGCAACCGCTACACCGTGTTTGGCTTGCTCACCCGGCTGGGCTGCGAGGTGATGGACCTGGGCGTGGTGCGCGACCAACCCGAGGCGTTGGAGGCTGCCTTTGTGCAGGCCGCACTGCAGGCGGATGCCATCATCACCAGCGGCGGCGTAAGCGTCGGTGAAGCCGACTACACCAAAATCATGATGAAAAAGCTCGGCGACGTGGCCTTCTGGAAGATTGCCATGCGCCCCGGACGACCCATGGCCGTGGGCCGGATTTCTAAAGCTTTGCTGTTTGGACTGCCTGGCAACCCGGTGGCGGTGATGG
>Ga0210026_1001268_pt1 | contig 25186 bp, 20 predicted proteins | sample CryGeymeta201509_FD_183977 | JGI IMG/M metagenome (GOLD analysis project Ga0210026, IMG submission 183977) | Groundwater microbial communities from Crystal Geyser aquifers in Utah, USA - Crystal Geyser metaG 2015-09 (SPAdes) (version 2) | ecosystem: Environmental > Aquatic > Deep subsurface >...
CTATTGGCCGAGGCCGGCTACCCCAATGGCAAGGACTTCCCAGCTGTTGAATTGCTTTACAACACCGACGAAAACCACAAGCTGGTCGCCGAGTCGGTTCAGGCGATGTGGAAACAGAACCTGAATATCGACGTGAAGTTGAACAATAAAGAGTGGAAGACCTACCTGCAGGATGTCGACACGATGGCCTACCAAGTCGCGCGTGCGGGATGGATTGGCGATTTCAATGACCCAATGACCTTCCTGGACATGTGGACCGCAGAAAACGGCAACAACGACACAGGTTGGGCAGACGCGGAATACGACGCGCTTATTAAGTCAGCGCAGCAAGAGGTCGATAAGACCAAACGTATCGCGATTCTTCAGCAGGCAGAGACCATCTTGCTCGAGCGTGGGCCGATCATTCCGGTGTACTACTATGCAAGCAACCTGCTCATCTCTCGCTTCGTGAAAGGCTTCGAGCCTCATAACCGCGACGTGCATTTGTTCAAGTACATGTCGCTTCCGTCGAAGTAATAAGAGGCCGACGTGACGCGATTTATCCTTCGACGCCTTTTGGCGAGCATCGCAGTTTTGCTCGTCATCATCACACTTTCGTTGTGGCTAACGCGACAAGCACCGAGCAATCCGTGCCTCAAAGAGCGTGAAGCCAACACGTGCGCGTGTGTGAAAGACAACTTCCTGGATAGGCCGGTCTTTCCCGTCTATTCCGGTGAGGTTTTGTCGCCGGTGCAAAACTGTTCGTTTTGGAAACCAGATTCGGTCGTAAACCTTGGTCCAGTGTCGATTATTGGACCGGGTGAGTGGGGCGAGACTCAGTATTTTCTGTATCTTGGAACACTGGCGTCGGGCTCGCTTGGCCAATCGATGAAGACCGATTTAACCGTGATCGAGACGCTCAAATCAGGGCTTCCATACACGATTCAACTTGGTTTTCAGGCGCTTCTGATTTCGCTGCTGCTGGGCATCCCCGCAGGTCTTCTTGCCGGTCTTCGCCAAAACACGATGGTGGACTACAGCACGATGTCCGTCGCTATGGTGGGCGTCAGTGTGCCAAGCATCGTGCTTGGTCCGTTGATGATCATGCTTTTTAGCCTCAGGCTAGGCTGGTTCTCCGCTGTGGGTTGGGAGTCGTTTTCGGACTCTATCCTGCCAAGCTTCACACTCGGGCTTTATTACGCTGCTTACGTGGCGCGATTGACCCGCGGCGGAATGCTCGAAGTGATTCGCAAAGACTACATTCGGACCGCACGGGCCAAGGGCCTCACTGAAACGATGGTCGTGATGCGCCATGCGCTCAAGGGAGCCCTTCTGCCGGTCGTTTCTTACCTGGGGCCTGCAACTGCCGCCTTGTTGACGGGCTCAGTGGTGGTTGAAGAAATCTTCAGCCTTCCAGGCATCGGCACCCATTTCGTCCGGTCTGCGCTTAATCGCGACTATAATTTGGTTCTTGGAACCATCATTCTTTACAGCACGATTCTCGTGTTTCTGAACATGATCGTGGATGTGCTTTACACCCTGATCGACCCCCGCGTGAGTTACGACGACTGATGGCAGACTCGAACACACATGGCGAACTGGAGAAGGGCTCCAGCCTTTGGGCTGATGCCTTTCAACGTCTTCGCAAAAACAGGGCTGCGCTGATCAGCGGTGCCATTTTGATTCTCATCGCCTTGACTGCATTGCTTTACGAAGTCGTGTCACAATATGGAACAGGGTTCATGATGGAGGAGCAGCACACGTGGGTGGTTCCAAAACCGCCCGGCGCGCGCAGCGTTCCCTCCCATTTCTACGAGCTTTCTCAGGCAGGACTTCTGTCTTGGGAGAATACCGATTCGAATAAAGACGGTTTTGTGGAGCCACGCGAAATCGTCGATGCTTATCGCAGCCTAGAATTTTCGAACCTCGACTTGGATAAAAGCGGTGCGCTTTCGTACGACGAGTACGTCGATGCGCCGCTTAGCCGCGTTTCGCCAAACAAGTTCATTCCCGATTGTGCTCGCTGGGCGATGATCAAAAGAAGCATGGCTCCGATTGAGGATCCCACCGTATTTGCTTGCGATGCGGGTGCGGACAACCTGATGCAACCCAAGGAAACCGGCAAATTGGTCGAGCTCGTGAGTTCGGGTGAGGCGCAGGAAATGATCAACCGAGTCGACAAGGACTCGGACGGCTTGATTTCAAAGGCTGAATACGTCGGCTTGCCGATGCCTCGAACCCATATTTTGGGCAGCGATAAGCTGGGACGAGACTTGCTCACCAGAACCGTCTACGGAGCCCGTATTTCGCTGGCAGTCGGTTTGTTGGCGACGTTGGTCTCATTCATGATTGGGGTGACCTGGGGCGCCACTGCGGGATTCCTGGGGGGCAAGGTCGACAACATCATGATGCGACTGGTCGACATCCTTTATGGGTTGCCGTTCATGTTCTTGGTGATCCTGCTCATGGTGGTTTTTGGGCAGAAAATCTATCTACTCTTCCTTGCGTTGGGTGCGATTCAATGGCTCACCATGGCGCGAATCGTTCGTGGCCAGGTCATCAGCCTCAAAAACCAAGAGTTCGTTGAAGCCGCCGAGACCATCGGTGTTTCGAATTCCGGCATCATTTTCAAACATCTGATTCCAAACGCACTCGGTCCCATCATCGTCTATGCGACGTTGACCGTGCCGGCAGTCATGCTCGAAGAAGCATTCCTGTCGTTTCTTGGCCTTGGCGTTCAAGCCCCTCAAACCTCTTGGGGAGCGCTCATCAGCGAAGGCCGCCAGCTCATGGAGACATCTCCGTGGTTGATTATCTGGCCAAGCGTTGCGCTCGCCGCGACCTTGCTGAGCCTGAATTTCCTTGGTGATGGTTTACGCGACGCACTCGACCCACAGCTGCGGAAAGACTGATATGGCCGAGCAGATCCCACTTCTTGAACTCAAGAACCTGAAGACCTACTTCAAGACCGACGAAGGCATCGTTCGGGCCGTTGATGGCGTGTCTTATTCAATCATGGCGGGCGAATCACTGGGGGTCGTGGGCGAGTCCGGCTCCGGCAAATCCGTGACGCAGATTTCGGTACTCGGCCTGATTCCGCAGCCTCCAGGCTTCATCCCGGGCGGCGAGATTCTCTTCAAAGGCCAGGACCTGTTGAAGATGCCTAAGGCGGAGCTTCGCAAGATTCGTGGAAACCGAATCTCGATGATTTGGCAGGACCCGATGACCAGCCTGAATCCCTTTTTGAAGGTGAGTCGGCAGCTGATCGAGCCTCTGCAGATTCATCAAAATATGGGAACCGAAGACGCTCGGGCCAAAGCCATCAAGATGCTGGAACGTGTGGGTATTCCTGCACCAAGCGAGCGTTTTGACCAGTATCCACACCAGTTTTCGGGCGGAATGCGTCAGCGCGTGATGATTGCGATGGCGTTGCTCAATGAGCCGGAACTCCTTATCGCAGACGAGCCCACGACGGCGCTCGATGTCACGATTCAGGCCCAAATTCTGGAACTGATGAAGGACCTACGCCGTGACCTCGGCACCGGCCTTATCATCATCACGCACGACCTTGGCGTCGTTGCAGGTATGGCCGACCGAATCGTGGTTATGTACGCGGGGAGGGTGGTCGAATCCGCGCCCTCGCGACAGCTCTTTGAGCGTCCGGCACACCCTTATACGGTGGGCCTTCTGAAAAGCGTTCCTCGTCTGGATCGAGGGCGGGCCGAGCGGTTGATCCCGATTGAAGGTCGACCTCCAAACGTGTCCAAACCGATTCCAGGTTGTGCTTTTGCGCCACGTTGCGCATGGGCAATGTCGAAATGTCACCAAGAATGGCCACCGGCCGTCGAAGTCGAACCGGGGCGCATCTCACAATGCTGGCGCGCCACCGAAGTATTTGAGGCTGAACTGGGCACGCATGCGAGCTCCGAAAAGGTCGAGAAGTTCGAGAAGAAAGCCCGTGAAAGCCAGGCCGAGTCTAAGGAAGCGAATCATGGATGAAGTTCTCCTCGAAGTTCGCGATCTCAAGATGCACTTCCCGATCTATCGCGGTGCGTTGATTCGCAAAGAGGTGAATCGCGTCAAAGCCGTCGACGGCTTGACCTTCGATATCATCAAGGGCGAGACGCTTGGTCTTGTTGGTGAGTCGGGTTGCGGCAAGTCCACGACAGGACGTGCGCTGATTCAGCTCTACAAGCCGACAGCCGGCTCGGTGAAGTTTAAGGGCCAAGAACTCACGACCCTGAGCAAACGCCAGATTCACCCATTACGACGTAACCTGCAGATGATTTTTCAGGACCCCTACGCGTCCTTGAATCCACGCATGACGGTCGGCGACATCATCGGCGAGCCACTGAGTGTTCATGGGTTGGCCACGGGCCAAGACCTGATGAAAAAGACTCAGGATTTGATGGATATCGTAGGCTTGGACCCTCGTTTTGTCCGCCGTTATCCGCATGAGTTTTCGGGGGGGCAACGGCAGCGAATCGGAATCGCTAGGGCACTGGCCACCCACCCCGATTTCATCGTTTGTGACGAGCCTATCTCTGCCTTGGACGTCTCGATTCAGGCTCAGGTCATCAACTTGCTCGAGGACCTTCAGAGCGAGTTCGACCTGACCTACCTGTTCATCGCCCACGACCTTGCTGCAGTCAGGCAGATCTCGACGCGAATTGCCGTGATGTATCTGGGTAACATGATTGAGCTTACCGATGGGGGGCGCCTCTATGAACGCCCGATGCACCCGTACACACAGGCGTTGATTTCAGCAGTGCCGATTCCCGATCCCGAGGTCGAATCGACCCGTGAACGCATTGTGCTTTCTGGCGATGTGCCAAGTCCGTTGCACCCACCAAGCGGCTGTGTCTTTCATACCCGTTGCCCATTTGCGTGGGAGAAATGCACTAAGGAAGTCCCGACTTTCAAAGAAGCCGAACCGGGTCATTTGGTTGCCTGCCATCTGGTCGACGAGCCAAAACGTCGTTTCGAGGCTCCGAACGCCGAAACCGACGCTCAAAAAAGAGCAGCCGTTGCCGCAATGAGAAAGGCTTGGAACATCGAATCTAAGGATTGATGTCCAATTTGCCGGCTAGCTTCAGGTAGGTGTGGGTCAGGTCACCGTCTTCGCCGAACTCGGCTCGAAGCTCGTCCATCGACTTATCCATAACCAATTCACCCTGCACCAACATCACGATTCGGGTGCAAACGCGCTCTAGCATTTCCAGGATATGGGAACTCAGAAGTACCGCGCCACCGTTTTCCCGGTGTTCTTCGAGTCGTTTACGGATGCGGTAGGTTGATTCTGGGTCGAGGCCCACAAAGCTCTCATCCAAAATGAGCAGAGGCGGGCGCCCGACCAGTGCCGCGGCGATCGCGAGTTTTCGCTGCATCCCGCCGGAATACTCCTTAACGACTCGGTGTCTGGCTGCGCTCAGTTCGGTCAACGCGAGCAGGTCTTCGATCTCCTGGTCCGTCGAGGAACCTCGAAGGTCTGCGACAAAACGTAGGTACTCTTCGCCCGTCAGATAACCGTGTAAATCCAAGTCTTGTGGCACAAAACCAATATGCCTGCGCGCTTCGACCGTGGCGTCCATGACGTTTACGCCGTGCACGTGAATCGACCCATGATTGGGCGCGATTCGGCCCATCACGGTATTCATGAGCGTGGATTTTCCGGCTCCGTTTGGCCCGATAAGGCCGATGAACTCACCAGGATTAACCTCAAAGCTCACGTCATTCAGGGCTTTGATTTTTCGGTACGACTTGCTCAGTTCGGAGACTGCCAAAACACTCATGATTCCAACTCCAAAACCATCGCCGAGCCCGCAGCCCATCCGCTTGAAAAACAAAAGAGACTCAACACACCGCAAAGAGCGGCCGCGACAGGGATAGACCACACCGCGACGGCCGTCAGGAGCGCGGCTGTGATGACCGGAACCAATGCCCCCGGTCGTTGCTTAGAAACCACCCAAAGTGCGGTGTACACGCCTTGCAGCGCGAGCGGCGTGAAGATCGCGGCCAGCGCAATCCAAGGAGACTGAACGCCATGATGCCAACACACCAACGCCAACACGCCGCCGTAGGCCGCAGAGCGCTTCAGGATATCCCATGAGATATAAGCCGTCGTTGCGACGATTTCGTCGCGTAACGTGATGGGCAACGTTGTTGCTGCCGCGTTTCCCAGCACACGAGCTTCGGCGCGGCGCCAGGGATGAATGGTGAGTGTGATGATCATCGGCGCGATGAAGAAGGGCGTCAGACCGTCACCAATCAACCACCACGACGAGATCAGCGCGCCAGCGTAGAGAAGTGATTCGACGTTATCCGAGACCATATTATGGCGTCGAAGTTGAATCCACGTGCGGCGAAGCGGCAGGGGAGCCTTGACGAATTTCTCTAAAAACGTCGGTTCCCATCGCGTCGTTTGGTATTCGACATCGGTCGTGAACCCAACGGTATCGGCTTCGCGAAACCATGCCGCGATAAGATGGAATCGCGGAAACTCACGCCGCGCGGTCGCAATGCCTAGAACCGAGGCGATGCCAACCAATCCCAAGCCCATCCAGAATGCCCGTGTCACCGACCCAGCCTTCAACACCTCGCCCAATGCAAGTTGAAGCAGGACCAAAACGGCGAGTGAACCCGCGAGCGCCGCGCCAGGAGCGTAGATGAACGCGGCGCCGGTGCCTCCGTATACGTCACCTCCCACCTTGGCGTCTGGATGCCCATATTGGCCGCCGAACCACATGACGACCCCTAAAGTGATGCACGAGGAAACCACCAGCCCGCCGATCATCAACGTTGCGCAAAGCAAGAATACAAGCGGGTGACTAAGCAGGAGTACGGCAAAAAAACTTGAGCCCACCAGACCAAAAACGACGGCTTCGACCACGGCCGTGGCGGTTCGTTCCGCCAGAAGTCCGCTGGTTGGGACGGGCAATAATGAGAGCGCCAGAATGTCTTCGCGCCGAAAGAGCAGTTCCATCACGCGAAAACACTGGATGGACGCCAGAAACGCGGCTGCCCAGAACGCGACCTCAAGGGCGCGAAGCCCCGGGAGCATAACGGCACGCCCCATTTGGGCAGTCCATGCCGTCGACGCCTCGATCAACACGTCTTGGGCCATCCAACCTGTTGTCGCCAGAACCCCAGCGATGACGACAATTCCTGCGACGAGTCCGCGTCCCCCGCGCGAGCCGCTGGCGTGCCGAATTGACTTTAACCGATACTTTAAGAGCGTGGAGGCAGTTTTCATTGGATATGAACGCCTGGAACAGATGTAACGTGGCCGATTTCCTGAGCCTTGAACCCTGCGTCACTCAGCCTCTTGACCGTGTCTACGCTGTGTTCTGGAGCCACCACCATCACGAACCCGATGCCCATGTTGAACACGTGATAGGCCTCGGCCGTGTCGATCTTTCCGGCCTCCAGGATGAAGCGAATCACCGAGGGGACTTCCCACGACGATGCGTCGAGCCGAACACCGAGCTCCGCGGGCATCACTCGCGGGATATTCTCGTGGAAGCCGCCGCCGGTGATATGCGAAGCGACTTTGACATGAGGCACGGCCTGCATGGCACGGGTGTAGAGACGCGTAGGTGCCAGAAGCGCGTCCCCAAGTGTGGTTTCAAGTCCATAGGATTGGGTCAAATCGAGGCCGCGGTCGGCGACGACTTTGCGGACAAGGCTGTAGCCGTTGCTGTGAAAACCAGTGCTGTTCAGGCCGATCAAGACATCGCCGTTTTGAACGTTTTCTGGTTTCAATAAGGCGTCGCGTTCCACGATTCCAACGCAGAACCCCGCAACGTCGTATTCGCCAGTGGAATAGAACCCAGGCATTTCTGCGGTTTCGCCACCGATCAGAGCACAACCGCTCTCGATGCAGGCTGTCGCGACTCCATGAACGATTTGAGCAGCCTGGTCGGGATTCAGTTTCCCGGTGGCCAGATAATCCAGAAAGAAGAGCGGGCGTGCGCCAGTGACAATCACGTCGTTGACGCACATGGCGACACAATCGATGCCAATCGTGTCATGTTGGTCCATCTCGAACGCAATCTTGAGTTTGGTTCCGACTCCATCGGTGCCGGAAACCATGACGGGATCACGCAATTCCAGACCTGCATCGCGCAGTGCGAAGAGCCCGCCGAAACCTCCGACATCCGACAAGACGCCCGGAATTCGGGTCTCACGCACGAGCTCCTTGTAACGCGCGACCGACTCGTCGGCGGCGTCTAAGTTCACGCCAGCTGCCGAGTATTGCTTTGACTTCGAGTCTTCCATGTCGTTCCTCGCCTTGTTTAGTGCGGGTCACGTGGCTAATATGCCGCGCGAAGCTAACGAAAAGGACAGTGGATGTCGAGACGAGCGAAGTCACGGGTCGGAGTCGCAAACGGCGGGGTTTGGTGGCCCGATCGAACCGGTTTGCGTCGGCCAAAGGATATGACCATCGACGTCATGATACCGGCGCTGAACGAAGAAGAGAGCTTGGGGCAGGTGTTGGACGCGCTGCCCACGTCCTGGGTTCGACGGGTGATTGTCGTGGATAACGGCAGCACTGACCGCACCGCTGAAATCGCGCGGGAGCACGGTGCCATTGTGGTGAGCGAGCCCGTTCGAGGCTACGGCGCAGCCTGCCTTGCGGGAATTGCCGAAATCGCAAAAGACCCGCCTACCGTGATCGTCTTTATGGATGCCGATTTTAGTGACCATCCCGATGAATTGCCTCGAGTCATCGATCCTATCATCGCGGGCGACGCAGACTTGGTGATCGGAAGCCGGACCATCGGCGCACGACAGCGCGGCGCGCTTTTGCCGCAGGCGGTTGTGGGCAACAAGCTCGCGTGCACACTGGTCGAGTTCTTGTACGATTATTATTACTCGGATTTGGGACCATTTCGGGCCATTCGATGGACTGCGTTGGAAAGCATCAACATGAAGGACCGGGACTTCGGCTGGACCGTCGAGATGCAGGTCAAGGCGGCCCGCATGGGGATTCCGACCGTTGAAGTGCCCGTGAGCTACCGCAAACGCGTCGGTGTTTCGAAGATCACGGGAACCGTCAAGGGAACGGTTCTGGCGGGATACAAGATTTTGTACACAATCTTTGCGCAATATGTGGACGAAAATGACCGCTGAAGTGGTCATCTTTGCAAAAGCGCCCGTGCCCGGGAAGGTCAAGACGCGCCTTGCCGCGACGATCGGGCCAGAGTTGGCGGCGGCGTGCCATCAAGCATTCATCGCGGATACGGTCGCGACCGTCGTAGAATCAGGCCTTACCGGTCTGATTGCCCATGCGGGTGACGTTTCACACCACGGTTTTGATTGTGCGCGCCAAGCTGGTTTTGAGTTCGAGGAGCAGCCATCGGGAGACCTTGGCCACCGGATGTTCTCGTTGCTTGAATCACGGCTGAAGTCCGCGGGTCATGTTGTTTTCGTGGGCACCGACTCGCCGACATTACCCGCGGAGCATATCAAGCGTGCTGTGCAGATGCTCGACGAAGTCGATGTCGTGATCGGCCCATCATTCGACGGTGGCTACTACCTCATCGCCTTGAAAGAAGCGCACCAGGCACCGTTCGATGGGATTTCGTGGAGCACCGAAGCGGTGTTCTCTCAAACCGTCGATCGATGCCTCGCCGCCGGTCTTACTTACGCTGTCCTGCCGTTTTGGTACGACGTGGATCATGTCGAGGACCTTCGATTTCTAATTCACCATCTGGGTCATCTTGCTCAGGCTCATCCCACGTCTCATCAACATACACGAGCGCTCATCAACGCACTCGATTCGACCAAGCTGCTGGAGCTTTGAACGTGGTGAAGACCGTTATGACCGCGCTTTGGACCGCAGAACCTCTCGGGCGAGTCCTGGTCGAAGGCGCCACGGAAGCAGATGTATTGGTAGGGGCACTAGAGGTGCTGAGATGAACATGCCAACGGCCGATCAACGGCTTGCCGTCTGCGCCAAACCAGAAGGTCGGCCTCATGTAATGTATCAGTCCTGGAAGGAGTTACTCTTTTTGCATTGGGAGTTTCCGGCCGAGGATATTCAAGCCACGCTGCCGCCAGGATTGACGGTTGATACCTTTGAGGGCAGGGCGTTTGTTGGGCTTGTCCCATTTTATATGCGTGGGATTCGACCACGTTTTTGCCCCGCACTGCCTGGCATCTCTAACTTTTTGGAACTCAACGTTCGGACTTATGTTTTTGATGAACACGGCCGACCAGGGGTCTGGTTTTATTCGCTGGACTGCAATCAGGCTTTGGCGGTTCGTGTGGCGCGCCGCTTTTTCCATCTGCCTTATTTTGACGCCAAAATGAGCGCTCCAACCGGTCAGACGTCCATTGATTACGTGTGTGACCGAAAATCCGACGAATCAAAAACACATATCACCTATCAGGCTGGACAACGGCTTGCGGTGCCTGAACCGGGCTCATTAGAGTTCTTTCTTTTGGAGCGATATCGGCTCTTTTCGTACAACCCGAAAAGTTCGCAATTGTATTCGGGGCGGGTTCACCATGTTCCGTATCCAGCTCACGAAGCGATCTACGAAATTCACGAGGAGGGATCACTTCGTCTGGCCGGTTTTGAGACCGATGCCAAGTCCCCTGTGCATGCCGTCACCTCGCCCGGTGTTGATGTGAAGGTTTATGCGCTCGAAAGGGTTCCTGCCATCAGAGGTTGACGGGTTGCATTACGGGGCGGGTAGTGGGTTCGCGGCAATACGCACTGGCGCATTTTGGCGATTGCGAGCTAGAATAAGCCATCTCAGATTGGTAAGACGGCAGGTTCGTGAAGATACGGTATTTCCGTGGTTCCATCTGACGGGTTATTTGTGCCACTATGCGGCGGCAGATCAAGCAATCACGTGATTGCTGGGTTGTTGGAGGCCGTTAGGTTCTTGAGGGTTTGAAGCGAGGTTCGACTTGGCGACGAAAGCGAAAGAAGAAAAGGGCGTGACACAGTGTCCCGCAGGTACCGTTCTCTTTAGAGAGGGCGAGACCGGGAACAAGATGTACGTCATCAAATCTGGTCGGGTGCGAATGACAAAGCGCGTCTTTGATACGGAGATCGTCATCGAAGAACTCGCAGCAGGAGATTTCTGCGGCGAGATTGCATTGTTGAGTGAACAAGCTCGCCCAACAACTGCAACGGTTACGCAAGACGCGACCGTGATTCAGATCGACGCCGCACAATTCGAAAATATGCTGCGCAGCAACGCCGACATCTCGATTCGTATGATGAAAAAGATGGCGAAACGACTGACCGAAGCTCAGTTCAGAATTTCAAATTATGCCCTTCGTAAGACCAAGGCTCGCATGCTTCATCAGCTGCGCGCCGAATGGTTGAATGCAGGTCGCAAGCCAACACCGGTCCCTGACAATTTGCCCGACATTCTGGGCATCGAGTTTGGTGAGGTGAAGAAGTTGCTTGGAGAGTTGATTCGCGACGAACTCGTGAGCATCGACAAAAAGGGCGTGCTTACCGTCACAGACGAATTGGCGCTCGATCGCAATATTCGATACTTGGAACTGCACGATCATTTCGAGTACCGCAACGCCTGAGCCCGTTATGGCCGATCCTTGGCGCGCTTTTTCGACACGCCTCTACGACCAAAATCTTTTCGCCATCAAGCTAGGGCTCGACAACATGCGTCGGGCCTTTTCTCTTGAGGGGCATCCGGAGCGTTGTGTGCCTGCCATCATTGTTGGCGGTACCAATGGCAAAGGCAGCACGTGTGCGATGCTCTCGAGCATTCTTCAGGCACATGGCCTGCGCGTTGGGCTCTACACCAGTCCGCATTTAATCGAAGTGCGTGAGCGTTTTAGAGTCAACGGGGCTCCTGTGTCGCGCGACCTGGTGTTGGGCACGGGCAGGCCACTTCTCAAGACCTATGGTCGACCCGACTCCGACCCCATTCTGACGTTTTTTGAACTCACCACTCTGATGGGCGCAAAGATTTTTGCGGAACTCAAAGTCGATGTCGTGGTTTGGGAGGTGGGCCTTGGTGGTCGCCTGGATGCCGTGAACACGATTGAGCCTGCGCTCACCATCGTCACCTGCATCGACATGGACCATGAACAGTATCTGGGCACGACGATCGAGGCTGTCGCTGGTGAAAAAGCGGCACTTTTTCGACGCGGTGTCCCAGCCGTGATTGGTGCACAAGACCACGCCGAAGCCCTCGCTGTGCTGCGGGATCGCGCGCCTGAGGCGAGTGTTGCCGGAGTCGATTTCGAAGTGGATGAGGCTACGATTCAAAGTCGTCATCAAGCGACTGCCGTCCAAGCCGCCAAGACCTATTTGGGAGAGACCTTCGATGCCGAAAAGGCGGCCTACGGGTTGGCGGCAACCTTGTGGCCGGGCCGGATGCACTTCCTGACCACTCAGAGTGTGGGGTTGGAAGGGCCGTGGATCCTAGACGCAGCTCATAACCCTGCGGGTGCGAAGCAGCTCTTTGGAAGGCTCGCAGCACATAAGGTCGGGGCATTTGTTGTTGGAGCGTCCAAAGACAAAGACATGCGTCGGCTTTTTGCACCATTGGCTTCGGCCACGGCTCCAATCTTCGGTGTCGAGATGATGACCAAACGAACAGCTTCGCCAGATATGCTGCTGGAGTGGATACCGCGGCTGAAAGCGTGTGGTTCCACAATAGAGATGATGAAAGCGGCACGGCGGGCTGCCGGGCCGCTTCCTGTGGTTGTTTACGGGTCGATCTACTTGCTTGGAGAGTGCCTGGAGACTCTCGGCTACGAGTCTGATGACCTCGTTACTTATTGCGAACCGGTCGGCCAGACACCTTGACCCTCAAGCTCTTCAGCGTGAAGAGCAGCACCTCCAGCTCGGTGGCTGAGATGTGTTTAGGTGGGAGTGCATCCTCGATTTCCTTCCAAGTAAGTTCTCCGCGCTCCATGCCGCGTTTGATGAGTTCACGTTTATTTCCGTGAAAGTCGCCGATATCCGGTGGATCCTCAAAGTTGTCTTCTGTTTCCATGATGTACCTCGTCTTATTTTTCAGATGCAAACTTAGGCACGAAGGATTCGAGGGCACGAAACCACCAAGAAAAAGAAAAACCCGCTCGGAGGCGGGTTTTTTGAAATCACGGTCGGGTCGAGCTTAGAAACTGGTTCGTCGTCCCGAGAAGCTTCCGTCGGTGTCGATGATTTCCGAAGCAGAAACCTTGATTTTGACTTCCCAATCACACTCAAGCGTGGGGCTACCAAGGTCCTCAATGTAAGGAAGTGGCTTGCCTGTCCATTCACCCGAGTAAATCGCTGGCTCGTGGAGGCGGCAAGGCTTGCCGTCAGGCGTGCCGATGAGGAAGTTGTCCTCGCCGGCCACCGTGAGGTTCTCGGTGAGGAACGAACGAATGCCGTCCGAAGCCGACTGGAGCATATTATTGCAAAGGTTTTTACTGAGATTCTTGACGGTGTCTCCGCCACCAACCGAGTCCGCAATCGATTGACCAAGTGCCTCACAACCATCACCACCGCCAAATGCGAGGCTGATCAGTTCGTTGAGTGCGCTGTCGATGCTGGTGACGTTCTGACCAAAGATGCTTGGCAACACGACTTGTTCGATGATGCCAAGAATCAGGACACCGTAATTGAAGGACAGGGTGTGGTCGTCGATCACGAGGCCGTAACCTGGGTTTTCTGGGTCGTCCATCGGCACCACGCTACCCGTGAAATAACCTTCGATAACGCTTGAAGTGGCGCCGAGGTCACCTGCGCTGAACGTTCGCTCACGGCAAGCTGCAGGGGCGTTCGGAGCACATGCGCCGGTCCAGAATACGGTGATGTCTTCCCAGACCTGCTTGCCGGGTTTCACGCCCATTGGGTCTGCAGCCAGGATTCCGATGACCTGATTGGTGTTCGGGTCGAACGAAGCGTCGGGCTCATGAGCAATGCGTAAAACGCCGGAAACCTTGAACTCTTTGAGTGATTCATAGATGTCGCCGGTGATATCGACTGTACCCTTAACCCACGATGGTGCTTTGTCGTTGATCCAAGTTTCGAAGAAGCCGTTCAACGCATCACGACCCAGACCCGCAATGAAGCCGTTGTTTAGGAACGAGTTGATCGCATTCTTGAGATCGCCAAGAAGTCCGTTGTCGGGAAGGTAGTCGACAATCAGTCCGATGAGGCCGGTGTCGCCATTACCTTCACCCACCAAGAAGCTGGCAGGGTCAGTGGCAAGACGGCCGATAAGGTCAATCGCAAGGCAGACGCCGCCTGGAAGTACGCCGTTATAACCGCCGACTCCGTCAGGGTTGCAGATTGCGTCGGTGATGCTGAATGTGTTGGTCACATCATAGGCGCCAGCAATTCGAGGAAGGTGGTCGATCAAATTGACCAAAACGTCGACGCTGTTGCCGTTGAGAATCGGCGGGTTTCCGTCCTGACAACCAAATGCGGATTCAACTTCGGAGTTTGCTCGCGAAGTTGCACGTGCCGCAACGGTATAGGCCTGATTATTGGGAAGTCCTGGGAAAACCACGAGGGGGAGGGTGCCATCGAGGTTGGCGATCCCGAGCTGGGTCGATTCAGCCGTGAGCACAGGATTGGTTGCGGGGTCGGCGTCGCGTTCACGAGCCAAATCCTCACGAATCTGCGCACATGTGACGTCGGATTTGTAGAGGAATGTATTTACATTCTTAAGCTGGGCGTTGCCCGCATGCGTGAACGAAACGCGATAGCTCGCCGAATCCTTCGGGCTGACGCCCACCACAAACTTGATGGGGCTGACGGTTGCATCGCTAGGCGCGCTAACGACGACTTCTGCGACACCTTGAACTGCAGCGCCACGAATATTGACCTGTGCGAATCCTTCGTCGTTTGTTTGCGCCGAGATTGCATCAAGGGTCGTACCAACGGCTTCACCCACCGTGAGGTCGAAGCTGATTCGAGCTCCGAACACGGGATTATTATTGCCGTCCAGCATCTGAACTTTCAGCGGGTAGGCCGAGTTGAAAGTCACATCAACGGCACAGTTCGGCTGAGCGGCACAATCACCTGTGTGTTTGAGCTTGGAGCCTGCCGGGACAGGAGTATCGACTCCAGTCGGGACATCATTATTAGCAGTTCCAGAAACGGAGTCGTCACCGCAAGCCACGAGCGAGGTGACCAATAGGGCGGCCGTAAGGACCCCGACGAAGCGTCGAGTGTTTAACATCATATCTCCTCAAAAAGTTGGTGCTACTCACACCAATAAGCTGTCCAAATCGGACCACCGACACCATTTAATGTATACGGTATTTTAGACGAGTATACCGAGGGCCAACTTTGGGTCAAGGAACAGGCACATTCGCATGAGAGAATCAGGTCGACAGCGAGATTAAGGTTTCTTGACACCCATTAAGCCCGTGTTAGCATCGCGCCTAATTCACCATCACGACCAAGACGTTGTTGCATGCGACGGGAGTCACATAGGATGAACCAAAACCCAACCATCATTTGGGTCGCGCCTCTAGCGTGTGTGTTGTTTGCTTCCATGTTTTCTGGTTGTGCAAGCAGCGCCGCAAACGCGGCCAATGAAGCACGTTTCGCGACCGTTCAGGCAAGGCTTGAAGAGGCGGAACGTAATAACGGACGCTTGACTGTGCGAATGGAGGAGCTCGACGATCAAGTCTTCTTGCTTCAGGACCGCGTCGAGGCGAATCGGCTTGCGTTGCAGCGCCGTGGCGTCATGCGTGGAGCCTTCGAGGAACAGGTCGCTCAGGCGCCTCAAGCTGCTCCAGAATCGTATTACGACGGCAATAACTATCAGGCCCAACCTCAACAGCAGTCCCGTCGTAACGTGACGCGGATTCCGCTTTATGAGCCCGATCCTTACGCTGAGCAGACTCAACAAGTTGATCGTCGCGAAGAAGTGCATACCCAAACAGCACGAACGTCTGAACCAGAATTAGTCATCACCGACAAAGAGTACGACGCATTTGTTGGAGGCACCCCCTCAAGGCAAACCCCGTCAAACACAACGTCTGGCGGCCAGAAACGTCAGGCCCAAGCTCCAGTGACGTCTGAGAAACTCTCAACGACCAACGGAACGCCGTCGGTTCAGGAATTGGAACAGCCGACGACTCAGGTGGAGAAAGCGACTCGAAAGGATGCACTGGGCATTTATAAAGACTCGCTGGCCGCATACAGGGCAGGGCAGTACCAAGAAGCCTTGACCGGTTTTCGCGAATTCCTCGACTCAAAACCACGTGCCGACTATGTCGACAACGCGTTGTATTGGTTGGGTGAATGCGAGTTCGGATTGGGGCGGTTTGATGAGTCGGTGACTTATTTTAAACGTGTGATGAGTGAGCAGCCAGACGGCAACAAAGTGCCGGATTCCTTGCTTAAAATGTCTTTGGCGTTTGAACGCCTTGGAAATCCAGACCAAGCCAAGAAGGCATTGCAGCAACTGACGTCGCAATACCCTTCATCGAACGCCGGCCAACTCGGCCTTCAGAAATTGAACGAGATGTGAACCGGACTCCGGAGGAAATTTAATGAAGAAAGATGCCTGCATGTCCCTCGTTTTGAGGTCCGTCATCGCAACCGCCGTTGCGGTGGGGTTCTCGCTCGGGGCGACGACGCCAGCTTCGGCGCAGAATGTCCGTAATGGCAGATCAGCTCCCGATTACGTTGTGGTGAATTCTGGCGATACCATGTGGGACCTTTCAGGGGCCTATTATGGTGATAACTATATGTGGCCACGGATGTGGGGCTTCAACGCTCATATCACCAACCCTCATTGGATCTACCCAGGAGACATCATTTACATGAAGTCACCCAATGCGGTGGCGGATTCAAAGGGCGATCCGGTGGTTGTCTCTCGGATGAATGATGGTTCCATGAACCTTCCTGTGGCTGGATTCGTCTCCAAAGAAAGAGTGGAATACTCAGGGCGAATCATTGCCTCACCCAAAGCGGCTGCCATGTTGTCACCTTTGGACAAGGCTTGGGTTGGTTTTGGTGAGGATGCCTACACCGACGAAGAGAAAGAAGACATTGATGAAGAAGATCGCGCGGTTGGTAAGAAGGCCGCGAAACCACAAGTTGGTGAGGTTTTCGCAATCATTCGAGAAGTGGGAACGCTCGAGAATGAGGATGGTGATACCGAGGCTCATAAATATTTTGTGATTGGTACACTGCGTATCACTGAAGTGAGCGATAAATATCATGATACCGCTGAAGTCGTTCAGGCTTGGCAAGAGATTGAGCGCGGTGATTATCTGATTCCATATGAGCGCCAACTCAAATCAGTCCAACCGGTTCAATCTGACCGCGATATGGTTGCCAAGATTATCGATAGTGTTGACCCCATTTCTCAATTCGCAGAACACCATTATATCTTTGTGAACAAAGGTGCGGATGATGGTTTGCGAGTTGGAAACCGGATGTTCATCTACCAGCGCTTTGAAGGCCTTGATTTGGATTCATCCGATGAAAAGATTCCTTGGCAACGGGTAGGCCAGGTGTTGGTGCTTGATGTTCGCAAGAACTACTCACTGGCTGTCATCACCGACTCAGCACGAGAAGTTGTGATAGGTGACCGATTGGAAATGTATTCAGGGTACTGACCAACCTTTATAGGTGGTGAACTTTAATGGCCTCATTCGAGGCCATTTTTGTTTCTTGAGAAGTGTGGTTTTCATCATCTTAAATGATGAGTTTACATAATACACATTATCAGACGTTGAGGCGGTGAGAATTGGGGGGCCTTTTAAGCTCCCAATTCACTCAGAAATCTATTTCTTGCCAAAAAGCTTCGCGAAGAACCCACCGGTTTTTGACCCACCTTTACGCATTTCTAATAAACGAATCTGGCGTTTAGCATCATGGTTATTGGGGTTTAGATAGGTGGCTTCTCGGAAATAAGAGATTGCCTGGCGTTCATTATTCAACCCCAACTGAATGGTTCCCATAAAGGTCATCATCCAATCTTTCTCTTTCACATGGGTTTGAATCTCTTCCAACTCCTTGAGAATCGCCGTCGGCCGAGTCTTATTTAAAACCCGACCGTTCTCATCCTTCGAGATTTGAAGGTACTCTGTGTACAGGTAATAGGCTTTGTACTCACCTTCCTCAGGATTGGCTTCATGGGCCGCTTTGAAGAGCTCATGGGCGCCACGATGACCACCTGTTTTGAACATGTTCTTTCCACGAAGGAAAAAATTCTCGGCAGTCAAAATGTCGGCCACGTTTGGCGCGTCACTTTCCTCGAAATCATAATCTTCGCGTTTTGCGGGGTTTGTCAGCGTTCGATGAGCCTCATTGATGGCCGAAAAGATGGCCTGAACCTTTGAACGTTCATCGTCACTCAATTCAATTTGCGAGAAACGATCGACATGCCACTTTTTGGCAAGTTGCCGAAAACTAGCGGTAATCTCATCGGATTTGGCATCCGTTTCAACTCCCAATAGTTCGTAGAAGGTCAACTTTTCAAGCTGACCGTACATCCGTTGAATCTCGTCGCGGATTTTTTGCGCGTCGACGCTCATAATCTTCTAACTCTCAAAAAGTGGACTTGAAACACTACGTGGACTCGACATCAAGGTCCAACACAAATAATCCACTTTTTGACTGTACAAGAATCAAGTTAGTGACTAGTTTCCTCGTCCCAATGCGGCGGGGTAGCTCAGGTGGTTAGAGCGTAGGATTCATAACCCTAAGGTCGAGGGTTCAAATCCCTCTCCCGCCACTGGCCCCATTTATGGGGCCATTTTTTTTCTTGTTTGATTTGTTTTTTTGACACTTAGAGCGAGCCTAATACAACAGATGTAGGACAAACACGGTGAGTCTCATGCGTCTTAAAGTATCTAGTGCTCTTCTCGCGGCCTTTTTGATTGCCGGCTCGTTGCCGGTTTTTGGCCAAACGCCTGTGGGAATCGTGGGTCAAGCCCAATTCCAGGCATCACAAGCAGCCATTCAATCAGGGACGGCGGAAAACGCTAAAACCAGAGCTGCCAGTGTTGCTCAGGCAGCTCGCGCGTTTGAGCCCGTCAAGATTCCCGTTGGAAACAAAGATTGGACGAGCCTGGGGCTCAGCCTGAAGAAGGCTGTTCGCGAGGGAGACCATCTGGTTCAAACCCTCAAAGATGGCTCCAAGGTCACCTTCACGGTCGATCCTGATGTCCAAGCGTCGCTTGAGAAGATGCTCGACGACTATAGTGTCCCTCACTCCGGCGTTGTGTTGATTGAGCCGTCTACGGGCAAAGTGAAAGCGTTTGTGTCCCATACCGAGGGCAAACCAGTCGTCGAAGATTTGGCGCGGAAATCCCTGGCTCCAAGTGCCTCGGTTTTTAAGATCATTACCGCAGCGGCTCTATTGGAGACCGTCGGCATCGATCCAGAAAAAGACACGTGTTACCACGGTGGCAAGAGCGGCTTATCTCAACAAAATATCAAGGGTGATCCCAAACGGGACCATAAATGCGCGACTCTGGGAGCGGCATTAACGTGGTCGATCAACTCGATCATCGCGAAACTCACCTACAAACATCTCAAGAAACAAGATCTTGAGGTTTGGGCGGAACGTTTTGGCTACAATTCCGAGATTCCGTTTGAGTTCCCGGTCGAGGTCAGCACCGCTGAATTCGTCGATGATCCCTTTGAAAGAGCTCGCTCAGCGGCTGGTTTCTACCATACCTACCTGAGCCCGCTGCACGGAGCCCTGATTGGTGCCACATTGGCCAACGATGGCGTGATGATGCAGCCCTCGATTGTGGAGAAGCTCGAGAATGCTTCTGGCGAAACCGTGATCAAGTTTACCCCGCACGTCTTCAAGCGTGTGATGAAGAAAGAAACCGCCCGAAAACTCAGTGAAATGATGAAGCAGACCACAACGGTGGGAACGGCTCGGAAATACTTCCGCCAGCGAAACGCATTTCCTCGAGACATCGTGGTGGCCGGAAAAACAGGCACTTTGAGTAATTATAACCCCTATTTGGGGTTCACATGGTTTGTTGGTTTTGCAGACCGTGACGGCCAGAAAATTGCAGTTTCAGGGTTGGTTTGCAACACCCCAACCTGGCGCATCAAGGGACCGTTCGCTGCGAGCGAGGCGGTCCGACAGTACTTCTCAAGCCGCCCTGCCGAATCAGACGAGAAAGTCGCTGCTCTAGTCCCGTAAGCCGGATTCTTCTTCCCGATAGCGAGCTTCGACCTCTTCGATTTGCTCGCCCAGCTCCTCCCAACGCCCCAAACATTTTTCGAGTTCTTCAGCAGCGAGGCGCAGCTTCGTGCTGACGTCCCGCATTTTTTCGCTGTCGGAATACACTTCTGGGAGCATCTGCTGCGCTCGAAGATCTTCGCTGATTTGTTCCAGGGTTTCGATGCGCTTCTCGACCTTGGAAAACTCCTTGTTTTGCTCTTTGAGTTCGCTTTGTTTGCGAGCCCTCAATTCGGCGAGCAATCGCCGCACGTCTTTCCTGGAGGAGCCGCCGGTATCGACTTCAGCCGATGTGTTGACGAGCTCTTCCTCGGCCGCCAGACGTGTGAGTCGGTAGTTGTCGTAATTGCCGACATACATAATGGCGTTGCCGTTTTCGACATGAACAACGTGGGTGGACACTTCGTTGACGAAAAAGCGGTCATGCGAGACCAAAACGATGGCGCCTTCAAACGCACACATCGCTTCCTCAAGAACTTGTCGCGTTGCGATGTCGAGGTGGTTGGTCGGCTCATCCAATAAGAGCAGCCCTGCCGGGTTCATCAAAAGCCTGCATAAGGCCACCCTGCTCTTTTCGCCTCCCGATAACACCGAGATCTTCTTGCTTGAATCGTCGCCCGAAAATTTGAACGCGCCGAGCATGTCTCTGACGATTCCCGAGGTTTCGCTTGTTGCCGCAGCTTGGACGGCCTCCAACACACTGTGATTTGGGTCCAAAGACTCCAACGCATGTTGCGCGAAGTAGGCGACTTCAACTTTATTTCCCAGCTCGACGGTCCCACGGTCGGGAGCATCGACGCCGGCGAGCATTCTCAGCAGTGTGGTCTTCCCTGCCCCGTTTGGGCCGACAAGCGCAACACGTTCACCGCGATGAACGACAAAATTGAGGTTCTCATAAACAACGTTGTCGCCAAATGCCTTGGCGAGTTCCCTGCCCTCCACAACGACCTTGCCCAAGCGCGGTGGCTGCGGAAACCGAAAACTCACCGTTGATGCTTCAGCATCCGGGGTATGCAGCCGCTCCAGCTTATCGAGTTGTTTGATGCGTGACTGAACCTGAGCGGCCTTGGTCGCCTTGGAGCGAAACCGGTCAATGAACGCCTCGACACGTTCGATCTCTTTCCCCTGCCTCAAAGCCGCCGCCGTCTGTCGCTCTCTCTCTTCGGCCCGGGTTCTTCGATATTGGTCGTAATTTCCGGGATAGAGCGTGAGTCGGCCGTTATCGAGCTCGGCAATCTGGTCGACCATTCGGTTTAGAAAGTAGCGGTCGTGGCTCACGATGATGACGGTGCCCTCGTACCTTCCCAGGAAACGTTCGAGCCACTCGATACTCAAAAGGTCCAGATGGTTGGTCGGTTCATCGAGCAGCAACAGGTCTGGTCGCCGAAACAACAGCCTCGCCAGCAACGCTCTCATCTGCCAACCGCCCGAAAACTCAACGATGGGTCGATTGAAGTCAGCCTCTTTAAAACCAATGCCCACCGAAATTTCGCGTGCGCGGCTGCGGAATTCGTAACCCCCCATCACGCGGAATTTCTCTTGGAGCGTGGCGTACACTTCGCGAATTTCGTCGGACTCGGCCAGCCGGGGCTCCAATCCTGCGAGTTCTGCCTCGATGGCTAACAGATCCTCTCTGCCGCGAAGCACGGTCTCGATCAGGGTGCCCTCGCGTTCGCTTAAAGCGATCTCCTGAGGCAAGAATCCAACGTGGACGCTCTTGGGGTGGATGACTCGACCGGAATCGATTTCTTCGCTGCCCACAAGCACACGCAAAAAGGTCGTCTTCCCAGCCCCGTTGGGCCCGACGAGACCAATACGAGCATTACGAGGCAAAGCCCAAGAGACGCTTTTAAGAATCGCTCTCGTTCCAAATGATTTTTCGACGGCTTCCAACGCTAACATTTCAACCTCCGTGCCGTCGCTTCTTTGCCAGATCGCGCGAAAAACGCAAGTGACTTGCCCACAAACGCCAGAAGCTCAATAATGGATCCACTTAGACTTAAGGAGACTGGATGAGTTCTCGCGTTCTCGTGTCCGCTGTGTGGTTTGTGTTGCTTACTCTCGTAAGCGGCATGGCATTCGGCCAAAAAAGCGGCGCTAGCGTCGTAATCTTGAAATTTGAACGTTTCAACGTTCCAGACGACGTGATGTCCACCTTCTACAAGGAGCTCAATCGGGTCGTCGACGAAAACGACGACATGTCGGTGAAGCGTGGCGGGGAGATTACCGTTCAAGATTTGGCACTCACCGCTGGTTGTGACGCACCGACGGTCGATTGCTTGTCGGGATTGCGCGATATCGTCGATGCCGACCAAATTATTTTTGGGTCTGTCCAGCGCTCCGATGATGTCTTTCTTTTCACCATTCGAAATTTCGATTTTGGTGAAGGGAACTTCGTTCGCGATGTGGCTGACCAGACGATTCAAGGGACAAACGACGAGATCAAGGATGCGATTCCAGCCATCGTCGAGAATTTCCTTTATGGCGCGGTCGGTACCCTTGAGGTCTCGCTCAAAGGCTCTAAATCCGCCGAGATCTTTCTGAACGGCGAGAAGATGGGATTTGCTCCGACAACCTTGGAGAACCTGCCCCTTGGTGAGCACGTGGTCATGGTTCGGGCCGAGGACGGCACTGAACAGAGTCAAACCGTGATTCTTCGGCATAATGAGTCTGAGAGCGTAGACTTTGAATTCGCGGGTACGGCCACTGAGGTCGTCAGCACTTCATCAGGCCTTTCGCCGGTCCTCGGTTGGGCGGTTGTTGGTGTGGGTGTCGCGGCGATCGGATTTGGCGTCTACGAGACGTTGGAGGTCGGTCGTGTGGACGATGACTTCGCGGCATTATGCGCTCGTCCAGGCAACACCTGTGAAGGCGCCAACGCCGCATTGAGCAGTCCTGCTGACGCAGCGGAAGCCGATGACCTTCAGGGACAAGGAAGCTCAGCGAAAACCCTTCAGCTTGTCGGGTACTCAGTCGGTGGTGCCGCCGTACTTGTCGGAGGATTCCTGCTCTACAAGGCATACAGTGGTGGCGAAGAGGCTAAACCCGAGCTTGGTTTTGGATTCGCTCCAACACCTGACGGAGTGGCCGCATCGTTGAACGGAACGTTTTAGGCGCCACCTTGCTGGCCGAAACGAAAAGACCGATGCAGAAATGCATCGGTCTTTTTTTTGTCAGGCGAATCGAATGCCCGGAATTACTGGTTGGCTGCGGCGATCCCGTAAAGAGCCAAGGATTTGATGGCCACGTCCTTCTGGCTCAGGTTGCCACGGAAGGTCGGCTCCATCTTGTCGGATGGGTTACGGACGAGCAGCCATGCTGCGAGCTGTGAGAGCTGCTTGCTGTCGTTTCCCCGCACAGCGCGTTCGATCACGGCCCACTCCGCATCGCCGCCTGTTGCCGCGAAGCTCAATAGGATCGTTTTGCGGTCTCCAACGGACACCGTTGGATCCAGGGCGAGCTTTCGAAGGATTTCGTCAAACCCACCGTGGGTCAGCGCGTGCTTGATCGCATCGGATTGCGCAGACCCAGTGGTCTGGGTCAACAAATATTCAAACACCTGTTTCTTGGCGTTGTCGCCCCGAATGCCACGAACATCATCGATATACGTGCTTGGAGGATTCCTCAGCGCGGTCTTGATATTCTTCATGCCAAGGTCAGGCTTGAGTTCCATCGCTGTCAGGAAGGCCAACCACTGAATATCCGTGTTTCGGTCTCGAAACAGCACCTCGAGCGCCTGGGCGCCTTCGGGGAGAGCCATATGACGGATCGCCCGCAGGGTGTGTTCCTTGACCTTCAAATCGGAGTTGGTGACCAGGAATCGAAGCGCCTGCAAAGCTTTAGGTGATTTGAGCGAACCAATCGCATCGATCACGGCGAGCTTCATCGTTTGATCCTGTTCACCCTTTAATGCGCGCTCAAGCGCTGGCAGAGCGTCGACTCGGCCCAATTTCTCAAGGCTTTTGGCGGTCGCAAGACGAACGTCTTTCCTTCCTTCAAAAAGAGTACGTGAAAGGATCGGCGTGGCCTTTTCGGAGCCGGTAAACCCGAGAGATTCAATGGCGAGCACCCGATCTTCGAACGTGGTGCTCTGTTCCATTTTCACCAAACTTTCCACGAATTTGGGGTCCTTGCTCGATGCGGCGAGCTGATGTGCAAGGCGTTTCTCGTTCATGTCCTCGGCCTTGAGGTACGGCGTCACGGCCTCAATTGGCACGTATTGGCCGTTATCTAGAAGCAGGCTCATCCATGTCTGTCGATCGGTGGACTCTTTTGCGCCCTTAATCAATCCCAACGCCCCAGCGATTGCTGCAGGATCGCGAAGTTCGATCATTCGCTCCACAACACGGCCCTGGACGATCGGGTCTGAATCATTGAGCAGACCGCTGAGGATGGCTCGTGCATCCGATTCAAGGCGTTCATTGCGTGAGAACTGCACGAAGGCAAGCGTTGCCTCCAGTCGTTGAGCCGGATTCTTGGTCTTGAGCAACTTTTGCAGCGGCGCGAACCCTTCTTTGTTGTTCGCAAAAACGACGGCCTGAACCGCGACCTTGCGATCGGCGTCGTCTTTCCCAGTGATCGCAGATCCCAACAGATCAAACACGGGGCCCTTCTGGACCGCCATGTACCTTGCCAAGGTCATCTTGATCTCGGGTGTGGCGCTCTTCCAGATCTCTCCGAGCAATTTGGCCTCGGTCTTGTCCGGAAGCACCGCGACAAGCTCGTTCAAGGTGTCCAAGAGGCCAGCGTCGCTGGCGAGTTCAGCGCGAAGAAACGCCTCAGCTTTTTTGTCGCCCGACATGTACCAAGCGATTCCCGCGGCGAGTCGAACTCGTTTGTTCTCGTCCTTGGTGGCTGCTTCGAGGTCTTTCGCGCTCGCCCGACCCTCAAGCACAGCTCGAGCCAGGAATACAGCCTGTCGGGCTACCGGGTCGCCTTCACCCTTCAAGGGTTCGACGTAGCCATCGAGTTCGGCACGAAGGGCCTTTGAGATTTTGGCGGAAGCAGCGACGGGAGCGCAGAGAGCTCCAGCCAGCGCAAGAACTGCT